>FTBI01000353.1_pt1 | contig 22814 bp, 20 predicted proteins | sample 1639171 | NCBI WGS metagenome assembly FTBI01 (sample SAMEA3914812, study PRJEB12502) | metagenome | biome: forest; material: soil | place: Canada | collected 2011-07-07 | depth 0.1 m | reverse complement strand
TGCGTAGGCAGAATCCCAAGGTAGTGCCCGCTTGCCACCAGAGCGCCGATGGCGTCCAGACCGCCCGCCTCCGGCCCACGGCTGTAGAGGCCACTACTGAGCGCTCGCTCCACGTACGGATGGGGCCGATAGACCAAAGGTAAAGCGTGGCTTTCCTTCTTGTTGGCGATGTGCCCTGAAACGTACACCCGGTGAATCTCGGTGTATAGCGGCAAATAGTTGAACTCCGCGTCCCCGCTGTATTTCCCGCGAATGGCAATATCCACGCGCTGGTCCAGCAGCGCCCGATTCAGGTCGGCGAACGCGTTCACGATGATTTCCGGTCGCACGGCGGGCGCTCGCTGCCTCAGGATGCGCAACGCTTCCGGGAGCTTGCATTGGGGATGGGTCATCGTGTGCTCCCCTATGCCGATCACCAGGGAACCGGACAGGACGCCATGCACTGCGTCGACTTCCGGGCGTATGCGCTCCAGCGCACGCATGGCGCTCGAGGCAAGATCCAGCGCAGCCACGCCTTCAGGCGTCAGCCTGAAGCCGCCCGGTCCCCGCTCGCACAAACGCACGCCGAGGCGTAACTCCAACTGCCGCACATGGCGGCTGATCGAGGCTTTCGACATCAGCAACCGTTGCTCCGCGGCGGCAAACCCACCGGCCTGTGCCGCATTGCAGAACACGCGTAGTGAACGCAGATCTCGCTCGTCGAAGTCAAGCTTGAACATATTCCAGGCACTGAAAAGGTCTCGGTTTTCAAGACTACCACGTCAAAATAATCATTTTTTCTTCATCTAAAAGCGCCTTACAGTCTATCCATCCGGTGTACTTATCAAGCGCCGCTTACTCGAAAGCAAGTTTTGCCCATATCCGTTCAAGACAAGAGGCTCATTTGCATGGAAGCACTTACCGTCGCGCCCCGTACTGGCCATAAGACACTGCTTTACGCCGACCTCGTTACGGATCTGGAAAATCTCGTCGCGGACATCGCGGTGCTGGGCATCCCGTTCGGTGCGGCCTACGGACCACACTCTTTCGGCAACGACCAGACCCGCGCACCGCAGATGATCCGTGAAGTCACCGACCGAATCGTGCGCGCGCCGGACCACTATGACTTCGACATCGACGGCCCGCTGCTCCAGGGCCGCACCGACATTCGTTTCGTCGATTGTGGGGACGTGCTGCCGGATCTGGCAAAACCGGGCGACCACTACCGCCGCGCGGAAATTGCCGTGCGCCAGATTCTGAAGGGAGGCGGCCTGCCTATCGTGCTCGGTGGCGACCACGGCATTACCAATCCGGTACTGCGCGCCTTTGACGAAATCGGCCCCCTGACGATCGTCCACGTCGATGCGCACCTCGACTGGCGCGACGAAGTCAATGGCGTGCGCGATGGCCTTTCCAGCCCGATACGCCGCGCGTCCGAACTCCCGTTCGTCGAGCACATCGTCCAGATCGGGCTGCGTGCTCAAGGCAGCGGAAGAACCGAGGAATATGAGGCGGCGCGGCGATACGGAGCGGACCTGATCACGGCCTATGAATTGCATGATATCGGCATGCAGGCGGTGCTCGACCGTATTCCGGATAACGGCAACTACTACCTGACGATCGACGCTGACGGCATGGATGCGGCCGTCATGCCGGCTGTCGACGGCCCGGCTCCAGGCGGCGTCACCTTCGTCCAGGCGCGCAAACTGATCCACGGGCTTGTGCGCAAGGGTCGCGTGGTCGGCATGGACATCGTGGAAATCCAGCCGTCCAAGGACAACGCCGCGAAATTGACATGCGTTACAGCGGGCCGACTTATCGTCAACCTGATAGGCAGCACCATCCGCGCCGGCTATTTCGACCGGAAGCATCTGGCCTAGGCGGTAGCAGAAACACAAGCATCAGTCGCAAGCACCCCACTCAACAACCACTTACGGTGTCTCACATGGCCCACACCCGCATCCGAAAATTCAATACTCGCGAAACTTACCCCGAGCAAAAGATCGACAACGACCTATGCCAGGCCGTGGTGGCACGCGGCGCAACCGTCTTCCTGCGCGGGCAGATCGGACAGAACCTCGATACATCGGAATGCGTATGCATCGGCGACGTAGCGGGACAGGCGGAGCAGGCCATGAAGAATATCGACATGCTGCTGAAAGAAGCCGGTAGCAAACTCGAGCACATCTGCAAAGTCACCATCTACATTTCCGATCCACGCTACCGCGAGGATGTCTACCGGGTCGTCGGCCGCTGGTTGAAAGGCGTATTCCCGGTTTCCACCGGCATCGTCGTCAGCGCATTCGCCCGCACGGAATATCTCGTGGAAATCGACGCGACCGCGGTCATCCCGGATTGAGCCCTCCCTCTGATTAATATCTTCGAAAAGGTGCGAAAAATGAAACTCAAGCTGCTCGCTCTAGGTATTGTTAGTGTCATCGCCACCACGCTAAGCGGGTCCGCCTTCGCAGACGACCTCGATGCCATCCTGGCGCGCCATGTCATCCGTGTCGCGGTACCTACCGATTACCCGCCCTTCGGCTTTGCGGGATCCGATATGAAGCCCAAGGGTCTCGACATCGACATGGCGAACCTCATCGCCCAGAAGCTCGGGGTTCAGCTCCAACTGGTTCCCACCACCGCGCCCAATCGCATCGCCTACCTGCAGACGAACAAGACCGACCTGACGATCTCCTCATTGGGCAAGACCGCGGAGCGGGCGAAAGTCATTGATTTCAGCATCGCCTACTCACCCTTCTTCGACGCGGTATTCGGTAGCAAAAGCACCCTAGCCAGCAACTACGGAGAATTGTCCGGGAAAGTCATTGCCGTGACTCGCGGGTCCATGGAAGATGATGAACTGCAGCGCCTCGCACCCGGCGCGGTGGTCCAGCGCTTCGAGGACAACAATAGCACCGTGGCAGCGTTCCTTTCCGGGCAAACGCAGATGTTCGCGGCCGGCACGGCGGTTGCGTCGGCCATAGAACAAAGTCATCCCGGCGTGAACATGGCGCTGAAAGTCGTGCTTTCCAATTCTCCCTGTTATGTCGGCATGAACAAGGGCGAGCCGCAGCTATTGGCGAAAGTGAACCAGATTATCCGGGAGGCGAAGAGCGACGGCTATCTGGACAAGCTGTCGAAACAATGGCTGGGGGCACCGGCCGGAAATCTGCCTGACTGAAGCCTGAGTAGCCCATTACTGGATCGAACAAGGCATCTGCATGCATACATCCGACGAAGACGTCAGCGCACTTCTGGCGCAATGGGCAGCCGACGTCGGTCCAGACGAGATTCCCCTCGCTGTCCGCGCTCACGCGAAGACCTGCTTGATCGACACGATCGGTGTTGCCATCGCCGGATCGCAAAGCGATGTCGCAGGCTTCGTACGGGCGCTTTGCACCGACGGCGGCGCGCAAGGATCGTCTACCGTGTTCGGCACGTCTCGGCTTTTCTCCGCCCATGCTGCCGCATTCGCCAACGCCACGGCCGCCCATGCGTTTGATTTCGACGACAACTGCTACGCCGGCTTCGTGCACGGTTCGGCCGTCATCGCTCCGTCGGCGCTGGCCGTGGGTCAGAAGATGAATGCCACAGGTGCCGACCTCATTACCGCCTTTGTGATCGGGTCGGAGTGCGAGTATGCGGTGGGCGCGGCATCGAAGAACGTGCTTTACGAGCATGGCTGGTGGACCACGGGCGTGCTCGGCCCGATCGGGGCGAGCATGGCTGCCGCCCGCCTGTTGCGCCTCGATGTCGCGAAAACTCACGCAGCGCTCGGGCTGGCCGTCGCCGGTAGCGGCGGCCTGAAGGCGTGTTTTGGCTCCGACGCCAAAGTTCTATTGGCGGGCCGTGCCTCCGAAGCGGGTGTCATCTGTGCCGAGCTGGCGTACCGCGGCGCGAGCGGCCCGGAACATCCGATTGAAGGCCAGAACGGCTTCGTGAACCTGTTCAACGACGGCACCTTCGATCGTTCCAGCGTCGCGGCCATAGGCCGGCACTGGTATCTGGAGACGCCGGGAGTCGACATCAAGCGCATCCCAGTCTGCCTGTCGTCGCACGCGGCAGTGGATGCCGTCTCGGACCTCGTCGCGACGCACCGGATCGCAGTCACGGACATAGCCGCGATCGTCTGCGACGTGCCGCCCATCGTGCGCGCCAACCTCAAGTACGACATGCCCCGCACGGTGCGCGAAGCCCAGTTCAGCATGCCGTTCGCCATCGCGGCCATCCTGCGGTTCGGCACGCTGGATCTGTCGCGACTGAACTCGGAGAGTCTACGGGACGAAGCGCTAGCCGCCCTGATGACGCGTGTGACCATGCAAACGGGAGCGATGTGGGAGGCTCCTGACATGTCCGTGCGGGCGCCGGAAGGCGCACACGTTCGCATCGCCTTGCGCGACGGCTCGCATGTCGAAGCCTTCCGTGACAAGGCGCGCGGTAGCGCGGCCTATCCTCTGACCGCCTCACAGCTAGCGCAGAAATTCCTCGACTGCGCGGCGCCGGTGCTCGGCGACCGTCGCGCGGCGCATTGGCTGGCTGACCTGGAGCGTCTGGACAGCCCGGTCCCGCTGGGAGATCTGCTCCTCGATACCGGCGCCAGCGGCTCGCAATGAGGCCGAAATTGAAGCACCCGCATGGGACTACGGCATGCTCATTCTGAATTTTTCCAGCGTACTCAAGGCGTGGCCCATGTTTTTGCATGGCGTGTGGCTCACCGCCGCGCTTACGGCCGTCTCCTGCTCCCTCGGCACGCTGCTCGGCATCGCGTGCGCCTGGTGTCGCATCCACGGGGCAAGGTGGATGCGAATTGGCGTTGCCAGCTATGTCGAATTCCTTCGTAATACACCTTTCCTCATCCAGATATTCTTTATTTTCTTCGGCCTGCCCTCGATAGGTCTCAGATTCGGCAATGTAACGGCCAGCATCATCGCGCTGACGCTAAATCTCGGCGCCTATTCCTGCGAGATCATCCGGGCCGGCATAGAGGCAACGCCGCGAGGTCAGATCGAGGCGGCGCAATCGCTGGCACTCAATCGTTGGCAGATCTTCTCGCGCGTGATCATTCCACCGGCATTCGCGCGAATTTGGCCCGCCCTGACCAGTCAGTTCATCATCATGATGCTGGTATCGGCGCTGTGCAGTCAGATATCCACCGACGAACTTTCCTATGCCGCAAACTTCGTCGCCGGCCAGACTTTTCGTAGTTTCGAGTCGTACATCGTAGTAACGGTGTGCTATCTGATCCTGGCCATCGGGCTGCGGCGCTTCCTGCAGTGGCTGGGCCCCCGATTCATATTCGGGTATTGATCCAGTATTGGCGACCAGGACTTATCGGATGAGTAATTTCTCCACGTGGGACGTGATCAGGAATCTGCTGGAGGCCCTGCCCTGGACCCTGTTCCTGTCGGCGATCGCGTTCGTCGGCGGCATTGTGTTCGGGCTGCTGCTGCTCGCGATGCGAATCGCGAGGCCGAAGACACTGGGCCGGCTCATCGCATGGTATGTGCAGCTGTTTCAGGGTACGCCGCTGCTGATGCAGCTGTTCCTCACGTACTTCGGACTGACACTGTTCGGCATAGAGACTTCACCGCTGATGGCCGCTACGATCTGCCTGACGTGTTATGCCAGTGCATTCCTGTCGGAGACGTGGCGCGGTTGCGTGGAGTCGATTCCGAAGGGGCAATGGGAAGCTTCGGCGAGCCTTGCGCTCAATTTTTACGAGCAGTTTCGCTATGTGATTCTTCCGCAGACGCTGCGCTTATCGATTCCGCCCACGGTCGGGCTGCTCGTGCAGATCGTGAAGGATACGTCGCTCGCATCCGTCATTGGCTTTGTCGAGTTGACACGGGCAGGCCAGATCATCACCAACGCGACGTTCGAGCCATTTTTCGTATATGGCGTCGTCGCACTGCTTTATTTCGCGATCTGCTTCCCATGCTCGTTAGGGGGCCGGTGGCTGGAAAAGAAGATCAAGATACAGTATTAGGACATCCATGCGTAGCGAGAAAATCAACGACGCCGGACTCGTCGAAATCTGTGACCTGCACAAGCGTTTCGGCGACAACGAAGTGCTCAAGGGAATCGACCTTTGCGTGAAGCGCGGCGAAGTCGTCTGCATCATCGGCAAGAGCGGTTCCGGGAAAAGTACCTTGCTACGCTGCATCAATGGGCTCGAGACTTTTCAGAGCGGAACCCTTTCAGTGGGCGGGCAGGCGCTGAAGCACGACGATGTGCGGGCCATGCGCGAGCTGCGGCAGAATGTCGGCATGGTATTTCAGCAGTTCAATCTGTTTCCCACGATGAGCGCAGGCCAGAACATCATGCTGGCGCCCACGCTGGTGCGCAAACTGCCGAAGCCGGAGGCGCGGAGGTTGGCGGAAAAGCTGCTCGAGCGGGTCGGGCTCGCCGACAAGTTCGACAGTGCACCTCACCAGCTCTCAGGCGGGCAACAGCAGCGCGTCGCGATCGCGCGTGCGCTCGCAATGAATCCCGAGGTCATCCTATGCGATGAAATGACATCCGCGTTGGACCCTGAACTCGTCGGCGAAGTACTGCAGGTCATCGAGAAGCTGGCCGACGAGGGAGCGACGCTGATCATCGTGACCCACGAGATGAACTTCGCGAGAAAAGTCAGCGACCGCGTTATATTCATGCATCAGGGTCGAGTGCATGAGGAAGGGGCGCCGGAACGAATTTTTTCCGCTCCGCAAACGCCGGAACTGCAAAGCTTTCTGTCGTTTCAGGCGTGACGTCATGCTGGCCGCGCGCAGCAGTTTGTACAAAAGCACGCTGCGGCGGCTGGATCCTTCAACGTCATGTGGACTTACCGCGGCTGACTCGCCGCGGCGAAATCACTGCGAGATCTCATCGAGGTTACGTCCATTCGTGCGTGGCCCGAAGATGCCGATCGCACCCATTACCACCACCATGGCCGCGCTGATCAGGACGAACACGCCGGTCGCGTCGAAATGTCGCAAGGTGAAGGCAATCAGAAAACCCGAAAACATCGCGCTGATGCGTGATATCGAATAAACAAACCCGACCGCACGCGCTCGTACCCGAGTCGGGAACAGTTCGGTCTGGTATGCGTGGTACCCGACCGACAGCAACGTGCCGCACATCGTGATCAGGACTCCGAGCGCCATCAACAGCGACGCGGACGTCTGCGTCGCGAACAAAATGCCGAACACGGCCATGCCAAGAGCGGACAACACGATCAGCCATTTGCGTTCAATCCGATCCGCGATCGCCATGCCGAGCAGCGGACCAAAGGGGTTCGAAATCGCGATCACGAACGCGTACATCAAGCTGTGGGTGATGGTGACCCCTTTGGCTATCAGCAAGGTGGGCACCCACGCGGCGAAGCCGTAAAAGCCGATCGACTGGAAAAAGTTGAACACCAGCAGCATGATCGCGCGTTTGCGATACGGCGGTTGCCAGATCTCACGGAACGATGCCTTGGTGGTCGCCGGCTCGACAGTGGCCAAAGGCAGGGGCAATGCGCGTCCATATTCAGCGGCAACCTTCTTTTCCAGTTGCTGCAAGACCTGGTCCGCCTCCACTGCTCGACCTTGCTGGGCCAGCCAGCGCGGGCTTTCGGGCAAGCGGCGGCGAACTGCCCATGCCACAAATGCGCCTAACGCCCCGATGATGACGACCCAGCGCCAGCCGTCGAGCCCAAACGGTGCCTGGGGTACGAGCCACCACGCCAATAGCGCTACTGCGGGCACTGCACTGTATTGAATCGTGTGCACAAACGCGAACGCGCGGCCACGCAGGAGTCTGGGCACCAGTTCGCTGACGTAGGTGTCTATCGTGACAAGCTCCACGCCCACGCCTATCCCCGCGATCAAGTGCCAGAGATTGATACCGCCCGCAGTGGTCTGGAATGCCATCACCAGCGTCGCCACCGAATACCACAGCAAGGACACGGTAAATACGGCCTTGCGGCCATAACGGTCGGCCATGCCGGCGCCGAAGGCGGTGCCGATGAACAGACCGGCGAACGATGCGGAGACAAACGCGCCCAGACCTGAGAAGCCGAAAAACGATGAGGTCGTGGTGGAAAATATGCCGCTCTTGACCAGGCCCGGCGCGACGTATGCGGTAAAGAACAGGTCGTAGAACTCGAACCACCCGCCGATCGATAGCAAGAACACGAGCACCCAGATCGACCGCGTTGCAGGCAAACGATCGATACGCGCATTGACACCCTGTGCGCCTGCCCCGCTTGCCGCGCTCCGCGGTAATGGCAACTCGGGAATCGGATCTATCAATACGCTTGCCATATACCTCTCCTAAATTTCACCGACTTTCGAGCCAAGGCCCAGTGTTCTCTCTGACAGAATGACGTTCTATTTTTTTTACAACGAGGCGATTTTACGCGGCCAGACCAACTTTGAAATAAGGGTTTACCTAGAACCAAAGGCGGTGAGGCCCATGGAGTCGGGCCTGACAAATACTCAGGATCAGGCTGTCAGCGTACAGACCTGACGATCGAAGCGATGTGATGATTTGATCCATATGGCGCTGAAATGCGCCCTCGCCAACCGGCCAGCCCCACGCCACCGCCGGTTCCTCCAACGCCATTACAGGAGGACCATCATGATCCGACTACTCAGTATCCTCACTCTCGCGGCGGGCCTTGCAGGCTGCGTCGTCGCGCCTCCGTACGGCTACGCTCCTGGGCCCGCCTACCAGTCAGGACCCGGTTACTACGGCTACGCCCCCGGCTACTATGGCTATGCCCCCGGCTACTACGCCGCTCCAGCCGTCGATCTCGGCGTCGGCATCGGCTTTGGTGGCTATGGCGGGGGTGGAGGTGGATTTGGCGACCGTGGCGGACATGGCCGGTAAAGGCATGGAGATGCTCTCGGATAGCCCGACGGCGTACACGGCCGGACATGCAGGGAAATCGCGTTGCACCGAAAGGCAGAGATCGCGAAGCTCGACCTGTCTGGCTGCGCGACTGCATTGCAGCGCCGCCATGCGCCACGCGCGTGATGGGAAGGAATAGTGCTTTCGGAGCTTGGGCATGATAACCACTCCTCGACTGACGCGAATTGTGCTGGCGAGTGATCCGGGAGAATCACATTGCGTCAGGCAATCTCGTGCGCCTTTGGAGTGGAAGCGCAAAGGCGCTTATGAACATGATGCGTCTATCGAGGCGTAAGGTCGGTACGGTGCCGTACCCGATGGCGACCATTACGCTGACGGGCCGACAAAAGTCGGCCGGCAAAAAGCTGTTTTGCGGGCAGCGTTATGCTTCCCTGCAAGCGCTGCTTCTGCCGCCGGCTACTCACCTTTCGACGAGTCTGATCAAACGCCTCACAATCGTCCCATCAGCAACAAGACAACGACCACCACCAAGCCGATTCCCAGCAATCCGCTCGGACCATAGCCCCAGCCATTGCTGTAGCGCCAGGTTGGAAAAGCCCCGACCAGCATGATGACCAAAACGATTAACAGCAAAGTTCCTAATGACATTTCACCCTCCTCGTACCATACACCGCATTTCACGCCTTGACTGATTCGCGCAGATGTCAAGCAATCGAGAATGGCGATTCGATGCGCGATTACTCAAGCGCCTTGAAATCTGCGATCCAAGGTGGCTAGCAACACAGTGCGCCCAACACAAACTGTAGTCGGTACGGTGTCATACAGGGTCCTGCTCACGGATTCAAAAATGGCTCGCCCGTCGCCTTGAAATCATCGACGTTCTTATGCGTTGCGCGCAAGGAATGCCAAGGCGTACTCGAGAAGATTCACTGAAAAGAAGATGTTCGCCCACTAGCCGAAGGTATCCCAATTCAGGACATCTCCATAGGCGTGTTCATACCCGGAGGACGCCGCCACTCGCCTGTCGAATTGTTGTCATCATGGAGATCGACGCGGCTATGCGGAGAAGCGACTTGCTTGGACTGCGCCGGCGGGATGTGCATGTAATGCAGCAGATGCACACCCGACGGAACCTGGGCCGCTGTGCGGCCCAGTTCGGATTATCGCGACATCATGTTCATGCTGACGTTATGCATGATCCACATCGATCCGCCGATCAGGATCACCGCAGTCATGATGGTAAAGCCGAGTGCCATCACGTTCCACTGCTGCTGTGACGATGCATTCATGTGCAGGAAGCACACCAAATGCACCACGACCTGAACCAGCGCCAGCGCCGCAATCAGCGGAATGGCGGTGCTGGCCGCCATGCCGTGCCCCATTACGATCAAGAACGACGCTGCCGTCAGAATGACCGACAAAACGAAGCCGACGATATACGAGCGTGCGCTACCGTGGCTCCCGCCGGACGAATTCACTACATGTACATTTGAGTTGAGCATTTAGGCCACGCTCGCAAGATAGACGAAGGTAAAAACGCAAATCCAGACCACATCAAGAAAATGCCAGAAAAGACTCAGGCAAGTCAGCCGGCGCAAGGTCTTCTCGCTCAGCTTACCTTTGGCAACAACCTGGCAACCCAATATCGCCATCCATATCAAACCGATCGATACGTGCAGGCCGTGCGTGGCGACCAGCGTAAAGAACGAAGACAGGAAAGCGCTGCGATCCGGCCCATTCCCCTCAGCGATCAGGCTCGAGAACTCACGGATTTCAAGGCCGATAAACGTCAGGCCGAGAAGGAACGTCACAACGAGCCAGAACAGCAATGTCCCCCTACTGCCTTTATGTGCGCCCAGCATGCCGAAACCGAAGGTGATACTGCTGACCAGCAGTACCGCCGTTTCAATCTCGACGCCCTTGATCTCAAAGAGGTCCTTCGCGGTGGCGCCACCGGCGAATTGATGGCTCATGACTGCAAACACCGCGAACAAGGTCGCAAAGATGATGCAGTCGGTCATCAAATAAAGCCAGAACCCAAATACGCTGTGCGATTCCGGATGGTGGTGCGCTGAATGACCGTCGGCGGCGAGATCCAGCGAGATGGTTTTTTGCAGCATTAGTTCGCCTCCTGTGCCATCAATACACGCTCACGCGACTCTTCGATCATGCGCACGGTTTCCGCGGGAATGAAGTAGCCCTCGTCTTCGCTACTGGAGTGCACGATCACGGTTATCAGAATACCGGCCAAGCCTACGATTGCAAGCCACCAGATATGCCAAATACTCGCGAAACCAACCACCATGGCGAACGCGGCGATGATAAGACCCGAACTGGTGTTCGACGGCATGTGAATATCTTCATACACCACTGGCGCTTTCGCTCCACCGGTCTTCTTCACGTGCGTGAAGTGATCGAGTTCATGGATATGCGGAATAACAGCGAAGTTATAGACCACCGGCGGCGAGCTGGTCGACCACTCCAACGTACGGCCATCCCACGGGTCGCCGGTAACATCGCGGTTTTCCGGCAGATTTCGATCGCGAATGCTGACGTAGATCTGCGCCACTTGAAATGCGATGCCGATGGCAATCAGGATCGCACCGACTTCGGCGAGCAGCAGCCACGGGTGCCATTGCGGATTATTGTAATGATTCAGACGACGCGTCATGCCCATGAAGCCCAGAACATAGAGCGGCATGAATGCGACGTAGAAGCCGACCAGCCAGAACCAGAAAGCGCGCTTGCCCAGTTTCTCATTCAGCTTGAAACCGAAGGCCTTGGGGAACCAGTAGTTGAATCCTGCCAGATAACCGAACAGTACACCGCCGATGATCACGTTGTGAAAGTGAGCGATCAAAAACAGGCTGTTGTGCAGGACGAAGTCAGCGCCCGGAATAGCCAGCATCACGCCCGTCATGCCACCGACCGTGAAGGTGATCATGAAGCCGATGGTCCACAGAATCGGCGACGAGTACACCAGCCGTCCCTTGTAGATCGTGAAAAGCCAGTTGAATATTTTTACGCCCGTCGGGATCGCAATGATCATCGTCATGATGCCGAAAAAGGCATTGACGTCCGCACCTGAACCCATCGTGAAGAAATGGTGCAGCCAGACGACGAAGGACAGCACCGTGATCGATAGGGTTGCATAGACCATCGTCTTGTAGCCGAACAGCGGTTTCCTGGCGTAGGTCGCGACGACTTCCGAGAAGATACCGAACGCGGGCAAAATCAAGATATAGACTTCCGGGTGACCCCAGGCCCAAATCAAGTTGATGTACAGCATTGGATTGCCGCCGGCCATATTCGAGAAGAAATGCATCCCGAGGTAGCGGTCAAAGCCAAGCAGGGCCAGCGTCACGGTCAAAATCGGAAACGCCGCCATGATCAGCACATTGGTGCAAAGTGCCGTCCACGTGAACACCGGCATCTTCATCCAGGTCATGCCCGGCGCACGCATCTTGACGATGGTGACGAAGAAGTTGATCCCTGTCAGGAGCGTGCCGATGCCCGATAGCTGGAGGCTCCATATGTAGTAGTCCACGCCGACGCCCGGACTGAATTGCAGTTCCGACAGGGGCGGATAAGCAAGCCAGCCGGTTTGAGCGAATTCACCGACCACGAGCGACAAATTGATCAGGATCACGCTGACCGCCGTCAACCAGAAGCTCAGCGAGTTCAGAAACGGGAAGGCAACGTCGCGTGCACCGATCTGAAGCGGCACGACGATATTCATCAGGCCGATCATGAAGGTCATGGCCATGAAGAAAATCATGATCACGCCGTGCGCCGAGAAAATCTGGTCGTAATGGTGCGGCGGCAGATAACCCGGCGAATGATAAGCCAGCGCCAGCTGTGTACGCATCATGATCGCATCGGAAAAACCACGCAACAGCATGATCAATGCAACGACGATATACATCACGCCGAGTTTCTTGTGGTCAACGGTTGTCAGCCACTCATTCCAGAGATAACCCCATTTCTTGTAATAAGTCACGGGGATCAATACGGCCAGCGCCGCAATGACCATCAAGGCACCCGCGCCCATGATGATCGGCTGATCAAATGGGATTGCCGCCCATGTTAGCTTACCGAATAAATTTCCCACTTCTTACCCCTGCCCCTGGCAACGCGGGTCTGCCATGTTACGGACATTCCCATTGTTGTATTTCGCGACGATGTTGTTGAAAAGTGCCGAATCGACGTGCGAGAAATACTGAACCGGGTCCTTCTCGCTCGGTGCTGCCACGCGACGGTAGGTGTCCGGATCAAGCTGATTCGACGACGCCTTGACTTGCTTTACCCAAGCGTCAAAATCTGCACTGGAGGCCGCAATTGCGCGGAATTTCATATCTGAAAATCCTCGGCCGCTGAAATTAGCCGATACGCCGGCGTAATTTCCTGCTTCATTGGCTATCAAATGGAGTTGCGTCTGCATGCCCGCCATTGCGTAAATCTGACCACCCAACTGAGGAATGAAAAACGAATTCATCACTGAGTCAGAGGTGATCGTGAAATTAATCGGCGTTCCCACGGGGAGTTCGAGTTGATTAATTGACGCGATACCGAGATCCGGATAGATAAACAACCATTTCCAGTCAAGAGAAACAACCTCGACATTGATCGGCTTTACATTGGACTTGAGCGGTTTAAACGGATCCAATGCGTGCGTGCTGTTCCATGTAAGTATCGCAAGATACAAAATGATCAGCGTTGGAACCGTCCAGATGATAATTTCTATCTTGGTCGAGTGCGCCCACGTCGGCAGGTATGCGGCCCCTTTATTGGACGCGCGGTAGCGCCAGGCAAAGAACAAGGTGAGTAGGATCACCGGGATCACCACGACCAGCATGGCGTACGTCGAATCAAGAATCAGTGATTTCTCGGCGACACCCACACTACCCTTGGGGTTCAGTATGTCCAGATTGCAGCCGGAGAGAAGTAGTGCGGCGGAAATCGCCAAGTACCTTGGCCACCCTACCGATGGTTTACGATTCATTCCATGAGCCCTGTATTGATTTTCCAGTCCGGGCGCATGCTATGCCAATTGACGCCATCGATTGATATCAATTTCGTCAAATGTTAATTTCAATTTTCGGCGTGAGTCATTTTGTCGCACCCCATGCCCTCCTGGGAAGAGCATGAGAATTCATTTCAAATTTCGCCATCCTAAAACTACCTTGGTCAAGGACGGCTGCCGCCTCCACCTCACCAATCCACCCACCCCAACAGGACGACGAATCAAAAATATCGTTTTAACTCAATGAGATATATAACATTCGCGTCTCTAGTTGATTTGAGACCCGTATGATTGGACACGTCCATCCGCCTTGTTATTCTATTTTCGATCAGGATTCCGGACGTCATATGATGAAGTGCTCGAGCATCTCCGCTCGACGAGTCAGGGGCCGCAAGATTCAGGACCTTGTTGTGATACCGCCGCTCAAGGAAGTGGAACAGGGCCTGAATCGTCAGACCCGGCACCCCACCAACGCTTCATTTCCTTATCTTCATCAACACCTGATTCGACTGAAAAGCTATCTACAGGTCGTGCGCTCTTATCGTTGTACGTACAGAGAAACATTCTAGAGTACTGCGCCGCCTGTAAGGAGCACAGCTCTTGAGTTTTTCGACAAGCACAGTTGCGATGACGTATGAGCGCATGGGCACCCAAGCGGATTCCCGTGCCGACGTGTTCTCCGCTGCGCCCGATATCAACGATCCAGCGAATCACATTGATGGCCGTGGACGCTTGTATCAAACATTGGTTTGAATTCCGCCACGAATCAGTGCTGCTGCATTGCAGCACTAGAACGCATCATTCCCTATCCCAAAGCGCTGATCAGGCGTTGTGCGTCGCGTCATATACCAGCCCTCGCGTAAACCCCGTTTGACTAATATTGTGTGTGGAATATTGTATATCACAGAATAAACGATGCGCCCCCCCAAAAGAGGAGACACGACATGGCCGAAGTCGACAGCACGTCGCAAAACACCGCTGCAGGAGACACCACGGCAGAAATGACCGACGGATTTCACTTGGTCATTGATGCCCTGAAACTGAACGACATCCACACGATTTTTGGGCTGGTCGGTATTCCCATTACCGACTTGGCTCGCCTCGCGCAAGCTGAAGGTATGCGATTCATCGGCTTTCGCCATGAACAGCATGCGGGCAACGCAGCGGCCATTGCCGGCTACATGACCCAAAAACCCGGCATCTGCCTGACCGTGTCCGCGCCCGGTTTTTTGAACGGTTTGACGGCACTCGCGAATGCCACCACCAACTGCTTTCCGATGATCCTGATCAGCGGGTCCAGCGAGCGGGAGATCGTCGATTTGCAACAGGGCGACTATGAGGAGATGGATCAGCTCAATGCCGCGAAGGCATACGCCAAGGCCGCCTATCGGGTTCTGCACGCTGAAGATATCGGCATCGGCATTGCGCGGGCGATCCGCGCGGCCGTTTCGGGCCGTCCCGGTGGCGTCTATCTGGACTTACCGGCAAAACTCCTGGCCCAGACGATAGACGCAGTGAAGGCGAAGCAATCGCTGGTGCGTGTCGTCGACGCAGCCCCACGTCAGATTCCGGCACCTGAGGCGGTCAAGCGCGCGCTCGATGTGCTCAAGGGTGCGAAGCGCCCTCTTATCTTGCTTGGGAAAGGCGCCGCCTACGCGCAGGCCGACGCGGCCATCCGTGCGTTCGTGGAGAAAAGTGGCATCCCCTACCTGCCGATGTCCATGGCCAAGGGGCTGCTACCTGATACCCATGAGCAATCGGCATCGGCCGCGCGCTCGTTCGTCCTGCAGGAAGCCGACGTCGTCGTGCTGATCGGTGCCCGCCTGAACTGGCTGCTATCGCATGGCAAGGGCAAGACCTGGGGCGCAACACCGAAGCAATTCATTCAGATCGACATCTCGCCCACGGAGATCGATAGCAACGTGGCGATTGCCGCTCCGGTGATCGGTGATATCGGCTCCTGCGTCTCGGCCCTGCTGGCAGGTATCGATTCAGGCTTTCCCAAGCCCAATGGCGAATGGGTGGGGACGGTCGCCGAGCGTAAACGCACTAACCAGGCAAAGATGGCGGCGACGCTGGAGCAGAATCCGTCGCCGATGAATTTCCACAGTGCCCTGCGCGCAATCCGAGACGTGCTGAAGACGCGGCCGGATATCAACGTTGTCAACGAAGGCGCCAACACCCTCGACTATGCCCGCAGCATCATCGATATGTACGAGCCGCGCAAACGCTTCGACTCCGGTACGTGGGGAATCATGGGCATTGGGATGGGATTCGCCATTGGCGCGGCGGTGACCAGCGGCAAGCCGGTCGTCGCCATCGAAGGCGACAGCGCATTCGGCTTCAGCGGTATGGAACTTGAAACCATCTGCCGCTACGAGCTGCCTGTATGCACCATAGTCTTCAACAACAACGGCGTGTATCGCGGCACGGATGTGAATCCGACGGGAGGCAAAGACGTCGCGCCTACCGTTTTCGTCAAGGGCGCGCGCTACGACAAGATGATAGAAGCATTCGGCGGCATAGGCCGCAACGCCACGACGCCGGCAGAACTGACCAAGGCATTGGTGGAAGCCATTGAGTCGGGAAAGCCGACACTCATCAACGCAGTCATCGACGAGGCGGCGGGCACCGAGAGCGGTCGTCTGACGAATCTCAACCCGCAAAGCGCGGCGAAGAAAAAATAAGGTGGCTGACCACGTAGAGATTCGCCGTCAGCGGCCCTTTATGCATGCGTGTAACCCAACCATAGCCTGTCAGGCAGGAGAAAAACGATGGAAAAGCCACTCGAAGGAATCAAGATCATCGACTTCACACACGTACAGGCCGGTCCCGCCTGCACGCAATTACTTGCGTGGTTCGGTGCCGATGTGATCAAGGTCGAACGACCGGGGTCGGGTGATGTCACCCGCACCCAGTTGCGTGACATCCCGGGTGTCGATGCACTGTATTTCACGATGCTCAACAGCAACAAGAAATCACTCACGCTGGACACCAAGAAGCCGGAAGGCAAGGAAATCCTGGAGAAACTGATCAGGGAATCCGATGTCATGGTGGAAAACTTCGGACCTGGTGCGCTCGACCGCATGGGTTTTCCGTGGGAATACATCAAGAAACTGAATCCCAAGATGATCCTGGCGTCGGTAAAAGGCTTCAGCGACGGTCACCATTACGACGACCTGAAGGTTTACGAAAACGTTGCTCAGTGCGCGGGCGGCTCGGCATCGACTACAGGGTTCTGGGACGGCCCGCCGACCATCAGCGCAGCAGCGCTCGGTGACAGCAACACGGGCATGCATCTGGCCATCGGCATCCTGACCGCGCTGATCGGACGCGACAAGACGGGCAAAGGCCAGAAGGTCGCGGTGTCGATGCAGGACAGCGTGCTGAACCTGTGCCGCGTGAAGCTGCGCGACCAGCAACGCCTGGACCGCCTCGGCTATCTCGAGGAATATCCGCAGTATCCGCATGGCACGTTCAGCGACGTCGTTCCGCGCGGCGGCAATGCCGGCGGCGGCGGACAGCCGGGGTGGGTGCTGAAGTGCAAAGGCTGGGAAACCGATCCGAACTCCTACATCTACTTCACGATCCAGGGCCACGCCTGGGCCCCGATTTGCAAAGCGCTGGGCAAACCGGAATGGATAGACGATCCCAAGTACAACACGGCGCAGGCACGTCAGCCGCATATTTTCGATATCTTCAAAACCATCGAAGACTGGCTGGCAGACAAGACGAAATTCGAAGCCGTGGATATCTTGCGCGAGTTCGACATTCCCTGCTCGCCGGTGCTGACGATGAAAGAACTTGCCAACGATCCGTCATTGCGAGCGAGCGGCACGATCGCGGAAGTGCCGCACAAGGAGCGCGGCACGTATCTGACCGTGGGCAGCCCGATCAAGTTCTCGGACATGAAGCCTGAAATCACGGGATCCCCGTTGCTGGGTGAGCATACTGACGAAGTGCTTGCAGGCCTCGGCTACAGCAGCGAACAGATCGCTCACCTGCACGAAGCTCAGGCCGTTTAGCCGGGAGCATGTGGTGCTGTGGATGTCATCGGATATCCACGGCATATTCGCATTCAACGGACCACACGAAAGATGAATAGCGCCACGCAAGTTTCCATCGACTTCGAGCAATTGGTCGGTGCTCTTGGCGATGCGGTCGTTATGGCCGACGCCAAAGGCACCATCGTGCTATGGCCCCCCGCCGCGGAGCGCATCTTCGGATTCACACCGGACGAGGCTCTCGGCAAGTCGCTGGATCTCATCATTCCGGAGCGTTTGCGAGGGCGGCATTGGGACGGATACGAGAAGACGATGGCGACCGGTCAGACGCGCTATGGCAACGATCTGCTAAAAGTTCCGGCCACACATAAAGACGGACGATCCTTGTCGATTGCGTTTACGGTCGCACTACTTCACTCGCCGGAACCGGAACACGCCGTGACGGGAATCGTAGCTGTGATTCGCGACGAAACCGCCCGTTTCCAGGAAGAACGAAACCTGCGCAAGCGCGTGGCCGAACTCGAAGCGAGATCTGACGGATGAGCCGGCAGAGACCGGTCGCACAGACAATAACGCGCCACACGAGCGCCGCAACATAACGGAGACGACATGGAAAACGCAGACATGGCGATTGGCGAGAACCGTTCCAGGCCAGGGTGGCAGAACAATCGCTGGACGCAACTGACGATTGGCGTTATTTGCATGGGCCTGGTCGCGAACCTGCAGTATGCGTGGACTCTATTTGTCGTCCCGATGGAAGCCAAGCACCACTGGGGACTGGCCGGTATCCAGACCGCATTTTCGATTTTCATCGTGACGGAAACGTGGCTGGTGCCGATGGAAGGCTGGCTGGTCGACAAATTCGGACCGAGGCCGGTGGTGATCGCCGGCGCGATCTGCGCGGCAATCGGCTGGGTCATCGACGCGCATGCCACCAGCCTCGTGCATCTCTATATCGCGGCAGTGATTGCAGGCGTGGGCGCGGGTTGCGTGTACGGCACCTGTGTCGGCACGGCGCTCAAGTGGTTCCCGGACAAGCGCGGTCTAGCCGCAGGCCTGACGGCCGCTGGATTCGGTGCGGGGGTGGCCGTCACGGTCATACCCATCTCGAATATGATCCGGACCTCGGGCTATGAGCATGCGTTCATGTTCTTCGGCATCTTCCAGGGCGTCTGCATTTTCCTGCTCGCGCTGATGTTGATTCGCCCGAGGCCGCCTGCACATGTGATGTCGAAGAAGCGTGTGGTCGCGTCCCAGATTGATTACTCCACGGGAAAGATGGTGCGCGCCCCGCTCTTTTGGGTGCTGTACGTGATGTTCGTGTTAGTCGCCGCGGGAGGCGTGATCGCGACGGCGCAGTTCGGTCCGATCGCGAAAACGTACGGCTTCGACAAGTTGCCGATCAACCTGCTCGGCGTAACTTTGCCGCTGCTGACGATGACGCTTTCCATCGACAACCTCTGCAACGGGCTCACGCGGCCGTTATGCGGCTGGATTTCCGACCGTATCGGCCGTGATAACACGATGTTCTTCATCTTCATCGGCGAGGGTATTGCCTTGTTTGGACTGCTGGCGTTCGGCCACGATCCTTACCTTTTCATGTTCTTCGCGGCCATGACCTTCCTGTGTTGGGGCGAGATTTTTTCGATCTTCCCCGCGACCTGTGCCGACACATTCGGCAGCAAATATGCGGCAGCCAACGCCGGCGCGCTGTATACGGCGAAGGGAACAGCCGCGCTGCTGGTGCCGCTTGCATCGGCACTGTCGGCAATCGGTTCCTGGAACGCGGTGTTCATCGCGACCGGGATAGCCGCGATTCTGGCCGGCCTGTGTGCCAAATTCATCCTTGCACCGATGAGAAAGCGCTGGTTGGATAACACGATTGCCGAAACGAGCCGCCTTGCCGCATCGTTTCAGCCGGCGTGGCCCGACGCACCCCATAAATCGTCGACCCAATGAGCGCTATTCCCAGTGACACCACGCGGGCAATGAGGGCCTCAGGCGTTTCCTTGCAGCAGTTGCGCCTGTTCGTCACCCTGGCGCAGCTGCGCAATTTCACGCAAGCCGGCAACGCGTGCGGCATCACGCAGTCGGCGGCAAGCCACAGCATCAGGGAACTGGAGGTACTGCTCGAGTTGCGGCTCTTCGACCGCACGACACGCCAGGTCACGCTCACCGATACCGGCCGTGCCCTGTTGTCGAAGATTGCGGGGCTTGTCGATGAACTCGAATCGGCGTTGCGCGTCGGGCGGCAGCGTGTCACTGCGGAAAGCGGCGCTGTGTCGATCGCAAGCAGCTCCAGCTTGCTTGCGCCGTCATTGCCCGCCCTGCTCGCATCGTGCCGAGTGAGCTATCCCAATATCTCGCTGAAGGTGCTTGATGCGCCGCAGAGCAAGGTGCTCGAACTCGTACGCGCCGGCGATGCCGACCTTGGCGTGGTAGCCGATCCTCCGAACCTGGATGGACTGATATCCGAAGCACTGTTCTCCGATACCCTATGTGCCATCGTTCCGGCGCGTCATACCTTTGCTTCCCAGACGATCTTGAGATGGAGTGATCTGCACGACGTCGACCTGTTCCTTCTCGACGACGATGCCGGCAGCTACGACCTCATCGCACGCGCGCTTGCCGAGCATGGTGCGACGAACCTGAAGCTGCAGCGACTGACCCAGACGACGAGTGTTGTCCAAATGGTCGCGGCGGGACTCGGCATAGGCATCCAGCCGATGCGCACCTGCACGGCAACGGCTTCCACGCACGCGCGGGTCCAATCGGTGCGATTGTGGCCGTTGGTGACGCGCACGGTCATGCTGGTAAAGGGCAAAGACCGCACGCTCCAATCGCAGGCGGCCTGCATCTGGACGCACGTCGTTTTGTCGAGCGCGGAGGCCGAGAGACCGTTGCAGACGGCCGCAGCCTGATCTCATCGGCGTTTCCCGCTCATTAAAATCCGCGAACAAGTGAATCAAGGAGGCGCTCGCGTCACTGAAAAATCAGCCTACGCTTCCCCGGGATTTCCCAAAAGCGCTTAAGCTGCATAGAAAAGAACTGTTGTTTTTGATATATCAGATACAAAATATATTGTGACATGTTGTGCCGCAACATATAATGGCAGCTCTTGAATGTACCGAGGAGCTGGAAATGAGTATCGCTTTATTGGTTTTGGCCGGAATCGCTTTGTTGGCCGTGGGTGTTGGTGCGACGTTTGCGCTGGCGTCACTAGTACCGCAAGACGTATTGCAGCTCGCGCAGCACAATGGCCGCTATGTCGGTTTGACGGCGGACGATCAGGGCGGTAACACCGGCAAGCAGGCGCGAACTGGCAGGCCAAACCTGGGAAATCAAACCATCAATGCAATCTGATTCCGACGTAGCCGCAAAACCGGCGAATCTATTCGAAGCGCGCTCGGAGAGCCGGGACTCGGGCGTGACGCTTACCCTCGCGCCGATCAACGCGACGGTTTCGCTGCGCGATCAAGCCTATGCTCGTTTGCGTCAAGCAATCTCGGAAGCGGATATTTATCATTCAAAGGAAGAGATACGCCTCGACGAGAAAAACCTGACCGAGGCACTGGGCGTGAGTCGCACACCGATACGCGAGGCGATGACCTTGCTCGAGCAGGAAGGATTTCTGCGCACGGTGCCGCGTCGCGGGATTTATATCGTGCGCAAGACCAAGCACGAAATCGTCGAGATGATCAACATGTGGGCGGCGCTCGAAAGCATGGCGGCGCGACTTGCCACGGTGCGCGCAACGGACGAGGAAATTGCCTCGCTGCGACACTTGTTCGATCACTTTCAGAACACGACACCGGCCGAGCATATCGAAGAGTATTCGGAGGCGAATATCGCATTCCATCAGGCGATCGTGCAGTTGGGCAAGTCGCAAATCATCTTCGATACGATCAAGAATATTTTTGTCCATGTGCGCGCGATTCGGAAAATGACGATTTCGCAGAGCGATCGGGCTTCAAGGTCAATTGCCGATCACATGCAGATCATCGAGGCGCTTGAGAAGCGGGATACCGAGTTGGTCGAGCGCCTGGTGCGGCAGCATTCGCTGGATCTCGCGAAGTTCGTTGAGGCAAATTGCGATTTTCTGGGTTAGATCTTGGGTTTGGACCGGGTTTTTGAATAAGACCTGAAACACACGTTTAGGAGACGGTCATGCACAAAGCCCTGGATGGCGTCCGCATCCTTGATTTCACGCATGTTCAGTCCGGTCCGACGTGCACACAGTTGCTTGCGTGGTTTGGCGCGGATGTCATCAAGGTCGAACGCATCGGCGTTGGCGACATCACACGGGAACAGCTGCGCGATATCCCCGACGCCGACAGCCTCTACTTCACGATGCTGAACCACAACAAGCGTTCGATCACCATCGATACCAAGAACCCGGACGGCAAGAAGGTGCTCGAGGCGCTGGTAAAGAAATGCGACGTACTGGTGGAGAACTTCGCGCCAGGCGCACTCGATCGCATGGGCTTTACATGGGAACGGATCCAGGAGCTGAACCCGAAGCTGATCGTGGCCTCGGTTAAAGGCTTCGGTCCTGGGCCTTACGAGGATTGCAAGGTCTATGAGAACGTCGCGCAGTGCGTGGGCGGCGCCGCATCGACAACAGGTTTCGACGATGGGCCGCCTCTCGTCAGTGGCGCGCAGATCGGCGATTCAGGCACAGGCCTGCATCTTGCGCTCGGCATCGTCACGGCGCTCTACCAGCGCACTGTGACCGGACGAGGCCAGCGCGTGCTCGCCGCAATGCAGGACGGGGTACTTAACCTCTGCCGAGTGAAGTTGCGTGATCAGCAACGGCTCGAACGCACCGGCACGATGAGGGAGTATCCCCAATATCCGAACGGTAGTTTCGGTGCGGCCGTGCCGCGGGCCGGCAACGCGTCGGGCGGCGGCCAACCGGGCTGGATCCTGAAGTGCAAGGGTTGGGAAAGCGATCCGAACGCCTACATCTA
>FTBI01000992.1_pt1 | contig 23564 bp, 18 predicted proteins | sample 1639171 | NCBI WGS metagenome assembly FTBI01 (sample SAMEA3914812, study PRJEB12502) | metagenome | biome: forest; material: soil | place: Canada | collected 2011-07-07 | depth 0.1 m | reverse complement strand
GGCGCCGCCCAGCGGCCCGAGCGTGGTCGCGCTGCCCCACAGCGGCGAGTCGCTGGGCCAGTTCCAGCAAAACGACTACGCCTGCCGTGACTACGCGAACCAGTCTGTCAACTCGACGGGGGCTGCGCAGGCTGCTACCACGAATAGCGTGAACAGCGCGGCGCTGGGCACGCTCGGCGGCGCGGCGATCGGTGCGCTGCTAGGCGCGGCGGCCGGTAATGCGGGCGCGGGTGCGGCAATTGGCGCCGGTAGCGGGCTGCTGATTGGCGGCGCGAACGGCGCGAATAGCGCGCAATACTCCGCCGCGGGCCTGCAGGCCCGCTACGATGCGGCCTACGCCCAGTGCATGACGTCGAAGGGCGACATGATCTCGCAGCCGCAGCCCTACTATGCGACGCCGCAGCCTGTGTATGTTGCGCCGCAGCCTTACTACGTCGCACCTCCACCGGTCAGGTACGCACCGTATCCGTATTACTGAGCATATCGCTGAGATCGGGTGACTAATCGCGGTAGGCGGGCCTTTGCCGTAGCGCGCAGTTCGAATTTATTGGCGCCGCCAAGTGGCTACGAAGATTCTGTAGTCACTGGCGGAGACAAGAGAAGAAATGTCGCGATATGAGACGCTTTATTCCGCGTCGCTCGTCGCAGCAGTCTTACGCGGACGCCGGCTACGAGTTGCAGTTTTGCGCGCAACCTTTCTGGGTGCGGTTGACGCTGAACTCGTGGCCGGGGTGTCTTCCTCTACAACAGCCTGGACCGGCGATTCGACGGGTTCTGCGATTTCCGCTACGTCCTCAATGGGCCGAGGTGTGCTCTTTTTCACCTTTTTCGCGGCCGTCTTGCGCGGTGCACGCGGCTTCCGGCGTTCTGCCTGATTGCCGTCCGCTTCCTTGTTGGCTTCGTCGCGTGATGCGCTTGTTGCGATCGGCTCAACGACTGTGGCGGGTACTACCCAAGTGGTTTCGGGTTGCTCGACAACCGGTTCTGCGGCTTGGGGCGCTTCCCGATGTTGGGTGTCCTCCGCGAGCCACGCGGTGGCCGGATGGTCGAGCGTTGTCCGCTCTTCGTGAGCGGTTTCCTGCTGACTACGCGACCCCTTGCGATTGCCTCGCCCCCGACGGCGCGACTCATGTTTGCCGCCCGACTCAGCCACCACAGTTTCGACGACCTGAGCCTCATACGACTGTTCAATCGATTCAGCTTCGACAGGCTCATTGACGGTTTCGCCGACCACGTTTGCAGCGCTGCTCCGGTACACGTAAGCGCCCGACTTCTCATCGCGGCCAAACTCCAGCAGCCCACGCGCGTGCGCTTCCTCCAGCAGATTGCCGAAAGCGCGAAAACCGTAGTACGTCTCGTTGAAATCCGGCTTGCGGCGCTTGATGGCGTTCTTCAACACGGATGCCCAGATCTTGCCGCTATCGCCGCGTTCTGATGCGAGCGCGTCGAACGTTTGCACGGCGATTTCGATTGCCTTGGTGCGGCGCTTTTCCAGGTCTTCCTTGTTGCGTGACTTCTCTTCGTCCGGCGCTCGTTTGGCGGCTTGCTGCGCGTCTTTTTGCGGACGCGAGGACTCGCGTTTAACCACGGCGCGCTGGCTTTCGCGCACGAGGTCGTCGTAAAAGAAGAATTCGTCGCAGTTCGCAATCAGCAGGTCGGAGGTGGACTGTTGCACGCCCACGCCGATCACCTGTTTGGCGTTTTCGCGCAGCTTCGACACCAGCGGCGAGAAGTCCGAATCGCCACTGATAATGACGAACGTGTTGACGTGAGACTTCGTGTAGCAAAGATCGAGTGCGTCGACCACGAGCCGGATGTCGGCGGAATTCTTGCCCGATTGGCGCACGTGCGGAATTTCGATCAATTCGAAATTGGCTTCGTGCATCGCGCCTTTGAAACTCTTGTAGCGGTCCCAGTCGCAATACGCTTTCTTCACGACAATGCTGCCTTTGAGCAGCAGGCGTTCGAGCACCAGCTTGATATCGAACTTGTCGTACTTCGCGTCGCGTACGCCTAGTGCGACATTTTCGAAGTCGCAGAATAGCGCCATGCTGACGGTTTCGTTGGATGACGCCATGTATATCTCCATTGAAGCGATCGTCGAACTCGACGAATCGCGACCATGATAGCGATTCCAGCGAAGGTGAACAGATTTTGTGTTCCTGGCGCACCGACAGAGTTGAAAAAATATCTAGGGCATGGGAGATCAATCGCTGAGGTGCGTCGCTTTTTTTGCCTCGAATAATGAGCCGTTTCGGGATGGGTGACTGATCACCGCCGCGCGGTCGATCGCCACGAGATTGCAAATAGCGCGTCAGAGGCGAATGTCGCATCCCGGTGCGGGCGAGTGGGAAAAGACTTCGGCGTTCGGGCGCTAGGTGTTTTGAGGACGAATGGAGTTCCCCAGTTCTGCGCGCGTTTCCAGCACGGCGTCGATCAAGCCATACCCCTTGGCTTCGAGTGCCGACATGAAATTGTCGCGATCGGTGTCTTGCGCGATTTCCTCGACGCTGTGCCCCGTACGCTCGGCCATCAATGCATTGAGCCGCCCCCGCTGGTAGAGCACTTCTTTCGCCTGAATTTCGATGTCTGCCGCCGTGCCCTGACTGCCGCCGGACGGCTGATGAATCATGATGCGCGCGTTCGGCAATGCGTAACGCTTGCCGCGCTGACCGGCGGTGAGCAGGAAAGTCCCCATGCTTGCGGCAAAGCCAGTGCATAAGGTCGATACTTCAGGCTTGATGAACTGCATGGTGTCGAAAATAGCGAAACCGTCGTACACGGAGCCGCCCGGCGAGTTGATGTAAAAGGAAATATCCTTGTCGGGATTCTCGGATTCCAGGAACAGCAACTGCGCAACGATGAGGCTGGCCGATTGCTCGTTCACTGGCCCGACCAGAAACACGATGCGCTCGCGCAGCAGGCGCGAATAAATGTCATAGGCGCGCTCGCCGCGGCCGGACTGTTCGATCACGGTGGGCACAAGGCCGAGGCCGGTGACGGAGGGATAGCTGGAATGCATAAGTGCCTCGCTCTATACGGCGCAGCCTGAATACCCCGCGGCGGCCGAATCAAATACCGCGCGCCCCATGCGCCGGTTGTTGCTCCTTTGACGAAGCAGCGCGGCGCGGCGTGACAGGAATATTTTTTGTTCTGTGTGTCACATCGGTGACCGCCTGAGCGTCAAGCTGGCAAGTATGTCGATTACGGCGGCGCCTGAACAAAGTTGCACGCAGACAGGGCGCCGTTCACCACGCACGATCTGGAGGTCCAAGTATGAAAGAACAGGGAATCGACAAGGCATCCAGCTTCGGCGCCGTGCGCGCCCGTCTGCATGCGCTGGCGTATCGAATGCTTGGTAGCCGTGCCGAGGCGGAAGACGTGGTCCAGGACGTCTGGCTCAAATGGCATCTGGCAGATACGTGTGCGGTGCAGACCCCCGTCGCCTGGCTCACCACACTTACCACGCGTACCGCGATCGACCGTTTGCGTCATCTGCAGCGCGAGCGCGCGTCTCAGGCAGCCGGCTGGCTACCGGAACCCTGGCTTGACGAGGTAGCACCGTCGGCTGAAGAGTTGGCATTGCGGGCGTCGGAGATGTCCTATGGCGTGATGCTGTTGCTGGAACGCCTGAAGCCCAACGAGCGCGCGGCATTCGTGCTGCACGAAGCGTTCGACTGCGACTACGCGCAGATCGCAGTCATTCTCGAACGTACCCCCGCCGCTTGCCGGCAGATCGTCCATCGGGCCAGGGCGCGTCTGCAGCGGGCAGGCGCGCCGTTGGAGCGGCCCGATCCCGCTGCGCATGCGCAAATGGTCGAACGCTTGCGCACGGCGCTGGAAGCGCGGGATCAAGCGGGCCTATTGCGGCTCTTTAGCGACACTCCCGAAATTGTCGGCGACGTGCCCCTGTGCGCGCCTCTGCGTTCGCCTGTGTCTGTACCTGCGTGTACGGGCGAACCCGCGGCGGCAGGGTGGGTGGACACAGTCACGTCTCTTGCGCAGCAGGCGAACGATACAGAAGTGGTGTCGGTGGAAGGGAACATGTGCATTGCCATGTTCTTCGAAGGCGATGTCGTCGGGGTGATCGACGTGCGGACGAACGGTGTGGCGGATGGCTCGACGAAGATCGTCGCATTGCGCCTCGTAACCGGCACAGAACGTTTGCAGGCCCTCAACCGCGTGCTGGGTCGTGCGGCGGTCACACGACTGCTTGCACGGATCCAGCAACGCGCGCTGCCGTCAATTACGGTGAGCGGCGACCTCCCAGTTGATGTCCACGCATAGCACCTGCGTGCCATGTGGTGTATGGGCAGCGATCGAGGCGGTAACGCAAAGGTGCGCTTCGTTGATCGACAGATAGGGTGGCGTGAGATGCACCTGGCCGGGCAAACGCATCGCCTGGATAAAGTACGGCCGGCGCTCCCAACTCGCACCTTCGGAATGTAACAGCGGGCGGAAACGCTTGGCCCGTTGCGAAGTGCGTCCCGGGGGTAACACGTTGTCGCCGATCTGGCGGCCCGAACCGTCCAGCACGAAGCAGCGCGCCGTTTCGCCGAGCATGAGCAGCGGTGCGGTTGCTTCAGAAATGGATTGGCCGGCAACCAGTTGTGCCGCTGCTGTCTCCAGCGCTGTGACGTAGGGGGCAAGCCGTGTGGACTGAGCGCGTTCGCGCGTGGCGACGCGTTCGCGCAGCGCAGCGGAGAGCGAGTCCATCAAGCCTGCCGCCGCTTGCGGCTTGACCGGCTCGACACTCGGACCCGCGAAAAACGCACCCTGTACGAAGTCCACGTTGCATTCGAGTGCAATCAGTGCGTCGCGCTCTGTGCTCAGGCCACCCATCAGCACTAGTTGGCCGGATTCATGCAGCAGCGAAACGAGGCCGGGCAGCACGCGCTCAATATGCGAGTGCTCGCTGGCTTGAGCAAGAATGCAGCGGTCGAGCGTGACGATGTCCGGCCGCAGATTCCACACGCGGTCGATGTTCGAATGTTTTGCGCCAAAGCCGTCGAGTGCGATCAGGAAGCCCGATTTGCGCAGTGCGTCGATGATCTCCGCAAAGCGCGTGGTTTCGCCGCCAGCCTGTTCGGACACCTCCAGCACCACGCGCTGCGGTGGCAGGCCGAGCGCTTTGAGGCCGGCAAGCAGCGCGTCACCGTAGCTGGTGTCCATCAGAGCCGCCGGGTGCAGGCTCAGAAAGAGCCATTCGTCGTGGCTGTCGAATGCGTTGAAGTTGCCGAGGTGCAGCGATTCGGCCAATCGGCCGAGTTCCAGCAAGTCGCCGCGCCGCGCCGCTTGAGTAAACACCTCGTGCGAAGGTACTTGTTGTGCATGTTCGTCGTGCGCGCGCAGCGAGGCGTGGTAGCCGATCGCGCGGCGGTGCGATACCGAGAAAACCGGCTGAAACACGCTGAATACAGTGTAGCCACCATACAGAACGGTGCGCCGGGAGCCTTCGTCGCCGGCCATCGGACGTGGCGGCTGGAAGCCAGGAGGATCGAGTTCGATCATGCTCATCATGTCAGTCGTGTGGATGTGCGGCGCGCCCGCATACTCGGCATGAGTCCGCACGCGCAAATTGTGAGTTTACAGGATAGCTGAGCAAGAACTATGCGCGTGCGCAAACACAGCATACGCCTGCGACGGGCGCGTTCTGGTACGACGATTGTGCGCCAGCCCGGGCATGAGCGCGATAATTCGCACTTTGCTGGTGCGGGTTGCGCCCCGTTGCGGGTCCAACTGATGCCCGTCCGATGTGGAGCGCAAGGCATGGGCACGGGGTATAGGGTGGCGTGCTGTACGAGCCTTAGACGTCAAGTCCGTTCCGATGGATCGGTTTTTTTCGCTGGCGTGCGGATATCGGGCGAGAGTTGCGCGAAGATCCAGGACGTGGCCGCCGTGATGATGCCGACACACAGGAAGGTCGCATGAAACGCGGGCAGTGAATTGATGGCTGTCACGCGCTGCAACAGGCCGGTGAAGGTCGCGAGTAAGGCACCGGCCACGGTGACGCCGAGACTCATCGCCAGCATCTGGACGAGCGAAAACAGGCTGTTGCCGCTGCTTGCGCCGCCAGTGCCCAGGTCCTTGAGCGTCAACGTGTTCATCGCGGTGAATTGCATCGAATTGACGGCGCCGAAAGCGGCCAGTTGCACAAGCCGTAGCCACAGTGGCTGATTCGCGTTGGTGAGCGCGAAGCTCGCCATGGCGAGGCCGACCAGCACGGTGTTGACGATCAACACGCTTCGGTAGCTGTACTTGACGATCAGCCGGGTCACAAGACGTTTGGATGCCATGCCCGCCGCTGCCACGGGCAGCATCATCAGGCCGGCTTCGAAGGCGCTATAGCCGAGACTCACCTGCAATAGCAGAGGAATCAGGTAGGGCATCGAACCACTGCCGATTCGCGCAAACAGATTGCCGAGCAGGCCGACGCTGAAGGTGTGGATCTTGAACAGGTCTAGCGAGAAGATGGGGGTGGGTTCTCGAACGGCGTGCAGTCCGTACGCCACAAAGCAGCCGAGACTCAGGATCAGCAGCACGAGCACGGTGGCGTGTTGAATCCCGAATTCGGTACGGCCGTCGAGCGCGAACGAAATGGCCACCATGCCAACGACCAGCAGCAGGTAGCCTTTCATGTCGAACTTGCCGGTATTTTCGTTGCGACTGTCCGGCATGAAGATAAACGTGGCAATGCAGCCTACGATACCCACCGGCACGTTGATCAGAAAGATCCAGTGCCACGACGCGATCTTCACGAGCCAGCCGCCGAGAGTCGGTCCAATCAGCGGTCCGATCAGCCCTGGAATCGCCACGAACGATAAAGCGGGGAGGTAGCGTTCCGCTGGAAATGTGCGCAACACCGCAAGCCGTCCGACGGGCAGCAGCATCGCGCCGCCCACGCCTTGCACGATGCGGAAGCCCACGAGCTGGTTCAGCGTATGCGCCTTCGCGCACAGCAGCGAGCCCACCGTGAACACGAGGATCGCGCTGAAGAAGACGCGCCGCGTGCCGAGTTTGTCGGCAAGCCAGCCGGACACTGGGATCATCACGGCCATCGTCAATGAATAGGCGATCACCACCGACTGCATGCGCAGCGGCAACTCGCCAAGGCTCGTCGCCATGGCGGGCAGCGCGGTGTTGACGATGGTCGAGTCCAGCGTCTGCATGAAGAAGCCGGTGGCGACCAGCCACAGCATCACGGTGAGCGAGCGCGCCGAAGGGACCGGGGGCGCGTTGGGAGCGGAGGCGGGCTGAGTCGGCGTCGTGGACATGGAAGGCGGCTAGGCGCGCAGGGACGGACTGGGACTCGCTATTCTAGGGAAAAGCGCAACGCCGCGCAGTCGCGCATCGTGGATTCTATGCAATTCGAGTGAGGCCGAACCCGCGCCTGCTTTCTACACACCCGATATGCACGCCAGCCAGACGGGCTAGCCTCTCGCCCCCAAAACCCTCACCCCGCCGCCAACCCCGCCGCCGCACGAAAAAAAGCTTGCGCCCGTGGTTCGTTCCCAAAGGCCACATGAATCCTGATCCACGGACTCTTTTCCATATTCGGCCGGAAGTAACTGCCCGGCGCCACGCTCACGCCCAACGGCGCGCCGCACACCACCAGTCGTTCGGCATCGGTAACATGGGGTACGCGCGCCCACACGAAGTTGCCGCCAACAGGCTTCTCGAAAATTTCCCATCCTGCGCCTTCGAGTGTCTGGATAGTTGACCCGAGGGCTTCGCGCATGCGCCGGCGCAAACGCTCCAGATACTTTCGATACGCACCGCGCTCGAGCATCGACACCGCCACCGCTTCGGCAAAGCGCGAACCGCCGATGCTCGTCAGCATCTTGATGTCGACCAGATCTTTGATGATCGCGTGGCTCGCCACCACGCAGCCAATCCGCAGCGACGACGACAGCGTCTTCGACAGCCCGCCGACGTAAATCACGTGTTCGAGCTGGTCCAACGTGGCGAGGCGGTCAGTGAGCTCAGTCTGAAAGTCGGCGTAGATGTCGTCTTCGATGATCGAAAAACCGTGCTCGCGCGCAAGTTGCAGGAGCCGGAACGCCACCTGCGGCGCGACCGTCGTCCCGGTCGGATTGTGAAACACGGTGTTGATGAACAACAGCTTGGGGCGGTGCAACTGGAGTTGCGCCTGCATCATGTCGAGGTCGGGACCGTTGCGGGTGCGGGCAATGCCCACCAGCTTCACGCCATGCAGCTTGAACAGGCCGTACAGGTTGTAATAGCCGGGGTCTTCGACAAAGATCGTGTCGCCCGCCTTCAGCATGTAGCGCATCAGCAGATCGAACGCCTGGCTCGCGCCGTTGGTGATCAGGATCTGCGACGCGTCGGCCTCGATTCCCAACAGTCCAATGCGGCTTCGCAGATGCTCGCGCAAGGTCAGATTGCCGAACGGCGTGGCGTAATCGACCATGCTCGCCGGATCGGTGCGCGAGACGTGGCGGATCGCCTGGGCAATGCCCTCCATGTCGCGCCAGCTTTCGGGGATGAAACCGCTGCCGAGCTTGAGCATTTCGCCCTGATGGCTGAATTGCTGGAGGATGTGTCCGGAATCGTCCTCGGCGCGGCGCAAGTCGGCCGTGCCCTGACACTGCGTGCCCGCCGGCTGACGATCGGCGATATAAAAACCGGAGCCGTGGCGCGAGTCGACATAACCCAGCGACACCAGCCGGTCATAAGCCTCGATCACGGGGAAGCGGCTTACGCCGAAATCGGCGGCGAACTGACGGATGGACGGCAATTTCGAGCCGGGGTGGGCCGTGCGCGAGCGGATCCACGTCGTTACGCCCGTGACGATCTGTTCGGTCAACGGCACGCCGTTTTCCCGATCAAGCTGGATCTCGAGTTTCATGCGATTTCATCCTCCGCCGAACGAGGGCTGCCGTGCGCGCGCAGGGGCTCGAATCGCGCTCGACCGCGCTCGACCGGGCTTTAGCCAAGGCGTCTCGCTCCCGACACGCAATCACGTCAACTGTTCGGCTTTTTGACTGAACAGTTCCGATGAAAGTGTTCGGAACTGTGCATGGGTAATCGATCATCGCACGTCAATAATCGGTACAACAAAAAAATTCTTTACTGGAGAGAAGCGATGCGCGAAGTCCGAATTTTTGAATTGGAACATGACGAGCCTGCGTCGGCATGGCGTGTCGCGCAGCCGTCAATCTTCAAAGTGATCGCGGGCGAGATCTGGCTAACTGTCGAAGGGGATAGCGAGGATCATTGGCTGCAAGCCGGCGAATCGATCGAGTTGCCAGGTCGCGCGGTGGCGTGGATCAGCGCGAGTCAGAGCGGGGCGCGCTTTGCGCTGGCAAGCGGCTCCGAGTACACGACGGCGAGGCCGAAGTCCGGTCTTCCTGTACTGGGCTGGTTGCCGCGCTGGCTTGGCGTGGCCTGATAACTCACGCCCGAGGTTTGGCCAATCGTCTTGACCTCGTGTGACCGCCTCGTAGGCTTTGATGTAACGGGTGCGCAGTCGGATCAGGAGGCCGTCGCGCGCGTGCTCCGTCGCGTGAGCAATCCAGCCGACCACCCAGCCAGCCGACCAGCCGACCAGCCGACCAGTCGACCAGCCGGCCCACCGCGAACAGGGTGAAGCCGGCATGATCGACAATTCGAGCACTGGCATACCTCAATCCAGCACCTCCGCGTTCACCGTCTTCCCTGCATCGCGCGAGGGTTCGCGTCGGTGTAATACGGACCAGCAACCGCCGTCTCCGGCGCGCAGTCCAACTAGCTCACTTCCTCAATTCCGCGACGAAATCGTAGTAATCGTTCCGACAGTAAGTGTCGGTTAATTCAATGGCTCGCTGATCGGCGGTATAGCCCACGCGGGTGATCAGCAGCAAGGCCTCGTTCGGCGCGATACTCATCTGCTGAGCGATTTCCTCATTCGCGTTTACCGCGCGAAAATGTTGCAGCGCGCGGACAATCGTGAGTCCGCGATTTTCCAGGTACGTATAAAGCGAATCGCCGATGGCCTGCGGATCGGGAATTACCGCCGCCGGAAACGTGGAGTTCTCCACCGCCATCACGATGCCGTCCGCCAGACGCAGGCGCCGCAAGCGGGTCACCGCCGCTGCGGGCGACAAGCCGAGCTGAATCACCTCGTCGCGATTGGCCGGCGAGATTTCGCGCGACAGCCACTTCGAACTCGGCGTAAAGCCGCGTCGCCGCAGCATTTCGCTGAAGCTCGACAGACGCGAGAGCGGATCTTCGTAGCGTGGCGTGATGAAACTGCCGGCGCCTTGGGTGCGTCGGATCAATCCCTGTTCGACCAGCAACGCAATCGCCTTGCGCGAGGTGATCCGCGATACGCCGAGCGCTTCGGAAAGCACACGCTCCGAGGGTAATGCCTCACCGGCGTTCCAGCGGTTTTCGTGGATGGCGGAGCCGAGCTTGCGAGCAAGTTGCAGATAAAGCGGCGTGTCGTTTTCCGGGTCCGGGCGCAGGTCGCGCCAGCGGTCTTCCGAGGCAGAGGTCATGGGGCTCACGCAAGATAGGCAAGCGGCAATTCTAAAACATCGGCGTGTTGCGTTATAGCGGGCTTTTGCCTGGGACCCGGCCGGACGCCTGTCGAGCCGCTAAACTCGTCGTTAGGATTTTTGAAGCGAGCGCCGAGCGCCGAGCGCAGTCCGCGACGGCGCTTCGCCTGGCGAGGGATTGCGCCATTCATTTCGAGGAGCCAGCATGACAAGCGATATCGCAAGCGTAAGCCTGCCTGACGGCGAACGCATTCCGGCACTGGGGCAGGGCACTTGGGAAATGGGCGAAAAGCCGGCGCTGCGCACGGCCGAGATCGCCGCGCTGCGTTGCGGCATCGAACTCGGTATGACGCTGATCGATACGGCGGAAATGTACGGCGACGGCGCCACCGAAACGTTACTCGGCGACGCCTTGGCCGGTTTTCGGGATCAGGTGTTTCTGGTGAGCAAGGTGTATCCGCATAACGCCAGCCGACGCGGCGTGATCGCCGCCTGTGAGCACAGTCTGAAACGTTTGAAGACGGACCGGCTCGATCTGTATCTGCTGCACTGGCGCGGCTCGGTGCCGCTTGCGGAAACGGTTCAAGCGTTCGAGACGTTGCGCGAGGCGGGCAAGATCCGCCATTGGGGCGTCAGCAACTTCGACACGGACGACATGGAGGAACTCGTCGCCACACCAGGCGGCGAGGCGTGTGCGACCAATCAGATTCTCTATAACGTCGCGCGCCGTGGGCCGGAGTTCGATCTGCTGCCGTGGCTGGCCGATCGCAAAATGCCGGCCATGGCGTACAGCCCCGTCGATCACGCCCGGCTACCTAAGCGTTCGCCACTCGACGATATTGCTGACGCACGCGGGGTCTCGGTGTTTCAGGTCGCGCTCGCGTGGGTGTTGCTCAAGCCCCACGTGGTCGCGATTCCGAAGGCGGGTTGTGTCGAGCACGTGCGCGATAACCATCGCGCATCGCAATTGCGGCTGGACGCCGGTGAGCTAGCCGCTCTCGACACCTATTTCAAACCGCCGCGCAACAAGCGTCCGCTCGAAATGCTGTAAGCGCGGCGTAGGAATGTGCGGCACAGCGGATGGCTGTGCCGGCTGTGTTCAGGTGCAGGCGTGATGCAGATGGACCGAACCTAGCAACGCGACTTCCGCAGGGGTGTGCCTGAGGGCGTCTGGGTCGACCTGGGCGGCGTCTGCGAGGAAATTGTCGACGAGCGATGACACTTGTGTGTCTTGCAGGCACAGCGACACACGCTGCGTTTCATTGGCCGGCAGTGTGCCGCGCTGACCGAGGAACAGCACACCGTATTGATAGCCGTGGATAATGCCGCGAATTGCGCCGACGCATTGGCCTTGCGCGACATTGTCGTTTTTCTGATTGCAGGTTTGCACAAGCCAATAGGCGGAAAAGCTGGGGTCGACGGGCGGTGCGGCTTGCGACATGGTTGGCTGCATGGGCTGCGCCGGCGTTTGGGCTTGAGCGAGCGATGCGAGGCCCAGCGTGGCAGCCATCAGCAGGCCGGTGGCCGCGCGCGCCGCGGAGGGGGGGACATTTCGTTGCATGTTGTGGGCCCTCATATCGAACGTTGAACTTGATATGAGGCGATCGCCTCGGTTTGGTTCCATAACACGTGAGGCAGAACCGCAGTTTTATGTGCTTGGCCGTTGCAACGCAGTGAGCGGGACGGTTGGAGGGTGTTTTGCGGCGGTTCGCCGGCGTGAGATCGGCGTCCGCTTAAGGGGATTCCCCAATGCAACCGGCCTCGGGCGGTCACCCTCCACCGGGGGACCGAGACATCCCGCGTTGCCGCTACCCGAGCCGGTCCCGGGACAGCACTCAGCGATGTCCATGCCATTGGTCGCTAAGGCTTGCGGCGAGAGGCGCCGGATAGGGAAGTGCGATGCGCACGATAAAAATACCCGGGAAAACGTTGCGGCGAAGAAACGCGCGACCCGAAAAGCGCAATGAGCACGATCGGCACGATGAGCGACTCAGGCGGCGTTACCCGCCGGGTCGGATAAAGCCGCCCAAGGTACCCGATGCACCGAAGATCCCGAGATCCTCCATCGGCGCCTCAAAGATCCTCATCCGCAACCTTATCCGCGACATCCCGCGAGGCCGCTTGCATTGCGCGCAAGTCCGCGACGGGGATATGACACCGGATCCGATGCACGGCCGGCAGTGCAACGTCGCCACCATCCGCGCAAACATGGGCATCGGCAAAAGGCGGATCCTGCTCTTCGCAGATCGCGCCGAGCTTGCGTGGACAACGCGTATGAAACACGCAACCAGAAGGCGGCGACACCGCACTCGGCAGCTCTCCCGACAGGCGAATGCGCTTCGGCTCGTTCCGCGCATGAAGCGTCGGAACTGAAGAAAGCAATGCCTCGGTATAAGGATGATGCGGCCCACCAAACACCGCCTCAGCGGGCCCAATTTCCAGCAGTCTGCCGAGATACAGCACCGCGATGCGATCCGCGAGGTAACGCACCACGTGCAGATCGTGCGAGATGAACACGTAACTGACACCGCGCTCGCGTTGCAGGTCGGCGAGCAGGTTCAGAATCGCGGCCTGCACGGAGACATCAAGCGCGGAGGTGGGCTCGTCGCAGACCACCACGCGCGGCTCGCCGGCAAACGCGCGGGCAATCGCCACACGCTGTTTGAGTCCGCCGGACAACTGCCGTGTGCGCGCATCGAGGTAGCGTTCCGGCAAACGCACGGCAGCCGTCAAACTGGCGAGCCGTTCGTCGACAGCGGGGCCGCGCAACGCGGTGAGTCGCGTCAACGCACGGCCAATCAGCCGCTTCACCGAATGCGCACGATTGAGCGCCGAATCGGGATTCTGAAACACGATCTGCAGCGATTTGATCTGTTCCTCGCTGCGTCGCGTGACGCGCGCGACGAGTGGCGCGCCGTCGAGTTCGAGCACGCTGCCCGCGTCCGGCGTCAGCAGGCCGAGCATCAGTTTGGCGAGCGTGGTCTTACCGCTGCCCGATTCGCCCACGAGGCCGAGCGTCTCGCCGCTGGCGAGATCGATTGAGACGTTGTCGAGCGCGCGCAGCGAGGCGCCGGCTACGTGAAATGTCTTCGAGAGTTGGCGCGCGCGCAGCGTGAGTACGGGTGCGGCGTGCTTGCCGGCCGACGTATCGCCCGGCGCTTCGGGTAGCGCCTGCGGCGTGGCTCGCGGCAATTCGATCGCGCGCTCATGGTAGTGGCAACGCGACATCTGATCGCCGTGCGCAGCGCTCAGCCGATGCGGGGGCGGCGCGTCACGACGACAGCGGTCGTCGGCGAGACGGCAGCGGTCCGCGTAAATGCAACCTTGCGTGACCGAGCCCGGTGAGGGCAGCGTGCCGGCGATTGTGTCGAGGCGCCCGGCATCCTTGCTGCGCCCGGCGGTGGGCAGACAGCGCAGCAAGCCGACCGTATAGGGATGACGCGGTCGCGTGAACACGTCCTGCGTCGCGCCTTCTTCGACGAGCTTGCCCGCGTAAAGCACGCCGACGCGCTCGCACATTCGCCCGATCACCGCGAGGTTGTGGCTGATGAAGAGAACCGCCGTGCCGAGTTCTTCGCGCAACTGCGCAACGAGGTCGAGCACTTCCGCTTCGACGGTGGCGTCGAGCCCGGTGGTCGGCTCGTCGAGAATCAGCAGGGCGGGGTTCGAGGCGAGCGCCATGGCGATCACCACGCGCTGCTGCATGCCGCCCGACAATTGATGAGGATAGCTGTCCATCACGCGTTCGGGCGCGGCGATGCGCACGCGGGTGAGCATGTCGCGCGTGCGCCGCAACGCTTCGTCGCGCGCGATGCCGGTGGCTTCGAAGGCTTCGCTGACCTGCCGCGCAATCGTCAACGACGGATTCAACGCGCGCCCCGGATCCTGGTAGACCATCGAAATCGTATTCGCGCGCAGGTTGCGCAACGCGTCGGCATCGAGCTTGTGCACTTCTTCGCCGGCAATGACGATCTTGCCCGCCTTCACCTTGCCGCTACGCGGCAGATAACGCACCGCCGCCATTGCCACGGTGGATTTGCCGCAGCCCGATTCACCGACGAGTCCGTACGCTTCGCCGCGCCGCACACGAAACGAGACGTCCTGCAGCACCTCGCGATCGCGTCCGCGAATCCGGTAGGTGACGGTCAAACCGATCACGGTCAGCGCGTCGGCGCGATCGCGCTTCGAGACGTCGAAGGCGGCGAAAGCGGAGGACGGAGAAGGCGGAGAGGGTGGTGCGGCGTTCATTGATCGAGCACGCCTTGCACACTGTCGGCAATCAGATTCACGCCGACCACCAGCGTTGCAATCGCACCGGCCGAGAACACCACGGTCCACCATGCGCCGCCTGCCATCAACGTGTACGACTCGGACAGCGCGAGGCCCCAGTCGGCCGACGGCGGCTGAATGCCGAAGCCGAGAAACGACAGCGTGGCGACGGCGAAGATCGCGTACCCGAGGCGCACGGTTGCCTCGACGATGATTGGCGGCAACACGTTCGGCAGAATCTCCACGAACATGATGTACGGCGCGCGCTCGCCGCGTAATTGCGCGGCGGCGACATAGTCCAGATGCCGTTCGGCGAACACGGCGGCGCGTACCGTGCGCGCCGTGATGGGCGTGAAGGTGAGGCCGATCACCAGAATCACCGTGAGGTTCGACGCGCCGACTGCGGCCAGCGCAAGCAGCGCGACGATCACGAGCGGCAACGCGAGGACGGCGTCGATGGCGCGGCCGATTACGTTGTCCACCCAGCCTTCGAAGTAGCCGACGATCAACCCCAGCGCCGTGCCCGCGAGCGTGCCGAGCAGGGTCGCGAGCGGCGCGATGGTCAGGATGTCACGCGCGCCCACGATCACGCGCGAGAACACGTCACGGCCGAGCTGGTCGGTGCCGAACCAGTGCCTGTGGTCGGGTGGCGTCAGCGAATTGAGCGGATCGGACGCGTACGGGTCGATGCGCACGATCCATTGACCGGCAAGCGCGCAGACAATCCACCACACGACGATGACCGCCCCCACCACGAAGGTGGGCGAACGTAATAGCAGACGCAACTGGGCGAAGCGCGGCTCGGTGGCCGACGCTTGAGCAGGCGGCGCGGCGGGCGGAACCACGGTGCTCATTCGGCGCTCCTCACGCGCAGGCGCGGATTGAGCAGCACATGCAGCGCGTCCGCCACGAGATTGGCGACGGTATAAACCACGCCGACCGTCAGCACGCCTGCTTCGAGCATCGGGAAGTCCTTGGCCTTGGCCGCGTTGTAGATCAGCGAGCCGATGCCCTGATAGTGGAACAGCGTCTCGACCACCACGAGCCCGCCAATCATGTAGCCGAGTTGCGTCGCGGCGACGGTGATGGTCGGCAGCAGCGCATTGCGCAACACGTGCCGCCAGATCACGATATGGCGCGGCAAGCCCTTCAGAATTGCGGTGCGTGTGTAGTCGGCATCGAGCGCCTCGACGGTGCCCGCGCGCGCCATCCTCGCGATGTAGCCGAAGAACACCAGCACGAGCGGCAGCACCGGCAGGATCAGATGGCGTAGTTGTTCGAGCACGCCCGCATCGGGTGGATACGACGCTTCGATCGGCAGCCAGCGCAGCCATACGCCGAACACCAGGATCAGCACGATCGACGACACGAATTCCGGCACCACGGTCGCCGACAATCCGGCAATGCTGATTGTGCGATCGAGCCAGCGTCCGGCGTGCATCGCCGACCACACGCCACCTGCGATACCGAGCGGCACGACGACGATAAACGCGAGCAGGCCGAGTTTGGCCGAGTGCGCGATGGCGTCCGCGATGAACGGCCCGACCGGCTCGCGGTACGCATAAGACAACCCCATGTCGCCGCGCAAGAAATGCGAGATCCAGCCGAGGTACTGCGTCATCAACGGACGATCCGCGCCGAGCTGATGATTGAGTGCGGCGACCGCGCCGGCGTCGGCGAGCGGGCCGAGCACCGCACGGCCGATATTGCCGGGCAACAGTTGTCCGCCTGCAAACACGATGACTGACAATAGCCACAGCGTGATTAACGACAAACCCAGACGCGTCGCCAGAAAATGCACGACGCGGCTCGCGTTGCCGCTCGATACGCGGGAGGCCGAAGGAGTCATCGTGGACGACATCGTGAGCGTCTCGCCTGAAAAGTGAAAGGCGCCTACGCGCTCAGCACCGCGCGATCGAAATACAGTTGCGCGAGCGCGGTGAAGCGCACACCGTTGACGCCTTTGCGCATGGCGATCAACTGATCGTAGAAGAACGGAATGATGACCGGGGTTTCGTCGAGCAGTAGCGTCTGGATCTGGCCGGCGGTTTTCTTCTGCGAGTCGAGGTCGATCGCCGCAACGAATTGCGCCACCAGTTGATCGTATTGCGCGTTCTTGAAGTGGGCGGCGTTCCACGTGCCGTTGCTCGTGAGCGGCGCATTCAGGAACACGTTCGGCACGCCACGATGACCGTAGTCGGTAATGCCGAGCGGCGAGTCGAGCCAATCGGATTTGCCTGGCGTGCCCGCACCGTAGTACAGCGACTGGCTTTCGACCTTCAACGTGATGCGCACGCCGATGGCTTTCGCCGCGTTCTGCACGACCACCGCGAGGTCGGGAATCTCCATGTACTTTTCGGTGGTCAGCGTGACGTCGAAACCGTTCGGCACGCCCGCTTGCGCCAGCAGTTGCTTCGCCTTCGCAATATCGATCTTGCGCTGCGCAACGCCCGCATCCGATGACGGAAACACCGGTGCGAACGGACTGTCGTTGCCGAGTTGTGCGCGCCCTTTGAACAGGCCGCGCACCAGCACGTCGCGATCGAGCGAGAGCGCCAGCGCTTGCCGCACGCGCTTGTCCTTGAAGAGGGGGTTGTCGTTGCGCATATGAATTTGCCGATGCGCGCTCGACTTCACGCCCACTGCCTTGAAATCCGGATTGTTCAGAATGCCGGTGCCGCCCTGCACGGTGAAAGTGCCCATCACGTCCGCCTGATGGCCTTGCAAGGCGAGCAATTGCGCCTGTTCGTCGGCGTAGAACGAAAACTGTACGCGTTGCGGTAACGCTTTGTCGCCCCAGTAATCGGGATTGCGCACGAACGAGGCGCCCACCTTTGGCTGATACTTCTCGAACCTGAACGGACCCGTGCCGATGAAGGTTTTTTCATAGCCGCCCGCGTAGTTCGCGGGCAGGATCACGGCGTTGTAATTGTCCGAGGAAACGTAGTACGGGAAGTTGCCGTTCGGCGCATCGAGATGGAAGGCGATGGTGTGGTCGTCGACGACTTTCGCGCCGCCTTTGGACAGCACGCCCTTGAGGACGGAGAGCGCCGCCGAACCGCTCGCCGGATCGGCGAGGCGGTCAAAGGTGGCGGCCACGTCTTTCGCGGTGAACAACTGGCCGTCGTGGAATTTGACGTTGGGGCGCAGCTTGAAAGTCCAGACGTCGCCTTTGTCGTTCGGTTGCCAGGACAAGGCGAGCGCCGGCTTCAGCATGAGCTTTTCGCCGTCGTCGTCGACCAGGAATTCGCCGGTCTGGTTGAGCAGCGCGAGACTGGCGGCATCCGTCACGGTGAGCGGGTCGACCGCGCCGGCCGGCGTCAGATGGGCCACACGGATCGTCTGGGTGGAGGCAGCGCCTTGCGCACGCGCGCGCGGCGCATCGAGCAAACCGCCGCCCGCCAGCGACAGGCCTATCACGCTCGCATAGCGCAGCAGTTCGCGGCGCGTCAGGCGGCCGGCCACGAATTCGTCAATGGCGTGATGGCCGTAGGCGTCGGCGTTGAGGCGGGCTGTGTCGAGTGCGAGAAAGCGGTCCGCGGGTGTTTTCATCGGTGGAGTGTCCAGTCCGTTCTGCTGCCGGTTCTGAAGAATCGCGCCGCGACGCGCAGCGCTGTGTCGCTGAAGTAACGCAGACGAGGTGAGCGGCCGCGCAAAGCCGTTTCAGTGTAAGCGATTGCCGGCGGATCTGGAGCGCTTGCCGGGCCGCGAGCTTGTCGATTGGCGGATAAATGGGCCGCTGTGTATCGTCATCACAACGTTCGACGCACGGCATGCGTGGAGACCGTGTGGTTCACACGACGGTCGCCGCCGCGAACAATCGGCAGAAAGCGCTGGATTCCTTACCGGTCGTGTGACATGACAAGTGTCGGATTTACCGCGCGAGCCCGTCCGGGCGTCGCCAGCGATGAAACAGCACCGAGCCGATCCAGCACGCCATGAAGGCGGCGACGATGCCATAACCGAGCGCGCCAAACCGCTCGTTCACGCTGGCCACTGCGTCCCACACGCCGCCGTTCAAACCGAGCTGGTCCGACAGCAGTCCCAATGCCTCGACGCCGCCGACCACAATCGCCACCATGGCTGAAACGAATGTGATGCTGGCGTTGTAGTAGAGCTTGCGTTTCGGGTCGTCCATGGCCCAGCCGTATGCGTGAACCATCAGCACGTTATCGGTCGAATCGACCAGCGTCATCCCCGCGGTAAAGAGCGCCGGGAACACGAGAATCGAATAGAGCGGCAGACCTTTGCTCGCCTGGGATGCGGCAATCGCCAGCAAGCCGATCTCGGTTGCGGTGTCGAAGCCGAGCCCGAACAGCACGCCGACCGGATACATGTGCCAGCTTTTCGTGACGAGCCGGAATAGCGGGCGCAACGCGCGCGACAGCAGCCCAGCCGGAGCGATGGCGTCCGATGCTGAGGCAGGCAATTCGCCGTGATGCTGGACATGCCGATAACGGCGCCAGACGTCGCGCAGAATCACGAGGTTCACGGCCGCCAGCACCAGCAGGAAGGTCGCGGAGACGAGTGTGCCGATCGTGCCGCCCACCGCCTTGAAGGTCTCGAAGCGGCCGTGCAGCGAATGAGTGGTCCATGCAATACCGATCGTCGCGGCAATCACGATGCTCGAATGACCCAGCGAAAATGCGAGCCCCACACCGAGCGGCCGCTTGCCGGTTTGCATCAGCTTGCGCGTGACGGCGTCGATGGCTGCGATGTGGTCCGCGTCGACAGCATGGCGCAGACCGAAACCATACGCGAGCAACGCGGTGCCGAGCAGCAACGGATAGTGGCGAAACGCGATCAGCGCCCATGCCCATGCGCCGAGATTGGCGGCAATCAGCACGGCATACAGTGTGACAAGGCGAGGGCGCAGCGAAGCGGTCGGCGTCATGAGTCGCGTGGTGGAGCGTTAATGGTCGTGGGGATGCTTGTGGATCGGATCGACCCAGAACACCGTTTCAGGCGCTTCTACCGCGTCGATGTTCAGATTGACTACCACCGCTTCGTTGTCGCTGCGTACCAGTACGCATTCGAGCGGGTCGTCGGTGCTCGCATTGATCTCCTGATGCGGCACGTAGGGCGGCACGAAGATGAAATCGCCCGGTCCGGCCTCGGCCGTGAATTCGAGGTGTTCGCCCCATCGCATGCGAGCGTGGCCGCGCACCACGTAGATCACGCTTTCGAGCGCGCCGTGATGATGGGCACCGGTCTTCGCATTCGGATGAATCGTCACAGTGCCGGCCCACAGCTTCTGCGCACCGGCCCGTGCGGCGTTGATCGCGGCGGCGCGATTCATGCCGGGCGTCTGCGCGGTGTTGGTGTCGAGCTGGTCGCCCTTGATGACCTTCACGCCGTGCTCGCGCCAATCAACCGGCGTGGCGGGGTGGTCGTCGCGGTAATGCGGATGTTCGTGATCCTGGCTCATGATGTCTCCTCCTCGGCGGGGCTTGCGGCGATCAGCCGATCAATTGGGCGCCGTCTGGCATTCTGGCACGATCAAAAACCACTGTGTGTACAAGCGGCGTGATCCGCTTGAAGCATCGGCGAGAACAAAAAAAAGCCCGTTCGCGGAGAACGGGCTTCGGGACTTCAGCCAGCCTGGCTCAAACTGCGCCAGGCGGCGTGCGGTTGATGCATGCGCTTACTTCTGCTTTGCGTTGATGACGGCCTCGGCCACGTTGTTCGGCGTTTCAGCGTAGTGCTTGAACTCCATGGTGTAAGTGGCGCGGCCCTGCGTGGCTGAGCGCAGCGAGGTCGAATAGCCGAACATCTCCGCGAGCGGCACTTCGGCGCGCACGAGCTTGCCGCCACCACCGGCGATGTCTTCCATGCCCTGCACGAGCCCACGGCGGCTCGACAGGTCACCCATCACGTTGCCCATGAAGTCTTCGGGCGTTTCCACTTCCACGGCCATCATCGGTTCGAGCAGCACGGGCTTGGCCTTGCGCATCGCTTCCTTGAATGCCATCGAACCGGCCATGCGGAACGCGTTTTCGTTCGAGTCGACGTCGTGGTACGAGCCGAACGTGAGCGTGACCTTCACGTCGACCACCGGATAGCCCGCGAGCACGCCGGCCTTCAGCGTTTCCTGAATGCCTTTGTCCACGGCCGGAATGTATTCACGCGGAATCACGCCGCCCTTGATCGCGTCGACAAACTCGTAGCCCTTGCCTTGCGGCGCCGGTTCGAGCGTAAGGACCGCGTGACCATACTGGCCGCGACCGCCCGACTGCTTGACGAACTTGCCCTCGACATCTTCCACCTTGTTGCGCACCGTTTCGCGATACGCGACCTGCGGCTTGCCGACCGTGGCCTCGACTCCGAACTCGCGCTTCATCCGGTCAACAAGAATTTCCAGGTGCAACTCGCCCATGCCGGAGATGATCGTCTGGCCGGATTCTTCATCCGTCTGCACGCGGAACGACGGGTCTTCCTGAGCAAGACGGTTCAGCGCGATGCCCATCTTTTCCTGATCGACCTTGGTCTTCGGCTCGACGGCCTGCGAGATCACCGGCTCCGGGAAGATCATCTTTTCGAGGATGATCACGTGGTTCGGATCGCACAATGTGTCTCCCGTGGTCGCTTCTTTCAGGCCGACGGCCGCGGCGATGTCGCCCGCATAGACTTCCTTGATTTCCTTGCGCTCGTTTGCGTGCATCTGCAAGATGCGGCCAAGGCGTTCCTTCTTTTCCTTGATCGCGTTGTAGACGGTGTCGCCCGAATTCACCACGCCCGAATACACGCGGAAGAAAATCAGCTGGCCGACAAACGGGTCGGTCATGATCTTGAAGGCGAGCGCGGAGAACGGATCGGTGTCGTTAGGATGACGTTCGATCTCCTTGTCGTACTCGTCGTGACCGGAGATGGCGGGCACGTCCACCGGCGAGGGCAGATAGTCGATCACCGCGTCGAGCATGGCCTGCACGCCCTTGTTCTTGAACGCGCTGCCGCACAGCATCGGCACGATTTCGTTCGCAATACAGCGCGCGCGAATGCCGTACTTGATTTCCTCTTCGCTCAGCGCTTCGCCGCCCAGATATTTTTCGAGCAGTTCTTCATTCGCTTCGGCGGCGGCTTCGACCATCTTGTCGTGCCATTCCTTCGCGGTAGCGGCAAGCTCCGGCGGAATATCGCGGTATTCGAACTTGATGCCCTGGTTCTCTTCGTCCCAGTAGATGGCTTTCATCTTGACCAGATCGACCACGCCCTGGAAGTGTTCTTCCGCGCCAACCGGAATCTGGATCGGCACTGCAACGCCCTTCAGACGGTCGCCGATCTGCCGCTGCACGCGGAAGAAATCCGCGCCCACGCGGTCCATCTTGTTGACGAACGCGATGCGCGGCACCTTGTACTTGTTCGCCTGGCGCCACACCGTTTCGGACTGCGGCTGCACGCCGCCGACCGAGTCGTACACCATGCAGGCTCCGTCGAGCACGCGCATGGAGCGCTCCACTTCAATCGTGAAGTCGACGTGACCCGGGGTGTCGATGATGTTGATGCGATGTTCGGGATAGTTGCCGGCCATACCCTTCCAGAAGGCGGTGGTGGCCGCCGACGTGATGGTGATGCCGCGCTCCTGCTCCTGTTCCATCCAGTCCATCGTCGCCGCACCGTCGTGAACCTCGCCGATCTTGTGGGTCACGCCGGTGTAGAACAGGATGCGTTCAGTGGTGGTGGTTTTGCCGGCATCGATGTGGGCGCTGATGCCGATATTCCGGTAGCGCTCGATGGGAGTCTTGCGGGGCACGTGAACCTCCTTGGAATGGCGCGCCTGATACGCTTGCCCGGGAGGCAGTCTGTGCTACCCGGGGGAGCCTGGGTGCTGCTGTACTGAGACTACTAGGATAGCGCGTCGGCCTGCCTTTTGCAGGAATCTTGCCAGCCGGGTGCAAACGCCTGTGGGCGGCATTTCAGTGCCCGCCGTTTCGCGCCTTCCCGAGGCAGGCGTGCGCAGTGTAGGGCTACGAACGTTGCCTTGTGCGTTGCAGTTGCAGCGCTAATGTTGGGACGGCGCCGGCTTATGCAACGCCCGTTGATTAACTCATTCAAACAAAAAGCCGGTGCCTCGTCAAAGGCACCGGCTTTTCTTTTAAAGCGGTGAAGCGAAGCGGCTGCGCGCGCCGCCGAGGCGGAAGCGCTTATTGCTGCACAGGCGGCAGACCCTGGATCTGCATGCCCGGTTTGATGCCCTTCGACGTGAACCAGCCCTTGCTCATCTCCAACGCAAAAACGCCGTTATGCGTCGGGCAATGGTTGTTGGTGGTCTCGGCCTGCATTTCGTCGATGTCGGTGATCGTGCCGTCAGCGCGCATGAACGCGATCGACAGCGGAATCAGCGTGTTCTTCATCCAGAAGCAATGCCCGGCGTTCTCGTTGAAGACGAACAGCATGCCTTCGTTCGGTCCGAGATTGGTGCGGTACATCAGACCTTGTTCGCGATCCGCATCGTTGGCGGCAACGGCGGCGTCGATCACGAACATGCCCGCTGTCAGCTTCAGGCGCGGGAATTCGCTCGGCTGCTTTGCACCCGGCGGCATCTGCTGCGCTTGAGCCGGCGTGGTGGTGGCAACGAACGACATCGCGGCGAGCGGCAATGCAACGGCAACAGCGAAACGCGCAATCAACGAGCGCATGGAAAATTGCACGGCATGACTCCTTGCTGGAATTTAGTCAGCGAATGTTACGCGAGCGAGTCAAAAACAAAAAGGCAGATCGCCTTTCGGTGATCTGCCTTTCAACGCCGTAAGAACGGCAATGAAGCTAGTTCTTGACTGCGTTTTTACAAACTTATTC
>FTBI01000326.1_pt1 | contig 23747 bp, 21 predicted proteins | sample 1639171 | NCBI WGS metagenome assembly FTBI01 (sample SAMEA3914812, study PRJEB12502) | metagenome | biome: forest; material: soil | place: Canada | collected 2011-07-07 | depth 0.1 m | reverse complement strand
TGGGAGTTGCGCGTGATGGCGCCGCGCGAGATGGCGCGCTATTTCGCCTACAAGGGTTCGGTCACCGTGAACGGCGTCAGCCTGACGGTGAACCGCGTCACAGACAGTGCCGAAGGCTGCGAGTTTTCGATCAACCTGATTCCGCACACGATCAGCGTCACCACGCTGCAGCATCTGCGCGCGGGCGACGCGGTGAATCTGGAGATCGATTTGATCGCGCGGTATGTGGAGCGGATGCTTTCGACGTCTCAGGACAGCTATAACCCATTGAAATAACTCAGTTTTTTTACAATCAACTGTCTACTGTCGTCTCGCCAAATCCAGCCAGATCTACTACATTGTGACGGTATACTTGACGGTATACCGTCGTTTTCTGCGCCAAGTATACCGTCACGCCTCCGGAAAAACGCCTCCACGAGGTACCCAAACCGGCTGTCTGCCGCGCCGGTATTGGGGTCGGCGGCGATCCCCGAAGATGCAGGAAAGCAGAGGATTCGCGGTTTTTCACCGGTTTTCCGCGTACGCCGCACAACATTGAAAAACTGCATGTCGAACGCGATCTGTCACCCCACTGGACGCCCCTGCACAGACATGGATTACCGAGTCAGTTACGAACACAGTTTGAACAGCGATCCTCGCGCATTCATCGTTCAGGTTCCGTCGCAGCTCGTAGACGGGGTGCCTGGCAACATCCCGCGCGCGCTCCTGCCCGAGTACATCACGGAACTTATCCTGAGCCGGTCGCCAACCATGGCGAAAATCCGGAATCTTCGAGTTCTTTGAAGGCCGGCATGCCTCCTGCCGACAGGTGGAATAGTCGCAGCCATGGGATGCGCGTTGGACCCAAGCCGGCCCAACAGCCGCCATCGGCAGTGCTGCAAAAGCTGACACTGGAAAGGCCGATTCCTGTTAGTAACGGACGTTCGCAGTTTCTGTCGGTAACTTCACTGGTCGAAAGCGGTCATGCATGTCATTACAGTGGTGGATGCTCGGCAACGACCGATATGACGTGCATGCGAATCTTCGATGCCTATGCCCGCAACGTGCGTCGACGCACACCGAACTCTGTATCGGCGATGATCGCCACGGCCAATTCTGTAGGTTCGATCTTCACGGCTCTCAGCAACGGAAGATGCCGCCGCTCACCGATACGGAGAACGGCGGCGCAAGCCAATTGGAGAGATCTGATGTCTGTCTTTTCTTCGAGCCAACGACCGATGAGCTCCATCACGTCGTCCAACAAAGCGCCGGACTTAAGGAAATCGTCAAGCCAATGATCGATGAACCACTGTTTGCCGTCCTCCGAAAATTCATCAAGATCGTTCATGGCGCGCGACGCGTCAAGATATGCCCATCCGCGCATCTTTGACGGGAATCTGGAATCCAAATGGGCGCGCCTCAACGCAAACCATCCGTGCTCATTACACGCCGACCATAAATCATGGACTCCTAGTTCGTCGAGCAAATCGAGATAAGGCACGACGGCTTCGATCTGTTCAGGCCGAAACAGTCTCGGGCGTCCCTTCCGCTTGAGACCGAATCGCATCGAAAAGTGCTTAAATAATTTCTTAGAATCCGGCGTGTTTCGGACCGTATCAGCAACGCGCGCCCGCAAACTAGGCGTCGCTACGGAGAGCGCAGCAATGACAAAATAGCTGGACGTGCAAAGATGATCCCAATGCTTGTTCAAAAGCGTGTCGGCCTCATTGGTCGGTAAAGACATCACAACCTCGGAGAGTATCCAATCGGAACTCGATTCTCTTTTGTTATCCACGCCAGTTGCACCATGTGTCGTCCTTCGGCGCTCAAGAGCTTCATCCAGCGCCTTGCTTAAGTCGCTTGACCAGATATAGCGGCCGAGTTGCCACCAATACCCATGTTCATCCGTCGATAACTTCCGGTGCAGGGCCGGTATGGCATCGTAATCACCGAGCCGTAAACGCTGCCAGAGAACTTTGTCTGCAGGCACATCCACACTCGACACGACACGAAGAACACTGAGATCACCCGCACGGTGCGTCGATGACCATATTCTGAACGCTTGTTCACGCAGATGCTTTCCAGTGGACTGATCTTGCCAGATGTCTCGCAGCCTCTTTCGCGAGGCCTCCGACATCGCGCGGCCACTTCTTTCTTGTTCGCGCTCCCAGTCGTCTTTTGCCGATAGTACGAACGGAGAAAATCTATCTGTTCCGTCCAGACTTTCGGTGATGACGGCGAGTTCCCGAACGACGAATTCGACCGCGTCTGGCTGATCCAGTCCGTGCAGCACGTACGTGATGGGCCATTTAAGTTCCGGATCTGCCGCCCGCTCTATGAAATATCGCACCGCATTGTCGGGCAACCTTTGATGGAACGCAAACCGCAAGTTATGTGCAGCGAGGTTATCGCGCGGCGATGGCATTCCGGGACCAGTGCTTTCGATTGACAGCGCCGCCCATCCATCGCAGACCGGGCCCAGTAGAGTTGCTGGATCGTTGTCCACGCATTGCCCGCATGCCCATAGATATTCGCTCAGATATGCGTGCCGGCTACCATGATTTTGCCAACAAGTACGGATTGCGTCCGCAAGTGCCGGTTCGCCGATGTGCCCCGCCAATCGCAATGCGCCGATACGGATGGTGTCATGCAGATGAGCGTTGCTCAGAAGCGACGCAAGGGCACGAACCAGATTCGTTCCGAACCGTGTCTTCACATGATCGAGGAAGGCGTCGTGCCCAGCTACATTTACGCCGGGCTCGGTCTGTAAGCAGAGACCAACTCCGCCCATCAGATCACCATTCCGGTATCGCGCCCGTAGAGCGTGCCATGATTTGTCATCAAATCGAGCGACCAGCGGCCTTACACATGGACCTTCCGCCTCCCCGAGTACTCTCATAGCCTCCCAGCGAAGATGGCGATCGTGGCCCATTTCCACAGAAGTCTTACTCAGCCAGTTTTCGAGCGTGGCGACGATGGCAGTTTGGCCTGACGTCGTAGGTTCGCGGAAGCGAGGTACGGCGCAAAACAAGGCTAACGGGTTATGGGCGGCAATCATCGAGATTTCGCTGGCCAAAACATCTTGGCGAACTAAAGCCAGTCCGAAAACTTCTGCGAAGTAAGGCTCGGCTGCAATCTCGTCCGGCATAGCGTTCGCGCGCAACAAGTCGAATGCTACCTGCGCGAGCAGCCACTCTCGGACGCGATCGTGCCTGAACGCCAGTTTCTCGTCGGTCGAAAAACCAGCAAGACGGATAACGTCACCCTGATGAACGATGTGCCTGAGCGCCGGCGCATGGCCCGTCAGCGCGGGCCATGCGAGCAGAGCCAGCCAACTCGGCTCCATTTGCCGGTTTAGCAACATCGTTTTCGCAAGATCCACAAGCGCCTTACCGTACTCTGCGGCCGAGAACTCGCCTTTTGCTGCGGCGAGCCGCTGCAAGCTGGACTCGACAAACTGAGCAATCGTCTGCAAAGTATCGGGAGTGCTTCTCGGATCATGAAGGGCAATAAGAAGCGGATCTTGCCCGAGTGCTTCTGATATCTGCGCTGCCTCTAGTTTGGTCACTGGACTACCGCAGAGTTCGCGGCGACGTTCAACAGCTTTTGCACCTTCGTCGGCTGAAAATACGGTTCCAACGACGGCCCGGTTGTTGACCCGTTTACGCGCTTCCTCGCCCAATGAAGACATCACCTTCGGCCAGACAGGACACAGCAATTGCCAGGAAGATGCGCGGTCCTCTTTACTTTTGACGCTATCCCATCGCGAGATCTTTTCAACGAGGGCTGCACCACGGCCCGAGCGGTTGATGTCCTCTACGGCGAGCAACAGTCGTCGATTTGCATTCGACACTTGCAGCGCGACTCCACCGCAGCCCACCATCAATGATGGATGAAGCTGCGTCAGAGTCTTTTCGACCGCTTGTTCAAGCGAAAGCGACGACTCGATCGCTTCATCGGTCAAGATAAGACTGAATCCGCCAGCCAAAGAATTGGCCAGTAGACGCTTGTAACAAGCAATGCTCTTTCCCGAACCTGACTCTGCAATGACAAAGACGACTTGCTCTTCATGCGCCTCTTCGATCGCAACGTCGAGAGCGCGTTCGACCCAAGCCTCGGGTTGGTCGGGCGGGCGGCAAATCTCGAGACTCCTCCGCGAGAGTTCGCTCAGCATTTCTTCGGAAAGCAGGATCTGATCTGTTCCTAAGAACCGCGTTCGCAGCCACTGGCCTCGCGGCTCGTTATCGAGAAAGTCTGCCAGTCGCGAACGCGCCCATATATCGATGGCAATTCCAGCTGATGCGCCTGCTGCATGCACGTCCCGTACAAGGCTTTCTCCAGGTTCCTGATTAGTCGTCAAAATTAGGGTAGCCTGAAGGCTGGGTGTGCGCTTTTTTTCTTCTTTGATTATCTCGATCGTCTTGACGACATCGCCCGCAGGCATGGTCGGCGGCTTGCCCCTGCCTCGCGACTTCACCTTCACGGGATCATGAAGCCATTTCTTCTCAAGACCCTTCGCGGCGCAGATCGTATGATGCACTGCGATCATTTGAGGAGGAACAGCTCCCGGCACAAAGGCTATACCATCGACGGGAGACTTAACCGTCTTGCCATCAGCGTTCACGCCTGGATGGCTAAGGGAACCGAGCCGATCATCCGAATAGCGCAGGACGGCCGTTGCAAGACTCTCGAACGCGCCTTCATCGGTCATATCGGCGAGCTTTCGGATCGAATTCTCGTGTGCCATCGTGCCCCCGGGAGATTTATGGACACATTTTACAGTGCCGTCTTCGCCCGGACCTCATTGTTTCCCGCTACGAACGGGAGTCCGCGGTCACGCGTCGCGGGCCGTATTTAGCCAGTTTCGTACCGTCGATTCCGCGAGCTGACAGGAACTCTATCGCTTGAATGGCATTCGTTTAAATGCATTGTTCTGCAAGTTGTGCAGTGTGCGGCTTGTTCACCAAAGCAGTTGTCCCAGGCCTGCTATGCCAAGATTCCGCTCAGGTCGGATTCGGTACGTCGCCGGGTCATCCGACGAATCGAGTCTGTGACCAACTGCCCCTCCCAACGGAGCCGTGCCAACGTCTGGAAAAATCACGTCATTTCTATCTAACCCCGATCGCTTCTCCGCGATTTCAGCAGGAGATCGGGTGGGCGCTGGCAGCGGGCCCCCCTCAGGACCGAAGTCGCCCTTTCAGTTCCCAAAGGATCTTCGTGCTCACCTCCCAACCGTCATCGAAGTCCTCTACGAGGGCTTTCCCTCCGTATTCCGGGTAAGCCAGCTCGATAACGGAGGCCCAAAACCTCGCTCTGGATAGAAGCCAATCATCATCGCCGACCAAGCCCGTCAGGATGTTTCTTACGTGCGCCTGGCTGTACGAGACACCGAACTCGGCCTCCAACAATCCCGCTACGCGCGCAAGCGTCCAACGAACGCGTTTGGGAGCGCTTCTGCCCCGAGGTCCAAATTCACGCACGTAACTGTTTGCCAGCAACCTGGCAAAAGCCATTTTTTGCTCGTCCGACAATGCGCCGGGGCGACCCAATGGCCGTTTGCGCCACGGCTCATCATCTGGATACGCCGCCTTCAGCTTCGCCCATCGCGACACTGTCTGGCGGCTTACCGACAGTTCCCGAGCAACGTCCGACTGCGACATCCCCTCATCCAGCAATGTCATTGCTTCCCGCCTGCGATCACTTAACGCATCAAAGTCCCGCCTCGTCGCTTCTTCCGACATAGCACCATGTCCTACTCAGTTAATTTGTCACCTACCATATTCAAATTATCAAGATTTTGTCAAAGTTATTTAGCCCACACGGCCCCAACGCAATCCGATATCGTTGTTCAACATCGAAAACTTTCACGTTGAGCGACAGAGAAAATGCCTCTCACTTCCCTCGCAATCTCCCGCGCCGCAACTGACGGCCAACCGTTCAAGCTACCCGACAGCAACGGCCTCTACCTGTACGTAACTTCGAAGTCGAAGTCGTGGCGAACCGACTACCGTATCGTCGGCCGCAGAGGCACCATCGTTCACGGGCAGTATCCTGCTGTCACCCTCTCTCAGGCCCGCGAGCGGAACCGAGAGGCCAAGCAGCTACTCGCCAGCGGCATTGATCCAGCTACGCACAAAAAGCTTGAAAAGCTCGCCCTCAACGCGTCCTTCGGCGATACGTTCAAGGCCACCGCGCAGCACTGGTTCGACGGCAAGAGCCCATTGCGCTCGAAAGCCTGGCAGGAAGCGCACAGTCTGTATCTGCGCCGCGACCTGAACCCCATCATCGGTAACGTGCCGCTTGACCAGATCGACCCGCGCGCACTGCTTAACGTGCTCGAATCAGTGCGTCGCGAACGAGGCGCCAAGATCGCCGAGCGTGTTCGCCAGACAGCGGTGCAGGTTTTTGATCATGCGGTTCGCAAGCTGAAAGTTCAGGCCAACCCTGCCCGCGTCCTGCAAGGATGGGTTGATGTCCCTCCGCAGGTTAGCCATGAGCCGCTGCACGAGTATGAGATCGGAGAATTCGTTGAGCGGCTCGATGTCGACACCGGGTCTGCTGCAACAAAGCTGTGTATTCTGCTCATGTTGCTGACATTCGTGCGCAAGAACGAAATTGCGCACGCGCGCTGGGACGAATTCGATCTCAACAATGCGGTTTGGGTGATTCCGGCCGAGCGCATGAAGATGCGCGATCCGCACGTCGTGCCGCTCAGTCGGCAGGCGCTGGCGGCGCTGGAGCAGTTGAAGCCGCTTTCGTTCGGATCCGAATTTCTTTTTCCGAGCCTCAGCAGCGCCCACAAGCCGATGGGCCTCTCGACGCCGAACGTGGTATTTGAACGGATGGGTTACGGCGGTCGCTTCACGCCGCACGGCATCAGGGCGACGGCCAGCACCTGGTTGAACAATCGCGGCGTGCGCGCGGACGTGATCGAACGCCAGCTTGCGCACGTGGAGCGCAACCGTGTACGCGCAGCCTATAACCGTGCCGACTACATGTCCGAACGCATCGCCATGATGCAGATGTGGGCCGATTTCGTATTGCCCGATCAGACGACGGCCGGCGGCACGCTGCTAGTGCCGCTCCCGCGACAACGCGAAGATGTCGAAAAATAACCAACCGGGATACGCACGATGACTACCACTACCGAACCGTTCTCTCTCACCGACGCGGAAAAGCAATTCGGCCCTGACGACGCTGCCTGGCAGTTCCTGCAGCTATCCGAAGAATATCGCCAGGCGTTTCGGCTTGTGAGCAAAATGCCCAATGATCGGAATGCGCTTGCGGCAATTCAAAGTCGATTGGATTTCCCGGCTTCCGTCAGGATCGCCTCGGCTCAAGATACAACCTGTTGGCGGAAATTCGGTATTGCTGCCTGGCTCGATCCCACCCATGGAGAACTCCCTCGCCTGAAATGTGTCGACGACTCCTGGTTCTTCCCGTTGAACCGTCCCGTGCAGGAGAATCCCCGGCGGCTGGAGGTCAGCGACGAACCGCCGCTGTTGGAAGGACGTTCAAATTCGCTTGAAGCGCCACGTTTGCTGGCGGAAGAGCTTGCGTTTGGCTACGGCAAGCTGGCGCCCCTGCCGACCCCGAACGGTCGGGTCCGTTACAAGGAGCGGATGCTATGGGCTGCGATTGACTGTAGCGTGCCGATTGACGGGCAAGTCGCTGCGCTGGAAGTTCTGGCGAAACGTCACCGCTCCTACTGGCGTGACGACGGCCTGCTCACTACCGATGAATGCATCACTTACGTTGAGGAGATCGATTGGGAAGAGGTGTTTGCGCACGTCCGCTTCCGTCGTGCCCATGATCGCGGCATTGTTGAAGAAGACACCGGACATCTGTGGCGCGTCGTCGGCATCAACGCACTCGGGCCGATCCGCATGGAAATCGAAGAATGCCGTCGGCGGCTACAACAGATCTTCCACCAACACCTCGACGACAAGCTGGTCACACGTTGGCCCAAGCGATTTCCACGAAGCATGCCAAACGTTCCGGGCAACCCATCGCCCGCGCCCGAAAGCAACTGCTATCTGAAAGCGCTACTCGAGGTCGCCTGGCTGCTTCAAGACTATGCTGGCGAGGAGGCAAATCAGGCAAAACACATTGCAAGGGAACTCCAGTTGGCCAGCCAGGGGTGGCAGCGGGTCTTCCTGAACGAGTTAGAGAGTCTGCACATTGTCCACGCGAAAAGTCTCGTGACACACCACCACCGATGGCTGGTGCATGCACAGATAACGTTCACAGAGTCTCCCCAAAACAATTGCTAGACACCCAAAGCCCCAGCGAAGCCCCTCCTCATGAGCGGCCCATGCATCTGAATGTCGGACCTCCTCCACCCGCGCGCCTTCAACGCGACTGCGCCTATCAGAACGCTCATCTCGACTACCACATCTGCCAGTTCTTCGCAAATGCCAAGGAACCCGTTTCGCACAGCATGTCGATCGCGAAATCGCCCTACTGGCAAATGCCTGCCGCGCCGCCTTCCTGAATCATTGATCCCACGCAATCCACTGCGTGCTCTTATCGTCCAATGGAGATCATGATGAAGAAGAACCAACTGGCGCTATCTGGATTCCTGGCTGAACGTCGTCAACCGATGGCGGTTGCCCCGACAAACGCTAACCAATCCAGTATTTCGCCCGAGGAGATTGACAAGGCGAATGCCCTGGTGGCCGCTTTTGCCCTGCGCGCGCAGAAATGCCTCAACAGCAGGCTTATCCGGTTGCCTGCGGCACATACCCGGCTCGCAATTGGAAGGTCGACCTTTCTTAAAAAGGTGCGACTGAAAGAGCTGCCACAGCCCATCTATTGCGGTCCGCGTGTCACTGCATATCGTGAGATCGATCTGGACATGACTATCGCGGCCCAGACCTTGGCATCGCATTACGGCCTCATGTTGGACATGAAGAAATTCGTCGCCGCTCTGGGCGGCTCCGTCGACGCTGCGGCGCAGGTGATCGCATGAGCACGATCGACATTTTTTCGGTTGACCCGGCCGAATGGCCGCGTCTCCAGGACGAAATCGCACCGAAAGTCGCCGAGGTTTGCAAGAGGCTCCGACGCTGCACGAGCGTACATCCCGTCGCAGCGATGCTGGGAGCTACAGAAGCTATTGGCTTCGAGAGCTCTGTCCCGCTGGCGATCAGCGGCATCGACTTCTCCGATGCACTCGCCTTCCCCATCCGGAATTGCTCGGGCGAGATCCTGAGCGCCCTCCTCGTTTACGACTCAGGGGATGGCGCCGTCGAAGAAACACCCATTCCCGGGGTTTCCTACAGCGGTGGTTTCATCCGCTTGGGGAAAGTGAACGACGGGCCGATCTATGTCGCGATCGACCTTCGCAGTGCCCTGGCAATTGCGGAGGCTACCGGGGGTCCTGTTGCCTGTGCGATCTACACCGACAACCTTCCTGATGTCGCCGCCGCATTGCGCGCCAGGCATCCGGACAAGGAAATCATTGTCTGTGCCGGTACCAGCACCGGAGAAAGCCGCCCCATCGCCGCCCGCGCGGCTGCTCAGGTCGGGGCCAAACTGGCTCTCGCCGAAACAGGCGGCACGTTCTATGGCTGCTACAAGGAAGCAGGCGCCGAGAGGATTGTCCGCAGCCTCGAGGTGGCCGAGGTTCCTGACCCATTCGAACTACCCATCGAACAATCAAACCCGCTGGATCCGCCTTCGCCGACCCGCTGGCCAGCACGCGTGAATGCCAGCCTCATGGCGCTACACGCCGTAATTCTCATCCGGCGCTATCTTGTCATTGATGCCTATGCCGCCGTCACGATCGTGCTTTGGGCGCTGGCAACCTACTTCGTTCCGGCGATCCGGGTTGCCCCGCTGCTTGCATTCATCTCGCCGACCAAACGATGCGGAAAAACGACTGCGCTCGGCCTTCTCAAAAGCCTCGTATGCCGACCCTACGCAACATCGAACGTCACACCGGCTACGCTGTATCGGCTGCCGAAGCGCAAGCCAACACTTCTTATCGACGAGATCGATACGTTCATGCGTAGTCGCGAACTCGTCGGCATTGTCAACTCCGGTCACACGCGGGACGCGGCCTCAATTGCGCGGGTGGAGAAAGGCGAAACGGTGTCTTTCGATACGTTCTTCATGAAAGCGCTTTTTGGTATCGGTCTGCTTCCGGAAACGCTGGCAGATCGATCGATCCTGATTCCCCTGGAACGCAAGGACGAGGCCGATGAAGTAGAGAAGCACATCGTCTCCGAAAACGACGTATTTGCACCGGTTCGCGCCTGCTTTGCCCAACTGGCCCACCTGTACGCTGACCAGGTACGGTATGCCAGCCGGAATCCGGTCAAACTGGGCAACGACCGGACTGGCGATAACTGGGAGACGCTGTTGGCCGTCGCAGGCGTCCTTAGCGAAAACTGGATTGGGTATGCACGTCGCGCCGCCAGACTGCTTTCGGAACACACGGGCAGCGAGTCGGATGCCGGGCTCGAAGAACTTCTTCGGGACATCAAGCTCATCTTCGATTCGACCGGCGCATCGCGGCTTTCGACGAAGCACCTGATTGACCTTCTAACAACCGACGAGGAAAAGCCGTGGGCCACGTACTCGCACGGCAGGCTGATTACGGCAAACGATCTCGCGAAAATGCTGAAGCCGTTGCGCATTCAAAGCCGGAATCTGCGTGAAGCACGAGCCACCGGACAGATGGATGCCTCACCGACCTGCAAGGGCTATTACCGAAACGATTTCGCCAGGGCGTTTCGGCAGTATGTTCCCCGGAATCCCGACCGCTCCGACGAAGCCGCCGCATCGGCGTAAGCCGCTACTGCCGCTACAACGCTACTGGTTCCCCAGCTGAGCAGATCAGTAGCGTTGTAGCGCCTCTGGAGCAGCCGTATCTGGCGCGTGCACGCCCTGTACCCCGCGTATCTCCCACGCATCCTCGCCGGTGCCGTGGTGCGGTGAAGTAATACCGTATATATACAAATACTTTGTACGGGCCTATGGCTCATGTAGAACTACGGGGCTTGATAGACCGATGGTTTTATCCGCTTGTACTTCCATGCGGTAATGCAGGATAGCTTCAGGCTCCAAGCTTTAATCGATGAAGACCATTAGTGCTCCAACGACCAGGTTCGCACTCCTCTACTAATTTAAGGTGAGATATGAATGTTCGTCATCTCGAAGAATGCATCATGCTTGACACGGTTGGATTTGCCATCGCCGGCATCGATGCCAGGCTGCCCAGGAACATTGCCGTGAACGGTGATCCGAGCTGGTCCACCGGACACATGAGTTCGCCGTTCGGAAAGCGGTCGTTCAAGGTCAAACACGTCAAGAAGTACAACCGGCTCTGCGTTGAAGGGAGCGCCGCCAAGTATTTCCAGGGGCACAATATTGTTGCCTCCAACGATCTCGTGATGACTGTCGTGTCCATGCTGAAAGCCGTCAAGGACACGCACAAGATAGATATTCCTCTGTGGGATGCCTATCAGCTCGCGCGGGGAAGGAATATTGCCATTACGCGGGTAGATACCCCAGCCATGCTCCGTGTACCCGCTGGACTTTCCCGCCCTGCCCTCGTCAATGGCCTTGCCCTGGCTGGTTTACGCTGTGGGCTCAACGTCACCCTGTTCCAGAACGAGACGTTTTACTACGACCAGCATTCACAAGTCGCAGCGATGAAGGGTTACCTGAAGGACGTGGAGATGCGTCACGGGAGGAAGCCAGCCGTGCCCGCTGAAACTGCAAACACCCCAGCCCTGCTCGAACTGGCCAGCTCCACCGTGCGGATCGAGCCCGTGTATCACAAGAAGTACTTCGAGGCGCAGGAACAGTTTGCCGACAGGCCCCCGACGCCCGGCGACCTCAGCCCCACGGTGCTCGCCACCATGTTCGCCTCCATGCTCGAGAAGTACAATCTGAGGGGATCTCTGCGTAAATTCCTGAGCGGCGACGAACTGTGGGTTATTCCGCGCCACATCCGGAATACCGTTATCGCCTGGCAGCATGGACACGATATGCTCAGGCACTTCGATAACGATCCTCGCGCACTGGGGTACCACCGCAACCTGCTGAAAAAGAACTACTCGATCGACATCAATGAGATGCCGCCGGGGGAAATCGAGGTACCGGTGCAGGTTGGTGACATCCTACGCCCCGAGAACTTCATACCGGTACCGGACTCGATTCGGCGCGATCCCGCGTTGTTTCACGTGTTCGACGTGCAGAAGGAATGGCGCAGCATTTGTGACCGCCGCGGACTCCCCAATGGAATCTCCCGTGCGTTCGTTGACCTCTACGAAGTTCGGCTTGATGATCTGCCGAATACCCCCCAAATGCCGGACTTCGGTATTGATGGACCTTTGTAGCGGCGTAGCTGCAAAAAACGGGCTGCTACGCTTGCCCTGATACCCTGTATTGGCGACTGGCGGCATGCACCGTTGCCGCTACACCGCTACCGAAGTCGCGGCAACGCCCTGCCCGCCCCTTGTAGCGCTGTAGCGGTTAAAACGCCGGTGGTCTTCCACCAATCAGCCTTGCCGATGAATTTGTAGCGGCAGTAGCGGCGTTTCCACATACACTCACGGGGTCTTCTACTTGGAGTGTTTCCCAAGACCCGGCAAACCACCGGAATATGGAAGACCATGGAACTTTGTCGCCTCGGCCTTATCGAAAAAACTCTTGGGGCTCGTCTGCCCAGAATGGGTTTGGTCGTTCTCATCAGAGCGCGACATCAATATTTCGTTGTTCCGTTCGAGCTGCCGATAATTCTTCTCCCATTCGGCACACTGGCTCCTCAGCATCGCCAGCTCCTTTTCGATGCCTTTCCGCTCATCAAGTACCTGATTCACTGCTTTTTCTTTATCGGCAGTCAGTTCTTTCTTAAGGTCGCGCAGCTCCTTGGCGTGCTCCCGGCCGATCGCCTTCAACTGCCCAACCAGTTCCTGACACTTCGCCCTCAGGCCTCGCGCCATCGAAGCTTGCTCAATAGCCCTTCGCAGGCTCGTCGGTAGCACTTCGACTCGCCGTTGGATGCGACCATCCTCTGTATGCTCGACAATCGAATGAAAACGAAAGCCGTCCAAGAATTCAAAACCACGCGGCAAAGCCAGCTTCCGCTTCCCGAATTCCGAGAAGGCGAATCGTTTAGCACGAGCCATTTGAAAGCCTCTTAGTCAAGAACACACCGTTGTCGGGGGGGCGCAATCTCTACGAGACTACCAGAATGTGGCCGACAACATAGGTGCATCACAGTCGACTCCGCTCAAAATGCCGCAACACATCAGGGACGACCTTCGCCCTTAAGATTGGAAGCGACGGCGGTACGTCGTTGCATTTGGCTGGGCCATCATTTCGCCACGGCTTTGTCGAATTACGCTACAGTTTTCGACACACAGCTTGCCTTGGTTTCAGCCGTGGCGCTAGCGTTTAGCCAAACGCAACGGGTACGCTCGAATCAACCGGCAGTAGCCGGGCCCACAGCGGACCTTCGTTCGATACGCTGCTGCTCGCGCTACCGCCAGTACGCGGGATTCGTTAAGCCGCGCCGTAGGAATGCCAAAGCTGAATTTCGGAATAGGTTACTATCGAGGGAAACATAGTTCGTAGCCACCAAATCCGGGGATGAAGTGTCGATTGCAAAAGACCAGCGAATTCATTTGGTGAACCACTCACCGAATCTTTACGAACGCGCATTGTGTTCTCACGACGGCCTTACGACTGCGGTTCTGGCGGTCGCGTCGGTCGAAGCGCTCACGCACGACCTTGCGACTTGGTTAGGCTGGCTCGACGATCACGCGAAGGAGTCCCACCCGAAATCCGATTCAGATCCGGTAACTCGGCTGTTTGGCAAGCAGCATGTGTGGTGCAGTTCTGCACTTGGGCATGAGCTAACGGAATCAGAAGCTAAGCTTCTTGAAGCGCTCGATGATCTCGAGTCCGATAAGAAATCGGTCGCCCTCAAGATTCATAAAATTCTTGGCTTGCTCGACAACAAAGAGGGGACGGCAACGACGCGCGACCTTAAGGATTTTGATTTTTTGGTTGCGGTCCGGAACGAAATCGTTCACCCCAAAGGCGAGCGCCTCTCGCAGCGACTGAAGGGAAGCAAGACGAGCGGCAACGTCGCGGGTCACAGTGCGTTGGTCCGACGACTCGAGGCGCAAAATTTGATTGATCGCGTGCAGGTTCACGAAAGTTGGTTGAACAACCTAAGAAGCCGTTCATCGAGTGGTGTTTGCTGACGACATCAAACGTTGTCGAGGACTTATTGGCTGCGCTACCCGATACCAGCCTGATGAAGTCTTTTCGGCACCAAGCCTCGATTGGACGTTACGGCGTCTGCGCCGCACCGAAGCCCTAACTGGGTGACGGCTAGCCAAATGAAACAGCGGCGGTCGCAGAGGATGCGTTCACCGATTTGTTGTGTCACTCCAGCACTTTCACGGTGAACTGCTCGATCGGCCAGCCAAGAACACTGAAATCCTGATATCGCCCCGAGTAACCGATGGTTTGGAATATCAATCGATTAAGCATCGTATAAACCGTATGGCACTGATTCAGTAGCGTTTGCGACACGGTAGGATCGACGCGAATAGAGGCATGGGCCGTCGTGTTTCGCAGTTTCTCCCAAGCTTTAACCATTTCTCCGGTTACTACGCCATGTTCCACTAGCACCTTGAACTTGTCCTTTGGGCGAGCGGATTTCATCGGTGGAATCACTCCCTGCAGCCGTTTCGACAACGTCGAATCCGCACATTTTAGGCGACCAATGATCTTGCTCACTTTGTCAAGGCTCCGACAAAAATTGTCGGTCGGCTTTGCAAGCTCTTTGTACGCTACGTTCAGCACGCCTTCAACTGCGACACTAACCAGCAAACCGAGTAAATCCAGCTGCCGTGTCCCAGAAGAAATCACGTGGAAGAGCCGCGCTGATAGTGGATGAAAACTCGTTGGGTCGCTGTATTCCAGCGTGTACAGAAAGTATGTCGAAAAGAGCCGCCAATAGTCGACTGCACAATCCGGCCGTTGATGATCCAACGGTTCGTCGAGCACGGTTCCGCGCTGCTGTGGCGGGGGCACGACGGTGACTTCGCGCACTCCGCCATGACGCTTATCTACGATGCACCATTGGACTGGGCTAAATGTCACGTAGCGAAGAGACTCTTCAATGCGCGCCTCGATGCCTATAGGGAATTGCCCTTCGGACGCGTAAGCGCGCAGAATCGTCGCCCCTTTCGATGCCTCCGTTTTTTGTAGTTCGAACGTGAACTGGCCTGCCTCAAATTTTGCACACTCTGCCGACAGCTTCGTCCCGAGATTCCGTTCACCTGCTCTACGCTCTGTTAAGACCAACTGGTTTAACGGAACTGGCAAGTCCTCGAAGAAAAACATAGAAAGGAGGGGCGGCAGTGTAGCCGTTGCCCCGGTCGAACGGTGCATCAACGCATCGTACAACCGGCCAGTAACGACTACTCCATGTCCGGCACTGTGGACTGAAATACTTAGCTTTTTGCACGACCAATTGAAGCCGGATAGATCGGTTGCCTCCAGTTCGTAGTATTCGGACGGAGGGATAATCTCCCCAGACTTCCAATTGGCGCTTGCCAGGATTTGTTCGAAAGGGTGGGCGGTCGAAGCTTTCGTGTCGTCGTCCGCGTACATACGAAGCCCAAATTCCGATCCACTTTCGAGCAAAATCATTCCTCGACCCTGGATCAGGCGCGGCTCTTCGACTAAGTTCTGCCGCAGAGTGATACGTGGGCAGTCGAGAACGAGTGTGCCATCCGCATAGCTTTTGACAAAGACGTCTGTAACCGGTGATGCGAAGTCTTTCGGATTGTAGGTAGGCTGGGCGCTTGGGGTCACAAAAAATCCTCTTGTTGCAAAGTTCCACGAATTAAACCTAGCGATTAATGATCAGTCAAATGCAAGGTCGAGCACGTCGAGAGTGACAAGAGGATCTGTCCAATGCGAGCTAAGCTTGGTGAGCGCTCAGACGTTTTTCCCCCGTACGGATCGGGGTATTCCCGAAACTGCTTTGTAATGTGAACGGTGCGGAGGGGGCCTATGCCCCCTGTTTTAGTCCGATTACGGCTTACGCCACTTGTCAGGTTTGCCGTTTGACGTAGTTCGAACGCGCTCGACAAGGACCGGTCCGCCGGGATTGAGCTTGCGTGCAAGCTCAATCGCCTCGGCCTGCGTCGCCGCTACGCCGCTCGCGCGCTGCGAGTTCGGACGGCGCACAGCGTAATCCTTTTCAGGGCGTTGTTCGACGAAAATTTTCTTGCTCATATTGGCTCCTCGGTCTTAACGATCCGGCAAAGACAACAGATTGTCGGTCTTGCGACCATCGGCGACGGTTTGCACGAACTTGATGCGTCCATTGCTATGGACGTGGACCCAAGCGCCCTGGAGCTTCGGATTACGGTCCGGGCACCATACGGAGGTGTTCCCGTTGCTCTCGATGAACTGAGCCATCTGCTCGCGCGTGCTGCTGCCTTGTTCGTTCGTTTCCCTGCCGTCCACGCATTTGACCCACCAAAGCTGAGCGATGTGCTCATGGCCTTGCCCACCGTTCATGCGCTTGGCTACACACTTAAAGTTCGTTGCCATCAACGTATCCCAAAAGAGTTGGAAGGACGCGCCGACGCTCCATGTTCGGTATAGGCGCACTAGAAGTTTGCCCAGCTCGAATTCTGTTGTCAAGTATAGAAAATGCGTCTACTCTGAACTTTTGTGCGATGCTGCTGCCAGCCGAGCGTCCGCGCCGGTAAACTGACCACGCAAAGGGGTTCTATGGCGGACCATCCATTCGACTAATTCACTCAGGAGAAAACGTTGTCTACCCCGCTCGGCGATAAGATTCGCGCTGAAAGGAAACGGCTAAAGCTGACCTTGGACGAATTGGCCCAAAAAACCGAATCGAGCAAGAGCTACATCTGGGAGTTGGAAAATCGCCCGGTTGTAAGGCCGTCTGCGGATAAAATCCGGCGTATCGCCGAGGTCTTCGGCGTGACAGTCGAATACCTGCTAGACGAAGGAAAGCAAGCGCTCACTAAGAACGAGGCGGACGAGGTTTTCTTCAGAAGAATCGGCCAACTTGATGCGACAAAGAGAGCTCAACTCGAAAAATTCCTGAAAGCAATCGACGACGATGACTGAACCGACAACCCCGATGGGGTGGGGTATCCAGCTGTCCAAGCTCTGGATCGCATCGGGCCAACCATTTCCGGTCGGCGTAAAAGAGTTGACCCTAGAGGTGACCAAACAGCGTTTCCCTGATCCGGTGGGGTTGGTGACTCCTCACGGAGTCGCAGGCATTGACGGAATGCTTTCGAAGCGTGAAAAAAAAGGGGATTGGTGCATCTCGTATGACGAGACAGTTGGCGTCCCAGGCCGCATCAACTTCACCCTCGCTCATGAGCTGGGACACTACCTCTGCCATAGGCAGCGACAAGCGGAGTTTCGTTGTGGTCAGGTAGATATGCTCGACTACGATAGCGACGTCTCGAGAAAAATGGAAAAGGAAGCGAATGTCTTCGCCTCCTACTTGCTGATGCCGGCTACAGATTTTCGGCAGCAAATCGATGATCAAACCGTGACGCTCGATGTCTTGAGCACGGTTGCGGATCGATACGAGACATCTTTTACCGCCACCGCGCTCAAGTGGATCGAAATCACCGATGAAGCCGCGATGCTGGTGGTAGCCAGGGATGAATTTATCTGCTGGTCTTATCCGAGCAAGGCTGCAGCCAAAGCACGAGCGTATCTGGCACCCGGCACGCCAGTCCCTCAATCGGTTGTCGATCGCCTCAACACTTCAACCCGCCGTTCTGGGAACACGTCGTATCGCGTACAGCCTGGCGTCTGGCACCCATCGCTGGAAGCGGACGAATCCACCATCATTTCAGATCAGTTCGACCTTGCAATCTTCTTGGTGCGGTATCCGGATGCTCGCACGGTCGATCACGACGAAGCTGAAGAAACAGACGCTTTCGACGGAATGACGAACCTCGCAAGCGGAAGTGGTTGGGTACGCCGATAATTTCGCGCGTTCGGAGCGAGGGCTGACGGTAATGCTTCGCTAAGCCATAGGTAGTGAACTGCTACCATCGTATGAGACGATATGGTTGACACCTTGACGCCGGCGGCACGCAATAAGCGGATGTCTCCGATACGCGGCAAGAATACGGGACCAGAGCTGACGGTTCGACGGTTGATCTACGCGGCCGGCTACCAGTATCGACTCACGGTATGAAGCTCCCGGGACGCCCCGATTTGGTGTTCCCTCGGCGCCGGAAGGTTTATTTTTGTGCACGGGTGCTTCTGGCATCGGCATGAGGGGTACCGATTAGCTCGATTACCCAAATCCCGGCTTGAGTTCTGGGGAGAAAAGCTGGAGGGAAACAGGCAACGTGATATGCGAAACCTCGAAGCCCTGCGTGCTCTTGGGTGGGCCGCGATGGTTGTCTGGGAGTGCGAACTGGCGGACGAGAAAGCGTTGATCGAGCGAATCCGCGCCTTTTTGACTTCCTGGCATATCGCCCTCGCATCGCAAAGATCTATACGAATTCGAAAGCTAAATGCAGGCTGTGATGTATCGTCGCGACATGACGCCAAACGTCTGGTGACTTGTGTGCGAAAGCGCACATTCGATTCGGCATTGCTGCGGGGCATGCCTTGCTCTGAAGATTTCCTGAACGCAGACTCAGTAGCGCGGCACTCAAGAATCTCCCGCACAACAGAGCACGATGAATGCTCCTGAGGAGCTGAAACATTAGAAGCGCTCCTGAGCGGACATGCGCTTTCCGTGGAGGATATAAGCAATGAAAATCCTGTTAGCGGCCCTGTCCTGCCTTCTCTTCAATATCGCGCACGCCCAGGCAGTTCTGACGCCGATCATCGGTGGCGTGCCCGTTCACTGCACCGACGCCACTGGCGCACCAGTGTTTACCGTTCCTGCCAATGTATCGGATGCTGCGATGTCCATGATCATCCCACAGACTGGCCAGCGCATCATTGAGCTGAATGTGGCACGTGTGTCAGCGATGCCGCGGCTCCTTCAGCTATTCGTGTACGCACACGAGTGCGGACACCACTTGAGCGGAGACATTGTCGCCGGTCTTTACGGGCACGATAACCCAATGCGCGAGGAAAATGCCGACCGCATCGGGATCAGACTGCTGCGCGATCAGTTCCACATCAGCCTCGCTGACGCCCAAGCTATTGCTGGAACCTTTTACACGAATCCCCAGATGCCGCCGTACTATCTTCCGGGGCCCATGCGCGCGCAATGGATTGTCGACTGCTACCAGACCGATGATGATTTTTGCGGACACGGATCGCAGTTCTATCACCGCCCGAATGACGCGCCGTCGCAAAATCAATCAATGGATGACGGCAACGACACCAACCCGGGCGCTAGGCTCCCGGCGACGCTAGGACACTATCCCTCTATGGATAACGATGACGGCAACGACAGCGACCCGGGCGATAGTCTCCCCGCGACTCTGGGACACTACCCCAACTAGACCAGCAAAGGCACGCTATTGATATCTACCCCCATCGAGCGCAAATAAGCCACGCTCCGCCTGCCCGTCGGTGAGTAGTGCACTGCGAGCCGGCGTGCAAGGACTCCCCCGGTCAACAAAAAAGTAAAACAACCGGCATACATGCCGGGGTGTCGCGCCCCGGCATGTTCGATCAAGACGACATGCACCACCCCGCACGCGGTGCAGGTTTCTCCCGATTCCGGCAAATACGTCAGCGCCTCGCGCGGCAGATGTTCGGGCAGAAGCTTGCGGACGCGCGTGTGGCTGAGCGGACCTACCGTGCCGCTGCTCCCGGCATACCGCGCAACATGCGCAGCACCAGCATCAAGGTAAGCACCCGGCAAACACGCGGGGGCGCAGATTGGTGTCGATCAGGTTGTGGTAGGTGACCAGAGATGTGGAAGCAACTGCGCGAGATCATCGGCGCGCCGGGTCGGCAAGCAGGTTACGCCGTCGTTTAGATAGCGATACGGGTCATGACCGTTGATCTGCGCCGATCGGATCAGGCTCATGACGGCAGCAGCACGCTGGGGCAACCTCGGCCGCGCGTATTGAATCACCGCGACGCAGTTGCATTTGACTAAGCCATCGCGCCACACGCAGAACAGTCCCTTGCGGTGTATCGCAGACTGTTGCGTAACGCCTCGACGCCGTAGCGAAACGGCCGCGAATCCCATCGGAACAATCGGCGGACCGAAACCAGTTGTGAGCACCGGACTGCTTCGCTAAGAGACCGGTCGTTCCAAGCTGCTGCAGTCGCCGCCCCATAGCAGGGACGGCTCGACGGAAGGAAAATAACGAAGGGCACAGCGTAGCAGCAATGCCGTGTGCATCCGCGCCGGCACCGCGCACCGGCGTCATCTGCACCTTCTTCAGTCAGCGTCTACTCATGGCGAATAGGGCACCTATCGCAACAACAGTGAAGAAGTTAGCAAGCGCCTGCGTCAGCGTAACGGGATAAAACATCCAGATAGAGACGACGGCAAGACCGGCCGCGAAGAACACAAAAATCAGCGTTTGCAGACGACGCCAGAGATAGATGTTAACAGCCCAAAATTTATCAACCACTGGCGCCAGGATGCCCGCGACAAGGTTGACGAGCAAATAGATCAGAACGTACACAACAAAAGTCAGGGCAACGAGTGTGGCCTGTACGGTATCCTTTGTTATCAGAGCGTCAGGCAGAAATTCCCCAATAAATCTGGCCTGACTTAAATATACATCCTGCTTCGAAAAAAAAGCCCGCAAGATCACTGGCAGAGACAGTGCCTGATAAACGAGGAAGAATGTGTAGAAATAAAAGAAGCCGTTGAAGATAGCCAACGAGAATTTCTCGCGATTTCTCCGACGAGGATCTGAATTCTCAGAATTCTTTTGGTAGCGGACCGGCGGAGTCGACGGCCCAGGAAACCAGTCAGAGTTGTTGCGCCATACCTCGAAAATGAAGGCTGCGATCAGACTTCCAATTACGCCCAGAATAATGTTTTGTAGCGCGTCCATAGAAAATTTACATTTTTATTTTGAGTTCTCGCCGCGAAACTCCAAGATCATCGGCGAGGCCAACCCTGATTAACGGCAAAAACGGTTCAATCTTGAACAGCAAGATCTACGTCACAGGGAATAGCAGGCTAAAATTATGCGATTTGCATATTTAGCCGGCCCACACGCAATGCAGTGTCCGCGTCTACACCATCGGGATTTGATTGGCTCGTGCATACTGCGCACTCCGCGCGAGGCATGCTTCAAACATACCATCCATGCAATGGATACTCGTATCGTCTGGGCAGAAGGCAGTCGGTGTTTACCAAAGTTATTCGATTCGCACACAAAAACCAGCTATTGATAAAATACATTATCAATAGCCGTGCGCGATCAGCAATAGCTGATTTTCGCCAAAAATATCAAGCTCTAACTTGAAGCAATCTAAATAATTAGCGCGCACGGCATTCACCCCCGGAGAAAACCGTGTCGAACAAACTAATTCCTGCATTTGAAGAAGAACAGCGACATTTGACCGCTGCGCAGTTTCACCACCTCGCGACGGTACCGGCAGAAGCTGAGTGGTTCGCTAATCTGGACAATCCACGTACGCGCCGCGCCTATCAGACCGATTTGCGCGATTTCATGACTTTTACGGGCATCCGGCAACCGGACGAGTTTCGCGTCGTCACACGGGCGCACGTGCTCGCGTGGCGTAAGACGCTCGAAGCTAGGGCCTCATCTGGCGCGACGATCCGGCGTAAGCTAGCCGCGCTGTCGTCGCTGTTCGAATATCTCTGCGAAAAAAACGCCGTCAACTTCAATCCGGTGAAGGGCGCCAAACGCCCGAAGACCAACGGTAGTGAAGGCAAGACTCCCGCGCTCGGTGATCACCAGGCGCGAGCGCTGCTCGACGCACCCGACCCGGCCACGCTCAAGGGTAAGCGGGATCGTGCTTTACTCGCCGTGCTGCTGTACCACGGCCTACGTCGCGAAGAACTGTGTTTGCTCAAAGTTCGCGATATTCACGACCGGCGCGGCGTGCCGCACCTACGAATTCACGGCAAGGGCAACAAGCTGCGCTACGTTCCGCTGCATCCAGCAAGTGCTGAACGCATTCACGCCTATCTTGAAACGGCAGGGCACGGCATATCACCCGACGCGCCGATGTTCCAACCGGTGCGCAAGACCGGCGCGTCGATCACGGCCGACGGGGTCTACAAATGCGTACTTGTCTACGCCGAGCAGGTGAAGATCGCCGTCGACGGCTTCGGCGTGCATAGCTTGCGCGCAACCGCCGCCACGAACGCGCTCGAACACGAAGCCGACATAGCCAAGGTCCAAGAGTGGCTCGGCCATGCGAATATCGCGACTACCCGGTTGTATGACAGGCGCAAGAGCCGTCCCGCGGACTCGCCGACTTTCAAGGTAACGTATTAGCCCTCGCACCACGACACGCGACCGGCGCGATCAGATACGCCAACGTCCGAATGGCGCAAGTCGACCTGAACGGACCGTCGGCATACCCAAGACACCAACGGCTGTTTGCAAAGTGAAGCGGACTGTCCTCGGCGATCCTCGGGCAGCGGACTCGCGTTAGGCACACGGATATTGCATGACCCACGGATTGTTTCGAGACATCGCATTCCCGAAGCGCTTCGATTCGCTTATGCTCGTGACATCCCTACCAAAACGGACCACGTAATGCTTCCGCCGATCGCCACAGATATCGATCTCGCAGACAGAATCTCGTCGAACATCGGAGGGGCCTATCGGCAGGCTGTTGAGTTCAGCAAGGTACTTCCGTCGTTCGCTCTCGTTCGGTTTCGCGATGTTCTTGATGGCGTCTGCGAACAACTTGCGAAGTCCGCGAACCTGCACTGGGAACGTGTACTGCTCGTGGACAAAATTGCAGCGCTGACAGACGCGGGAGCGGTGACTTTCAGGCTCCGGGACTGCCTGCACCTCGCTCGGACGCTTTGCAATGCAGGCGCTCACCAGACGCTCCCTGACAAGCCGGAGTCGGCCAAGGACAAGCAGGACCGGCATGAAGTACTTGTCCAGCACACGGGTAAAGTTCGCGACCTGCTGTTGGAATCCTTTGAATATCTTTATTGCAGTAGCAATGCGCTCGCAATCAAGCCCGAATACATTAAAGCTGCCATCGACAATCAATTGTTCAAGGACGTATTGTTCGATGCGACAGTCCTTTCTGACGCTGACGCTAAATACAACGCAGGCCTTTGGTGTGAAGCGGAAGCTGACCGCCGATCGCGCGAATTCAAGGGAATTATCACAAGCGAGGCCTACAAGCACGAGCAGACCTTCCTCAAGCGACTTGCAGCGACCTTTTATCAGTCGTCGTGGATCCTGAAGCAGAACGTCGATGCACAGTTCCGATATGCGAGATTCGTCGAGCAGGGAACGATCGACGGCGAAAAGAAGCATGAAGCGGTCGGTATGATCGCGCGCGCGGCAGAGTTAGGACACCCCGAGGCTTGCGACTACTTCGGAAGCATTCTCTACGAGGACAAGCAAGACTACAAGAACGCTGAACGCTTCTGGATGCAAGCGGTGCAAGCGAATGTCACGCGCGCTTACTTTTGCTTGTACCTTTTATATTCGAAGGGGGAAGCTTTCGAAGCTGACCTCGTAAAAGCGATCGCATATTTGAAAACGGGCGCGGAACAAGGAGATCGTGATTGCTTGGACCAACTTGGTCGATGTTATTTTGAGGGTGACGGTGTCGAGCGC
>FTBI01001009.1_pt1 | contig 24064 bp, 18 predicted proteins | sample 1639171 | NCBI WGS metagenome assembly FTBI01 (sample SAMEA3914812, study PRJEB12502) | metagenome | biome: forest; material: soil | place: Canada | collected 2011-07-07 | depth 0.1 m | reverse complement strand
GTCAAAATGGTTGAGCACTGCAAAGTTGGCCGTCACCGCCTGCACCCTGCAGGTGAGTGGCGATGAAACCGTAACGATGGCTTTTTGGGCGATTTCGTCGCGGCAGTGTTGCGCCAGGTAGTCGCGCATTGCTGCCGAAGGCTCATAGACGAACGTCTGGTGACCGTTGGCGGCATAGTCCTTCGCATCGATACCGGTACCTGCGCCGAAATCGAGCACGTCTGCCGCCTTGGGCAGGAGACCGAGCACCATTTTCTGAAACCTTTCACGCACCACTCGGTCACGTGGTGAGGTCAAAATGAATTGGTGGTACTGCTCTCCGGTGTGCATGTCGTCGCGTTTACGTTGCCCGTTAAGCAATCTCCAGGCAGTTCCTGAAGGACTCTTGTTCGGGTAAGTGCCGCCTGGCCGGTGAAAGGTTGCGCAAGCCCGGCGACCTTGCTGACACCCCTCTCCGGAAGGGAGAGGGGTGGGGCAACGTTCGCAGTTACCTCAAATGTTTTCCCGCACCAACTCCAGCACTTCCGCGCCTCGTCCTTGCAGAATCGCTCGCGTCGTATACAACGCCATGCCCATAACCGGCTTCATCTCGATAAACGGCGGCTTGACCAGCTCCAGCGGGCTCACCCGTACGTTGAGTAGCGCCGGCCCCGGTTGTGCCAGCCACTCCTGCACAGCAGCCTCGATCTCGGATGCCTTGCCGACGGTCTTTCCCCATAGGCCAATGGCTTCGGCAACCTTGCCAAAGTCGGGATTCTTCAGTCGTGTAAACGTATCGAGCATCCCTTCCGACTTCTGCTCGATTTCAACGAACCCGAGTTTGTTGTTGTCGAACACTACGATTTTGATTGGGACGTCTTCCTGGATGACGGTCAGCAGCTCGCCAAGCAGCATGGCCAGGCCGCCATCGCCACACATGGCAATCGCCTGGCGTTGGGGCGCCGCTTTCTTCAAGCCAATGGCGCTCGCCAGCGCAGTCGCCATGGTGCCATGCAGGAGGCTTCCAAAGACCCGGCGCTTGCCGTTGGCAGTGGTGTGCCGTACCGCCCACACAATGGGCGTGCCATCGTCACCGCAAAAGAGTGCATCGTCGTCGGCATGGCGGTCGATCACGGAAGTGAGATACGAGCCGGGAATAGTGTCATTGTGGCCGGGAACCAGATGGCTCTTCCACGACGCCATGGCCTTGGCGAACCGCTCGACATACTCTTGTTGAAAGGACGCATCGTCATGTTGCTTCAGGCGTGACATCAGGGCGCGCAAGGTTGGCTTGATATCGCCCGTAGCGCCGAACGCGACGTGATGACGTCGGCCGATATGCGTGGGATCAAGGTCGATTTGGACGATGCTGGCTTTGTCCGGGTAGAACTGGCGCCAGGCGAAGTCTGCACCCAGCAACAGCAAGGTGTCGCATTCGAGGATGGCCTTGTAGCCGGCCTCGCTGCCGAGAATGCCGGTCATGCCTACATTGAAGGGATTGTCGTGCTCCAGAAAGCTCTTCGCGCGTGAGGTGTGCGCCACTGGCGCGCCCAGCTTTTGCGCAACCGCCTTGATCTCGTCCAAGGCATCCTCGCAGCCGGAGCCTGCGTAGATGGTGATCTTTTTGCCAGCATTGAGAATCTTGGCGATCTCGTCGAGCTCCTCGTCATTGGGCACGACGACCGGCTTGCTATGGTGGACCCGATAAGGGAAATCTTCGTGCACTTCGCCATGCGAAATGTCCACCGGCACGATCAGCACGGCAACGCCCCGCTTGGTAAGCGCGGCCTGGCAAGCCATAACGGCTTTTTTTCGCGCCTGCTCAGGGGTGAGAATCATCTCGCAATAGACGGAGCAATCCTTGAAGACCGACTTGAAGTCGACTTCCTGGATGAACTCGAACCCCAGGTCGCTCATCAGAATCTGGCTCGCGATCAGCACCACGGGCGCGCGATTGCGGTTGGCTTCATACAGCCCGTTGATGAAATGCAAACTGCCGGGCCCACAGCTGCCTGCGCAAGCCGTGAGATTGTTGGTGAGCTGCGCCTCGGCACCCGCGGCAAAGGCGCCGGCCTCCTCGTGTCGCACGTGCACCCAGTCGATTGAACTGCGGTCCAGATGTTCCGCGAATAGATTGAGTGTGTCGCCCACGATGCCGTAGCAACGTTTTACGCCGGCCTGTTCCAAAACCTCAACGAGAACTTCCGCAACTTTCTTGCTCATGGCTTGCTCCGCATGATGATATGGAGGAGGCGCCCGTTGAGGGCGGCGGGGTTAATGCGAGGAGGGGCGTCGCCCAATCGCCAGGTCCAATGCCGCTTGCGCGATACCTACCGTCGCGTCGGCGTCCTCCTGGCTGGCTTCGGCCTGGGCGAGCACGGCTTCGTTGCTGGTCAGTTCGGTGATGCTGGCGAGGCCTCGCCGATACGAATCGAGCGCGGCCTGATAAGCCACCTCCGAAGCATGCGTGTAGGCAAGCGCCTCATTACGGCTGTCCAGGCTGGTCTTGAGATTGTTGTAGGCCCGCACCACTTGCTGGGAGGCGGTGTCCTTGGCTTCCGCCAGGGCATCTTCTGCGGCGGTCTTTTGGGAGACTGCCAGCGAGACGTTGGTGGCACGCGCGCCGCCATCGAACAACGGCCACTCGAACGATACGAATAAAGCGTTACCCGTTCGATTGATCGACGAGTACGGACTGCCATCGCTGCTGATCTCCCCGATGTTCTGCAGCACCTGCGCGGAAAGGCTGATGGTTGGACGATAGGCTGCTCGGGCGGTGTCGATCTTGGCGTCGGACGCGGCCACCTTGTCGGTAGCAGCCAACACGTCCGGACGGGACTGTATCGCTTCATCGACCAACTCACGCAGCGGAGCAAGCGCGCCCGCACCCGGTGGGCCCGACGAGGGTGCCACTTCAAAATGCGTCTCTGGCGGCAGGCCGATCGTGGCTACTAGCGATGCAAACGCCGTATCCGCCGCACCGGTGGCTTTGGTCTGGGCCAGATGCATCGCGGCGGTCTGTCGTTGCGCTTCGGCCAGCTGTACCACCGTGGCCCGACCGTGATTCTTCTGATCGGCCACGGCCTGTTCGGTCAACTGGGCGGCCTCCAGTGCCTTTTGCGCGGCGCGTACCTGGCCCTGGGCCGATATGGCTTCGAAGTACGCCTCCGTTACATCGAAGACGAGCTTTTCCTGGGCGCCTAGCAAGCCGGACTCGGCGGCAGAGGCATTGTGGCGGGCTTCTTCGACTCGTCCTTTGCGCCGGCCGAAGTCGAATACCAACCATTTCAACTCCAGGGTCGGAAAGATTTCCCGCGTGGAGGAAACGAAATAGCCCTTGGGTGAGACAGTGGGCGGAATAGCCAACGGTGTGCGCTGGACGCCGCCCAAGGCCTGCAGGTCGAGCTGCGGCGAGTACTGAGTCTTGGCTAGCTTGACGGCCAGGTTGGCCTGGACTGCTTCCTGTTCCACTTCGCGCGTTCTGGGACTGATATTCAAGGCGACGGTCAAGAGCTCGGGCAGCGTATATACGCGGTCTTGCAGCGCAGGCGTATCGGCATGACCCGTCATGTCCAGGGTGTCGCGCGGCAAGTCCTTGGCCCAGGATGCCGATTGCGCGTTGACCATGCCGGTATACGCGAGCAGCACCGACGCGAACAGAAGCCAGCTACGCAGGGTGCGAGGTGATTCAGATCGTGCGCGATGCATGATCGATCTCCTCGTCGAGGCGTTGCCTGGCCTGGTCCAGCAGCGTGGTTGGGGGAGGGGTAGGGCCGCCAACCGCTATGTCCGTGTGCGTACCTTTTGACAGCGCCATCAAGCGCTGTGAAGCAAGCTTGTCCGCTGGATCATCGAGTGAAGTCACAGCAGCGCATTCCTTGAGTCGAACCACGACAAAGACCGCCGAGGCAAGCTGCTCCACGTAACTCGCTTCGGGGACGGGACTATCTCCCTGTCGACCTGTAAGAAAGCGCCACTCGAACACGCTACGCGCGTTCAGCGTCGACGCTTCGGATGCGTTCTTGCAGATCGCCATCCTTATCGAGGCGGCCGCTGCCTCGTCATGGGTGACTACCAGTTCACCCAGCTGCCTCACCACCGAAGCCCACTTGTCGCGGGCTTGAGTCACTGCGCTGACTGGCCAAAGGGTCGTAAAGAAAATCGTGATCCAGATATTGCCCACCACAATGCCGACCAGGCGATCACGCAACACCGTGAGGTCACTGGCTGGGCCATAGCCTTGCAACACTCCCAGGAAGAAGGCAAAGGCAATCTGCATACCCGCGTAGGCGATGGTTTCGCTGCTGGTGGAAACCCAGGCGCAAAACACCGACACGATAGCCACAAGTATGCAGAGCTCACCGATGTCGGTGAGCGAGGGAAGCACAAAGACGATGCAAAGGCCGGCGAGCAACCCACCGATGGCTGCGCCGGACAAGCGCAGGGCCAACTTGTGGACGCTCTCCCCAACGGTGGTTAGCGAGACAAAGAAACATGTGGTGACGGCAGTGCGAATGCCCGGCCAGTCAAGCAGCGAATACGTGGCATAAGAGGCGAGCACCGCACACATCACCTTGAACGCAAAGCGCGCGTACGAACGGTTGGCTATGGCGCGCTCCGCAACTCCCGCCTTCGAGGGGGGCGTGACTTGCACCTCAGCGGGCGCGGGAGCCTCGCCCGATGCCTCAGCCAGCAGTTGATCGATCGCGCTGCGTAGGGCAGCCTGCGTGGGTTCGGTGTCGACTGAAGTCGGCGTAGCCTGGCTTTCCTGGGCATCCGTCGGGAGGCCGCGGCGTTTCAAAAAACGGCGCCGTCCCTCGCGGAGCTCGGATGCCAGCGAACGCCTCGATTCAGGCAGAGCACTGGTCGACAGGTAACGCGCTATCTGCAACACCTCCAGTAGCGTGGCGATCATCCGATTGTCTTCGCGCGCAAACACCTTCATCTGTTTGTTCCAGCGAAAGGCCTTGTCCTTGAGCTGTGCCAGCGACAACAGCGCGTCGCGTAACCGCGAAGGGTTGGCGGAATCGGGGGCTTCGATATAAGAGGCAACCGCCTCCATAAGTTCGGAAGCCCGCTTTCGTGCGAGCGTGACGGGGCTGTCACCTGCCAGCAGATTGACCAGTACGGTAACGGCCACCGGCAGTGCCACCACCACCCAGAGCCATAGCACCGCATGCGTCACGAATTCCGTGGTCGGCACGTCGTCCAGCAAGGTCTGCGATAGCACCAGGACATACCCGGCCAAAAAGGCAATCGGGCCCAAGGGGCTGCTACGCGCGAGAAAGGTACCGACCAGCGTGCTGAGAGCGAGTAGTGGAATGCGCAACGCGGGCTCGGAGGCGTCGAACACGTAGAACAGCAAGGACACAGCAACGGCCAGAGTCGCCGCAACGAATCCGCCAATCGAGGTAACCAGGGTGGAGGCAGCATCTTCCTGGCTAACCAGGAAAACCAAATAGGCCACATACGCGGGCAACGGAATCTGAAAGACCATGGCCAGGGCAACGACGATGACCGTACACCCGGCAATGCGCGCCATGGTGCGCAGGCGTGTATCGTTTAGCGCGAGTTCGCGCTGCAGTACCCCGGTAAGCCCGCTCCGGTAAGAGAGCTCAATCGGCGCTTGCATGGCTCACCCGTACGGAGGCAGTTGCGCCGATACGTAAAAAGGGTTGCGGCGGCTCATCCAGACGCACCCACACAGGAAAGCGTTGCGCCACCACCACCCAGTTCAGGTTGCGATCGACTTGCGGCAAGCCAGGGCCTGCCAGCCCCTCGGGCGCCACGCCCGAGCCCAGGCTTTCCACCACGCCGTGCAGCGCTTGGCCCTCGTGCCCCATGACCCACACGGTTGCACCACTTCCGGCGCGCAGAGTGCGCAGATCAGTCTCGCGAAAATTGGCAACGGCATACCAATGGTTATCGTCGATCAGCGTGAATAGGGGGTGCCCTTGGACGGCAAACGAACCCAGGGCGAGATTGAACCCCACCACCTTGCCGTCCACCGATGCACGAATAGTGGTTTCCCGAACATCGCGGGCTGCCAATGCCTGGGCTGCCTGCGCGCCAAGCAGCTGTGCCTTCAGGCTCTCCACGTCGCCAACGGCTTCCTTGGCCTGTGCGGCCTGCTGGGTAGCCGCGGCCAACTGCGATGCAGCTGTGCGTTCGTTGGTACGCGCCTCATCGACTTGCTGCGCGGTGGTAAAGCCTTTGGGCAGCAGGGGCTCCAAGCGTTCGAGCGTGTCATGGGCCAACGCCAGTTGTTGGCGTGCGCGGTCCACTTCGTGGGCCGCCGCCTGTGCGCCGGAGCCTTGCGATGTCACTTGCCGTCCGGTGAGGTCGATGTCCGCCTGTAAGGCGGCGACTTGAGCGTCGGCCTGCCGAAGCTTCAGCTCGAAGGGCTCCGGATCGATCTTTAGCAGCACGTCACCCTTATGCACGACCTGATCATTGCGGATATGAATCTCCACGATGCGCCCGCTGACTTCCGGCGTAATCCCCGCGCTGAAGGCAAATATGTAGGCGTCATGGGTTCTTGGACGTCTGTCGACGACGATCATCGAAACGACGATGAGCACCAATGCCGCAGCAATGGAGACGATGGCGATGACGCGACCTAGAGCGGCTTTGGCTTGCATGGATGAGATTCCCTTTCAGCCCAGCCACAAGAGCCAGATGGCGAGTGTTGCCGCCGTCCACATGGATAAGTACACGACGACGGGCGCTGGAAGCAGGGCATCGACGCCCGTCTTCACCAGCGCGATACGGATCACGACGACGAAGACGATGCCAAGCAGCGCGCACACCATCCACGTGGGAAAATACGAGCCAAGGATATTTCGTGATGGCGAGGCGCTACAGGCGGACAAGGCCATCAGCAGCAACGACGCCAATACCCTGTGGAGACAACGCTGTCCGCGCGCTGGTCGAAGTGATCGCATCTTTACGGCCTTCTCTGCATCAAATGGGTGGATAAGGCGGCCATCAAGCCGCCTCCGCGCGTCCGGTGTTTGCCAATGACTTTCGCCATGCTCCAGGGGCCACGCCCATCTTTTGGGCAAAGACTCGACTGAAATGGCTTTGATCGGAAAAGCCGGCGCTGAAGGCAATATCCGCCAGGGAGATGTCGGGCTCGGTCATGAGCTCAAGTGCCAAGTCGACCCGGCGCGACAACAGCCATTGGTGCGGCGACAGGCCGGTGCTTTTCTTGAAGCCACGCGCCAGTGCGCCGGTGGATAGGCCGCAGGCCTGTGCAAGCTCGTTGATGGAAATGCCTTCAAAGATCCGGTCACGCATCATCTGTGTGACAAGCCGTTGCTGCCATGGGGCCAGCGCCCCTTTGACGATATCGGGACGTACCGACGATCCACTGTAAGTGGACGCCATGTAGGCGCACATGCCCTGCAGAAGATGATCGATCAGCGGCTGATTCGCTGGGGCGGCCTTGTCGAAGATCGGCAGCAGCGTCTGTCCGATGCTGCCTATGATGATGTCCAGGAAGCATTCGCCTGGCTGGACGGCGAGGCCACTAATGCTTCCGTCACCAAGTTCCTCACTGGCTTCGATGATGGCGTTTCGTGGCATGTAGAAACATAGCGAATGCATCGGATCGCCGATGTATGCGATGGGATCCCGACGCAGGTCCAGCACGTAGGTTGTACCGCCCTCGTAAGAGCTCGAGCACACGGAGTGACCGTCACACCAAAGCTCGTGAGTGCGCTGCTTGCGCAAATTCAGACAAACCAGGTAGGCGTCCTCGCTTCCCATCGGGGACGTCATGCCATAACCGCCGCGGTCGATGCGAAGCTCGGTCACCGCAAGGCGTGCGCCGCGCTTGGTCCGGCTGTAAAGCACGGGAGGGGCGATCAGGTGAAACGAATGGCCGAGCCGATCGCCGTATGCGCCGTGATACATGAGCGTCTCTCCGAGCCTGAAGGCCGTCGAACATCCTTGGAGGGATGTCGTCGTGGATGGAAAGTACGCGCATGCGTTCTGGGCTGAAGCCTTCGTCTGGGTACACTTGCTGACACAAAAGGAGTGATCCAAATGACCCAGGAGGGTAGGTGGGTTCCTAGTGGCCGCCGTGTTGCACAGCGTCGCCTCCACGGGAGGCGACAGCACACGGAGCGTGCGCGCTCATTCCATTTGTTTGTCTTGATCCGCTTTGGGCAGCGCGTGGCCAGCGCGAAGCTCCAGCTCATCTTCGATCGATCGGCCCCGGGTGCCTATCCCCCGCACGGGGGATCAGGAGCGCCGAGAGCCTTGCTCAGTCCATGAGCCGGGCAAAAGTCTGCTGGAGACGATGGCCGGCGGGGAGGCTGTCGAGCAGACGTTGCGCCTTTTTGACGAATAGCTGCTCATGGAGCAGGGTCTGGGTAGTATCGCCCCGCATGCGCAGCACCTGGGCAGCGGTGCGATGAACTCGCCACTCGGCCATCGGCGCTCCCATCACCTCGATCAAGCGCAAGGCGTCGTGGATCAAAAGTGAGGCGCTTTCCAGGTCATTCTCCGCCATGGCGATTCGGCATCGAAGCTCTCTAGCCATCGCGCGCCAGGTCACTTCGGCTGTGCGGTCGGACCGATCGAGCATGCGCTCACCGTGCAGGCGTGCCTGTTCGACATTGCCCGAACGGAGCAGGGCATTGGCAAGCGACCACTCCAGGACGAAAAGCCAGTACCAGTCGGTGATGACCGGCTGCTCGAGCACCTCGAGCTCCAGTTTCTGCAGAATGCCGATGCCCTCATCGAGGTTCCCTAGCCCGGCTTCGGCCGCGCCAGCGAGCAGCCTGCAATGCCGGACTTCGTTGGGAAGTACCAGGGTGTAAAGCGCAGCCGGCTGATGGCTTGTGTTGTCCCCATAGAAACCAAGCTTGCCGCAGATGTCCTTGATGGCCTGAAAGTCGCCAGCCATCATGTAGAGAAATCCGCGCAGCGTTTCCAGCGTGCAAATGCTGTAGCGATTGGCGTTTCCGACAAAAAGCGCTTCGCTCGCATCGAATTCCTCGAGCGCGCGACCCCACTCGCCTAGCAGGGTGTAGGCCCATGGTCTTCCGAGATGGGCCATCCAGATGGCACGAAAGATATTGAACTCGGGCCGGTCAGCCGCGTGTCGTACCAGGATCTCCAGATTGGTATCGACGGTTTCCAGACATTCGCGATAGCGGCTGGAGGTCAGGCAAATCATGCTGTATTCGATCAACCCCCAGGCGGTGATCTGACGGTCGAGGCCATTCCTCAGCGGGACCAGGTTTTCCGCGCAAACTTTGGCCAGTTCCGTATCCCAGCCGCCTATCCAGATTCGCCATATGGCGCTGCTCAATCTGATCCGTGCCCTGAGCTGGGGCTCGATCTGCGCATCACTCAAGCGGGCGGCTTTTTCAAGATGCGAAACGCAGGCTGCCGCGTCCCGCCAACTGAGCGTAAAGGCCACGCCAAGCTCCGCGCGTGCCTGGACATCCGGCAGCCGCAATTGCTCGGCTAGTTCGGCCAGGCCTGAGAAAGCCTGCAGGGCACGGGTATCGTGATTGGCCGCGTAGATGGAGGCGCGATCTTCCAACAATGTTGCCTGGGTCAGCTCACGCTCTCGATCCGAAAGATGCTCTGCGATCTCATCGGCCTTGTCCAGGATGGCCAGCGCGTCCTGATGGGCGAAGCGACGCTTGGCCGTCTGCAAGGCGATTTTCAGGTAGGTGAGCCCCTTGGACCACTCGTGGGCGTTGGAAAATTGCTCCGCAAGCTCAAACGCGGCGTGCGCGCTGAGTTCGCTGGGATACGACTTTTCCAGCTCCTTGCCGATCAAGGCGTGGCTTTGCGCCAATCGAAGAGGGCCCTGCCGATTCAGCAGCACTTGCCTGAGCAGGGAGTGATTGAACCGATAAAGCCTGACCGGCTCGCCGCCTTCCAGCCGGTCCATGTCGTGGCGATGAATAAAAGCCCTGCTTCGGCATAGCGTCTCGCATATCTCTTCAAAACGGCGCGCGCTAAGGCCCGCAGCGGATGCGGGCGCCACGGGGTTGAAGACATCGCCCACGGCGCTCGCCGCCTCCAGCACGCGCTGTGTTTCGTCATCGAGCCCGGAAATCTTGGTCTCGACGACGTGAGCGATTGTCTCGGGTATTTCGAAGCGCACTTGGGCAAGAGGGACGTTGTTCTTCCATCGGCCCTGATCATTCGACACCACTTGCGCATTTTGCAGATGATCCAGGATGGTACCCAGGAACAGGGGGTTGCCGCTCGAACGATGCAGGAGCAACTGCACAAACGATCGTTCCTCCTCCGAATCATTGGCCTGGACATAGGCTGCGACGTCCCGTTGCCCCAGGCCGGTCAAATGGATGGCGTCGCACAATTTATGCAGCAGCAATTCGTTGACGAGCTGCTTAAGCGCCGGACCGCGCCCGCCCCATTCGTCTGATCGATAGGTGGCAATTACCAGCAGCTTGACGGACGATTTTCGTCTGGCAAATGCCGAGATGAGGTCAAGCGTGGAGAAGTCGCTCCAATGCAGGTCCTCCAGGAGCAGCACAAAGGCCTCGTCTTCGGCGATCATTTCCAGCAGGTCGCAGAATTCGCCAAGCATCCGACTGCGCGCAGAGATGTGTGCCACCTTCTGCAGCAAGGCGCGATGCTCGCGAGACAGGATGCCGGCCAGTTGGTAGGCCCACGAGGGCGCCACGGTAATCAAGGCGTCCTGCACTTTGCTGCCATTGGTGCCCTTGATCAGTCGCGACAGTGCCTCGATGATCGGATAGAAGGGTTCGGCGCCACCGAAACCTTCGATACAACGGCCGAAAGACAGCGCCGTATGCTGACTGGATAAATCACGGCAAAAGGCCTCCACCAGCGAGGTTTTGCCGATACCGGCGTCACCATGCACGAATACGATCTTCGGCAGTCCCTTGCGCGCCTCCTTCAGCGCTTCGCGCAAGGTACCCAGCGACATATCCCTGCCTATCAGCGCTGGCGCCGCCGCTGGCGCGAGACGGTTGTCAGCCCTTTGCGTAGTCGTCACATCCGCGATGAAGCGATAGCCCCGGCCGCGATGCGTTTCGATGTAGCGCGGGCGCTGTACGTCGTCGCCCAGTGCATGACGTATCGCCAGCATGTACCCCTTCAGCACTTCCGGTTGAACGGCTACGCCGGACCAGAGGGCTTCGAGGAGTTCCTCATGCGGGATCAGCCGGCCGGGATGTTCGACCAGGTAGCGAAGCACATCGAACGCTTTTGCGGTGATGGCGACCGGCGCCGATTCGCCCTCATCGGATACGCGCCAAAGGCGGTGATTGGCCTGATCGAGCCGAAAGGGTCTGAATTCCTTCATTCGGTCGCTGCCGGCATAGGCATGAATCGCGCACCCTCAAATGAGCGCCAACTCCGTAGCCCGGGACACTGCTTCGGCGCGATTCTTGGAGGCAAGTTTGATGAAGATGTGCTTGGCATGCGACTTCACAGTCTCCGGCGTCACCTGCAGCTCGCGAGCGATGGATTTGTTGGAAAGGCCCAGGCTCATCAAGCGTAGGATAATCGCCTCCCTGGTGCTTAAAGACTCTACAAGCCGATGGTTTGTTCGAAATTTCTTTCGAGCCTGCGGGATCGAGGGGGAGGCTGTGAGCAGGCGCCCGATGTAGGGTCCCAGATGCCCCAGGTTGCTGGCCTGGGGGGCTCGCCAATGCCGCTTGAGGCAGCCCTCAATAAGCGGCATGTCATCAAGAAAGCTTCGAAACAGCCCGGTATCGGCGCCTTGGCGCAGGGCGGCCAGCAACTCTTCCTCGGCTCGCGGTACGTTACCCAGCAAGTAAAGCGCGCTCGATAACAGTATGGTCAGTTTGACAACCAGCGCCGGGTGATTGCGGTTTAGCGCTGTGCCACGCAGTTCGTCGAGGGCTCTGACGGTGCCGTTATCCGGGCCATGGGCCAGCTGCAGGCGGAGCTCGGCCACACGCAGTGGCCAAGCGTCGGCATCCTTGCAGCGGCTGCTGGTATCGACTTCAGCAAGGAAGCTCTGCAGTTGCTCCAGGGCAGTCTCGGCAAGATCGACGCGCGCCTCACTGATGCGCAAGGCAACTTCTTCCGCCTTGCAGTGGAGAACCAGCCGCGGCCAGCCCCGCTGTGCACCGACTTCTTCCCCGCGGCGCAAGAGAAGTAGCGCTATGTTCTGATTTCCTCTTGCCGCCGCAATTTTGGCCGAGAGTACATAGGCGATGAGAGCGCTCTCGACCGCGCCGCTTGCCTCGATGGTCTTGAGGCGGCCCCTCAAGAGGGTGTCTGCTTCATCGACCGACCCGGCCTCATACTGCAGTTGGGCCAGCACACAGGTGGCCAGTAGCGAAGCGTGCGCCTCGCCACCAAGCGACTTGTTGCACAGAAGCAATGCATCCCTGGCCAGATGTTCGGCGAGCTTGAGGCGGAGTTGCTCGGCTTCCGCGGCGGCCTCGATGGAGAGATTGACGACCGTGGTCAGTAACGACATGACATTGCCGTGAGGTGCCTTGCCTCGAGACAGCTCATAGAACGGCATAAAGTCGCGTGTCCGCCAAAACCCCAACTTCATGATGGTTGCGAGCACGGGTCGATATCGTGCGGCCGTGCCGCGCGCGTAAATCGCCTGGGCAAGGCGTATCGCTTCATCGATATCGTCTTCCCACAGGCTGCCAAGGGCTAATAGCGTTTCAAGCTCGTCGTAGGGGAGGTCGCGGCTGATGCGATCTCTGTGCACATAGGCTTGACGTAACATTGCCGCGGCCGCAACGACCTCGGTTCCCTTCATGGAAGTCGCTGCGCGCCAAGCCGAATCCAGCAGCGCCCTGAGCGCCCCGTCAGGATCATCGAGATCGCGCCAATGCTGCATCCAGCCCGCCGGCCCGGGGAGGGTTGCGTTAGGCGGAGCGGATAAGAGATTCATGGATCCACCTCCGGCCGTCATGGAAAAACGCTGAGGCGGGCCAATGGCTTCAGTCTTCCGTGCTGTTCGGATGGCCCCTGGTACACGCCCTTATCGAAAAGTATGTATCACCCAATCCGCTCAGCAGACCATCGGCACCTTCAACGCGTGGTTCGTTCTTTCAACGGGACATTAGGAGAGACTGCGGCTTCTGTCGTGAAATCCGGGTTTTGCCTTGGTCTTGTTTCGGTTTTTGGGTGAACGAGCCGGCCACCCAGGGCTCCAAACACGGATTCTTAATGATCCCACCCCCCGTCGCTGGGGAGCCCCTGGGCTATGTCCGTGGCACGTATTCGAATACAGGCAGCGAGCCTCACCCTGGACCCTTTCACCCAGGTGTTAGCGCGTTCCTCCGAAATGCACAGAGCATCGGCGGTAGCGGCGTATTCAGTACGAAGACGCCTGCGACAGCCTGATGTGAAAAACACACATCGACGCGCAAGATCGTGCAAGAAGCCCAGGCGTCAGCCGCCCTAACCTAACCCGGTCTACGCCGGGAGGACAAATCCATGACGGTGAGAAACGCGGTTGCGTCGTGGTCGCCGCGGAGTAGTGGTGCATGGATCGACGTCGCTTTCGTGCGCATAAGGAAGTTGGCCTCCGCCATAGACAACGACCCGTTTCGAGTCGAGGAGTGGTATCGCTCCGAACGCATTCGCTAACTCGGAGAAATGACCGCGAGGGATCTTGTCAAACGGGGCGACGCGAACCTGGTCATTGGATTTCTACGTTCCATTCGATGTGGCGGGCGTGACTGAAGAGGTGACCTCTGCCGGCGCCACCCTGTTCGACATTCAACCGGGAATGGTCAAATGAAACGCAATTTCTTCGTGCCGCTGACGCCTCGTGGCGTGTCAAATATCTCGCCGCCGCCGCCCTGGCACTATGCCGGCGACTTCCTTGTCATCGACTTCTGGGCCAACCCGCAGGCCGTGGCGTCACTCCTGCCAGAAGAGTTGCAGCCTGACACCAAGGCGGAAGGGCACGCACAGGCGTACTTCATCGACTGGCAGTTCACCGGCGAGCACGACGAGTTTCTCAATCCGGCTCGCTATCAGTACCGGGAGTTCTTTGTGCTCGTCGATGCCATGTTCGATGGCAGGCCTGTCGCTTTCTGCCCTTATATCTTCGTCGACAACGACGCAGCAGTCGCGCGCGGGTGGGCACAAGGTTTCCCAAAGCGTCTGGGCTCCGTTTTCCAGACGCGCACGTTTGCCGCGAGCGGCCCTGCCTCGCCAAAGCTGGCGCCTGGAGGGCGTTTCGGGGCAAGTGCTTCGACGAGCGGACAGCGGGTTGCGCGCGGTCTCGTCACCCTTGAAAAAGCGGTGACGGATCCTGCAGCCCTGGGCTCACGTCCCACGATCAATTTGCGTCACTTCCCGCGGCTGGCAGCAGGGCAGTGGGAGCGCCCCGCCGTGCACGAACTCGTCGAGTCCGTCATGGACAATTTCGCGGTCGCCGATGCGTGGATGGGCAAAGGTGAGCTGACGCTTCCCGAGTGCGAGAACGAGGAATTGTCCGAGCTTGCGCCGCTGCGTTGTGGCAACGGTTATCGCATGTCGGTTTCGTATGACGTGACCGACCTCAAGACGCTTGTCGATCATTCGGTCAAGTAACCCGAATAAGCCCTTCTATACGACAAGCACCGCGCTGCGGTGCTTGTCCACGCCGGCGGTCATCGAAGCAGATTGACCTTTGCTATATCCACGAGCTCACTGCCACGTCCATCCAGTACCGCCTTGATCATGAAGAGACCGAACTTGTAGGCCTCGTCGAAGGTGGTCTTTGGCGGCATGGCCAGCTCCTGCCTGACACTGACCACGTCGACCAGGGCAGGCCCGTCATGTGAGAACGCTTCGATCAGGGCTTGCCGAAGGTCCGCGGCTTTCTCCACTCGAATACCCTTGATTCCAACCGCGTTGGCCATTTGTGCAAAGTTGGGGTTGACCAGGTCGCAACCGGAGTCGAGGAAGCCATTGGCCTTCATCTCCATCTCGACGAAGCCCAAGGTGCCGTTATTGAGAAGGACGATCTTCACAGGAAGGTCAAGCTGTACCAGCGATAGAAAGTCACCCATCATCATGGCAAACCCGCCATCGCCAGACATTGAGATGACCTGGCGTTCGGGGCAGGCCACCTGTGCACCAATGGCATGCAACATGGCGTTGGCCATGGAGCCATGGTTGAACGAGCCGACGATCCGACGCTTGCCGTTGACCTTCAGGTAGCGTGCCGTCCACAAGATCGGGGAGCCGACGTCGCAGGTAAAAATGGCGTCGTCCGCGGCCAACTCGCTGGCTAGCGCAGTCACATACTGTGGGTGAATCAGGTCGCTGCCGTGTCGTGGCGTGGCCAGCTCATCCAGCCCCTTGCGCGCGTCCTTGTAGTGGGCAAGTGCCGCATTGAGGTGGCCTGAATCCGTTTTTTCTGGAATGGACGGCAGGATCAGCTCCAGCGTCTTGCGCACATCTCCGAGCAGGCCAAGGTCGAGTGGGCAACGATTGCCCAGCGCTTCGGGGCGAACGTCGATCTGAGCCACCTTGGCGTGCGTTGGAAAAAACTGGCGGTACGGAAAGTCGACGCCAAGCAACAGCAATGTGTCGCATTCTTTCATTGCGGCATAACCCGAGGAAAAACCAACCAGCCCGGTCATGCCGACATCGTAGGGGTTCTCATATTCCATGTACTCCTTGCCGCGCAGTGTATGCACGATCGGCGCTTTCAGGCGGCGGGCCAATTCGACAATCTCATCGTGGGCACCGGCGCAGCCGGCACCGCAGAACATGGTGACGCGCGTGGCGTCCTTCAGTAGTTGCGCGAGCTGGTCCAGGTCCTCTTGAGAGGGATGCAGCACCGGCCTCGTCGGCGTAACCCAATGCGGGACCTCTGCAACAGCGTCCCTAAGCGAAACATCTCCTGGGATCACGACGACACCCACGCCGCGTCGTCCGACCGCTGCTCGCATGGCCCGGCCAAGTACCTGTGGAAGCTGGTTCGGATTGGAAACAAGCTCGACGTAGTGGCTGCACTCCCTGAAGAGAATCTCCGGATGAGTTGCCTGGAAGTAATCGATGCCGATTTCGCTGCTCGGGATATGCGAAGCGATGGCCAGTACCGGCACGCCGCTTCGTTGGCAGTCGAACAGTCCATTGATGAGGTGCAGATTGCCGGGCCCACAACTCCCAGCACACACCGCGAGCTCCCCAGTCAGGTGTGCCTCGGCTCCCGCCGCAAAGGCAGCTGCTTCCTCGTGCCGCATGTGCAGCCATTCGATCGAACTGCGTCGAAAGGCGTCGGTAAGGCCGTTCAACGAATCGCCAACGACGCCGTAAACATGTTTGATACCCGCCTTCTCGAGAACTTTAGCGACGTATTCGGCGGAGGACATGGCCATGGCAGGAATCTCCCGGGTTATCAAGCTGAGGGTGTAGTCGGCTAGGGCTTGCGTCAGGAACAACTGGGCATGGCGGGGCGGCGATGGCGGAAATGCCGACGACCACGTGGACGGTATCGCCATGGGGATCTGTCGGCTTGTACGTGCCTGACGGATCATGAACAAAATTCATGTCTTGCCATCGGCCACTGGCCCGGGAGAGCCCGCGTGGGCGACATTGGCCTTGCCGAGCAGATGATTCCCTACACGATCATCAAGGAGGCCAATCCGGATGACGTGAAGGGAAGCGCCACGGGCGCCATCAATTTCATCACCTTCAGCATCACGGCACTGCTTGGACCGATTTTTTCCAAACACATCGGAAAAACGGTCGGCGCGCCGACCATCGACCTACAGCACCATTTCTTCGAGTCTGGCCTGTTCTGGGTCGCGGTCATCGTGCTGGCCCTGCTGGTGTCACTCGCATTGCGCGAGACGGGCAAGTCAACGTAAGTGATGGGTGACACATGCCGCTATATACGCTGGTTACACAGAAAGGGACGCTTGATCGCCATGCGAAAGCACATCTTGCGAGGCAATTGACGTCCTTTCACTCCGAATACGCTGGCGTTCCCCCAAATTGGGTGCATGTCGTGTTTCAGGATTTTGAACCAGGCGATGGGTTCAGCGCCGGCGAACAAGCGGCTACCACCGCGCTCACGGTGCTGATCCGCACTGGGCGATCAGCGGATTACAAAACAGGAATGTTGACGCAGCTTTGGAATCTGTTCCAGGGCGCAACCGGCGCGCCCGATGACCAAATCGTCATCGGGATACAAGAAGTCTCTCCCAGTCAGGCCATGGAAATGGGGCGGGTCACGCCAGACGTCGCAGAGGAAAAATAAGTGCCTTCGCGCACATCGGTCACTTCTTTTCTCCAATTTCGTAGGGCTGGTAATGGGGCTCCCAGAAGAGGGCCCTGATACGTGTCGACAAGGTCGACTCATCGCAAGGGTCGGCCACGCCATCGGTCTGAGCCTGCAGGGCGACGGCCTTGGCGACCGCGATCGATACGTCACGTAGCTGCGCCACAGGAGGCAAAAGCCGCCCATCCTTGTCATGTACCGTTGGCGACATGGCAGCGACGGCCTTGCCGGCGACCATGAACATGGCATCCGTGACTCGCCTCGCGCCTACCGCGAGCACACCCAGGCCAACGCCAGGGAAGATGTAAGAGTTATTGGTCTGATTTACCGGAATCATCTTTCCATCCCACGCCACGGGATCGAATGGGCTGCCGGTACCCACGAGTGCGCGGCCATTGGTCCAGGCAAACAAATGTTCCGGCGTCGCCTCGGAGCGCGAAGTGGGATTGGATAGCGGAAAGATGACCGGACGCTCGGCATGCTCGGCCATCGCGCGAACGACCGTCTCGGTAAATGCTCCGCGCTGCCCGGAAACGCCGACCAATACAGTCGGCTTGGCATTGCGCATGACGTCAAGTAACGATACTTCGCCCGGGCTTTCCAACACCCACGAAGCAACAGCCTCACGGCTCTGCACGAACGGCTTTTGCGCCGGCGTGATGTCCGGCATGCCTTCGATGAGTAAGCCGTTGCGATCCACCAGAAAGAAGCACTGGCGCGCCTGCGCCTCGCTGGCTCCCGCATCGATCATGGCCTGCAGCAATAGCGACGCGATACCACAGCCGGCAGAGCCGGCTCCAAGAATGGCAATACGTTGATCCGTCAACTTCACCCCGGTCACGTTGATCGCTGCCAGAAGGCTCGCCACGGCGACGGCCGCGGTGCCCTGGATGTCGTCGTTGAAGGTGCACAGTCGGTCGCGATAGCGCGTTAACAGACGACTGGCATTGGATCCCGCGAAGTCTTCCCATTGGAGAAGCACGTCGGGCCAGCGTTCGGTCACGGCACTGACGAATTCTTCGACAAAGTCATCGTAGTCTTGTCCGGTGACGCGCTCATGCTGCCAGCCAACGTAGAGCGGGTCCGCAAGGCGTTCCTGGTTGTTGGTGCCGACATCGAGCAGGATAGGCAGGGTCAAGTCTGGGTGAATGCCGGCGCAACCGGTGTAGAGCGACAGCTTGCCGATCGGAATGCCCATGCCGCCGGCGCCCTGGTCGCCCAGTCCCAGGATTCGCTCGCCATCGCTCACCACAATGACGCGAACCCGGTCAAAGCGCGGGTCAGCCAGAATTTCCCGAATGCGGCTCCGGTTCGGATAGCTAAGAAACAAGCCGCGGGGCTTGCGCCAGATTTCGCTGAAGCGCTGGCAGCCTTCGCCCACCGTGGGCGTGTACACCAGGGGCAACATCTCCGCCAGATTGCGCACCAGCAACGCGTAGAAAAGGGTTTCGTTGATGTCCTGCAGGTCGCGCAGAAAGGCGTAGCGTTCAAAGTCGGTATTGAATGCGCGCAACACCTTCAAACGACGCGCCACCTGCACATCGAGCGTGCCTATATGTGGGGGAAGCAGGCCATGCAGGCGAAAGCGATCGCGCTCGTCGTTGGTGAAGGCGGTTCCCTTGTTGAGCATCGATGTATTGATCAAGTCGAAACCGGTCAGATGGGTCTCAATCGGAACGTTCCAGACAGACGCTGGGGATTCACTCATGGCGCATAGGCTCCCTTTGTCATGGCGACCATTCACGGCCACCCTTTTGCTCAAGATTTGATCGTTTCGTCGGCGTGATGGATGACGCGTCTAGCCGCGCGAGGACCACGCGTACTCACATAAACAAGTCATCTTGGCACGGGATGGATCAATGGCGCGTCCAAGCGCGCGGTGCCGAGGGGCGTCTGTGCATCGAGGGGGTTTGGTGATCGATCAGCTTGGCGCAGTGCACACGAGGCGCGCTCTCGCGGGCCGAATGGCTACGCTGAAGCGCGACACCACCGGGGCTCATGAATCGCGAGAAATATCGACTGGCGCAGTATTTTGCGATCAGTCCTCGCGCAGAGGCCACGCGAACGGTGGCCGCCAAGGGCGATGCTTTAAGCAGGTAGGTCGTGCCCCACGGGCCGTGCGATCTTGATCAAGCGTAGCCTGCAACCCGCGTTACGTCTCAAGCGCAATATGAGGCTGCGTGTTGGGATAGATCTGCTCCACGGTGAGCTCTTTGCGATGCTCAAGTATTGGCCAGTCGAAGGCGTTTACAGGCTGACTGCGGTTGACCCATAGCGCGTAGTAGAGATGGTCTGCGCGGGGATCTGTCGTGTTCGGATGAATCAATATGGTCAGCCCAAGGCTGTTGAGCTGGAGCCAGGGCACGATCTTTGGAAGCAAATCGTTGGCGAAGCCAAAATAGAACGACGGTGTGGTATGCGGGCCGCGCGGCTCGGTATTCCAGTCACCCAGTTCGACCAGGAAACGTTCCGAGGACCACCTTCGAATCAGAGCGGCCTTTTCGTAGCTGTCTTCGTCAAAATAAACATGGGCGTGATAGCTCTTGATGTCGGTGTATGGCCTGGGCCTTGAGGGGAGCTGTTTCTCGCCGGGCCGGATGCTTGCCGGTCTTGGGGTGGGCTGCTTATAGGTCTCGTATCCCCAGGGGCTCTCACCAGGTTTGTGAGGCGGCTCGGCGAAGCTCTTGCCCGTATCGGGGAGGTTGGACGATGGCTTGGCATCCGATGCCAGCGCCGGCACGGTCACGCCGGCCAGCGCGAAAGCACCGACCGCAAGTCCTGTGTCGCGAATTAGCTGCCGTCTGGAGGGTGACAGCAGTTCAGCCCACCGGCGATCTATCGCTTCATCCACAGGATGGCTGTCGACTCCATGATTGCTGGTGTCCGGGGTGATGATGTTCTTCATGGTTAGTCCTTTGGCCGGCCGCACGGGCGAGCGTAGTCTTCGCACTCTTGAGCAGTCTGATTGGATCGATACGTGGCTTCGGCCATAGAAATAACCGTAAAGCGCTGGAATGAAATATCCGCGCAGATGAACATTTCGCATGTCGGTAGAACGCTTGGTTATATGCGGTGACCGATGGTTCGCTGTCCGTTTTGAATTTGGACATCCAGGCGGCGGACTGCGGTAACCTCGCTTCATCCAAAGAGGGGGCTTCGAGCATTGACTGACCGCAAGAGATGGTTGCCAATGGAGGCAGGGAGGCGGCGGTTCACCGTGGCCCTAGTTGTGGCGACGGTGCTTGGCATCATGCTTGGCTGGGTATGCAATCGATCGCTCGTTCCCGAGCAGACGGTCGCGGTTGCGGCGCACCTGTCTCTCATTACGGATGCCTTTTTGCGACTGATCAAGATGATCGTCGCTCCGCTGGTATTCGCCTCGCTGGTCTCAGCGATCGCGCGCATGGGTAGCGCGTCGGAATTCGGACGGGTGGGTATCAAGGCGTTGGCGTGGTTTATTGCTGCCTCCTCGGTATCGCTTGCGGTTGGCTTGTTGATGGCGCATTGGCTGCAACCAGGGGCAGTGCTTCATGCCGATCCCGCCTTTGCGAACGTGCCTGCGGTGGTTGCCAACGGAATCGACGCGTCGGACCTTTCCCTCGGGAGTTTCGTGGCGCATCTGATTCCGAGCTCGATTGTCGAGGCGATGGCAGGCAACGAGATCCTGCAGCTCGTGGTGGTTTCGCTATTCATTGGCGCAGCGGCGGCTTCGCTCAAGGAGCAGGCCGCTCGGTTCGTCGAGCTGGTCGATCAGCTCGCCACCGTCATGTTCAAGGTGACGGACTACGTGATGAAGGCAGCGCCCGTGGCGATCTTCGCTGCCCTGGCCAGCTCGATCAGTGTCCACGGCATTGGCATGTTGGGAACGTATGCCAGATTTGTGGGGGGGTTCTATCTGTCCCTTGGTGTGTTGTGGTTACTTCTCATCGCGGCGCTCAGCCTTATCATCGGCTCGCGTAGTCTTCGTCTGCTTGCTGGTATACGGCAAACGATCTTGCTCGCGTTCGCCACATCGTCCTCGGAGGCTGCTTTCCCGCGCCTGTTGGAGGAGCTGGTGGCATTCGGGATACCTCGACGCATTGCCAGTTTTGTATTGCCCCTTGGGTACTCGTTCAATCTCGACGGGGCGATGATGTACTGCACGTTTGCCATTCTGTTCATTGCGCAGGCCTATGGCATCGATTTCACATTGTCCCAGCAAATCACGCTGTTCGGCATGCTCATGCTGACTACCAAAGGTCTCGCCGGCGTTCCTCGGGCAGCCATCGCAGTTATCGCAGTCACCTTGCACTATTTTCATCTTCCGGTAGAAGGCGTGGCGCTCGTGCTGGCGGTCGACCATGTGCTGGACATGGGGCGCTCGGCGACCAATATCGTGGGCAACTCCGTTGCCGCTGCCGTGGTGGCTGCCTGGGAAGGGCAGCTAGGCCTGCCACCCACCGAAGAGACCGCCTGAGCAACTGCAGTTCTTGCCGGCTTCATACACTCTTACTGATCACATCGAGGTCTTATGCCAGCCATTGCCTATCTCGAATGTTCGCGTTGTCACGCGCGATTGTCGGCAGATACCCCGCAAACTCTCTGCACGCAATGCCCGGATGCGCCCGCTGGTGCGCTCTATGTGAGATACGACCTCTCGCATCTGGTAGGAAGCTCGCCGCGGAGAATCGTCGGCAGCGATTCTGAGCTATCTCCCTGGCCCGGTATGTGGCGCTATCGCTCGGTGCTTCCCGATGTGGAGCCGGTCACGCTAGGCGAAGGATGGACACCTATGTTGCGTAGCAAGCGACATGGCGGTGTGTTCCTGAAAGAAGAAGGGGCGAACCCTACGGGATCTTTCAAGGCGCGCGGCCTGGCACTGGCCGTGACCATGGCGCGACATTACGGCCTGCGGAAGCTCGCGATTCCATCAGCCGGCAACGCCGCTGGTGCGCTGGCCGCGTATGCCGCCGCATCGGATATCGAAGCGCACATCTTCATGCCACGCGACGTGCCGCTCGCCAACTACGTGGAAGCCACGGCGTATGGCGCCAAGGTGACGCTGGTGGACGGCGTCATTTCCGATTGCGCGCGCATGGTCGCCGAGCGAAAGCAGGACGAAGGATGGTTTGATATTTCCACGCTTAAGGAGCCGTTCCGCGTGGAAGGCAAGAAGACCATGGGTTATGAGCTGGTGGAGCAGCTCGGATGGGAATACCCGGATGCCGTGTTCTATCCCACGGGCGGCGGGGTTGGGCTGATCGGCATGTGGAAAGCGTTCGAGGAGCTGGAGCAGCTGGGCTGGGTCAAGCCAGGCAAGCGGCCGCGCATGTTCGCCATTCAGTCGACCGGATGCGCCCCGGTGGTTCGCGCCTTCGATGAAGGTGCGTCGACCAGTCAAATGTGGCAAGACCCCAAGACAGCTGCTTCGGGCCTACGCGTACCCAAGGCCTATGGCGACTACATCATTCTCGACATCCTTCGTGTATCCAGCGGCAAAGCCATCGCGGTCTCCGATGAAGACACCTTTACTTCGTTACTCGATTGGGCAGCCCACGAGGGGATTTTCCTTTCTCCGGAAGGCGCCGCTGCTACCGCCGCCTACGCACAGCTACTCGCGTCTGGCGATCTGAAAGAATCAGATCATGTCGTCATCTTCAACACGGGTGCGGGCTTGAAGTACACCGATGTCATCTCTAGCGTCCTGGGGTTGTCACCAGCAAAGGAACGTGATTTGGCTATCTCACAGGGCTTATAACGCCAGGTTGTAGCGATATGGGAAATGCTCATCTAGGAAAGCATTTCAATTGTTCTGAATTCGGGTATCTATAGCACCAGTGTTTTCGGGTGCAGGCTCGTTGACATTGGGTTCCCACGCGTTCGGTCGAGATGCCCCCTCGCTGCTCGACCAGCGAAACGGATGGCCGCTTGGCCATCCGTTTGTTTTTTTATGTCTAAAGACTCGGCCGGTGTTCCCCGAAACCTGGGGCGATAGCCAAAGTACAGTCGTGCCAAGCAACTTGCCTATGATCTTCTAGCGAACGCTTAACACGGCCTGTGGTTGCCTACGCACAGAGTACGCCAACATTGAGAGTGTTATTTCTATGCACGACGCGCTCACGGTTTCGCTAGAGACATGGGGTCAACAAGTTATCGCTGCGATCGATGCGTGCATCGATCCGCAAGGGCATGCGGATGTCGCGACGGTGGGGAAGGCGTTGTCGCTGGCGTCTACCTGGCAAGGCTGTCCTCGCGCAAAGGACATTTCGCCTCGCGATACGTCACCAGCGTACCGGCGCATTCCTCTAGGGGAACAAGGTAACTATGAGGCGCTTCTCATTCTTTGGCCGCCCGGTCATGTGACGCCGATTCATGACCACCAAGGTCTTTGGGGCCTGGAGTATGTGCTCGATGGCGTGCTTGAGGTGGAATCTTTCGAGCTAACGCCTAGCCCCGCGATTCACCTGGAACCACGAGACACACTTGTTGCTGGCATTGGCGACTACCTGGTCTTCTCGGACGCCGACTACGCACATCGCTGTCGTAATTTCTCCAAGAATCGCCAAGCGCTTACCCTGCATGTGTACGGTGGCAGCCTGGATTCCTATCGAAGCTTTCATGCAGAGGGCGACGCTTGGTCGTCCGTACTGCATCAGTCCGTCCGACAAAAGACATGTGTGTAGTGGTCTCACGGTCGCGGCCAAAGCTCTAGCCTTCGCCGGGCTTCTTATAGATCGAACGGATCGGCATGCTCATCACGCGACGAAGCATCGGCTCAAATTCACTGAGAGGTAGTATTTCGCCCTTGGCGTCGAAGGCCGGGCTGTCGTACAGCTCGCAGAATTCGGCGGTATAGGCGTAGTG
>FTBI01001777.1_pt1 | contig 24726 bp, 22 predicted proteins | sample 1639171 | NCBI WGS metagenome assembly FTBI01 (sample SAMEA3914812, study PRJEB12502) | metagenome | biome: forest; material: soil | place: Canada | collected 2011-07-07 | depth 0.1 m | reverse complement strand
GCGGCGATCAAGACGCGGCCCGGATAGCTTTCGATGAAATGGCGCAGCGACGTGCCAGGTTCTTCGCCTTTGCGATTGAGCGGCAATTCCGGCGCCGGTTGCGTTCCCGCAGAGACCGCATGTTCGTGGCCGCTATCGACCACTTCGACGCGCAAGCGCTTGTTGAGTTGTTCGCGCAATTGCTCAGGCGACAGATAAAGCTCGCCCGGTGGCAGCACTGGACGTTCGATGTCGTGCGCACGCTGGTCGTAGCGCTCGGCTGTCTGCGCCCAGAATTGCTCGGAGGCTTCCGTCGTGCCTTCGCCGAGCACGAACAGCGCGTCGTCGGCGAGGTAGTCGAACAAGGTGGCAGTCTGTTCGAAAAACAGCGGCAGGTAGTACTCGATGCCGCCGGGCGTCACGCCTTCCTTCATGTCCTGATAAATCGGGCAGCGGCGCACGTCGATCGGGAAACGTTCGCGCAGGTGGCTGCGGAAGGCCTTGGCTGCTTCGTCGGTGACGGGGAACTCGCGTGCGGGCAGCAGCTCCACTTTCTCGACCTGATGCTGCGAACGCTGGGTTTCCGGATCGAAGCTGCGAATCGATTCGACTTCGTCATCGAACAGCTCGATGCGGTAGGGCTCGGCCGCGCCCATCGGAAAGATATCGATCAAGGCACCGCGCACGGCGAAATCGCCTGGCTCGGCCACCTGCGGTACATGGCGATAGCCGGAGGCTTCCAAGCGACGCTGCTCGGCGGCGAGATCGAGCTTCTGCCCCTTGCTCAGCATCAAACCCGAACCGGTGATGTGAGTGCGCGGTGCGATGCGCTGCATGAACGTCGCCGCCGACACCACCAGCACGCCGCGTTTCACAGTCGGCAGCTGATACAGCGTGGCAATGCGTTGCGAGACGATTTCCGGGTGCGGGCTGAATACGTCGTAGGGCAGCGTTTCCCAATCCGGGAAATGCAGCACCGGCAGGGTGCCCGCGAAGATGCGCAGCTCATCTTCAAGCGCGTGCGCGCGCTGGGTGTCGCGCGTCACCGCGACCAGCAGGCCGCTATGCGATTGCGCCGCTTCGGCGACCAGAAGCGCCCGTGCCGAACCGTGCGGAGGGGTCCAGAAGCGGCGTTGCTTGGGGGATGTGGGAAGCGGCGGGTGACTGATCGGATTGGGCATGGGGAGGCTGCGTGGGCGGGCGCAGCCCTTGTGCCGCGCCGATCAAGCGGGCAAGTGTAGCGCGTCGGCCCGAGCGCCTCCTGTGACGGAGGCTTAAAGCGTCAGGCTGATCTGTGCGGTGCCAGCTTCGCCGGCTAGCATCTTGGCGACAAAGCCGAGCTCCTTACACAGCTGCAGCATGGGACGGTTTTCCATCAGCACGTAGCCCCACAGCTCGGTGATGCCGCGGCGGCGCGATTCGTCGACCAGCCGCTGCATCAGCAGTGCGCCGAGGCCGATGCGTGTCCACTCGCGCTCCACCAGCACGGAGAACTCGGCGGTATTGCTGGCCTCATCGACAAAAATGCGACCGACGCCACGCAGCTCGGCGGGCTTGACGGTTTCGTCCATCAATACGAACGCCGCTTCGAAGGCAGGGTCAATGCGGCACAGGCGCTGCGCCATCGAGGCAGGCAGCTCCGACATGGCGTGCATGAAGCGACGGCGCACATCCTGCGGCGACAGGCGCTTGAAGCAGCGCTGCAAGGCAGCGACGTCGCCGGGCTCGATATCACGCATGACCAATTCGCGCCCGTCGGCTGTATGCACGACCTCGCCCTTGGGCGTCGTGACAACGTACGGGCAGGCGAAACGCTCCGAGCTGCGCGGTGGCGGCTGGGCGTGCCGGGAATGGGATCCAGGGTCGCGAGCAGGGGTCATAAGCATGTCCATACTTTAGCGTATTGTGTGCGCTGCAACATGAACGAAAAACAACAGCATCAAGCCACCGATCCTTGGCTCCAGGGCAATTTTGACCGCGCTACGGCCTCAATAGGGCGCTTCGTATTCCGCTTTTAATGGCGCGACGCAGCATGTCTGCGCGGGTATCTTTAATCGGCAACATCTGGCTCGAAGAAGCTCCAGCGCACGTCGGTAAATTGGGCTTTCATCGCCCGCTCCACCGTATTGATCGCCTCGATCAGGGCGACATTATCCGCCGTTGGCACCATGCGCGCCTTGATCGCCACCATCACGTCCGGCCCCATCTGCAACGTAATCAGATTGAAAACCTCGGCCACTTCCGGGCGTCCGGCGAGGAAGGCGAGCAGCTCCGCGCGGCGACGCGGCTCCACGCCCTGGCCGATCAACAATGCTTTGACTTCGATCGCCAGTGCGATCGCCACGATCACTAGCAGCACACCGATGGCGATGGTGCCCAGCGCATCGAACAACAGATTGCCCGTGAGCATGGTGGCGCCGATAGCCAATGCAGCCAGGCACAGGCCGAGCAGGGCGGCGAGATCTTCGCCAAAGATCACCAGCAATTCGCTCGAACGCGTTTCGCGAAACCACTGCCACAAGCCCTGATCACCGCGTGCGCGATTTACTTCGTGCATGCAGCCACGCATGGAAATGCTTTCCGCCACGATGCCGAACAACAACACGCCTAGGGCAAGCCATGGCCATTTAAGTGGTTCGGGCTGGGTGAGCTTGTGCGTGCCTTCGTAGATCGAAAACAGCCCACCCACAGCGAAAAGCAGTATGGCGACGACGAACGACCAGAAATACAGAGCGCGCCCCCAGCCCAGCGGATAGTCATCCGATGGTGGCCTTTTCGCTTGCCGCATGCCCAGCAACAACAAGCCCTGATTGCCGCAATCGGCCAGCGAATGCACCGCCTCGGCCATCATCGCGCCCGAGCCGGTGATGAAAGCGGCGACCAGCTTGGCGACGAAGATCGCGAAGTTGGCACCTAGCGCCAGCAGGATGGCCTTGAGCGAATTGGCATGGCCCGACATGCATCAATCTCCTGCCGCAAATTTCGATTTCGGGATCGACGTTATCGTCAACGAATGCCGACGCCTACTCCGACGCCAAAGTGAATATCCGGATGGCCTTGGCGCAGTTCCGCGGTGGTCCATACATGCGACTGTGCCACGCCGACCAACGGATAGACATACGCAGCCTGATCCACCATGCCGGCGCGGCTGCCATGCAACTGCCCGCTCACCGTGATCAAGGCACCGATGGGATAGTTGAACGCTTCGATATAGCCCGGATAAATCGCAATAAAGCGTCCCGCACCATGCGCGTTGGGCTGCGGGCGCTGCGAGGCATCCAGCGGATAAGCAAGGATCTCGATCTCGCTGTGATCGGGCAAGTTGCGCACGCTGATCACGCTGCCGCCCCAAATCACATCGCCTTGGCCGTATTGCTCTGGCGCGCTGGAAACCTGCGCAGGCAGTGCGGCCAAGGTACCTGGCGCGGTCTTATAGATCGGTGCCGGCGCACAAGCAGCCACGCTCAAGGCGACTAATGGCATCAGCCAGCGTAACGAACGTAAAGCGGTACGGGTGGTCATGACGGAATCCTTGCGTCGAGCATGGCAGCACAACGTTGCCGGTCGAGGATCGAGCTTAGCGGCCCCGCTTCGGCGGCGGTAGACGGCTCAGGTGATGCGTGTGTGGGGGCGTTGGCGCTTCGTTGTCCTGCGCCAGCCAGTCGAGCCGCCATTCCGCCGGTCGTTCCTGCGATAGCAGGCTGGCCATCGCTTGCAACGGCTCGCGCAGCACTTGATCGAGATTCCACGGTGCGTTGAGGATGACCATGCCCGAGCCATTGAGCCGCAGCGGCGAATCGTCCGGATGCACCAGTAGCTCAGCGCGCAGCACACGCCGCGCAAGCCCATGCTGCAATCCGCGCAGGAAAGGCTGCACCTGACTGCGCAGTTTGATCGGATACCACACGGCATACATGCCGGTGGGCCAACGTTGTATCGCCGTCTTCAATGCAGCGTCGATCAGGCGGTATTCCGCTTCTTGCGCTTCATAGGGCGGATCGATCAGCACCAGCCCGCGTTTTTCCTTCGGCGGCACAAACCCCTTCAATGCTTCGTAGCCGTTGCGATGATGGACGTGCACGCGGCTATCGTGATGGAACAGTTCGCGCAAGCTGGCTACTTCTTCCGGATGTAGCTCGCACAGTTGTGCGCTATCCGTATCGCGCATCGCGCGGGCAGCTTGCAGCGGCGAACCGGGATAGAGTTTCAGGCCGTTTTCGTTGCCGGGCAGCGCAAGGATTGAATCGAGCCAATGGCGCAGCAGCGGCGGCAGCGTTGTGCCGGTTTTCTTCCCGGCTTGATGCAAATCGGGAAACAGCAGGCGCATGATGCCGTCGCGGTACTCGCCGGTCTTGCCGGCTTCTTCGCCATCTAGCGCATAGCAACCGCTGCCAGCGTGTGTGTCGATCAGTGCGAAGGGCGTGTCCTTGGCGCGCAACGATTGGATTAGCGCGAACAGCACGCTATGTTTGAGTACGTCGGCGAAGTTGCCTGCGTGGTAGGCGTGACGGTAATTCATGGCGGTCGCAGCAGGCTGGGGTGGAAAGTATAGAGCCCCAGCCTGCTGAGCTGGCGCTGTCCCTCGGCTACCAAGACCACCGATCCCCAGAAGGCGCTTTGCGCCATGCCTCGTTACCACGCGCCAAGCGGAAGCTTCAATCCACCACGTTGTGGCTTTCGGCCGTGCCAAGGAGTTCCGGTTGAATGGGCTGAGGGTCGGCCCGGTGCAGCAAGGGATGCATGAATACCGCGGCAAGAATGACCACCACGCCCACATAGAACCACGCATCGAGCTGGCGTTGTTCACCCAGCAAAAGAATGGCCAGCACGATCGCGTAAACAGGTTCCAGATTGGTGATCATCTGCGTGGCGAACGCGCTGATATGGCGTAACGCGACCAACGCGAGCGTAAACGGCAGCAGCGTGCAACCGAAGGCCAGCGCCAGCAACATCACGGCATCGTGTGCATTGGGCCACACGAACGCCGGTCCGGTATGCGGCAACAGCGGCGCCAGCACGGTAAGAAACAGCGCACCCGTGCCGAGCTCGATACACGTCACAGTAAGCGGATCGCCATGCTCGACCAGGCGCTTGTTGAGCGAACCGAACAGCGCCACGAACAACGCCGAGAGAACACCCACCGCAATACCCATGCGCATGCCTGCCGGCACGCCGCCAGCGACCATGGCCACGCCGGGCACGATGGCGATAGCGATCAACAGCTCACGCGGATCGAAGCGACGGCGAGCCACCCACGGCTCGATAAAGGCGAGGAAAGCCGGCCCAAGCGCAATGCAGGTGGCGCCCACCGAAGCGTTGGCAAGCTTGATGGCGGCGTAGAACGTCAGCCAGTGCAGAGCCACTAGCACGCCGATGCCCGCGTAGGCCCATCGCAGCCGTGCCGTCATGGCGCGCAAGCCACGCCACACACGCGGCATCAGCAGCAACGCGCCCGCCACCAGCAACATGCGCCACCACACCAGGGTGATGGCGGGCAACGTGATCAGCTTGCCGAGGATGGCGGTGAAGCCCCATAGCAGCACGCAAAAGTGGATCTGTAAGCGGGCCTTGCTGACGGGCTGCATGGTGATGGCGCATGAGTTAAGGGAGGACTGGCCATTCTAGCCGCCCCAGGCCTGCACGTTGTGGACGACGCAGTGTGGGTTATTTCTTGCTGGCGGGCGGTGCGTTGCGCAAGGAGGTAAGCACCTGTTGGCAGGTGTTTGCGCTATTGCCACGGCTCGGCACAATCACGGCCAGCAATGCCGCCGCAGGTGCGGCCACCACGCTGAGCGCCAATGCGCCACCACCGCGAAGCAGCAGCGGGGCGGCGTGCACGCCAACGTCCGGATTCTTCAAAGTGCCTTTGACATACAGCGGCGAGCGTAGCGAAAAAATGCGCAGGCCCTTCGTGTGCGGTGTGACGTTCAGATCCATCTTTTCGTTGGCGAAGTTGATCGTGCCATCGACATCGATGATTGCATCGCTGGTGTCCAGCACGAACAGTCGACTGGTAAACAGGCCGTTCGTTCCGGTGAGGTCTGCGGCAGCGCAGTTGATCTGCACCGTCTTGTCGCCGAACAGCTTACCCATTACGACATTGGCAACATTCAAGCCGGCGGTTTCGAGCAAGGTTTTGCTGATGGCACCATCGTTCATCAGCAACTTCACTTCGCCGTTTGCATCGCCGAGCAATGCCGCCACGGAATTGCCGCTGGTATTTAGCGTGGCATCTCCGTTGATTTCCCCGAAACTGGTTTGCATCGCTTGAACGGTCGGGAACAACTGTTTGAGCTGCAAGTGGCGCGCACGAAGATCCAGTGCGCTGCGCATGGGCTGCGCGCCGCCGTCGATACGGATACGTCCGTCGATGGTGCCTCCAGCCACGGCTGCCTGTAACGGATCGAACCGGAGCAGTCCATTGTCGAGAAATATATGGGCGCTGAGCGAATCAATCGGCAAGTTGCTGGGGTGTTCGATATGCGCCGCGTTGAAGGTGACATCGGCATCCATCGCACGCAGGCGATCTGTACGGAACTGTTCGACCGGTAGCGCCTTGTCGGAAGGCTGCGGGGTTGTATCGCCGCGCTGCTGCTTCTCGGCCTGGCTATCTGCACCGATCAAAGGCGCCAGATCGACGAAGCGTAATTGCTGCGAATGAAGATCCCCGCTGAGTTTTGGACGAGCGCCACCTGTGACGACAAGCAGATTGCCACCCAGATCACTTTCGCCGACGCGCCCACGGAAATCGCGATAGCTGAAGCGGCTGCCGTGCGCGTGCAGTTCCGCCGATAGATGACCTTCGGTTGCATAGGGTGGTGTTTCGGGCAGCGTGATGCCGGTGATGGGATACAACTTCGCCATGCTGGTGCCCGCGAACCACACACGTAGATTCAGCGCGCCCAAATGCATGGGGTCGGTCAGCGTGCCGACCAGGGCGATCTTGCTATCGCCAATATGCATGCGTGCTTGCACCGGAAACGGCTGGTCGGTCTGCTGAAGCGCCAGCACCGCGCCGGTTTTGCCGGTGCCCGTGACGGGTGTGCCCTGATAGCTGCCGGTAACGGTCCATGCGAATTGGTAGCTAGTGCGATCCGCACTGGCCGATGTGTCGGGCTTGGTTTTGTTTGCATCTACCGTCTTGCCGACGTCGTGGCCTACATCGGCGCGTGCTTCGGTGGTGGCCTGAGTCACGATCTGGTCGTAAGGAATGGCCTGCTGCAATGGTGTAATGGTGACCTGCAGCTTTACGCGATTGGTGACGTCATCGAGTGCGATCTGGCCTTTGTCAAAACCAATGGCGCCCAGATTCAATTGCCACAGAGAGGGGTTGTTGTCGGACGGCAACGTGAATGCCCAGTTCGTCTGCCCATGCTGGTCGCGTTCCAAATCGATCTGCGGCCCGGACATCTGCACTGACGGCACATTGATGTGATGGATCAGCAGGCCCAGCGGCGATAAACGGAACTGCACCGCATCGAGCTGGGCGAAGTGGGTCTGTGTCGCCCAGGAAGGGTTGCCGACACGAATATCGCGTGCGGTAAATGTAGGCCATGGCACCAACGCGCGCAGCCCGTGCTCGGTCGGTTCGCGCTGCCACGCGGCAGTCAGGTCGCCCTGGATAACGAAAGGACGTCCGATCGCGGCACTGACCTTGTCGTCGATATAAGGCTTCAGCCGATTCCAGTCGAAGAACGCGACTAGCAACACCAGCGCGAGGATCAACACCAGCAACACGCTTGCGATCCAGATCGATATTTTGTGGCTGCGCTTCATGCTTTACCGCCTTCATGACCAGCCGGCCCGATAAGGCCGGCATACGATCAAGAGACTATGCCGTAGGCGAAGAACATGTGTAATTGGATATCCGCACTCAGGAGGGATTCATCCGCCCTACACATGAACGGCTCAATGGTTAGAGGTCGATGAAGGCTCTGTGCGGACTGGGATGTCGATATTGCACACATCGATCTTGCCTGCCGGCAGGGTATAGAAGGCGTCGCGACGATTGCGCTTCGCTTCAACGATCGAGGCGAAAGTTGCGCTGTCTGTGCGTAGCACTTGCAGTTTTTCGCGCTCGGCGGCCGGCAGATCCGCAGCCAGTCGCACGGAAAGAATAGGCAGGCGTTGCGCAGCTTGCGTATAGAAGCCAAGCGGGCCGGTGCCCCGTGGCAGTCCCGACAGATACGGCATCCCTTCGATTACACGACCGGCAATCGCCAGATTGCGGTCGAGCCCACGCGGTGCCTGACCGATCACCACATACAACGAGTTACCGCTGCCACTATCGGGCGCGATGTCGCGCGCCACGCCGACCATGCCGTAGCAATGCGTCAGCCATTCGTGGCCAGTCGCGGGATCTCGTGCTGCGGGAAAGCCTTCGGTGAAACCTACTTGCGGTGCGTAGACGTCGCCATCGGGCAGTGGTGTCCACGGCAGTTTGGGATCGATCGTGCGCGTGTATTCCGGCGGCAATTTGGCTTTTGCGCTGCCTAGCGGCTTGATCTTGCTCTTGTCGCCGTTGTCGTCGTCATTGGGGTCGCCCCATTGCGTCACGAAATTGTCCTGCACGCGAATAATCGCGAGCCCATCGAAGTAGTGTTCGCGCACCATCGTGCGAATGTTGGCCGCATGCAGTGGCGTGAAGTCGGGTGCCAATTCGATCACTACACGCCCTTGAGGCAATTGCATGTACAGCAAGTTCGCGGGATCCGGTGTACGCCATTCTTCGGGCTTCGACTTTGCGATCAGTTCCTTCGCGGTCGGCGTCGGCTTTGACGTATCCGCTGCAGCCGGCAAAGCCAGGAGACCGATGGCGATGGCCAGTGCGGTCGAAAGATGACGTAGATGCATTGGTTTCCCCTGATGAATGAACTCGCCGAGCACAGTATCAGAGACGTGGTCGCATGCAGCCTGTTTGATCGCTATTTAAGCCGTCTGGGCCGGCGGACCGCTCTCACCTTACCGCTGCTCCCGCCGCCGCAGAAGAACTGCTCGCCGCCATCGGACTCAAGCCCCGACACGATGGTTCCCTGCGGCATATCGAGCTGCTCCAGGACCTCTCCCGTGCGAGGATCGATTCGCCTCAGCTCACTCTCGTCACCTTCCCAGGTGCCGTGCCAAAGCTCACCCTCGATCCATGTGACGCCGGTGACAAAGCGATTGGTCTGAATGGTGCGAAGGATCGCTCCGGTTTCGGGATCGACTTGATGGATCCTGCGATCTCGATATTGCCCCACCCACAGCGCCCCTTCGGCCCACGCAAGTCCTGAGTCGCCGCCACCGCCAGGCGCCGGAATCGTGGCGAGCACGTGACCGGTCGTCGGGTCGATCTTCTGGATGCGATCCTCGCTGATCTGATACAGGTGGTGACCGTCGAAGGCCGTTCCAGCGTGCGCAGCGACATCCATCGAGCGCAACGTCTTGCCGTTGGCAGGATCGAACGCTTTGAGCGTGTCGCCCGTAGCAAACCAGACGTGCTGGCCGTCGTACGTGACACCATGCACGCGGTCGACGCCCGGAAAGGGGCCATATTCACGGATGATCTCGGCGGCTGATCGTTTCATGCGTCCATCCTAGTCACTCGGCAGTGGAACGGGGAGTAACAAGGTCGTCGCGAATCCTGGCATGGGCGGCGTCATCCAGCGACGCGCTCGTCCACGACCGAAGAACTGCACCTTGCCCGCCACCGACAGCACGTCGAGTGCTCGCTGCACGGTGCGCTGACTGGCGCCGAGCGCAAGCGCCAGGGCAGAGCTCGACCACGATTCACCGTCAGCGAGCAACGCAAGCACCGCCGTGTGCGCGTCGTCCAGCGGCCGTGCCAGCACGACCACCTCGCCTGTGTGGCGCGGTATCAGAGCGAACCCTCGCTTCGTCGCGCTTACGTCTGCCAGCGTCCGCAGCATCGTGCGAAGCCGCCCGATTTCGACGCGCAACCGCGCGCGATGCGATTCATCAGAGTGCTTTGCGCGGAAAGCTCGTGCGATGAGAGTGTCCCTGGACACGTCGCCGGGCCACGCTTCGCCAAGCGCACGTGCGAGTGCAAATAACACCGGGCGTCTTGCGAGCGAGACCACGGTGCGTGCATCTCGCACGGCGTGGCGGCACGCGTCCACGACGAACGCTTGGGATGCCAGCAACGCTTCCACCTCATGGAGTCGCAGAAGCCGTTCCTCGCCATGCGCCATCAGGCGTGCCGCGGGCGCATTCAACGCGAGCGATGCACGTTCGACCTCCGCGGTCAGCGCAGGGATGGCAGCGTGACGCGCGGCGCGCTCGGCACGGATAAGCGCCGCGTGCGCCGGTTTCGTCTGCATGCGGCGGATTGCTATCCCCGCAACCGCCAGTTCATGGGCGGCTCTCAATGCCGGCGGAAAGGGCGCGACGTCGACTTCGGCAAGTATGCGTTCGGCATCGTCGAGGCGGCCGATCAGTAGCATGCGCCGCAGCTCGAGATATCGCGCATGCGCGGCGTTCAAGTGGTCGCCGTGCGCTTCGAGCGTCACCCGCGCTGCGTCAAGCGCATTCGCGGGCCAGCTCAGGTCGCGCGAGGCGAGCGCAATCTCCGCCTCGGCAACGATGCATCGTGCCCGGGCTACGGCCTCTTTTGGACCGAAGGCGCGCGCTGCGTTTCTGACGAGTGTTCTCGCCCGAACGAGATCGCCCAGCTGCGCCATCGCGATGCCGCGAAGCGCGAGTGCTGGCGCGTCGTCGCGCAAGGCGACCCGATTCAACGCGCCTAGCGGATCACCCGCCGCGAGCGCACGCGCCGCAGCCGTGATCAGCGAGTCCATCCGAATCCCGCCACACTTGTCACTCCCGCCCTTCGATGGCCTGGTTGCAGTCTATCGCACGACCACCAACCAACACCTCGTACCGGAACCGGTACGAACGACGAGGGGAGAGAACGGCGATGACCACACATATGACTGGGACGCGTGAAGAGTGGCTGGCTGCGCGGCTTGAGCTGCTGCAGGCCGAGAAAGAGCTCACGCGACGCAGCGACCAACTTGCTCGGCAGCGGCAGGCGTTGCCGTGGGTTCGGATCGACAAAGCGTATCGCTTTGAAACGAACCAAGGCGCCGTATCGCTAGCAGACCTCTTCCGAGGTCGCTCGCAGCTCCTCATCTATCACTTTATGTTCGGGCCCGAATACACGGCGGGATGTCCGTCCTGCTCGGCTATCGCGGATGGTTTCAATGGCTTCTTCGTTCACCTGGAGAATCATGATGTCGCGTTTTCGGCCGTGTCTCGCGCGCCATTGACGAAACTGCAGGCTTTCAAGCGAAGAATGGGCTGGACGTTTCCCTGGGCCTCGTCGCTCGGTGACCACTTCAACTTCGACTTCACCGCCTCGATCACGGAGGCGCAACAGAGTGACGGAAGCGTTGAATATAACTACCGGCGCGAACCGAAGAGAGTGGTGAGTCCGGATTTGCGCGATAACCAAGGGATCGCCGCCGAGATCGCTGCGACGACCGGAACCGACCTCGCTACGTATGCACGAGAAATGCCAGGCGTAAGCGCGTTCGTGCTCGAGAGCGGTGTTGTCTACCACACCTATTCCACCTACGCGCGCGGATTGGACGGACTCTGGGGTATGTACCAGTGGCTCGATCGTGCGCCCAAGGGACGGAACGAGACTGGCCTCTGGTGGCGTCACCACGATGAGTACGACAAGGAGCAAGCGGTTGCGCACGGCGCGCGCCATAACGAAGCGAGTTGTTGCAGCGGAACGCATGACTGACACGCCCCGTTCGAGCTTGTGGGCGCGGAGATTCAACATTTCATCGCCGCGTCTCGCATCCTTCAACCAAGTTTTATGGCAGGTGACAAATCATGAGCGAAGTGCGCACCGACGAATGCATCCACGCAGCGTCACCTTTTGAAAACGGCAACAGTAGCGATCTCGGTCCCGCAGATTGGCTATGTCTTGCGGCTGCCCCGAGCTTCGCGATCATGGCGATGATTGCGGGCGCGGGCGACGGGCCGGACATGTGCTCTGCCATGCATGGCGCATCGCCATTGAGCGGCATGGTCCCGATGTATGTGCTGATGAGTGCTTTTCATTCGACACCTTGGCTGACCTTGATCGCCAAGCGACGCGGCGCTCGCCACGGCTGATTCGGAATTTGTCCGGTTGGGTGCCGAGCAACTGCGCACCGGCACGCTTATCACCCGGCGCGTTAACAATAGAGGAGTTATTATCGGCAGCTCTCGGCTTCAGTTTTGGCGATAACTGTGACAGGACAACGCGGCCGGGTTGACTCGTGGTCAATCTTGCAGTGTCCATCGTCCAGCCACCGCTGACGATTTACTTGTATTCGCAGGAGATCCGCGCATGGTCACTTCGTCTTCTTCACGATGGCTGGATGTGCTCGGTATCCGCCTACCCATCGTGCAGGCGCCCATGGCGGGCATATCGTCACCGGCGATGGCGGCAGCGGTGACGGAGAACGGTGGCCTTGGCTCGCTGGGCGTGGGTGCCATGACAGCGGCTAAGGCGCGAGAAGCTATCCATCAATTCCGCGCGCTCAGCAGCGGTCCGCTTAACGTGAATGTGTTTGTACACAAGCCGGCGCATGCGGACAGCAAGAAAGAAAGCGCGTGGCTGGAACGACTGAATTCCGAGTTCGCCCGCACTAACGCGAAGGCGCCGACGGCATTGCACGAGATTTACACCTCGTTTCTCGCCGACGCGGACATGCTTGCCATGTTGGTGGAGGAAAAACCCAAGGTCGTGAGCTTTCACTTCGGTTTGCCGGGCCAGCAGCAGATCGACGCGTTGCATAAGGCGGGCATCGTACTGCTGGCCACGGCAACGAATGTGCAGGAAGCCAAGCAGGTCGAGGCCGCGGGCATCGATGCCATCATCGCGCAGGGTTATGAGGCGGGCGGTCATCGCGGCATGTTCGATCCGGATGCGGAAGATACGCGTCTTGGCACGTTTGCCTTGACGCGCGTGCTGGTTCAATCGGTGAAAATTCCTGTGATTGCGGCCGGTGGCATCATGGACGGCGCAGGCATTCTGGCCGCTTTGAAGCTTGGCGCAGTCGCCGCGCAGTTGGGTACGGCTTTCGTGGCCAGCGACGAATCACTGGCGGACGCGGGATATCGCGCACGCCTTTTCAGCGATGCCGCCAACCACACCGTCATGACCCGCGTGATTTCCGGACGTCCCGCGCGCAGCCTGGCGAATGATTTCACCCGTTGGGGTGCCACGGTACCGAACGACAGCGTGCCGGATTACCCGACTACCTACGACGCCGGCAAGGCCCTGAATGCTGCAGGCAAGGCTGCTGGAAACACGGGCTATGGTGCGCATTGGGCGGGACAGGGCGCGCCGTTGGCGCGTGCGCTACCTACGCGGGAATTGATGCAGGCGCTAGCGAAAGAATTGGCGCAAGCGGCCGCTTAATGACGCCCTAGCGGCATGCATCTTTTAAGGGTAAACAAAGCCCGGGCCAGATTATCCCGGCCTTTGTCATTGTGCGTTTGCTTCATGCCACGAGAAGATCACAATACCCGCGACTTGCACTCACTGTTGATCGCGAACTGACGGGGCACGCCTTATGGACCGCATTGATGCCATGAAAATCTTTGTCGCGGCACTCGACGAAGGTAGCCTCGCCGGTGCCAGCCGCAAAACGGGGCGCTCTGCTGCAGCCGTCAGCCGCGCCATCGCTTTTCTCGAAGCACATGTCGGTGTACCGCTGCTGCACCGGACTACTCGCTCCATCAAGTTGAGCGATGCCGGCGAACGCTATGCCACGGCATGCAGAAAGCTTCTGGCTGATCTGGATGAAGCCGATCGGCAAGCGGCCGGTGAACGATCAGTGCCGCGCGGCACGCTGACGATTACTGCTACCGTATTTGCCGGTGTTGAAGTGCTGCGACCTATCGTCGATGCCTTCATGGAGCAATACCCGACGGTGAACGTGAGGATGTATTTGCTCGAGCGCCCGGTGAATCTGATCGATGAAGGCATGGATCTGGCGTTGCGCATTACACACTTGGCCGACTCGACGCTTGTTGCGCATCACATTGGCGACGTTCGTCGGGTTGTGGTGGCGTCACCGCGTTATCTGGCGACACATCCTCGCATTGAAGAACCTGCGGATCTTTCCAAGCATCACATCATCGCCATGCAACACATGGGGCAAGATTCATGGACATTTCCTCCGTTGGCCGGTTCGTCAGTTCCTCGCGCCGTACCGATTACGCCGCGGTTGGTGGTGAACAACGTGCAGGCTGCCGTTGCTTCGGTAGTAGATGGCAATGGCATCACACGCGTTCTTTCGTATCACGTGGCGTCGGAAATTAAGCAGCGATCGCTGCAAATTGTCCTTGCTGACGCAGAGACGGCACCGATGCCCGTGAACCTGGTTTCACCCTACGGGCGTCTTTCCGTGCCTAAGGTCCGCGCGTTCGTCGACTTTGCGCTGCCGCGCCTTCGCACTCGGTTTGCATGCCTGAGCAAGGACGCCGCGACACCCCCGGATACCGCGATTCCACCGCGCCGCGGAAGAGTGTCTGCCGGTTAGCAGGGATTCGCTAAACCGCATTGCAGGCCTAGATTACGGGGTGTCGGAGCTACCAGCCCGATCACTATCAGAACGCCCCCTAATCTTCGAGTGAATCTCATCATGAACAGTCCGCGCAAAGTCGTTGCCATCACCGGTGCTTCGCAAGGTATCGGCGCTGGTCTAGTCAAAGCATTCCGCGATCGCGATTACCGCGTGATCGCCAACTCGCGCTCGATCAAGCCGTCGAGCGACCCCGATGTCCTGGTGATTGCCGGCGACATCTCGGATCGCAAGGTTGCCGAGCGCATGATCAAAGAAGGTATGGCCAAGTTCGGCCGTATCGACACGCTTGTTAACAATGCCGGCATCTTTGTTGCCAAGCCGTTTACCGAGTACACGGCGGAAGACTACGCCAATGTGTTGGCGATCAACCTGGGCGGTTTCTTCCATGTTTCGCAGTTTGCGGTGGCGGAAATGGTGAAGCAGGGCAGCGGCCATGTGGTCAACGTCACCACCACGCTGGTCGATCACGCCATCGATGGCGTGCCGTCGGTGTTGGCATCGCTCACCAAGGGAGGCCTTGATGCGGCGACCAGGTCAATGGCAATCGAATACGCCAAGCGCGGTGTGCGCGTGAACGCGGTGTCGCCCGGCATCATCAAGACGCCGATGCACGCTCCGGAGACACATGCCATGTTGGCTGGCTTGCATCCCGTCAATCGCATGGGCGAGATCAGCGACGTCACCCAGGCGGTGTTGTATCTGGAATCGGCGGGCTTTGTGACAGGCGAGACCCTGCATGTCGACGGCGGCCAGGTTGCCGGTCATTGATTGCTTGAGGGGCGGGAACACCCCCCGCCTCGACTTCTACGGAGAAAGTCATCATGCCTATCGTTACGATTCAGATTACCCGTGAGGGTTCGGGTCCCGGCCGCGACGCCGCGACGACTGAGGAAAAGGCCGCCTTGATCAAGGGCGCCAGCCAGCTAATGCTGAATGTATTGAACAAACCACTCGATGCAACCTTCGTCGTGATCGAAGAAGTCGAGATGGAAAATTTCGGTTGGGGCGGATTGCCCGTCGCCGATTTCCGAAAGCAAGTTGCAGCGAAGAAGAAGTAACACCGTTCCGCCGCGTGCCCCTTATTGCGCGGCGGAACATCCTTATCCCGATTGCCTGAATGGCGATGTCTATGTCGGCTCAAGTTAATGCGGGCGGCTACAAACTGGGTGTCGAACCCATAGGGATGAGCTATGCGGAGCGCAACGCTCCGTATTGGAAGCGCAATCTCGTTATCTGCGTGTTTGGTTCCTTCACCACGCTCGTCAGCCTCAGCATGTTGCTGCCGTTCTTGCCGTTGTATGTGCAGCAGTTGGGCGTCAGTTCGTCGGCGGCGATTATCCAGTGGTCCGGTGTAGCGTTCGGCGCCACTTTCTTAGGCACCGCGGTTACTGCGCCAATATGGGGCCGTCTCGCCGATCGTTATGGACGAAAGCCGATGCTGGTGCGTGCGGCCATCGGCATGGCGGTGGCGATGTCGCTAATTGGCCTCGCGCACAGCGTGATCGAACTAGTGTTGCTGCGCTTGGCCGCCGGTCTGATCGGTGGTTATGCGTCCGCATCGATCGTGATGGTCGGAACCCAGGCGCCACGTGAACGTGCCGGCTGGGCTTTGGGTGTGCTATCCACCGGTGCGTTGACGGGCAATCTTGTTGGACCTTTGGTGGGCGGATTTTTGCCAGGCTGGGTAGGTATTCGCGGCACTTTTTTTGTCGGTGGCGCGATGATCGCCGTGGCGGCCCTGGCCACCATTTTCCTGATTCGCGAGGATTTCGATCACGACGCCGACGTCAGGAAATACGCCATGGCGAACAGTGCGTCGCCTGCAAAATCCTCTTACGCCGTGCTCGCCGCGCTGCTTGCGACGGCCATGATGGTGCTGCTCGCAAACATGTCGATCGAGCCCATCATCACGGTATATATCGGGCAACTTGGTGTGGCTCACGCCCATCTCACTCGCATTGCCGGCATCGTCATGGCTTGCTCGGCCTTGGGTAGCATGTTCACGGCACCGCGTCTTGGTGCCCTGGCGGATCGTATTGGCAGTTGGAATGTGATCATCGGTTGTCTGATAGCCACGGGATTGGTAATGGTGCCGCAGGCGTTTGTCACGCAGTGGTGGCAACTGGCCGTGCTGCGTGTCGTGATGGGAATGACCATCGCCGGCTTGCTTCCCGCTATTGCCAAGTTGGTGCGTCATTCGGTGCCGGAACACAGCTCTGGGAAGACGCTGGGCTATCTGCAGTCATCGCAGTTTGCAGGGCAGGTGATGGGTCCTTTGATCGGCGGGCAGATCGGTGCGTGGGTTGGGCTGCGCGATGTGTTTTTTGCGACCAGCGTATTGTTGATGCTATGTGCGGGTTTGAGTCAGTGGGCTAGACACCACGAGACGAAATTCGCTATTGAATGACGAGCACTTGATATCGCCCGGCGCGAAATACGGTTGGGATGCGACCGCGGAAGCATTTTGATTCAGCCCGGAGCCACCCAGCGCTCGCTGGCGAGCATGACGCAGTTGCGTCCGGCAGTCTTGGCCACGTACAGCGCGGCATCGGCACGCCGGATCAGGTCGAAGCCATCGTGGTCTTGTGGTCGTAGCCACGTCACGCCAATCGAACAGGTCACTTCCACCCGCACGCTATCGCCACTGAAAGGTTCTTGAGCAATGTGCCGTCGCAACGTCTCGAAGGGAACGCGATCCCCGTGAAGTACCCCGGGTAGCACGATCAGGATTTCCTCGCCGCCGTAACGGCCCAATACGGCACCCGTCGGCAGCGCTTCGCGTAAGCGAATGGCGGCTTCGATCAGCACTGCGTCGCCGGCCAGATGACCGTAGTGATCGTTGATGCGCTTGAAGTGATCAAGATCGATCAGCGCTACGGCCAACGGCTGTCCGTGTTCCCGCGCGTCTAATATGGCGTGTTCCAGGTTCTCCAGCACACGGGATCGGTTGGGCAACCCCGTCAGTGCATCGTGCGTCGCCTGTTGCCACAGTGCAGCGCGCGCTTCCTCCAATGCTTGCTTGTCTACTTCCAACTCGCGCGTGCGCAGTGCTACCAGATGCTCGAGCGTGCGAGCACGTGCTCGCAGGTGTCGCGTGCGCAGTTGCAATGCCAGCAAGATGCCCAGCGCGAGCAACAGCAATCCACTGACCACGGCCGCTGGTCGCTGCCACCACGGCGGCACGATGCGCAGTGGCAGCTGCACGACCGGTGAGGCTTGGCGGCTATCTGGATCGTAGGCCATCACTTGGAACACGAAGTCGCCGGGCGGCAGCGGCGGATAATCGACTTGCGGCCGATCCGATGTTACCCAGTCGCGCTCAAGTCCTTGTAGTCGATAGCGGTATTGCAGCGTTTGGCGAGTCACTGCGCCTAGCGTGGCAAGGCGCAGGGTAAGTGGTTGTTCGGATGCGTAGTGGAAGCGGTAGGCGGATGCCGGCGGCTGTGGCACGTCGCCATGGGTTAGTTCGGAGACAACCACATGCAGCGGGTCGGACATCGCCAGCGACGCGGGATGCAGAATGTGCGAGATACCGTTGCTGGTGCCGATCCATATCGAGCCATCGGTGTCCTCGAAGAAACTATTTTCGGCGATGTCATCCCAGATCAGGCCGTCGTCCTCGGTCAAGCGGCGCCAGTGTTGTCCGTTGAAGAGCTCCACGCCATCGGTGCCGCCGATCCACAGCCAACCGCGGCGGTCGTGGTAGATGAAATAGACGCGCGTGTTGTCGAGGAGATCGTCCCCCGCGTGTTGCATTGCTACGACGTCACCAGGGGTCACGCGGCCATGCCATAGTCCGTCGAAAGTGCCGGCCAGGTAGAGGTCCCCGTTGGGCAACACGTCAAGGTGGCTGAAATTCTGGTTGGATGGCGCGCCGGTGACGCGTACGCGTGTCCACTGGTTATGGTCGAGGCGGAACAAGCCCGCTTCACCGGCGAACCACAGCCGGCCTTGCGCGTCTTCTTTCACGTCGCTAAATACGTTGTCGGCGACCACGCCCTCGCCAGCACGCTGCAGCGTATGGCCGTCGTAGACATACAGCCCACGCTCCGTGCACAGCCATGCCAGCCCGCGACTGTCCACCATCATGTTGCGGATGTACGCAGGCGAATGCGCGACTACCTCGGTAGTGCCCGAGGATGCGCGATAACGCACCAGCTCACCCGAATAATAGGCGCTCAGCATGTCGCCGCCAGGCAGCGGCTGCAGCGCGGTGGTTTCCTGTGCAAGCGGCGGTGCTTTCAAGGGCCACGGCGTAAGTCGCGTGGCACCCGGCGCGAGCACGCTGCCGCCGAGTTCATCGCCGACCCACAACGTACCGTCCCTGGAGCGTGAGATCGCCCAACTGGGGCTGCTGTCCAAACCTTGCGCAATCTGCCAGCTCTGAAACTGACCGTAGCCGCGCCACTGCAATACGCCGTGGCCGTAGGTGCCGATCCATAGCGCATGGCTGCGGTCGTACAGCAGCGCGTCGATACCAATGTTGGGTAGTCCGTTACTCGCGTCGAAGATTTGCCAGCTGTGGCCGTCCCAGCGCGCAAGTCCATCGTCGGCGCGAGTGAGTACGCGCCCCTGATCGTCCTCAATGATATCCAGATAAGCCGTGACTACATGGGCGCCTGGCAGATCGTGGTTCGTGAACGCGGAAGTGCCGGGAGACAACGCGCGGATGTAACGCGGACTGCGGACCCAGAGCGTGCCATCGTGGGCGCGAAGATAGGATGTCCAGTTGTCCGCGGGAATGCCTTCGTTGGCGCCCCACACATGCAACTTCTCGCCCGTCAGCTGGCACAGTGATTTGCCGCAGCCAAACCATAGCGCATGGCCATCGGCGAAGACGCTTGTGATATCCGTTAATTCCGGCGTCGAATGCAGAGCTGCGTCATCAAAACGTGGGCGTGCATGCCATGCCGTCCCCGCGATGTCGATTAGCCACAGACGATGCTGGCTAACCGCGTAGATACGGCCATCCAGATCGGTGAGCGTCGCACCCGGATCGATCGACAGCGGGGGCGCGTTTTCGGCGAACGGCGCGAAGCGTTGACCATCGCCTACATAGAGTTCGGTCCGCGTGCCCACCCACAAACGACCCGCGGCATCCTGATGCATGGCCGCGATAAAACTGCTGCGCAGCCCGTTTGCTGCGCCGATGCGCTGGAAGATGCGACCGTCGAAGCGGAAGAGTCCGTTTTCGGTGCAGGTGTATACAAAGCCTTTACGGTCCTGCAGCAGGCAGTTGTCTTCCAGGCTGCCAAGACCTTGGGATTGTGTGAAGGTGGCGAGGCTTAGGGCTTGGCCATGGGCATGAGTTGCCAGGCCCAGCATGACGATCCAAGCGACGATCGCGCACACCCGACGCCAACGGCGTCGAGTCCGCCGAGATTCGCCCGTCATGTCATCCGGCCATGCTTTCAACGCCTCATGTCTCTCTGTCAGCCTCGTGCTTCCCCGAGCACGCCACGCGGGTCTGCCTCAAACAATAGCTCAGGTTGGCGTTCTGACGTAGGTTTTTGAGTTGCCCGAGAAGCTAAGGGGCAGATGGGCATCATGGCCATCTAAAACTCAAGGCTGATGAGGTTGGGATGGGGCAATGGCTGCTTTCGACGAAGCATCTTCAGAAAGATGCCGGGCCCCGTGGGGTAGTCGAAATGATGCTATGCCGCCGAGGAATCGCTCTGCGGCATGCAGGAGCGATTCCTCGTAGGTAGACAAGAATATCAAGATGAACTTGCAGGCTTACGGTCGACGGAAAGCACCGTAGATGGTGCCGTTGGCGTCGAGCACAAAGCCCACTTCCTCCGTGCCATTCTCGTGGCGAACCAGATATTTGTCCCATCCTTGGGGAGTGACTCCAATGAACTCATGCGATGTCACCGGGCCAAGCTTGCCTAGAAAGGATTCGGCCATCGGCTTCTGCTCACGGATGGCCTTCGCCAGTTCCGGACTTAGCCGTGCTGCGTCGGGATTCTGCGTAAGTACGATCTGCAAAACCTGCTCGCTATCCGGATAGGGTTGCTGAGCGCTTACTCGTGCAGCGAGCGCATTCTCGATACCCTGTGCGGTTGCCGCATCGATACGTGCAGCGCTGATGTGATGGCCATTCTGATAGAACTCCATTGTGGTGGTTTGGCCTTGCGCATCCACCACGAAATTCAGTTGCGCTTTGACCACCTTTGCGAAGAATTCGGTATTGCTGCTCGGATAAATAGGAATGAATCGCTGCCCAGTGAGCCGCGAAGAAAGCTGCGATCCATCCAACTTCACCGTCATCACCGCATTCGGTCCGAATCTGTAGAAACCCACATAGCCGGCAAGCACAGCGGGGCTTACATTCACCTCGTGCTCTGCCGATGTGTCGGCAGCATCCGGCGGCGTTACTTGTGAAGCGAATGCCGCCATGCCCACCGACGCGCCGATCATTGCCAGCGCCGACAGGCGCGCCCATTTCCTTGGTTTCAGCAACATAATTTTGATCCTCTGCTCGAGAAACGATCCGGACTCCGACATGGCAGCCACGGCACCGATGTAACTGGATTGGTTCTGTCCCACTTGAATCAGCGTTTCGCAGTATTCCGCCACGTCTCGGCCGCTGCGCAGGACGCGCGCATCGCAATCCACTTCGATGGCGCGGCGTAGCCGATGGAATTGCCACCACAACGGCAGATTCCATGGCATGACCACCAACAGGCACAACGCGATGGTGAGCATCTGCGGGTCGCCCGCATCCAGATGGGATTGCTCGTGGGCGAGCACGGACTGCTGCCGCGCGGCCGACTCCTGCAGCAGCCACGCCGGAATGACGATGCGCGGGCGCAACAAACCGACGACGGCGGGCCCAACATCTGGCGCGATCAACACTGACGTGCCGCTGAAATCCCCTGTTATCCAGAGACGCTTGCGCCAATAGAGCAGGCAGCCGCTGAATACCAGTCCCGCCAGCACGACCAGTGAGATGGCCAGCCAAATTCGATGAAATAACGCGTCGACCTGACGAGGCTGCGCATCGCTATTCGGTATGCCAAGATCGAGGAACGCCATTGGCACGTGCACCGATGTCACGTCACGCAACGCGATCGATTTTTCAGTATTCGCAGGTTTGATCAGGTCCGGAACCTGGATGGTGACGTTGGGAATGATCAACGGCAGTAGCAACGAGGCAATAATCGTCGTCATCCATATCCATCGTCTCGACGTTCCGCGCTGTTTTGCTGCGTATTCGGCTATCAGCGCTGCTGCGCTAAGCAGTACGCCGACAATCAGCACATAAACGATCATGGCCAGCATCACGGCTTCTCCTTGTCGGAGTGATCGGCTAACAGTCGGCGCATGCGCTTGATCTGTTCCGGGCTCAATTTCTGATCGGAAACGAGGTGCGAAAACAGCAGTTCCGCCGAGCCTTTGAATAGTTTGTCGGTCAGGTGCTGCAGGGCGTTCTTGCGTGCCGCCTGTTGCTTCACGCTGGCGAAGTAGCGATGCCCGCGGCCCTCCTCGTCATGCCCTACGTAGCCTTTTGCCTCCAGCGTGCGTAGCACGGTCAGCACGGTGGTATAGGCGAGCGGGTCGCTTAATCGCTCGCGCACTTCGGCGACGACCGAGGGGCCGTAGTCCCACAGCACCTGCATGACGTCCGCTTCACGATCGGTAAGGGAGATCTTCATCGTGCACCCATCTATCTACTATGGATGTAGTAGATCCTAGCTCGATCTGTGACGCTGTCAACTAGATCTTTAGTAGGTGTGCGAATCTGCTTCGAAACGCGGGGCAGCGGGAAGCGACGTGAAGAGGAAAACGTGCAATTTCGGTTGAGGTCGGCGATATCGACCTCAACCGTATTACAGGCGCTGGAACGTTGCCATCAGCGCATGAGTCGAATCAGGGTGCTTTGCCCGACTGGATGTTTTGCACGATGGACAGCGATTTTTTTACGTGCTGGTCCGGCGTAAGGTGATCGGCGTCGGATGAAAGCGTAGCGACGATCTGCCCGTTGCTGGCGATTACGAAAGTCACACGCTGTATGAATGCATGATCGATCGCCGTGCCGCGTACATCATTTACGCCTGGCTCGGCCGCAGTCGTCTTCAGGTCATAGGAGGCTGCGACCTTGCTGTCAGCGTCGGAAGCCACCGGGAATTTTCCAGCGCAATAACTCGGATCAGATGAAAACTGGTTGAGCCGCTTGATGCTGTCGGCCGACACACCAATGATAGTGGCGCCAGCTGCAACGAATTTGTCCTTGTTGGTCGCAAAGGTGTGCGCTTCCAGATCGCAGCCACCTGTGTACGCGGACGGGTAGAAGTAAAGCACCACCGGTCCTTTTTTCAGGGCTTCTTTCAAAGAGAAGGTGAAATCCTTGCCGGCCAAGCTGGCCTCGAGGGTGAAATCGGGCGCCGCGATGCCTGGCTTGAGCGCGGCAAACGATGGTACTGCCAAGAGAAGTGCAGCCAGTGCACTAACGGCAACGGGTAACGCAAAACGCTTTTTCATGACAAATACCCTCTAGATAGATGATCAGCTTAGCAAAGAGCATGTTCGTAAGTTCGTAGTGATCGCCGGACCGAAGCAGGCACTTATGCGTGAGGTTGCACGACGATGATTGCCATGCCCAAGAGTGCCACGCACGCACCGGCAACGTCCCAGCGTGTCAGCGTTGCGCCATCCACAAATCGCAGCCACAACAATGCGACTGCAATGTAGATACCGCCGTAGGCGGCGTAAGTTCGTCCAGCTGCTGCTGGGTGCAATGTCAGCAGCCATGAAAATAGTGCGAGCGATATCGCAGCCGGCACAAAAAGCCACGCGGTTTTTCCTTGCTTCAACACCAGCCAAGGCAAATAGCAGCCGACAATTTCGGCCAGCGCTGTGACGATAAACAGCGCTGTTTGTCTCAAAAGGTCGAGCATTTTTCTTCCTGGTCTTTGTTCGGAGCGACTTGCCTGGATGATTTTCGCCTAATTTTGAGTCGTCTCCCAGCAGTGCGGACATCGGAGGGCGAGCCCATGAGGCGATGGTGCTTGCCCGAAAAAATCCACGGCAGCTGCCGCTTCAGGCCCGATGCGGCATGCAGGATTGGGAAGAGGGGTTCCATCTGATTTCTTGTCTTGATCGCACAACTTTAGCCGAACGCCAAAAGGGAGAAGCGTTATGAAGCTGTGGGCCATTGTTCTTTGTCTGCTGACTGTATGCGCAAGCGCGTATGCAAATACGACGGTTTGGCAGCCCGCCGCCGGACACACGCAAGTACCGATATGGCCAGGAGTGGCGCCCGATGTGCAGCCAGTCCCAGGGCCGGAGACCGAAACGAAGGGCGCTGTCACCAACGTGACCCAGCCTACGATGACGGTCTATGCCCCAAAGGGGAAAAATACCGGTGCGGCCGTCGTTGTCTTTCCGGGTGGCGGCTTCCAAATTCTGGCCATTGATCTCGAAGGTACGGAGATCTGCGACTGACTGACATCGAAGGGCATTACGTGTGTGTTGTTGAAGTATCGCGTTCCGAGTGAACCTTATAACTGGCGATGCGATTGCCGTCCGCACAATCTGGCGACATCGGTGCCATCGCTGCAGGATGCTCAGAGAACAGTGAGGTTGGTGCGTTCTCATGCTATGGAATGGCACGTCGATCCTCACAAGATTGGCGTGATCGGGTTTTCCGCAGGTGGTTATCTGGTGGCGGAAGTCAGTACAAACTTCAAGCGCCGCTTATATACGCCAGTGGACGAGGCCGACAAAGAAAGCAGCCGTCCTGATTTTGCGGTGGCGATTTATCCGGGACATCTCGCGACCGATGACGATAAGTTGAATCCCAATGTTCGCGTCTCTCGCGATACGCCACCGACGTTTTTGGCGCAGGCCGAAGACGACCATGTGGATGGTGTGCATCAGTCGCTGGTTTACTACATCGCGTTGAAGGACGCTGGCGTGCCGGCGGAGATGCATCTGTACGCGCAAGGTGGACATGCGTTCGGCTTGCGACGGACTCAGTTTCCGATTGCCGGCTGGCCCCAGCTGGTCGAAACGTGGCTGCGGACGATTGGTGTCGTTCACGATTGAATGCCGAGTCGCTCCACCGACGCATGCGTTGAAAATCGGGTCGATGGCATGGAATGAAAAGCCCCATTTCAAATGTGAACGCGTGTTCCACTAGAAAGCGCAGCGC
>FTBI01001442.1_pt1 | contig 24823 bp, 21 predicted proteins | sample 1639171 | NCBI WGS metagenome assembly FTBI01 (sample SAMEA3914812, study PRJEB12502) | metagenome | biome: forest; material: soil | place: Canada | collected 2011-07-07 | depth 0.1 m | reverse complement strand
TCGGCTATCACTGACGTCTACCAGGCCAAGTCGAACTATGAGCTGGCCAAGGCGCAAACCATCACCGCGCAGAACACGCTCAATGACGCGCGCGAGGCACTGACGCAGATCACCGGCAAGCCCGTCGGCGAATTGAAGAAGCTGCGCGAGGATCTTCCGCTCACCCCGCCCAACCCGGCCGACCCGAACCAGTGGGTGCAGGCGGCGCTGACCTCCAACGCCACCATCCAGGCGGGCCAGTACACGGTGGAATCGGCTGAGCACAGCATCAATGCGGCACGCGCCGGCCATCTGCCGACGTTGAACGCCTCGGTGTCGCGCGGCAAGGACACCACCTGGCTGCAGCACGGCAACTACAATGTGCCGGGCAACGGTGACTACGGCACCACAGTCGGTCTGTCGGTGAACATTCCGATCTTCTCCGGCGGCGCAACGCAGTCGCGTGTCCGTCAGTCGATTTATCAGCGTGACGAGGCGCAGGATTCGCTGGAATCCACTCGCCGCCTGGTGGTTCGCAACACGCTGAATTTCTACCGCTCGGTGGTCGCCGGTATCAGCCAGGTGGAAGCGAACAGAGCCTCGGTGGATTCGGGCCAGAAGGCGCTGGAAGCTACCCGCGCTGGCTTTGACGTCGGCACGCAGACCATGCTGAATGTGTTGAACGCGATTCAGACCCTGACCGAGGCGGAAAACAGCTACTCGCAGTCTCGTCACGGGCTGGTGCTCGATCAGCTGCAGCTGAAGGAATCGGCCGGCTCGATCGACCTGAAGGACGTTGAGATGATCAACGCGATGCTGCAGTAACTGGGCAGAACGTATTCATCCATGCATACGACAAGGCCGGGCATGTCCCGGCCTTGTTGCATCTGGGGGACGACTGGACGTCTATTCCTGCAACAGATTGTCGATCATGCCCATCACCCGCTTCACCGCGCCGCGCTCGCTGTCGAACACGATGCGCGCCACCATGCCCATGTGTTCCCGCCGCGGGCGATCGCGCATGAGCTGCAGGACGGCGGCTCCCAGTTCGTCGGCGCCCTCGACCCTTGCCGCACCGCCCTCCTGGATAAGCGTGAGGGTGATCTCTTCGAAATTGAAGGTATGCGGCCCTACCAACACCGGCGTGGACAGGGCTGCTGGCTCGAGCACGTTGTGACCACCGATGGGCACCAGGCTGCCGCCGACAAAGGCCAGGTCGGACGCGGCGTAGAACGGCATCAGCTCGCCCATGGCATCGATCACGAACACCTGGTGCGATGCGCAGGGCACCCCATCGGCGCTGCGCGTTCCCACACTGAAGCCGAGGCTGCGCGCCGAGTTTTCCACCAGCTTGAAACGTTCCGGATGGCGCGGCGCGATCAGCAACAGCGCGTCGGGCCAGCGCGTCAGCACTTCCAGATGGGCCTCGAGCACGGGCAGTTCCTCGCCCTCGTGCGTGCTGGCGGCAATCCATGCCGGCCGCAGCGGGCCCCACTGCTGGCGCAACTCCTCGCCCTTGAGCTCTGAGTCGTAGGGCACCGGCATGTCGAACTTGAGATTGCCGGTTACCACGATCTTCTCAGGCTTGGCGCCCAGTTGCCGATAGCGGGCCGCGTCGGTGCGAGATTGTGCCGCGATCTGCCGCACGCAACCCAACGCACCCGCCACCAGGCTGCCCGCCGCCTTGTAGCCACGTAGAGAGCGCTCCGACAGGCGCGCGTTGGCGATCATCAACGGAATGCCACGCTTGCGGCAGGCGAAGTAGAGGTTCGGCCAGATTTCGGTTTCCACGATGACGGCCAGCAGTGGCCGCACACGCCGCAGAAAACGCGTCACGGCGAACGGCAGGTCGTAGGGCAAGTACACGTGATACACGCTATCGCCAAACAGTTGCCGTACGCGTTCCGAACCGGTCGGGGTCACCGTGGTGACCACCAGCGGGGCATTGGGGTAGTAGTCGCGCAACGCCTTGATCAGCGGCTCGGCCGCATTCACCTCGCCTACTGAAACCGCGTGCACCCACAGGCTGCCCTTGACGCCGGGCGCATCGAAGAAGCCGAAGCGCTCGCGCCAGCGCCTGTGGTAATCGCGATAATGCACACCGCGCGCAAGCAGGCGCAGCATGATGATCGGCGTCACCAGATACAGGGCGAGGGTGTAGAGGTAGCGCAACGGCAAGCCTTGGGATGCGGTGCGCCAGTATATCGGCTCGATGCCGCGGCTCGACCGTGGGGCTGTGGCGATACGCCCGTACCTCGTTTTGGATCGGGCTGGCCCGATCCCCTACAATGCGGGCAATGCCAGGAATGCCCCGCCCCCCTTTTTCCCGCTCCCTGCTCGCACCCCTGCAATGGCCGGCCTGGCTCGGCGCTGGTGTGATCTGGTTGATCGCTCACCTGCCCCGCCCATGGCTGATGGGCCTCGGCCGCCTGCTTGGCGTGCTGGTCCAACGGGTGCCTTCGCCGCGACGGCATATCGCCGAAGCAAATATCGCGCTGTGTTTTCCCGAGCTATCCAAGGACGAACAGGCCGAACTGGTGAACGCGCACCTGCGCGACATCGGCTTGATGATGATGGAGTTTGCGCTGGGCTGGATGGGCAGCGAGCGGGCCATTGCCCGCGTACCGGTGACCATCGAGGGGCTCGAGCACCTCGAAGCAGCGCGTGCGCAAGGCAAGGGCGTGCTGCTGGTCGGCGGGCATTTTTCCCACCTGGAACTATGTGCGCGACTGGTGTCCCAGCGCATCCTCATTTCCGGCATGTACCGTCGGATGGATTCGGCCGTATTCGAATGGGTGGTGCTGCGCGCACGCCTGGACTACGCCGCGGCGATGTTCGACAAGGACGATATCCGCGGCACGGTGAAATACCTGCGCGGCGGCGGCACGCTGTGGTACGCGCCCGACCAGGACATGCGCAGCAAGGACAATGTATTCGTGCCGTTTTTTGGCGTTCCGGCAGCCACGATCACGGCCACGCATCATCTGGCCCGTCTGTCCGGTGCGCTGGTGATTCCCTTCCATCACCGCCGCCTGTCCGGCAATGCCGGCTATGCGCTGCGCCTGGGTGAGCCGCTGGAGCATTTCCCCAGCACCGATGCACTGGACGACACCGCCCGTGTCAACGCGTGCATCGAGGACATGGTGCGCGCGGCACCCGAGCAATACCTGTGGGTGCACAAGCGCTTCAAAACGCGACCTGAAGGTTGTCCGTCCATCTATTGATATGTGACAGGTGAACGACAGTTTGCCCGGGTAAAACGATGCTGCGTTTTCCTCCATATCAAGATCTTTCATGTCCCTCCGGCTGTTTTTGCGCTCTTTGCGCCAACGCCGCGACTGGCGAGGCCCGCTCCCCAAGCGCCTTGCCGCCGGCCTCAAGTACATCGCCCGTAGCGCCCGCATGGCGCGGCGCCAATCGGCGTGGCTGAGCGAGCTGTATGGTTCGCCCCGCCTGGCGACCATCCTGGCGCACGACCCGCGCCTGCATGAGCGCTGGCACCATCACTACATCAATCGCCGTTTGGGTCGCGCGCAGCGCCTGGCCATCATCCGCAGCCACTACCAATTCGCCTTCGGCCACCTGCCGGCGGCGATGATCGATGCGGTGTATCTGCAGGGACATTGCGAGCTCGGTGCGTTGACGCTCAAGGACGGTAGCCAGCTGCTGCTGGAGCTGCGTCGGCCGATGGGTCGCAGCCGCGAAGGCGAGCTGGCCCTGTGCCTGGCCAACACCCAGGGACAGCTGCTGTCCTCCGCGATCTTCAGCATTGCTGACGATGGCAAGACATTGCTGATCGGCTGCCTGCAGGGCGCCGCCGCCGAACTTGGCCGCGAGGCCGTACGTGAGCTGACCAAGCAGTGCTACGGCCTGCGCCCGAAGAATCTGCTGTTCTCGCTGCTGCTGGCGTTTGGCGCGTTCGCCGGTGCACAGCAGGTCCGCGGCGTCGGCAATCTTTCGCACCCGTTTGCTGGCGAGGCCGACAAGATCAAGGCCGACTACGACAGCTTCTGGGAAGAGTGCCAGGGCGTGCTCCAGCCCGATGGTTTCTACGCACTGCCGAGCGTCGAGCCTGAGCGCGATGAGGCCCAGGTGGAGAGCAAGCACCGTTCGGCTTTCCGTCGGCGAGAAACGTTACGGCGTGAGGCCTGCGCCCGTCTGCTGGCAGCGCTACAGGACAAGCCGTTGGCGTGGCCACAGGCCGCGTAGGTCAGCGGTTCTCGCGACGCGCCTGTTCGCGGGCTTCGTGCAGCTTGGCGTACTTCAGAAAGGCGTAGAACGCACCGGTGACGCTGGCGATAAAGCCAGCCCAGCCATTGAGAAAGTAGCGCTTGCCGATGTACTGGCGCAGAAAGAACACCGGCGGATAGAACACCATGCGCAAACCGGTGAAGCGCTGATTCTTGCGTAGTTTGTACGCCACCATGCCGGTGGTGTAGCGATTGATCTTTTCGACCCGGGTGGCGATATCGCCATCGCCGTCGTTGACGAAATCCGCTCGCCACAATGTCTTCACCGGTCCGCGCACCTCCACGGCCGAGTGCACTTCGACATCGTTCATGCCGCCCTGTCGGCGATCGAACAGGCGTAGATGGCCGTTGCGCCAGCTCCGGCGATGCTGCACCGTCCAGAACATGCGTTCGCGACGCGGCAGACGGAAGCCGGCGTGATGCGGGTTTACCAGCGCCCGCTCGATCAACTCGCGTGTCCCTGGCGAGAGGATTTCGTCTGCATCCAGGTTAAGAATCCAGTCGTGGCCGGCCATGTCGTAGGCACGCTGCTTCTGTGGGCCGTAGTCGTCGAACGGATGCACCGCCACACGTGCACCATGGCGCTGGGCGATGGCTATCGTGTCGTCGATGGATCCCGAATCGAGCACGACAATCTCGTCGACCCAGTCCACCTGGCTCAGACAGGCATCCAGCGTGTCCGCGTTGTTGAAGGTAATCACCACCACCGACAGCGGTTCGCGCGTCATGCGCGGTCTCCCGCCGTGGCGGGAACCACGTACAGGGCCGCGCACCACAGCCCCAGCAGCCACGCAAACAACAGGCCCCACCAGGCCGAATAGAAGGCCAGATGGGTGTTCAGCGGAAACAGCATCACGGCCAGCGCCAGCGTCACCGGAAAGGCTCGCGCACGTGCCGCAGCACCCACGCGACGCCATGCCATGCATGCCATGACAATACCGGCCAGCCAGCACAGCAAGCCCAGCGCACCGGTTTCGGTAAGCACCTCGAGCACCCATTGATGCGCATGGCAGGCGCCTTCGCCCACGCCGCAGGCTTCGCCAGTAACGACAAAATGATCGTTAGCCGGCGCAAAGGCCGGATACGCATTACGGAACGCACGCACACCGACGCCATTGATCGGATGGGCCTCGAACATCGCCACACTGGTGCGCCAGATGTCCAGACGTCCGCTCAGCGCAGCGTCGAGGGACTGATCGGAGCCCTGGGTAACCTGCAGCGTGCGCTCCATGCGCAGCTGGAAACGGTCAGAGGTTTTCCACGCCACACCACCGGCAACCGCCAATAGCACCGCACCCAAACCGGCAAAAATGAGAAAGCGTAGCGGCGAGCGTGCAAGATGCCAGGCGAAGCCCAATGCCACCAGGGCATAGCACAGCCATGAAGCGCGCGAACCGGACAGCAACACCGGCCCCAGCAGCAACAGGAATGCGAGCAGTAGCCCCTTGAGCCCCCAGCGACGCTGCGCCGCCCACAGCGCGAACGGCGACAACACCGACAGCGTCGGACCAAGCTTGAGATTGGCGGCGCCAAAGATCCCAGAGATACGCTCGGCCTCGGCGCGCCCGGCCAGGCTCCAGCCCGTCAGTGCCTGCATCCAGGCATCGATTGCCCAGAACGCCACCACGACGGCCACGGCCACGTACAGCGCCCGCAGCTTCTCTTCGCGCCGTATCGCAAAGCAGGCGTAGAGCCCCAGCGGCACGTAGCGCAGCAGCGCCGCTACGGTGGACCAGCTTTTGGCCGGCGCGAAGGAGTCGACCGCAGAGACCAAGGCTGCCGCCACATAGGCGCCCAGCAGCCACAGCAGCAGCCGGGCGCCCGCGTGCTCACCCAGCGCCGATGGATGGCGCGCAAATAACAATACGGTGCCGATCAGGCAGAGCGCGGTACCGAGTTCCGAACTGCGCCCGAACGGCAGCAAGGCGATCACCAGCCAGAACGGCAGCAGGGGCGACCGGAGTGCGGCCTTCATGGAAGCGGCAAATGAACTCATGCGGACATCGTGTGATCGTGGCTCACGCATTGTAGGTGAGCCAGCCGCGTTACTCTTGGCTATCAGGCCGCGAGTTCGTCGTACAGGGCCAGGGTGGCCTGCTGCATGTCGCTGAGCCGGTAGCTCTGCAGCATGGGAATGGGTGGCGCCACGCGCAGCAGCTCGGCGGCGCGCTCGACCAGGCGCTCGCGATCGGCCGGCGGCACGCGGCCGGCCGGATACAGCTCGGCCAGCAACTCGCCGACACCGCCATGGGCGTAGCCCAGCACCGGGCGGCACAACGACAACGCCTCGATCACGGTGCGGCCAAACGATTCGGGCTTGTTGGACAACTGCAGCACCAGCGATGAGACGGCGTAGATGTCGCGCACGTCGTGGCGCGGCGGCGTAAGCACCACCTGCGATTCCAACCCGCGTGCACGAATGAGCTCGCGCAGTTCTTCCACATAGGCCTCGCGACCCGGCTCGATGACGCCCAGCAGCAACAGGCGCACATCAATGCCACGGCGCTTGAGTTCGGACACCAGCTCGACCGCGTCGTGGTGCCCCTTCAGCCGCGTGCCGCGACCCGGCAGGGTCAGCAGCGGGCCGCCGGCCAGGGCCGGAAACTCGGCGAAGAACGCCTTGTTCCAGGCGTCGTCCGGGCGATGTCCATACGGAAAGGCGTCCGGATCGATGCCACGGGGGATCACCCGCACACGCGCCGGCTCCAGCCACGGGTAGTGGCTGAGCATGAAGTCACGCAGCGTCTGCGACACGGCAATGACCCGCTCGCCCCGCAGCAGGATCGCGCTGTAGCGGCCGGGCGAATTGAGCCCATGCACCGTGGTCACGAAATGGGGAGCCGGCTTGAGCCCCTTGATGGCCCACCAGCCCAGCCACGCCGGCAGGCGAGAGCGCGCGTGCACGATATCGGGCTTGAGCTCACGCAGCACCCGCCGAAGCTCGCCCACCCGCATCAGCGTGCGCAGCGACTTGCTGCCCACGTCCAGGGTGATATGACGGCTGCCTTCGGCCTCCAGCTGGCCCACCATGCGCCCGCCGGCCGAGATCACGATGGACTGATGGCCCGCCTGCACCAGCGCCCGCCCGATTTCGAGCGCAGACCGCTCCGCCCCGCCCGAATGGAGGCCGGGGATCAACTGAACGACGGTCAGTGACCTGGCAGGGGTAGCGACTGCTGACATGGTTTGTTCAAAAGGTGCCTTCATCCCTAGAGGCAAGCAGCAATCGTGCCTAAACCCACCGGGGCGGCCAGTTTATCGGCCGCCAGGAAGCGCTGGATCAGTCGCGCAGCACGTAATGCGCGCCGCAATAAGGACATGCGGACTCGCCACCGTCCTCGACGATGGGCAAATAGACCTTCGGATGGGAGTTCCAGAGCGCCATGCCGGGCATCGGGCAGGACAACGGAAGGTCAGCGCGCGTCACTTCGTAACGATTTTCGGCATTCGCCGGGATCAGCGTGGCAGCCGCAGGGGAACGCGACATGGGGGAAACTCCATCAGGACACCGAACTGTGAATGTTAGCAGGCTAGCCTGCTTGCAGAGCGGCGGCGCGCCACCTCTCCGCTGTTGGGCATAACCCTTGCGGCCAGTGTCCTTGCCTTGAGCGGCAGCCGCAGAATGACGCCAAGCCGGTTTCCGATACCCCGTCGACTTCGGCAACCCCGGCAACCGATTTCCCCGTGGCACCCAGCAAAAAGCCCGCGTCGGGTTGACGCGGGCTTCTTTTTTACAGCGACCCGGACTTACTTGGCGGCGCCAGCCTTGGGCACCGAGGCTTCGGTGGTGATGTGGATCTGGATCTCGTCGCTGACGTTCGGCACATAAGCGCCCACGCCGAAGTCCGAGCGCTTCAGGGAGGCGGTGGCATCGAAGCCGACCGTCTGCACCTTCATCATCGGGTGCTCACCGCTCTTGTTGAGCGTGGCATCGAGCACCACCGGCTTGGTCACGCCGTGCACGGTGAGGTTACCGGTGACCTTGAACTTGTTGCCGCCCACGGCCTGCACGTTGGTGCTCTTGAAGGTGACCGTGGGGTACTTGTCGGCGTCGAAGAAGTCGGGCTTCTTGAGGTGCTCGTCCAGGGCCGGCATGTGCGTGTCGAGGCCGGCCAGCGGCAGGGTCACGTCCACCGAGGACTTGGACGGATCCTTGTCGTCGAACACGATGGTGCCCTCACCCAGGCCAAGGTTGGCGGTGGGATTGGAGAAGCCGAAGTGGTTCCAGCTGAACAGCACGTTGGTGTGGCCCGGGTCCATCTTGTAGGTGACCGGGGCGGCCTGGGCAGTGACGGCGGCGCCAAGCAAGCCGGCGAGAACGAGGTAACGGAATGCACGCATGGATCTAATCTCCAGAGGGGTTGGGGACGGCCTATCGTGTTGAGTCACGGCGGACTCAGACGATCAGCGACGCCTCATCGAACGAAAGGCGCGGGCTACGCGGGTACAGGTCACGGCTGGCGTCGCCATAACCGATGTTGATCAGGAAATTGGCCTTGAAGCGGGTACCGGCGAAGAACGCCTCATCCAGGCCAGCGGCGTCAAAACCGGACATCGGACCGCAGTCCAGGCCCAGCGCGCGCGCGGCGAGAATCACATAGGCGCCCTGCAGCGAGCTGTTGCGAAAAGCAGTGACATCGATCAGCGGCTGGTTGCCCTCGAACCAGCTGCGGGCATCCGCGTGCGGGAACAGCTGCGGCAGCTTTTCGTGGAATCCATGGTCGGCGGCGACGATGGCGGTGACAGGGGCAAGCAGGGTCTTGGCGCGGTTGCCTTCGGAAAGAAACGGCGACAGTTTTTCCTTGGCGTCCTTGGACTTCACGAACACCAGGCGCATCGGCGAGCAGTTGGCGCTGGTGGGACCGAACTTGGCCAAGTCGTAGATCTGGTGCAGCTGGGCGTCGGTGACTTCTTTGGGCAGCCACGCGTTGAAGGTGCGGGCCGTGCGGAACAACTGGTCGAGGGCAGCCTCGGAAAGTATCTCGCTCATGGGTATCCTGTTGGCGCGGCGCGCCATAGCTGGCGCAACAGCCGCCAGTGTAAGCGCGGTCGTGGGCAAACAGGGGCCAGGCAAATGGAACGAACTGTACCGTTTCGAGAAACAATGCCGCCGGTCCTGCCCGCATGAGCAAGCTGCATGGCGACTGCTGGGTCATCACCGACGCCGCCGCGGGCAACCAGCGGCAGGCCTTGGCCCTGGCCGAGATGCTGGGGCTGCCCATCCACCACCTGCAGCTGGAACCGCGTGCGCCCTGGTCCTGGCTGGCGCCCCGCTTCATGCTCGGCGCGGAATGGGCCTTGTCGGGCCTTCAACGTCAGCAGTTCACCCCGCCTTGGCCCGCGGTGGCCATTGGTTGCGGGCGCAGTTCCGCGCTGTACACCCGGTTGCTGCGCCCGTTAAGCGGTGGCGACTGCTACACCGTGCAGATTCTCGACCCGCGCATCGATCCCGCCCATTGGGACACCGTGATAGCCCCGAGGCACGACCAGCTCGAGGGTCCCAACGTGCTGACGCCTCTCGGCTCGCTCAATCCCGTCGACGATGCGTGGCTGCAGGACGGTCGCGAGGCCGACCCGGCGCTTGCCGAGCTGCCACGTCCGCGCGTAGGCGTGTTGCTGGGTGGTCCGCGCAAGGGCGTCGCATTTGATCAGACCTACATCGATGCCCTCGCCAGAGAACTGTTGGCGCGCCAGCGCAAAGAGGGCGGCAGCCTCTTGGTACTTGCATCGCGTCGTACGTCACTGGCGTTGGTCGACCGCCTGCGCCAGCAACTGGCTGGCGTGCCCGGGCTGGTCTGGTCAGGCCATGACGATGGCAGCAATCCGTATCCGGCCGTACTCGGCTGGGCCGATCGCCTCGTCGTCACCCCCGACTCGGTCAACATGCTTTCCGAAGCCTGCGCCGTGGGCTGCCCGGTGCATACGTTTGTGATGGGAACGCTGCCGGACAAGATCGAACGCTTTCATCGCGAGCTGCGTGGGGCGGGTCGTCTGCATGCGTTGGACGCGGTGGCGGGAGCGCCTCGGCATCCATTGCGGGAGACGGGGGAGATTGCGGAGAGGTTGATTGAGCGGATTGGGGTGCGACAGGCGCGGTGAAGGGTTTGCGCTTTTCGCTTTGGTGAGATGCTGCTCGTCATCCCTGCTTTCGCAGGGATGACGAATGGCGGTGCACTTCCTGCTTCTGCCGCCTGCGTAGCGCTAACGACCAAAGAACACAAAATGAGGCCTTCCCGGCTGCGCCCCAAAAAACCGAGTAACTAGCAATAACCGCAACGCATCAAAACAAGAACCCCAGTTCCACCGTCGCCTCTTGCACCCCACCACACAACCGTTCCAACTCCGCATCCCTTGGCGCAATCCGCGAGCGCAAATCCAGCGTACAAGCCAACGCCCGGTGCAGCAGCTCAGCGTGCGCCTCGGCAAAGATGCCCGCCTGGCGTCCATCCAGCAGACCAGCATTGCGGCAAGCCTCGATCAAACCCGCGTTGGCGGTGATGTTGAGCAACGCGGGATGTGCTGCAGCGTGCGCAAGCACCAAACCCTGCAGCGCAAACTCGATATCGAGCAAGCCACCGGCGCCCTGCTTCAAATCCAGTTGTTGCGCGTCGGAACGATCGCGTTCGGCGCGCCAACGCTGGCGCATGCTGCTCACCTCCTGCAACACGGCAGCGCTATCACGCGCCACCGCCAGCACGTCGCGCCGCACTGCGGCGAGTTCGGCATGCAGCGCAGCATCGCCGGCCACCGGGCGGGCGCGCAGCAGCGCCTGGTGCTCCCACGTCCAGGCGCGGCTCTTCTGATAGGCGGCGAATGACTCCAGGCTGCTGACCAGCAAACCCTTGGAGCCATCGGGACGAAGGCGCGTATCCACTTCATATAACCGGCCCGCGCGGGTCAGTACGGTAAGCCAGTTCATCACCCGCTGGGCCAGGCGCTGATACCAGCGCGAACCCTCCAGCGGACGCGCGCCCTCGCTCATCAAATGAGCGCGCTTGCTGTCGTAGACGAATACCAGATCCAGGTCGGAGGCGAAACCCAGCTCCTCGCCACCGAGGCTGCCATAGCCAAGCACGGCAAAGCCGGTGCCCTCGCCGGGCAGGCGACCATGCTGTGCGGCCAGCTCGCGCTCGGCCAGCGCGGTGACGGCGAGCACGATGGACTCGGCCAGTACCGCCAGTCGTCGTGCAGTAGCCACCGCGTCAGCGCGTCCGTCACTGAAGGCCAGGCCAAGGCGGAACGCGATACTGGCCTTGAATTCGTTGAGGCGTTCCAGCTCCGCTTCGGCCTCGCGCTCGTCGAGTGTGCCAAGCACGCGCGTGATCTCTGCGCTGATGTCGGCACGCTTGAGTGGCAATTGGTCGATGCGTGGATCGAGCACATCGTCCAATAACAACGGCTGGGCAATCACGCGCTCGGCAAGAAAGGCGCTATCGGCGAACAGTCGCGCGAGCCGGAATCGCGCCGCTGGCTGTTCTTCCAGCAAGGCAAGGTATGACGAGCGACGCGCCACCGCCTGCACCAGGCGACACAGCCGACGCAGACAGGCCACCGGCGCCACGCTGTCGCGCGCCACGGCAAGCAGCTGCGGCATCAGGCGATCGAGCTGCTCGCGCGAGCGCTGCGACATCGCACGCACCGAAGCGGCTTGCGACAGCTTCAACAAAGCATCGAACGCCTCGCCACCGGGAATGAAACCGGATGCTTCCATGGTTGCCGCATTGAGTGTCTCCGCACAGGCCTGTCGCCAAATCGCAACATCGGCCACGGGCGCGAAGGCAGTCCGCCCACCTTGTGGCATCAGTACTTCGGCGAACTCCTCGCTAACATGCGCACGGTGCCGCGCCAGTTCGGATTCGAGCTGTTCCCAGGATTCATGTCCCAGGCCCAGCGCGATGCGTTCGCGACTCAACGCATCCTCGGGAATATCGTGCGTTTGCGCATCGCGCAGCATCTGCACGCGATTCTCGACGCGACGCAGGAAGATATACGCTTCGCGCAGTTCCTTCCCACGCGCCGCACTGATATGTCCGCGTGCCTCGCAGGCAGTAAGCGCGGGCAGCAGGCCGCGCACGCGAAGGCTTGGCTCACGGCCGCCGCGGATGAGCTGCACCAGCTGCACGATGAATTCAATCTCGCGGATGCCACCGGGGCCAAGCTTGAGGTTGTCGGCAAGATCCTTGCGCGCGACCTCGGCATCGATCAGCGCCTTCATCTCGCGCAGGCCCGCAAACGCGGTGTAGTCGAGGTATTTGCGATAGACGAAGGGACGCAGCAATTCCTGCAATTGCTTGCCGCCGTGGCGATCGCCCGCGACAGTGCGGGCCTTGATCCACGCATAGCGCTCCCAGTCGCGCCCTTCGCTCTGGTAGTACTGCTCCATGGCCGAGAACGGCAGCGCCAGCCGTCCCGCATTGCCGAACGGCCGCAGGCGAAGATCCACGCGCGCGCAAATGCCATCGACCGTCGGCTCGTTGAGCAAACGCACCAGCTGGCGCGCCAGCCGCACGAAGTATTCGCTGTTGTCCAGCGAACGACTGCCATCGCTCTGGCCGCTATGCGGATACGCCAGCACCAGATCGATATCGGAAGAGAAATTGAGCTCGCTGCCGCCGAGCTTGCCGAAGCCGACCACCACCATGCGCTGCAGCTCACCTTCGTGGCTGCGGCTGTGCCCATAGCGCGCCGCCATGGCCCGCTCGGACCAGCCAAGTGCGGCGCCCAACAGCACCTCGTAAAGCACACTGGTGGCGGACAATGTCTCGGGCAACTCGTCCAGCCCGTTGACGTCACGAAATACCAGTCGCAACGCCTCCGCGTGGCGAAACCGGCGCAGTTCGGTGAGACACACGGTCTCGTCCTCGGCCAGCTTCAACGCGTCGATACGTGCGCTGGCATCGCTGCTCGAACGCAAACGCTCCAGCCCCTGTGGCGCCAGCAATTGTGGCTGGCGGAACCAGGTGTCAAAGGCGAAATCGCTGGCCAGCAGCGTGCGCCGGATGCGCTCAGCCACGCCGGCATCGTCGTGCAGCGGCACACCCATAAGGCGGCAGCGCGCGGCTAGCTCGCTGTATCGATCGTCGATCAGCGCACGCAGCGCGGGGGATTCCGAAAGCCCGTTCATGACAGTCATTCGCACATTGTGCCGCAGGGACGCGGCGGCTGCCGAGCCCGCGGCGCGCCAAAGCCCACTCAGGAACATGACCCGCGGATGACTCGGCCCGTATCGACGAGTGCACCCCTACTCCACAGACTGCGTTCGCCTAATACGCACTGCTGGAGCACCGCCAGCGGATTTTCAACAATCGGTTCAGATCCGGGCCGTTACATTCCCGTGTTCGAGCCATGACAACCATCTGCAGGATGCCATGACCAAGCCAGCGATCCTTCGCGTGCCGCATGCGCGCGCCCTTGCTGTACGCGCGTCGCTGATCGTCGCGCTCACGGTGGCATTCGTGCTGCTCACCGGCCTGGTGGACGGCGGCGTGGGCGTCGGCCCTGCTCAAGCCATCAGCCAACCCGTGTTTCTGGTGGCCAACGCACTGCCCGGCCTGCTGCTGGCGGGTTTGCTGTTGATAGTGAGCCGCCGCGTGCTGCTCTCGTTCGGGCTGGCCTTCCTGCTGCAGACCTTGGTCTATGCCGTCAACGCGCTGAAGGTGAGCAACCTCAACACACCGCTGATGCCGGCAGATTTCCGCATGTTGGGGCAACTGCGGCGTGGGGGACTCACCCTGCTGGGCAGCTATCTGCCGGCGAGCCCTTGGCCCTATCTGGCGCTACTGGTTGCCGTCGCGGTCATCGTCATCGCGTGGCTCATCGAGCCCCCGCTGTTTGCACGTCGCACGCGCGGCAAGCGGCTCGCTTCGGGGCTGGCCGTCGCCGCTTTGCTGGGCACCCTGTTGGCCGGCATGCCCGGCTGGATGAAGATTTATGGCGGCCGGCATCTCTGGCTGGAGCCGTGGTCGGCGTCGGCTACGGCGGAGCATTCCGGCTTGGTCAGTTCGCTGGTGATGTTCCACTTGAACCAGGGACACGGGCGCAAGAAGCCTGACCCTGCTGCTGCGCAACAGCTGATCGAACGCTCGGATAACGCGCTGCGCGAACACCTTCAGGCCTCTGGTGGGGACAAGGGAGCCGCGCCGGACATCGTAGTGATCCAGAGCGAGTCGTTCTTCGACCCATCCATCATGAAGGGCTATCAGGACACCGACCTCACACCCAACCTGCACCGGCTTGCCGCGCAAGGTGAGAGTGGCCCCTTGCATGTGCCTACCTACGGTGGCGGCACTATCCGCACCGAGTTCGAAGTACTGACGGGGCTTTCGCTCCGCTATTTCGACGATCTGCAATTCCCGTATCTGCAGATGAATCACAAGGTGGTGCCCAGCCTGGTGCGCGCGCTGAGCTCGCATGGCTATGAAACGATTGCCCTGCACGGCAACGACCCGGGCTTCTGGAATCGCACCACGGCTTTCCGCGCGATCGGATTCGACCGTTTCGTCTCGCGTTCGTCCTTTCCCGCGCATGCGGCCATGGACGGCCAGTACATGGCCGACAGCGCGATGACCGATGAGATCATGGCGCAGCTGAAAGATGCCGGGCCGCCGCAGTTTCTGTTCGCCATCAGCATCGAGGCGCACGGCCCCTATGACATTGCACCCGCCGATGCCGCGGCGCGCGATGCGATTCCAGTGCCCGCACGCGTCACCGGCAAGAACAAGGTGGAACTGCAGAATTACCTGTACCACATGCAGCACGCCGACCAGGAACTGGGCCGACTGGCTGAACTGCTCGCCCATCGCGATCGCCCCACCCTGCTGCTGTTCTACGGCGATCATCTGCCCGCACTCACCGACACCTACCGCACCACGGGATTCGTCGATGGCAAGGACATGCTGAGCCAGGCCAGTACTTGGCTGCTGGTGGAACCGCGCAATCCGATGCCGGCCACGCATGAGGCACTGGCCTCATGGATGTTGCCGGGCCGGCTGCTGGAGCAGGCGGGCATTCGTGACGACGGCTATTTTGCGCTGACCCAGGTCATCGCGCCGGAGCTGGCTTCGCTCACCCACGCCCCGGGGGCGCCGCCTGAGAGCGAGAATCTTGCGGAGCGAGCGGCCGACGACGACATGGCCAACGTGGCCCTGCTGCGCATGAAGGGCCGGCTCGATGCGCTGCTTCCCAGGGCGGAGATACAAACGGCCGACAGCGGTCGTGGCATCCACGCCGAAGAACTTGAGGCGGCCGGCGCGCACCAGTGAGTCTTAGCCTATGGACGTCCAAACAAAACGAAGTGCAGCGCGGGCTGCAAGGGAAAACAAGTAGCCAGACATACGCTCGTGCGCGATTAGGTAGCGCCGATTCAGCGATCTGTCTGCGCGCTTAAGCGAGCCAAATCGGTTCAGGTTCGGTAAGGCCAGCAGCATCTAGCTTCGATCCCAGCCACGAAGCAACGCCTTCGCTGGCATTCCCCATCTGGAGGTTTACCTCATGCGTAAGACCCTGCTTGCCGCCCTCATCGTCACCGCTGCTTCGGTGCTGACTGTCCCGGCATTTGCCCAGGACGCTGCCGCTCCCAAGACCGAAGCCAGCGCGACCACCGGCGCGCCAGCGACGGATACCGCCATGAAGGCGGGTGACACGGCCCAGCCTGCTGCGCACAAGGCGACCAAACAGCACAAGACCAAGGCCGTCACGGGCGATGCCACCAAGGCCAAGACTGATGCGGCTACGCCGCCCACCAGCGGCCAGTAAGGCATTTCACGCAAGCAAAGCCCCGGGCGTTGTCCCGGGGCTTTTTTATGCCGCCTATACCGCGGATCAGAAATCGTAGCTGCCGCTCAGCAAAGCACTGCGATGCATGCGAACGGGCACGAAGGTTTCATCGAAATCATCGGCGTAGAGGCGACGACCGAGCAGGTTTTTCACGCCCAGCGTGATGCGCCACTTTGGGGTGCGATACGACACGTTGGCATCGAACTCGGCCTGACCTGGCGACGGGAAATAGATGCTGTAGTCGGACATCTGTCCCAGCGAGCGGCTGCGCGCCGTCATGCCGCCGGCCACGCCCCAGCCACGTAGCGCAGCGCCCTGGAACCAGTAGCTCGCCCACAGGTTGAGGCGTTGCCGCGGTGCACCGGTGGCCTGGGTGCCATCGTGGTTGCTGATTTGCGAATTGGTGTAACTGCTGCTGAGTTCCAGGCCGGGGCGAAGTTGACCGACGAACTCCACTTCGACACCGCGATTGGTCTGGCCCGGGCCCAACTGTCCAAAAAAGGGCGGCTGCTGATCGACCAGCACGTAGCTGTGATCGAGCATGATCCGATAAACGGAAACGGTGAGCCGCGCGCGCTCGTCGAACAGATTGAACTTGGCGCCCCCTTCGACCTGACGTGACAGCGCCGGCACCAGCGGGCGTCCGTTGTCGCCCAGGTAGGACACCGGCTGGAAACCGCTGGCGGTTCCGGCGTAGAAGGCGATATCGGGGGTAAGCTTGTAGACCACGCCGGCGTTGGGCACCCACTTGGTCCGCTGTGGCGTCCATGGATTGCCGGCATCATCGTCCGTGGACACCTGGTATGAGGCACGACGCAATGCCACCAGCACATCCCAATGTTCGCCGAGGTTGATCTGGTCTTGCAGGAACAGGCCGCTATCAACCGACCAGTTGGTACCAGCCAACGGCTGATCGTCGGTTGACTGAATGACCGACTGCACGGTGGCCAAGGGGCCACTGGTGAACAGGTTGTAGACGCCGCCGTCGTAAGGATGCAGATAGTCATCGGTATGACCGATGCGCGAGCGCGAATAGTCAAAGCCCACCGTCATCGTATGCGTGAGCGCACCCGTATAGAACACGCCGATCAGGTCGTTCTGCAGCGAATAGTATGCGTCGTTGTAGCGATACGACTCGGCCCAGGCGTCGACATCGCCATTGGGCTGCGGGCTGTAGAGCGTCCAGCTCTTCTGGTCGTTGTGCTGTTGCACGTACTGGCCGCGACTGCGCCACGTCCAGGTGTCGCCCAGCTGCTGGTCGAGCAGGTAATAAAGCCGGTTGGTCTGGTAGTTGGCGTAGTCGCTCGCATTGCCCGGCAGCAGCCCAAACGGCGACGCCGAGGACAGGCTGTTGCCCAGCAGCACCACGTGATCGGGCACCGGCAGGCGATTGAGGATGCGTTGCGCGCCCACTACCAGCTGCGTGGTCGAGCTGCGCCATGCGATCGACGGCGCAAGATACGCGCTGCGACGCTCGCCATAGCCCTGTGGCGTGCGCTCGGCGTACTCGCTCGAGGCCACCAGTCGATAGCTCCATTGGGAGGCATGACCCAAGGCGCCAGCGAGATCCACCGCAGCCTGCGTTTCGCCGTGCTCACCCAGCATGTAACTGAATTCACGCACCGACTCGCTCTGCGGCTGTTTGACGGTGACGTTGACCAGCCCGCCGAAATTGTTGCCGGTGGTGTCGCCAAGAATCGACTGCGGCCCCTTGAGTACCTCTACCCGTTGCAGCCCGACCAGCGGCGGATAGTCGCCAGACCCGGCAATACTGTTGGGCATGCCATCGGTGAGGCCGTTGCCGGCGTAGAAGCCGCGAATCTGAAATAGCGGCAAGCCATCCGAACCATCGAGGTACTGCACGCCGGCCACGTTGCGAACCGCATCGGCAACCGTGAGCACCTGCTGTGAATCCATCAACTCGCGTGTGACGATGCTGACCGACTGAGGCACATCGATCAGGTCGGCATCGTTGCGCGAGGCGGCGCTAGTGGCTGTTGCGAGGAAGCCGACCTCCTGGCCGACCAACGCATCGGCCTGCACGGGCGTCAGTTCCTTCACCTCGAGATTGTCCGCGCGATGGGCGGTGGCAGTGGCAGTGGCGGAAGCTTTGGTTGGCTTCACCACCACGGTGCGCACGTCGGCAAATTCGAAGCTCAGGCCGGTGCCTTGCAGCAAATGGCCCAGCGCCACCGCATTGGAAAAATTGCCACTAAGGCCGGCAGAGCGAAACCCGGCAATGGCACTGCCCGAGGTGAGCACCTGCACGTTGGCCTGCTTGCCGAAGGCAATCAACGCGGTGGCCAGCGACTGCGCGGGAATGCTGAAATCGACGCGTACTTCATCAGCAGCTGCGCGGACCTGGGCCCGCGTGGTGGCAGGCACTGTCAGGCCACCTGACACTGCCAGGCAACCGATCAGCAACTGCGCACTCACCCTCATGACGTTCGCTTCTCCCGGAGCGAAAGCCGCGAGTTTGACATGGTCGTGTCACTCGATGACAGCGTCGCGTGCGTTGCCGATGCAGACTTACGTTGGCCTTGCGAGACGCAAGGCCGTGCTCGCTCAGCGTGGGGAAGTGCCTCGCGCATCCGAGAGCACAGTCTGCCCGCCCACGTTGCTGACTTTCAGCGGCAACACTTGCGGCAGGGCATGCAGCCAGTCTTCGATGGCATCGGTACGCACGGTGCCAGTGAAGGTCAGCGGCGCGATATCCGCGTCGGCAATGCGCACGGGCTGCGTGCTGTAGCGATTGATGTTGGCGACGACGACGGCCAGTGGTTCGTTGTCGAACTCCAGTCGATCGTCGCGCCACGCCGCTGCCTGGGCAGGATCGCTGCTCGACACACGCATGGCAGGATGGGCCGGGTCATACGACACCGCCTGGCCCGCTACGGCTTCCAGCCCATCGCCCTTGCCATCGGCCTGATCGAAGATGCGCACGCGGCCTTCGGCCATGTTCACGGTGACGCGATCGCCGGTGCGCCGCACGTCAAATGCGGTGCCGACGTCGCGGACGGTAAGGTTGCCGACACGCACGACGAAGGGGCGCTTGGCGTTGTGTGTCACCTCGAAATAAGCCTCGCCTTCAGCCAGCTCTACCTGGCGCTCATCATGGCTGAAGTGCGTGGTAAGCCGGGTTGCGCCACCCAGCGTTACGTGGGTGCCGTCATCGAGCGTGACATCGCGACGGTCGGCCACGGCACTGCTGTAGACCTGCGGCGTGGCGCGTCCGTCACGACCGTACCAGGTCAGATAGCCGCCCAGCACGGCGAGCACGGCCACAGCCGCCGCCGCAGCCACCGACAGCCAACGACGCGACATCACCAGGGGTGGGGCGAACTCGGCCACCAGTTGCGCGCGCGTCACTTGGTCAAACGCGCCAAGCCGCATCGCCAGCTCGGTGATGCGTTCGAACGCGGCGAGATGATCCTCGTCTTCCGCCGTCCAGGCGAGCCACTGTTCGGTAGTTCGTGCGGTGGCCGCAGGGTCGCGCAGGCGCAGCCACCAGTCGGCAGCAATACGCAGTGTCTGTTGATTCGGGGTGTCGGCCATCATGGCATCTCCAGTTCGTCCACCCGCGCCCGGCAATGTGCCAGGGCATTGGCGACGTGATAGCGCACCATGCGCTCGCTGATCTTCATCGCACGCGCGATAACGCCAATGTCACACCCGTCGATGACGTGCATGACGAAGGCGCGGCCGGTCTTGGCTGGCAGTTCGCGCAGTGCCTTGTGTAGTTCGTGCAGTTGTCGCGTGGCGGCGACATGTCGCTCGGGCACCGGCGCGATGTGCAGGTCTTCTTCGGGTACCTCGATGGGGTGGTCGTTACGTACCTTGCGCATGCGCAGCCGGTCGACAGCCAGGTTGGAAGCGATTCGAAAAAGGTAGGCACGCAACGAATCCACTTGTGCAGGATTCTCCAGCGTCACCAGGCGCACATAGGCTTCCTGCGCCACTTCCTGGGCATCGGACAGCGAATTGAGACGGCACTGCAGGAATGCGACCAGTGCACGATTGTGCTCGCGGAACAACGCCGCGATGCGCATGGCATGCGCAGGGTCCAGATTCACGCCGCCGTTGCCGGCGGCTTTGGCTAGCTTGTCCACGATGCTTCCCGGAAGCCTTGTGGAAGCGAATGGGGCGATTCTACCTCGTCGTTGGCGGCTGCCGCGTCCAACCACCAGGGCAGCCGATACAACGTGTTGTTCAACAACTGCACGGCCTGCCAGCGCAGATCGGCGCGGCGACGGAACTCCGCGCGGTGACGACTCACCACCTCCGCTTCGGTACGGTGATGCAAGGTGGCGGGCAGTTCGAACCAGTCGTCCGCGCATGGCACACCACCCTGCTCCTGCCAGAACGCGTCGTAGTTGGCATGGAACAAGCGCCGCTTGCGCAGCGGATGAGCCGCGTTGCCAATCGCCAGGATGCGACGGATGCCGTATTGCCCTGCGAATGCATAGGCCAGTACCAGCATCAGCTGCTTCGGTCGCATGCCATGCATCAGGCGAGTGAGTTCGCGCACGCGCTCACGTGCGTGCTCACCATCAGGCCCCTGGATGCAACCAATGGCCATGGTCGGCTGCTCATCGTCGATAACCGTCAGCACCAGGCGATACAGCGACTGGCCGTTAGCCTCGCTGAGTTCGATGCACAGCTCGCCTTCGCAGCCCATATAGATCGGCGGACGCAGATGCAGCTGCAAGGTGCTGCCATCCTTCAACACCAATTCGCCCAGGGTGGCGCGTCCATTGACGTAGACCGCTTCGAACACATCCGGCGGCAGCCGTTCCAGTAGATAGCGGTAATGACAATGCAGGCTGCGCAAGCGCGTGGCGCGATGCCAGTGCCGGTTGATGAAGCGATGCAGATGGCGCTCCTGCAAGCGCGGATCGCACGACACGCAGGCACGCAGCAGCTTGTGGCTGCCGAGAAAAACCAGAAATCGCTGGTGGCGCTCGGGCAAGCACGCCGCACGCACCAGATACTTGGCCGCCATCAGCGCCCGCTGGCCAGGGTGACCCACCCAGTCGCTGCGATCGCGCAGTGAGCGCCACCACAACACAGGCGAAAAGGTGCCATCCGTGGCAGTCGTCTCCCCGTGCACAGTCTCCCGCGGGTCCGGCACCCGCGCCGGCTGCCATTCGCGCTCCAGGGAGCGTTGCGCCGCGAAGGCGCAGCCGCTTGCGGCGAATACTAGGTCGGCGTCCAGGGGTTCCTCCCCTGGCAATAGATTCCGTTCGTTCAAGGCGCGCGACCCGCGTGGTGACTGTGACGTGAGCTATGACGTACGAGCCCGGCAAAACGGAAATGGCCGGCGCATCGGCCGGCCATCGGAGAGCAAGCGCCCGGCTTGCCCGGGCTGCCCTCGCTTCAGCTCAGCAGGTCATAGGGGCCGCCGCGCTGCAGGGCGCGCTGGTAGGCGGGGCGCTGGTGGATGCGTTCGAGAAAGGCGGCGATATGCGGAAATTTGTCAGACATGCGGGTGCGTGCACTGGCCGCTTCCAGCGGAAAGCTCATCTGGATATCGGCGGCGCTGAAGCTGTCGGCCACCAGCCAGCCAGTGCCGGCCAGAGCATCGTTGACGTAGGAAAGATGCAGCTTCAACTGCGGATCGACAAAGCTCGATTGCAGCGTGCCGGCAATCTTGCGGGCAATCGGCTTGGCGAAGAACGGCATCGGCGCGCTGGCAATGCGCGAGGCCACCAGCTTGAGCAACAGCGGCGGCATGGCCGAGCCTTCCGCGTAGTGCAGCCAATAGGTGAATCGAAGACGCTCGGGCGTGCCCGGCGCAGGCGCCAGGCGGCCTGCACCGTAGCGATCCACCAGATATTCGATGATCGCGCCCGACTCGGCCAGGGTGAGGCCGTCATCGACCACCACCGGCGACTTGCCGAGCGGATGAACGGAGCGCAATTCCGGCGGCGCGAGCATGGTCTTGGGATCGCGCTCGTAGCGCTTGATCTCGTAAGGCACGCCCAGCTCTTCAAGCAGCCACAGCACGCGCTGCGAGCGGGAGTTGTTCAGATGATGGACGATGAGCATGGGTGCGCTTCGCATGGGGCTGGAACGCCCATCGTACTGAGGTGCCAACACCACCGATACCGCCGCGCTAGCGCGCCTCTCCCAGCAAGGGGCTGACCACTTGATCCAGTCGTTCGGCCGTCCACGCCGGCTGCTTGTCCTTCCAGCCGTTGTCGACCAGCCGACCGTGGCGATCGATAGTGAAACTTACCGGCAAATGCCAGATGCGACCGTAGCCCGGCACATGCGGATCACCCAGCAAACCCACCGGGAAACTCAAGCCATCCGCCACCGAGCGCACCTGCGCCAGTTGATCGGGTTCATCCAGGCTGAAGCCAAGCACCACCAGCCCATCTTTCGCATGCGCCTGTGCATAGCGCGAAAGTAGCGGCAGCTCTTCGCGGCAGGGATCGCACCAGGTAGCCCAGAACGTCACGATCACCACTTTGCCGCGCAGGTCGTTCAAGTGGATGTTTTTGCCATCGAGCGTGTGCAGCGTGATCGGCGGCGCCACTTCGCCGATCACCAGATCGTTGGCGTGCACGGCGGCGCACGCCAGCGCCATCAGCACGCTGCATAGGTAAGTCAGATAGCGGGTAACGAAACGGGACATGGAGGACGTCGTGAATGCATGGCAGAAAGCGTTGTCACAACCGCACGACAACGCGTGAAAGGCATGACCGCAGTCAGATCTTCATGCTGATGCCCACCGTGCCGGTCCAGCCCGGAAACAGCTGGTAACCCTGCAGGTGACTGTAAATCGGCACCTGCACAAAGGCATACAGCTGCACATTCTTGCTCAGGCTGCCGCTGATGCCCGGACTCAGGTAAGCCACCGTGCCTTCCGTGTCCGGCGTGTCGGCCAGCGCGCCCTGGTCCGCACTCTTGTGGAACCAGTTGAGCTGCACCTGCGGCACCCAGTCGGCGTGTGCCTCGTAACGCAGGCCCAAGCTCACCGAGGCGAGATTGCCCGGTCGAAAATCCGCGCCTGGCGTATCCAGTTGTTGGCTGATCGCCGCCTGGAATTGGCCGTTGACGAAGGCATCGAAATCCTGGCTCACCGGTTGGAAGTAATAGGCACCGACGATGAGGTCGGTGCTGCCGGTACCCGCTTGCAGGCTTGTATCCAGTGACTGGCCCAGTCCCGGCCCACTGTTGAACGTGGTGGGATGACCGACGAAGTTGCCATCGTCGTTCTGGCCGCCGTAATGACCGGTGGGTAACTTGATGCCGAATTGCACGCCCAGGTTGTGCGTGGGCAGAAAACCCTGGTAACTCCCCAGGATCTTGGCATCACCGATGCCTGCCACGTGCGCATTGCTGATCTGATCCGGTGCGGTCTCCGCCGGCGTGTAAGGCTGCAGTTGCGTGCCGTAGGTGGAGTGATCGCGCAGTACATAGGGCACCACGAAGGTCACACCCCAGTCGGCGTTGAAACGATAGGTGGCCCCAATATTGATGTAGCGATTGATGGTGCCCTTCTCGATTTCACCGCCGCCAAGCGACGGATCGGACGGCTGATTCACCACCTGCTCCGCCGACGCCTTGCTGCTGCCATGGCGCAGCTGGTCCTGATCGATAAACGTGTAATCGACATTGATGCGCCAGCCGGACACTGTGGAATAGCCCGTCGCGGCATCGGTACTGAGCGTGCAACCGCAGGTGGCGCAGGCGTGGGCAAGTTGCGGAAGCATGCCAAGCGTAAACAGGCCGGCGATCGTCGCCAGCGAATGGGCGAAGCGACCGGCTGAGCGCGGGACCGCTGAACCTGGGTCCATGGTTTGACGAGGTGACGTGCTGGCTGAATTCATGGCGCGCATGAATGGTGTTCCTGGACCGGACGCGGCCATCGCGTGGCTCGCGCTGAATGGGGGCGGCGACGTCTGCCCGCGACACGCAGCGCCGGGCAGCGCATGACGCTACGGCGCGGTATTCGCAGGGAGACGATGGCTATGACGAAAAGGCAAACGTCCGCAGCGATGCCACGACATGTGTTTGCGTGCGTGTTAGCCGAGGCGCGGTGGCCCGCGCGGACGTGCGCTCAGGATCGGCGATGCATACGCATCGTCAACAACAGCGATCACCGGCACGCCCATCCCGGGCACTATCGGCAGCAGGTGCAGTACCTTGCCCGAGGCAAGCACTGTTTGATGGTCAAACAGGACGCAGTAGCCGCAGCGGTCGGTGGCATGGGCCGGCGCGCGCTTGGGATTACTTGCGTGCTTCATGCCCGCCATGTGGTCCGGACAGGCCGCGTCCATGGCCATCATGGCGCCCATCATCGGCGCGTCCATCGGCATGACCCGCGAAACGCCGGGCATCACGACAATGAGCGCCATGGCCAGCATCGCCAGCCACGCTATCCACCGTCGATGGGCGTTGCGTCGGAACACCAACTTCTCACTGCACGGGCATGAAACCAGTGGCACAAATTACCATGAATTGAGCTGGGGACGGTGAGTGTGGCAGGCGAGCTTGGCTCCTCCCCCTGCTTGCAGGGGGAGGTTGGGAGGGGCGCTCTTTGAAGCGTTTAGAACAAGAGCTTTACCCCTCCTCAACCCTCCCATGCTTGCAGGGGAGGGAGCTAAAGGCGCAAAAGAAAACCCCGCACAAGGCGGGGTTTTCTTCGTAGCTAGGCTGGGAAAGCCGGACTTAGAAGTCCATGCCGCCCATGCCACCCATGCCGCCCTGTCCACCGTGCGAATGGCCTTCTTCCTTCTTCGGCACTTCGGTCACGGCCGCTTCGGTCGTGATGATCGAGCCAGCCACCGAGGCGGCGAACTGCAGCGCCG
>FTBI01001237.1_pt1 | contig 25102 bp, 34 predicted proteins | sample 1639171 | NCBI WGS metagenome assembly FTBI01 (sample SAMEA3914812, study PRJEB12502) | metagenome | biome: forest; material: soil | place: Canada | collected 2011-07-07 | depth 0.1 m | reverse complement strand
GCCGGGAGGCCCAGACCGGAAGATCGATAACCGGCAATGGCACAAAGCGTGCGCACGGGCCGGAATCGAGAACTTCCGGTTTCACGACACACGGCACACCTGGGCAAGCTGGCACGTGCAGAATGGCACGCCCCTGAATGTGCTGAAGGAACTGGGAGGCTGGGCGCAGTACGAGATGGTTCTGAAGTATGCCCACCTTGCGCCTGACCATCTGGCGCAGCACGCAGAGTCGGTCACATTTTTGGCACAGTGCGCGCCGGTATCGAGCGTCACGCCCTTGCAGAAATCCGCGTGAACAAGCGGAAAGCCTTTCAGCAGAAAGGTTTCAGGGATACACAGAAGTTCGGTTGGCGGCTTTGAAAGGTGCGGTGAGCCCGACAATTGCGCGGGTTATCTAAACCGAAAAACAGACGTAACCATTTGATTTTTAACCAACAGTCTCGCGCCGGTCAGCTCTGAGATTGCCACGGTTTTCAGGCTTTTCCGCCCTCTTCACACGAAAGTTGGACACGCTTTGGTCACAGCACCAATCAGCTGTTGGACGCCTGAGGCGCGGTGCCACAGCGATCACGTCGCAGCACCGCACATCAATCACGCAGCAGGAGCGACGGCCGACGTGCTTGCCGAAGGTGCGACGATGCCGCTGAACGCGTTGAACGCAGCCTTGACCGTATTGATGAAGGCGGTGATCGCCGCTTCGAGGCCGGTTGACCAACTCACGCCGATAGCCGTCGCGATAGCCTTGGCGGTCGCAAGCACGGCCTGCAGCTTCGTTTCGCCTGCGGTGGTGGACTGCGTAAAGGTCGTTTCGGCCACTTCCATCATCTGGCTGATGAACGGCTTGAGCGCGTTGAAATCGGTCACGAGGTCTTCTGCGACAGTGAAGGCGCTCCCCACGGCTGCGGCAATTGCGGTAAGGGAAATGTTCATGATGTTGCTCCTAGTTGATGAGTCCGCGGGCGCGCAGGCCGTTGAGACAGTTGGAAGTGTTCCGGCGTAGGGTGTGTTCATCCGAGATGACGCCGACAGCGCGGATGGCCCAAAGCTGCTGGGATCGGGCATAGGCGCGCAGACTGTCGACCGTTTCGACAGCAGGCGCCTGAGGATAGACAGGGAGACGGTCATCAGGGGCATCCTCGCCACAGTCAACCGTTGGAATCAGGGTGTGAACTGGCGCGAGCGATGGCCTGATTGACGTCGGCTGCACCGTCGGACAGGCTGTCAGCGTTGCGCACAGCGCTGAGATCAGCATCAGTTTGCGAAGCATTTTCGGAAAGCTCCTTGTCGGTTTGCACACGCGTCTCGCGCGCCTGATCGGCGGACAGTTTTCCTGCCTTGTTCGCGACCTCGACGGCCTGTGTGTTCTCGTCCCTGGGCGTCGATGAGCCGCCGAAGAGGTTCTTGCAGAAGGTCCAGATGCCGTTGATTACGGACACGACCGTCGCGATGGTTGCGAGCATTTCAGGCTCCAGGCTGGGTAGGCGGCTGACGCTTCGAATTACTGTCAGCCATGTGATAGAAGCCGAGACCGAGCAGCGCCCCCTTGATGCACTGGATCAGATCGTCGGCGCCGGGTACCTTGCACACGACGAACGCTACCCACGTGGCGAAAAGCACGAGGCCGACGCCGGCCTTTAGCTGGTTGTCCGTCATTGCGACTCTCCGTTGAATTCAGCCTGCTCGGCCATGCGACGGCGCAGCAGACCCGCGCACACGTCACCACCTGCAATGTCCCAGCGCGGGAACTGCGCGGCAGCGTCCGTGAAATTGCCCTTGTTGACGAGCTGCAGGAGGGTTGAGCTATCGAAATTGCCCGAGCCGAGGTTGAAAACGAAATCGACCATCGCGTCAAACTCGCCCTGCTGCACTTCGGTTTTCACCGCGCCATTCACGACCGATACAGCCCACTGGATGTCCTGTTCGAGCCACTGTTGCGCCTGCTGCTGCGTGCACGTCATGCCCAGCGCGACGCCCGCTGTGTGTCCATATCCGATGGTGGCGACGCCCGCCGTGTCGAGATAGGCCACAAGCTCGCAGCCCTCGAATGACTCGGTGAGTTCAAGGCCTTGCTGCGAGTACTCCATCACTTGCTCCCCATTGCAATGTGCAGCTTCGACGCCGCGAAGAAAACGATGCAGCCGATCACGAACACGATTGCCGCCCACATGCCATCCGTGACCAGCTTTTCGAGGATCTTCTGGTAGAGCTGGGTCCGCGCTTCATCCTTGCGGATCATCGCTTCATGTGCACGACGGTGGCCGTCCGGATCGTTCTCCGGAAAGCCCCTCGCGAGATCGTCTACACGGTCAATTACCACTTTCAGGTTCTGCTCCAGTACTTCCAGAGAACTGGTGTTCTCGGTGTGCCGCTGTCCGATTTCGTCGCGCAACCTGTCGAGCGCCACGGCAACGGCCTGATAGCCCTCACCTTCGGTATGCGGCGGATCTCCGTACTTCATCCGCTCACCCATCCTTCCCCCGGAAAAGTCTCTTATCGCCTTCTGGTGACGCTAGAAACGTCTCGCATATGCATAGCCAGCGCACGTCATCGTGCTGGTGCTGAACGTCGCAGAGGCGACGATATAGACCGTAATTGGCGTCGATGTAATAACGCGGGTAGTGGGCGCGGGAATAGCCTGCCCAAGTCCGGTTCCCAACGTTCCAGAGATCAGGGTATTCGTCCCCGGTCCACCCGAAGTCGCAGAGGTAGAACTGACCCCCGCGCTTACCGCAGTGACGACCGTCGAAGCGGCCGGCGAGAAGAGCACCTGACCGTGGACCTCCCAATCGCCTGCTGTTAGCGCGATGGACGCGCAATTGACGAAAGTGCCGCTTGTCATTGACACGGCGCTCAGATTCGTGGGCGTCGGGACTTCACCAACGCTGCCCGCCGTCACGCCGCTGCCGGTCGCGTTGCCAATGATCCCCGCCGGGTAGGCCGGTGTAATGGCGCTCGATGCCCTTAGCGTCGTAAATGAACCAGTGCTTCCGCTGATAGGCGTACCGGTAACACCATCAGTCATGGTGACGGCGCCGGTGGACGCAGATACGCTGAACGGGCTGTCCGTGTAGGTGCCAGACACGTAGCGATCGAGCGCAAACAGGTTGCTGGAACTCGTGTTGCTGAAGTCCCATTCGGTCGTGCCGTTCTTCTGAAAGGCGACAAACGCCTTGTTCGTGGCGCTCGTATCGTTCACCAGCAGCGCAGGGTTCGTATAAGAGAGCGAAACACCGCCGACGAATGACGAGCCGGCCAGTGATGCGAATCCCGATCCACCGCACGTGAAGCCCGTGCCGCTCGTCCAGTTCAGGGCGCTCGTCGTCGTGCTGCAACTCGGCACCACAATGGCGGTCGGTGATGCGCTCGCACCAGTCGCATTCGCGATCACGGAATTCGCTGCCTGCGCGCCGAGCGATCCGGACGATATGCTAGACCAGCTCGGCGCGCTGCTCGGCCCATTCGAGTAGACGACCTGACCTGTGGTTGATCCGGTCGGATTGATGAGCTGGACCGGTACCGTGGTTGCCGCAGACGCGAGCGCAGCCGAAAGCGCCAGCGACAGGGAGATGAGAATACGTTTCATGCTGTGACCTCCTGCATCTGACGTTGCTGTTCCGCGGTGTCCTGCTGCTTTACCGCAGCGTTGATCTTGGCGAAGACGTTCACGCCATCTTTCAGGGGTAGCTCTCCGAGCGCGCGCATCAGAACGTTGATATCGGCGGCCGTGAGTCTGAGGTCGTATTCCATGCGGTTCATCCCACCAGTAAGCGACGGACGGTGCCGTCCTGCGTTTTGAAAAAGATATAGCCGGTGGCGCTGATACTTCCGGCGGTGTAGTTGCCGTACATCAGGGAACCCGTGCCCTTCGGGATCAGCGAAATGTCGATGTCCGCGTCCTGACCCTCAGCGTTGATCGGAAGAGCGGATCCGGCGTTGCTGCCTTCCACCTGAAGGTAATTAACTGCTGTCGGATTTCCCTCGATCAGAAATGCGCTCTGGCCGTTGCTGTTCAGGAAATGCACATACCCTTCTTCGAACTGGAAGAGCATGGAATTCGCCTCGGTGACCCCGAAGCATTCGATACGGCTCGTCGTGATGCCGGGGCCGCCATACCACTGCAAAGCGTGGCCATACGCCATCGCCATCGCGATCCCTGAACCCCTGCTGCCCGTATCGTTCGTAATGGCGTCGGCACCGATGTTGATGCCGATGTTGAATTTCGCGCCGTTGTTCTGGATGTTGATGCCGGCCGAATTGTCGAACTGCGCGCTCGTGAAGCCCGCTCCGGACGCCACCTGAAGGCCAACGGTCTGCTGGGTGTTCGGTGTGTACGGGTCGATCGCATTCAACTGGATGGCGGTGCGCACGTCCACTTCTGCGCCGTAGCACGCACCCGCTGTCGAGGTGAGCTGGTGCGCCTCGCCATAGAGGCCCCACGCGTTCGTCTTGTACGAGCCCGAGTTGTTCAGCGCGTAGCCACCGATGCCCCAGAAGTCACGCACCTGGTTGGCATTGAGCGTCTGGCTCGCGACCGTCAGACCGATCAGCGCGTTGGTGTTCTGGTTCGTGAGCGCGGCGGTCTGCGAGTACTCCACCACCCCGAAGCCGAGCGCGCCGGTCTGCGTCTGGAACTGCGTAAGCCAGTCCTGAACCACGTTCGGGGAAGCGCCGTCGTTGACCGTGGCGCCGCCGGAAAACACGCGATCATTGAAGCGTTGCACGAGCGCGCCGCTGCTGACAAAAAACTCGGTGGTCGACGCCTGGTTGACTGCACCTGCATTCAGCGCATTGAACACCGAAGCCGGCAGCACTTCGGCGATCGAATATGTGGTACCGAGCTTGATTGATACCTCTTCGGTACCCACCGGGACAGGCTCCGCAAATACCAGCGTGGTGTCTGCCAGCGATGAAATCTGGTCGTCGGCCTGATAGAGGGCATCGAAGAACGCCCATACGTTCGCCAGCGATATCGGCGCGGCCGGAAGTGTGAATGTCGTGGTAGTGCCGGGGATGAACGTACCGGGCGTCGAGCCGGATGGGTTCGTGTAGCTCGAGCCTGCCACCCAGCGCGCGTCGACCATGTTGCCGGTCGCCACCGTCGAGATCGCCTGCACGTTGTTCGCAGTCCATATCTGGTTACCCTGCGAATCGAACAGGGTGAACGTGTACGTCACGCCAGAGGCGAGAAAAAGCTGACAGGAGACGCCCGAGCTGTTCGACACCTCTCCGCGTGAGTTCAGCGGGATCGGATTGGGTAACGGCGTCTGCCCTAGCGGGTCCTGATAGGTCGGATAGTTGACCCCGCCAACCTGCGTCAGCAGATGGCCGCCCGCATTGGGCTGTCCCGCGTTATTGAGAAACGGAAGGATCGGAGGCTGGGATACCGCGATCGTGCTGATGGTGCTCATTTACGGGGCTCCCCGGTTGTTTTGCATGAGCGAGTTCAAGGGAACACCTTGCCCTGCGCGCTCACCCATCTGTGCGTTGTGTCGCATTTCTTCCGTGACTGCCTTCAACTGCTGGCCCGCGCGCTTGCCGCCCGCGAGCGCCGACAACTTGGCGCCAGCGCGTTCACCGAGCGCCGCGCCTGCCCACCCTGCGCCCGGAATCGGAATGCTTCCGCCCACGGCCGCGCCCACCGATGCACCCGCGTTCGGGGCATATTTCTCAACGAAACCGGGCTTGGAGAGGCGCGACAGTTGCTGCCCCGCGCCCTCATACGAGTGGACGCCAGGCATAATCTGGCCGCCGTAGTTGAGCGTGTGGAAGTTCTCCACTTCATCCGGGGAAAAGTTGCGCGTGATCTTCTGGCCAACCGACGAGTTCAGAACCTTGTTGACCGCGTTCTGGTTCCACACGCCTGCCTTCGATGCGCCTGCTTCATAGACAGAGCGCGCGAGCGCGCCGTGCATCTCGTTTAGCGCCGCGCCTGCGGCCTGCTGCACTTCTGGCGGAACAGGAGGCATGCCATCCGGCGCGCCGCGTACCTGGCCGCGCGAGAGGTCATCCAGCGTGTCGTGAATGTGCTGCCACTGATCCATCGGCATGCTGTTCAGCTTGGACGGGATGTTTTCTAGCGCAGTGCCGCCCTTAACGCCGTTGGCGTCGTATTCACCGAGCACCGAGCCGATACCGTTCGAATCGAGCAGCGTCTTTTCGACCTGATGGATGCGATCTCCCAGCTTGTACATATCATTGCCGCCGGCCGCCGCAGTGTCCTGATCGATGGCACCGTTGATCGCGCGGATGGTCCCGGCGTTCGCCTGGCTCCAGTTCGAGTTAATCGACTTGCGCACGGCATCCCACGCAGCGACGCTGCCCGGCGGGTACATCTCGCCCGTTACCGGGTCCTTGAAGCCCGTCGTACGGGCGAGGTTGATCAGGTCCTGTGCGCCTGCCAGTGCCCCTTCGTTGCTGCGCAGGCGCACGCCCGCCTGGAACTGCGGATCGTTGAAGAGCGCATCGACGTGGTTCGTCTGGATCGGGTTGTCGCCCTGCGTCTGGCGCGCGGTGTCGTATATCTGCCGCTTGGCATCGGCCAGATACGAGGTAAGGCTGTCCTCGGGACCGTAAATCGCATCGTTGATGACACGCCCGCGCTCTTCATTGCTGCCAATGCTCTGGCTCGCGCCGGTGGCGTTCACGCGCTGCTCGGCGTAGTCGGACAGGGCCTGCTGTTCGTTGGCGATCTGCGCGCGCAACGCCTGCGAGGCCGGCGTCTGGTTCGGGGACTTCGCCGCGGCGCTCTCATCTCGCAGCGTGTTCTCGTTGCCGGTGATGACGCCGGTTCGGGCGGTCCCCGCGTTGTCGCCCATGATCTGGTTGACGATGTTCGCGCGCACGCCCTGCTCCTGCGGCGTCACGTCCTGTGCGACCTTTGAGAGCTTGACCTGGGGGAACGCGCCGCGCGAGACGTCCTCGCCGGTCAGCGTCGGATACGGATTGAGGTTCGCAGAAGCAGCGCCGCCGCCCACCATTACGCGCGGCTGCATTGCGGGGCCGGTAGGTGCCGCTGGAGCGGGCGCATGCGCAGCGAGGTCATCAGCGGCGGTCGCGGCGGCCGCATCACCAGCAAAGCGCCCTGCGGCTTTCGCGGCACCCGGCACGGCCAGAGCGAGCGAGCCCGCCATGTTCGCCACGTCCTGCTGCGGTAGACCGGTTGCATTCGCAACGGCTGTCGCACCCTGATTCACCACACTGCCGACAGCGCCGGCTGCGCGCTGCGTCGCCTCATCCTGGTAGCCGGCGGTGTTGGTCACGCCGAATGCATTTCCAATCGGACGCGTCGAGTTGCCAAAGTCATTTGCCGCGCCCTGCGTGGCCTGCTGCGGGCTCTGCTGGAACGCGCGGCGAACCGCATAGTCGCCCTGCTGCGCGAGCTGTCCCGGCATGCCCAGGACCGTATCCGCGAGACCGGCTGCGGCATGGCCAAACTTGCTGATCGCACTGGTCTCCTGCTGCGGGGCATTCGGCTGTAGCGCTGCGGGTTTGGCTGCCTGTGCGGGAGCATTGACCACCGACTGCAACGTATCCATCAGGTCCGTTGACTGCGATGCATTCTGCTGAGGCTGCTGGCCCGAGTTCGACTGGCCGGGAATGGTCGGCGCGGGCGTTTGCTGGGCCTGTACGCCATTCATGGCCTTGTTGACGTACTGCGTAGGGTCGGCATGCACAAAGCCGCCATAGGCCTTCAGCGCGCCTTGATATGTGCCGCCGTTCTGCCCTTTTAGCTGCTGGATGTAGAAATCCGCTGCTGCGCGAGCCTGACTGGGATTAAACGGATCGAACATCACGCCCTGCTTGCGCAGCGCGGCGACGGTCGAAGGCAGAAACTGGTATTGCCCCATCGCGCCCGTCTTCTGGTTCACGACGAGCGGATCGCCGCTGCTCTCTTCGCCGCGCAGGTTATCAAGCAGTTGCGCCGGCGTGCCGTAGCTCTTCGACGGATCAAAGCCGCCGTTGGCCTGCGGCTGCTGAGAGGGTGCGGGCGCAGTCGCTGGAGACGCCGGTCGCTGCGCTTGCTGCGCGATGCCGGTCGCCTGCTGGAGCGTGCCGAGCAGATCGTCCATTACTGCAGGCTCCCGGTGTTGGTGAGCTTCTGCAGGTTCGCGGCCTTCTGCATCAGCGACTGGAACTGCGCCGAGTTCTTGCCGCCAAGGCTGTTGACGATGGAATTGACCGTCTGCGTGTCGCCGCTCTTCGCCGCGTTGTACATCTGGTAGATGCGCGGATCGAAATTGGCGCCCCATTGCTGGTCATAGTCCCGCTTGGCGAAAACCCCCTTTGACGGGTCGGCCGCAATGGCGCGCTCAAGCCCCGGCTGATACGACTGCGAACCCGTCACGATGGCATCGTTGAGCTTCGTGATTTCCTTGATCGCGGTGGGCGTGTAGTGGGTCGATCCGTTGGCGGCAACCTGCGCAGCGAGCCCCGCGTTGGTCTGCGGACCCATCGACTGGGCAGCCTGCAATGCGGAGCGTTCGAGGCCCTTGCCGACCATGTCATAGGCGGTAGCGGGGTCCTTCGCATCGCCGGGGTTGAAGCCGAATGCGCTGGCGATATTGCGGAACGCCTGACCCGCCACGCCTGTTGCGCCGACGTTGTCGATGTTCTGCAGGACAATCTGGTTGTTGGTGTGCTGAAGCGCGGCGTTTGTGAACTGCTGACGCGCGGCGTCGCGCTCGGCCTGCAATCCAGGAAGCGCCTGCGCGTCGCCCGGTTGCGGCACATAGACGTTTTGCGTCGGCGCATTGGTAATGCCCGTGACCTGACCTTGGCCGTTCTTGTTGACGACCGTGGGGCCGCCAGTTAGCGGATTGGTACCAACGTTTGAGCGTTCGCTCAGCGGAATTCCCTGCGCGATCTCTGGTCCTACCGGACCCACGCCCTGCGGCGCGTTCGGGTTGGTCTGGATCGGTTGCACACCGCCATTCGGGCCGGTAACCGATCCCATCTGGGGCGCCTGCTCCGCAGCGGTCGTTCCCGGCGGTTGCAGATACTGCGCCATCTTCAGAAGTGCGGCGTTCTGTTGCTGCGGGTTCATCCCGTTCAGATGTGGAATGAAAGGCTGCGCGGCGTTCACAACGGATGCGGCACTCGGGTTTGCTTTGGCGTAGGCGGCTAGACCCTGGGTGATCGTGCCGGCCGGGTCCTGAGAACCAATAGCCGAGCGTACGATGCCCGACAGGTCGTTCTTTTCGCTGTTGCCGAGCGTGCGCGTCGCATCCGCCAGAGCGAGCTGGTTGGCCTGCGTCTTGACGATGTTCTGTACGACACCCTGCCCGGTCAGCGGCAAATGCTTATTGGCGAATCCAACGGCGGCCACGGTATTGACCGAGCCGTCCGGGTTCAGGAGCGAGTTTCCGTCCGGGTCTTTGCCGGATGCGAACGACTGCTGCAGAAGCTGGCGCTCGCCCATCTCCTGCTGCGCCTGCTGCGCCTGCCCCTGGCCAACCTGCAATTGCTGGTTGCCAAGCTGGAGGTTCTGCTGCGCCTGCTTGAGGCTGAGCAGTCCTGACAGCGTTTGCTGGGTCTGGTTGGGGTTGGGCGACTGAATCTGATCTGCTACTGGAGCACCGAAATCTGGAGGCATGTTCTCTCCTTAGTTGATGCCGTTGTTGTAATAAACGTTCGGATTGGCGGCGTTCACTGCTTCGGCGTTATACGTAGACGGGTTATAAATGGACGATGATGAAAACCCGTTATTGGCGTTCAGGATGCTGCTAAGCGCGAGAGAATTGCCGACGCTACTCAGGCCGCCTGTATATGCATTTGCGGCCCCGATCGTGCCTGCTGCCTGCGAGCCGCCCGCTGCTGCCGTGGCCTGCGCCGCGCCCGTGCCGAGCTGCGTGCCCGAGTTGCCCACATTCGCCGCCGCACTCTGGCCGAGACCGGCAATGCTGGACAGGCGGTCGAAGATGTTGTTCTGCTGCGTCTGAAACTGGTTGAAGTAGTCGTTGTAGTACTGCTCGGCAGTACCGGTCGTGAAGTTCGCCAGTTCCTTCTGCGCGGCGCCGGACAAAGCGCCGGTCGTAGCTGCTGCCGAGTTCTGCAACTGGTCCATGCCCTGCGTCTGCTCGAACTGATAGCCCGGCGAACTCGTGATGCTCGACGGATTGAACGTCTGGTTCAGATACCCGTTCGAGAGCCCCCCGGTACTCGATGTGCCCGGTGTGATCCCAAGAAGTTGCTGCAGGCTGGTGGTCGCACCGTAGCCCGCATTCATAAACGGCTGTTCCTGCCCGTTTATGGTGTTGAACATCTGCATCTGGTCGGCGGCGGCCTGTTCCTGCGCGCTGGCCTGCGTGTTGGCAGCCGACTTGGAAGCGTCCGCGCCAATTACGCCGCTTGCTACGCCGCCAACCACGCCCGCACCGGCAATCGCCGCGGCTACGCACATGATTTGCTCCCTGGAAGGTCTTTCAGCTTCAGTTCCATGACAACATCGTCTGCGATATAGCCGCGCTTCTTGAGGATTTCGAACAGCTTTCCGGTTGCCGTCACGGGCCACGCGATAATGCTGACGCCCCGTTTGCGCAACTCATCCTCGATGCTCGACATGAAGCGAGGCATCGCCCGGCGATGCCGGGGCTGCACATAGAAGGTATCGACGTTCCCGCATCGCTCGGTTTGCAGATGCAGGCTGTAATAGAGGATCGACAGCGCATAGCCATGCAGAACGCCTTCGTCGCTACGCAGCGTCATCGCGACCAGCGAATCGGCGGCTGCGATGCGGAGGTACTGGTCGATGTTCGGATCGATGGCCAGCCCGCGCTGACCGTGATAGGCGCACGTGTCCTTCTTGATTTCCGAGCACTCATCCCAGCTCTGCTGACCGAGCGGCGTAATCTCCGCTGCCAGCTCACGCGTGAAGGGTTCGATTGCGATCTTCATTGAATGACGATCCCCGATGCCACGACCGTGACCGCGCTCGCCGCGCTCGCGTAGGCATGCAGTTGAGAACCAAAGGGGATGACCTGACCCGCGAGTTCTGGCGAAACGTAGGCTTCGCCGGGGGCAAGTGTGCGTGCGGAAATCATGATGTCCGAGGCTCCGAGTGCACTGCCGGTCGTGATGCCGGCGGTGATGGTGACTGCACTCGACGTGGTATTTGTAAACACCACGCGTCCGACCTGTGCGGACGAGTTCGTACCGGGAGAATAAAGGGAAGCGTCGGACGCGCCAAGCTGTTGAGGGGCAACAAGCTGGACTGGGGTGATAGTGGTCAATTGATTCTCCTAGTCAGGAAGAAATGCGATGGTCGGCGCGGCGCTGTAGGTGATCTGAACCTGATCCAGGCGGCGCACCGGAACGAGACCGCCCGACGAACTGATAGACGTTCCGTTCGCGCCTTTCACGAAAACAGTCCCCGTGCCAACCGGGATCGGCGCATTGAACGTGAGCGTTTTGCCGCTGAGCGAATAGGTATTGGCGCCCTGCTCAAGCGGATCGAACGCTACCCACAGGTCTGCCGCACTGGCATATGTGCCGGACAGCGTCAGCGACGTGGTGGTACCGGGCGTGAAGTCGACGCCGGCGACGAAACCGGGCTGACCTCCCGATCCCTTCTCATCGGTGAAGCTGCTGATCGCAGTGGAACTCGATGAGCCAATGCCGGTTGCGACCGTGACGCCCTGCCGGATAATCGAGACTGCTGATACCGCGCCGCCTGTGATCGACAGAAGGCCATTGGCCAGGGCGGTATAGGTGAATGGCGATGTGCCTGCTGTAACGGACTGGACCGGCTGCGCTTCAGGCGTCGGGTCGGGTAACGCGGGCGAGAAAGCGAATGCCAGCACGTTTGAAAGTTCGTGCCGCACCTTCGCCACATCAGCGCCATCAGCCAGCGATCCGACGCCAAGGCGCTCGGCAATGTTGCTGATACCGCGATAAGCCTGCGGGATATCGGAGGTAGCCGCGACCAGGTCAGCGTTGTCGAGTACGTCATAGGGAGAAACGGGCGTCGTTCCACCGCTGCCGCCCGAGCCGAAAATCTGCTGGCTGAGGTTGTAGAGGAACAGAAACCAGTTGAACTCTGCGTACACCGCCTTCCCATCCTCGGTGTTGCCGATGGGAACGCTCTGCTGCGGGATCTGTGTCGGAAGCCCGCTCATGCTGAACTGAACGCCTTCAGTGTCGCGCCGACGAGATCGCGCTTCACCGGGTCGATCACCTCGATATCCACCACGTTGTCACGGCCCCACCCCAGGCGGCGCCACATCGTGCGCGTGCGGTATTCGCCAATCTTGCCCAGCGGGGCGTAGGTGCGCTGACTGAATGTGTTGCCGCCGTCGCGCGAGATGGCGAGCCCGCAATGCGGATCCGTGCCCATGCCGCTCGGATTGCCCACGCCGGGCGCGAAATCCAGTTGCAGGCTCTGCATGAACACGCGGCCGCGCTGCCCGTCATCCCAGATATGCGGCGCGCGGCGTTTGGCGAGCAGCGGCCAGCCGGCGTCGGTATAGGCATTTCGCGTGAGCTGGTAGAGCGCACCGTTCTGGTAGTCGCCCACAATGCGCATGTTCTGGAAGTTCATGAACGCGTTGCCGCGGTGCCGGTGGAACTGGCGCGCATAGGGGTCATAGGAGGCGCGCTTGTGCAGCATGCCGGACTGGCCGTCATAGCACCACGTCACGTCAGCGGACGGAAAGGTCAGCACATAGAACTCGTGCGAATCCTCCTGATACGTATAGCCGATCGCATCCGAGGTAGTGGGATACGTGGCAACTTCATTGCCGAACGCAGGGGTGGACACGATCTGATCCATGAAGCCCTGTGTTCGCACGATGACGTTTTCGCCACGCTCTGATCGGCCCAGCCAGATAAGGCCTTCCTGACCCTGACCGCCGAAGCGCGCGATGGAGGCTGCCGCCTGGCACCCCGTCTGAAGAAGCGTGCCGTCGATGCGCGAGAAGCCGAAATACTGGCCGCCCGAGTCATACCAGATTTCAGTGGTCTTCTCGCCAAACAGCCAGAGCAGTTCCTTGTTCTCGAACACAGCGACGAGATTATCGGGCGCCGCATCCTTGAGCGCGAAATACAGCGCGTCGAAGCTGGTCGAATAGGCCTGCGAGTTCGTAAAGAAGGTCTGGCTTTCGGGTTTGCTGAAAATCCACCAGCCGTCGATAAACGCAACGCTGGTCGCGCCGCCGAACTGCTGGAAATTCGGATCGGTAATCTGTTCGAATTTCTGCGTGGACAGGTTGTAGAGATAGCCGAACTGACCGTCGACCAGCACGGCATAGCCGCCCGCATTGTTGTCCCGGATGGACACAGGCCCGGCGCTCGTCAGCAGCCCGCCAACGGGCGCCATCGTGAGCGTGGGCCATACCGTTGGTGCGCTCTGTGTCGCGGTGACCAGATAGCAGATGTTGCCGATAACGACGAGCGCGGTGGTTTCGTCGGGAAGCTCCCACATGCCGCGCACCGGCAGCGGCGCGCCAGAATATGGCTGTGGCCACACGGTCATCGTGTCGGAGAAACCGGGCGCACCGCCGTCGGGTGCCGCGCAAAGCTGGGTCAGACCTGGACAGCCGAGCAGCCCCACCACCTCCTTTGCGTTCTGCTGGTTGACTTCGGGATAGAAGTTGATGCAGATCTGGTTGTCCTGCCGCTTGTTCGGCGCGTTGTCCTGTCCGCCGGCGAGCCCGAAGTCACCGAAGAGGTTCAGGGGTCCGTTATTTCCCGCAGCCATTACCGGTACCCCCCGTGGGTGATCCAACCCCCATCAGGACGGTTGCCGCGCGCCAGCTCGCGGTCATACTGAGCAACCGCCGCCGGCCGCGCGTTGAGCGCCTTGATGTAGTCGGATGCTTCGCGCGCGAGTTTTTCGAGCATCGCCGGAATGGTCGTCGCGCCCATGTATTCCAGCCACAGATCGCGGGCGAGCAGCAGTTTCAGCGCACGCGAATAGCCCTGCGGCATCACCAGCACCTGGTCAAGGGTGAGGTTTTGCAGGATCGTGTCAGTGAAAAGGTGGCACTCGCAGCTATTGCCCGGTGTCTGGTAGACATTCAGCAGCCCATAGGGGAACGTGTTGTTGTACCAGGCCACCGTTGGCCACGGTCCCGGCTGCGCCTTGTACAGGAACTGCGTGTACTGGGTCTCCGTCTCGTAGACATCGAGCGTGAAGTCAAGCGCATTGAAGCGGGTAAAGCCGTGCGTAATGCGCAGCGGGCGCGGAATCGGCAGGTCGCCTGGAACGGTGAACGTGAAGCTGTCGAGGCCCGCAGAATTACCGATCGCATTGGCCGAAAGCGTGACCGTATTCGTGCCAATCGCGGTCACCGTGGTATTGAGCGGTAGCAAACCCTGGACGTCTGTCAGGATCGACCCAGAGCCCACCGCATACGCGGGAGACGCGCCAGCGACCAGTTGCGCCGGCAGGTTTGTCACGCCAGTGATGACGTTCGAACCAGCCGTGAGGGTGCCAGCGAACGGCGGCAGCCCGAGCAGGGAATTGACCGGATTGCCGACCTTGTACAGCATCTTGTTCGCGGTCCAGTTCAGGATGTTTTCCTGCGAGCCAAAGATGAACTGCTTGTCTGTCGACAGCGAGTCGAGCAGGTCATTGAGCGTGTCCAGGCTGTCGTTCTCGTCAGGCGTCTGGATTGGTTCCCCGGACTGGTACGAGTTGATCTTGCGCAGCGCCCCCTGGATGAGGTTCAGCGCGGTCGTGGTGCCGATGGTCATGAAAATGCCCCTGCCGTGAACTGGCTGGATACAGCCATCTTTGGTGCGTTTACCGTGAGCGTGATCGGTGGGGTGTAGCTCTCGCCCGTGCCCGTCACGTTGGTGACGGTTACTGGTTGTCCTGCGGCCGGTGACTGCGCGGTGACGACGTTTTCTGGCTTGCCGTGCTGCCACACGATGGCCACTGGCCACGGCGCGAAATACCCCACTGTCGGCGGCGGGTTGTCGATGTTCGGCACGGAACCGTCGTTAGGTACGATTCCCGCCTCGATCAGCGTGGTTGTCGCTGCGCGCCAGTTCATGCCCACCAGATTCGGCATCGTCGCCATGCAAACCCTCGAAATAAAAAAGGCCGACAGCTTTGCGGCTGCCGGCCAATCACCGCCTGTGGAGACAACGAGGGTTCTGTTACCAGTCCATCTGGTTACCGGAGGCCGGCTTCGTCCAGTTGGGCTGCACGCGGAAGACCGTCACCACGTACGCACCGGCCGGCGGCGTCAGCGCGCCAGCGGTCGGATTCACGAACTGCACCGAGAGCGTGTCGGCTGCCGAGACATAGGCCGAGAGGATGCCAACGCCCGCGGTGATGCTCGATGGGCTGACTTCGACGGAGTCGGTAGGAAGCAGGCCGATACCGGTATTGGCAAACGTCTGGACCGGTGCACTCGCCGCCGCGACAGAAGCCGGCGTGATGTTGATCGAGAACACGCCGATCTTCTGGATATTGCCGATCGGCGCCTGCGTCGTGTCCGGCTGCGTCGCTACGTTCGGCCCAGGATTCGAGCCATCGACGTTGGTAGATGCGGGAAAGCTCATGGCGTCTGCTCCTTAGCCCGACACACGAACGGCGAGCGGACGGTAGAGGCTCGAAAATCCATAAGCCACGTCCATACGCGTCGGTTCAGCGTCGTTGTTGATGGTGTACTGCGTCGCAACGCGGATCGACAGGCCCAGGTCCTCATCGAACGCGCGGCTCGCTTCCACAGCCGTGCGCGGCAGCGGCAGGTCCACGAAGGCCAGTGCGAACGCGTCGCGGTGGAAGTACAGGTTTTCCGTCGAGGACGTTCCGAGCGTCGCGCCACCGTTCAGCGTGACGGTCTGGCCGTTCAGCGTCTGGCCCGCGGTAAGCTGGCAGTTCTGGAACTGGCCGCCGGTGATCACGCACTCGCCAATCGTCAGGTCCACCAGACCGCCAGACGAGGCGGTATAGAGGCCGGTCGTGGCGTTGAACGTGCCATTGGTCAGCGTGGCCGGTGCGAAGCCAGGGCCGCCGGGAGCAGCGGAACCCGTCAACTGCGCGTATCCGCCCGGCGGCAGCACAACGAATTGCTTGAGCGTCGTGCCATAGCGGCCACGGTTCTGCGGGTTGACCGGGTACACGTTGGAGATCTGCAGCGTGTCGCCCACCTTGGCCGATGCAGAGCTTGCCGTGAGGCCCGAGAGCGTAAGCACGCCGCTCTGTGCCCAACCCGAGGTCAGGTATGCGCTACCTGGAGTCGCGTTGACCACGGGCGTGCCAAGCAGGGAGCCGGTCGTGTAGTTAGCGATGTTCGGATCTTCGAACCAGTCGGCGCCCGCGGTCTTCGAAGCGATCATGCCCGTTTCGAAGTATTCGCTGATGCGCGCCTGCGGGTTATAGAGACCCGACAGTGCCGGCGTGAGGAACGCATTGGCGATAGGCGACATCACCGAAGTCGGGATCAGGCCTTTCGGCATGCCTTCCGACACGAGGATCGCGCGGGCATTGGTGAACGGTTGCAGGGCCTGCTGCGCCGTCTGGCTCGATCCCGGCGGCGTGCCCGGTGTGCCCTGACGGTTGGCGGTGTTCTGCATCGCGAAGTACGCGCCGTCCGAGTCGATGCGGTTGCCAACAGCGACGCAGGCCGGATGGATGAAGCGTTCTTCGAAGTCGTCAATGTCCAACAGCATGTTGATGGTGTTGAACTGGATATCGACGTGGAACTGGTACAGGATGTTGACCGGTACGTAGTTCTCCGTGGAGGGCTCGACGTTCAGCGCGGGGCCAAACGTACCCAGGTAGCGCGGGGGCAGGCGGACGTTACACGTCGCGCCGATCTTGCGGCCCTTTTGCCCGAATTCCTTATCGTATTGACGGTTGAACTTGTCCGTCAGCACGCACATATTGGCCAGAACCGGGAGTGCCCGATTGGTGATCTGGCTGATTGTCAGCAGTTGGTTTGCCACCGATGGCTCCTAAGCGCGCCTTGCGAGCGCAAGCAATTTCGATTGCGTGGCTTAGGGGCCAACCGGTGACGCGGCTCAGTGCCGCTTGCGCATGCCGAGATTGAGACGGTTACGCTTGGAGAAGTCTTCGATGGCTTCGCGGATATTCATATCCCGCGAGTCCTTCGCTGCACCTGCGCTACCCGCACCTTCGATCGGCGTGAACACCGGGGCCGCTTTACCACGCGGCTTGCTCGGGATATCTCCCGTGTTCTCTGCGCTCGGTGCAGGCTTGGCCTGGCCGTTGGATGCTTCCTTGCTCGACGGTTTGTCGTTCTGGGTCGAATGTCCTTCCCCCGACCCGAATGGCGTGAGAGTACTCTCGATCTTTCCGATTTTCACCAGTTGCTCATCGGGTGGAAGCTTCGCGAGTGATACCAGTAGATCCGGGTTCTTCGCGAGGTGATAGCCAAGCTCTGCGAACATTTCCGACTTCTGCATGTAACCGGCGACTGCGCGCGGCACTTCCAGATCGACAGCGCCTGTCACCTCGGCGTAGTCGGGCACCAACTCAAGCGCGCGCGCAATGCGCCCCTTGGCTGTCTCGACCATCTGGGCCTGCACGCGCTCACGTTCTGCCCTGGCATCGGCCTCGGCCCGTTCGCGCAGGCCCTGTTCAACGCCGAACTTCACCATCGCGTCGATGTAATCGGATTCGTTGGTATAGGCATGGCGCTGTGGCTTCTCGGGCGCCTTCTCGACCGGAACCTCGATCTTGCCCTTGCCGGTGCGCAGAACTTCCAGTTCCTGCTCCAGCAGCTTGGCGCGGCTCTCCGCGAGCTGGCGCTCGTTGTACTGCGCGGCGGCGAATTCCTCGGCTTCCTTCTGCATGCGATGCTTCTTGCCGATGGCCTTCTGCATCTGCTGCGTGAACTCGCGCTTCTGACGCGGCGTGAGGCCATCGTCGCCTTCGACGTCGTCGGGATCGTCGTGCGTTTCGACGTCGGGCTTTTTCGTTTCAGTCTCGGGCTTCTTCGTATCGCCTTCGGGCTCTTTCGTTTCAGGTTGCTGCTCGATCTCGACACCCGCATCAGCGAGGATTGCGGGCAGGTCGCTGCTGTCCAGTACGGTAACGGCCATCACTGTTCTCCTTCCACAACAAGCCAGTCATCGGCCAGGATCGAATCCATGCCGGGGATGAAAATCGATACGCTGTCGTCAGCGCGCTGGATCACCAGGTGCGCCGTGTACGGTACAACGTTGCCCGTCAGCGCGGGAAAACGAGCCGGCGGCACGTAGTAGACGAACGCACCAGATGCCTCCCAGGGCGCACGCGTTACACGCAACCCTGCCTTTGCCGCCTCGATGGCGAACCCGAAGGATGCCCCTTCGATCTTTGTTTCCTCATGCCCTCTCATTGCTGATCTCCGTTGGTGGTGGGTTGTGCTGTCGCGGCCCGGTCAGCCGCCGCGTTCATGTTGTCGTTGCTCATCGATGCCGCAGCCTGCGAGGCATTGTGCAGAAGCTGCTTTTCGAGCATCGCCGCATCGTGTTCGCGGTCGCCCTGCGAATCGATGATCTTGCCGCCGGCGCGGATCTCTTCGACACTCAGCGCTGTCGTCGCGCGCGTGTTCGTGTCGTGCACCTTCGTCGCGGCCTGAATCTGCGCCTTCTGCAAGCCCTGCTTCAGTTCGACCTGCGCGGCCTGCAACTGCTGCTTGATCGCCTGGTTCTCGTTCGCGAGCGACTGGATCACGCTCTTCGCGCGGCTCGACATACCGTCCATGACCTTCTTAAGCCCTTCCGGGTTCGCGGCCATCAGGCGGTCGGCAAGTTCCTGCATGTACGGGTGGTCGATCGAACGGAAAACGAGGTCCGGCGCGGTCTTCGCGATGATCTCCGCGAGTGCAGGAATCTTGAGGAGTTCGATCATGTTGTCCGCGCCCTCTTCGCGCTTCGTATCGTAGCCGGGACCGGTATCCATCACCACATCGTATTTGCCAACGGAGAGGTCATTCTTGATGCGCTTTTCGCCTTCATCCTCGGTTTGCTCGTTGAGCGTCACCATCTGCGGCGTCGAGTCCTCACCGATGATGCGCTGCACGCGGCCCGGCTCAGACATGTAGGCAGGAATCCACTCGGCCATGACACGCCAGCATTGCGCGATCGCCTGCGTGAGGTTGTCGTAGTACTGGTAGTGGGACTGGTCAGAGAGGTACTGGCGCTTCTCGATGGCGCGGCCCGACACCACAACGCCCTGCTTGTCCTGGCCTGGCTCGTTGGGCATGCCGGCCACGGCAGTGAGGTTCGAGCGCATGCCCTGTACGAACTCGCTGAAGCCCTGCTCGATCTGTGCCGGCTCCTGACGCTGCGGTGGCGGAACCATCACCGGCAAGCCCCCTGTTTCCAGCAGGATTGGCTTGTAAACGAGAACCGGATAAGCCTTCTGGTTCGCGTCTTCCCATTCGGGGTGGCCGTCGAGTTGACCCTCCGCTGCCACCCACGGTGCCTTCGGCGTGAGCCCCAGCCGCTTGATCTTCGCGACCTCGCCATAGTTGACCATGCGCTGCGGATCCATCATCGATTCAACCATGCCGCGACGGCGCACCTTGCCGTCAATATCCATCGCCTTGCCCTGCACGCGGAAAACCGGAATGTACGTGCCGGGGATCTGTTGACGCTCCATCACGACCAGGCCGTTCAGACGGAACCACTCGACTTGGCGCTTGACCGAATCGCGCTCACCTTCGATCGTCAGGCCAAGCTGCTTGAAGCCCTTGTGAACGTCATCGAGCACGACACGGCCATTCTCACTGCGCGGCAACTCGGAACGATAGAGCGTCAGCTCCTCGCCCTTGCGGTTGCGCACGAGGTAAAGCGTCTCAGCCTTCTCGCGGATGCGGAAATATTCGGCCAGCCGGATATCTTCCTTGTCCTCCCAGTCGAGGCGCCCGGATGCACGGTCGATATCGTTCCAGTTGACATTCTTCGCGCTCGGGTAGCGACGGCGATATTCCTGGCGGTTCATCTTCACGGAGATGAGGCACCAGTTCTGGTCGGCCCCGCTCGGCATGATCGCGCTCGGATCCATCGACACGCTAAAGATGTTGCGGATCGGCTTGATACGCAGGTCCTTGCGAAACGACTTCGGGTCCTCATACTCCGCGATCAGCCTGAAATAGCCCTCGCCCGCATCCACTGCACGCTCTGCCGCGAGGTCGTAGGCAACGGAGGCTTCAGAGCGTGTCTCAACGTGCCGGCCGATGCCGTTGATGACCTCGGCAATCTCGATATCCGCGCCGTCGCCAACCGGATGGCATTTCCCGCGCGGCCGCTGCTGCTTGATGTTGTTCACCACGCGGTCAACGAACGCATCGGTGAGGTTGATGGTCAGTTCGGGCGAGTCCTCTGCCGCGCTCGTGACGACGTCGTGATCCCACTGGTCGCCCTCGCGGAAGAGCATGGCGGCCTTCGCGCGCTTGCGGTTATCCGAGTCCGCTTCGTTCGCGATCTGGAGGCGGTCGCGCGCTTCTTCCCAGATGTCCTCGTCCTTGATGGCTGCGAACTCGCGATCTTCCTCGGTGCGATCGACCGGCTCGTTGGAGCCCTGCTCTACCTGGTCTGTCATGGTCTTAAGTCCTCATCCATCCGTTGTTTTTGCCGACGCGCCTGTGAATGATCTGCGAGCGCTGCTCGGGCTTCGATTCCTCGGGCTTGGTCAGTTCAGGGAACAGGTCAGCGAAGGCCCAGACCATCGCATCCGCCCGGTTCGGGCTGTTCTCGCCCATATAGCCATGTGTGGTGAACGCGCACAACTCATCTTCGAGTTCGGTGAAAACGCCGGCCATGCGGATGCGGCCGAGTTCGGCCAGCGACGAGATCGGCTCGGCGCGAACGACCTTGCCGCGCGACGCGGTGACAGGACGAAAAGGGACGGTAGAGCTGCGCGAACGGATCACGAACTTGACCATTGCGCCGCCGTAGTTCATCTCGGCCACGATGCGGTCAGCGTCCCACCGCTTCCATGCGTCCACCGCGACCTTTCCCCATATCGCTGGCCCTGCCTTGCACGTCAGATCCTCAAGCACGTATCCGTTGCCGTCGATGCCGAGGCCACAGACCATGATGCCGATCTCGTCGTTGTCAACGTTCTCATCGTCATCGGCGCCCGAAGGATCGACAGCCACCACGATTCGCAGCATGTCGGGTAGCTCGCCGTCGATGTCGCGCCAGCGCTCGAACCATTCATCGCGGAACAGCGCGTTGGGCGCCGCGTCGCGGAACTCGCCGTAGAGGAAGCGCTTGCGCAGGCGTTCAGGCAGTGCTTCGAGCGTCTTGATGTACGACTCGGACAGGTTCTGGCGGTTGTCGCCCGGATTGATCCGATAGAAGTCATAGTCGGTTTCGATGAGCGGCTGCCGCGAGTCCGGGTCCTGCTTGGTCTTGAACATCTTGTATGTCCAATGGCCCTTGTCCGGGGGGTTCTCGTCGTAGTACATCTTCAGTCGCAGATCGAGACCGGTAGCGCGGTCCGTGACCTTCTGCGCAAGACGCGTCACAGCGATATTGCGGCTGTTATACGGGATCTGGCTGCACTCGTTGAGGAAGATGTCGGCGTATTCGTTACCGAGAATCTTCTCGACGCGCGCCGAGTCATCGAGACCACCAAACCACATCTCGCTGCCGCCCGGAAACGTCGCGTAGAGGTCCGACTTGTTCAGGTCATAGGTGACGCCAGGGAAACACAGGCGCATGACCGTGGGGAACGTGTTGAGAACGATGGACTGCTTGACGTGGCCGGCTCGGAAGCGCAGAACGACGCCGCGTGAACCGGGAGCCTTCAGGCGCCGCTGGATCATCTTGCGGATGATGAGGAACGTCTTGCCTGAGCGGGAGCCACCAGCGAGCATCACGTGCGTGGCAGGGCCATTCAGGACTTCCTGAGCCTCTGCCTGCTTCTCGGTGAGGACAAAGTCACCCATGGATGTCGGACCCACTCAGAACGAGTTGCACCGGCGCATCCGGATCACCCGAATGGGTGATGTTGTCGCCATAGACCTTCCGGTTTCGCACTTTCAGTTCCCACTTGCGCGCCTCCATCCGATTTCTGGCGACGGCCGCGTCTTTCTCGGTATCGGCGATGTAGACGATGTCCTGCAAAACCGATCCCTCGTAATCCTTATAGGCCTGGTCATATTGCGCTTGCAGCTCGGGCGTGCGCTTGCGCCACCGATTGAAAGCGGTGCGATCAGGCATGCCCTTCGTCTCGCATATCTCGCGAACGCTCTTGCCGTCCGCGATCAGCTCACAGATTCGGTCGAACAGCGCCTGCGAGAACGCGACACGCGGGGCCTGTGGTTTCTTGCCGGCCATTACCGCGCCCTCGGATCATGATGCTCAGCGGCGTACCACTTCGACACAAAGTCCTGGCACTCACCGAGGTTGGTAAAGCGCATCGCGCGCTCCGGCCGGTCCTGGTCCCATTCCTCCGGATAGAGCGTGATCACATACGCGTCGCCGTAGTTGCGCACGTTCAGCAACGCGCCCTTGCGCCAGTCAGCGGGCACGGTGACCTCGTCCTGCTGCGTCATCACCGGCGCGTCATCGAGCGGCATCACAGGCTCTTCCACCGCCGCGATGGGCGACCCTACGCGCTTAACCCTGGCGCGATTCATGACCGCCCCCGTTTGCGAATGGACGTCGGCTTGTACTGGTCGCGCGCGAGGATGCCGAAGTTGACCCATCCCGGCACGCGGATGACGAGCGGATGCCCGCTGATGAACACCGGAAGTTCGATGTAGATGCCGTACAGTTCCTTCATGCCGGCACCTCGTCCTTAGCCACAACTCCGCTCACATCCGCCTCGCGGCACATGATGTGCACCTTGTTGCCCCACAGCACCTGCTGGAAGCTGTAGCCGTGCATGCGGCCGTCGACCTTAACCGCGCCCAACTCAACGATGTCGCCAACCTTCACCTGCGTGGGCTGGAACACCTTTGAGCGCCACATCTTCGTGCGCTTGCTCTTCTCGACATGGTCGTAGCAGAGCGGGTAGTGACCGGGCCCTACGGCCTTCACGATGCCGCGCAGGGGCTTCGTATGCTCGATCACGGTCAGGATGTTCGAGTGCAGCACATCGAGCGGCTCGACCACGATGTAGTCGTGCATGGGCTTGATCTGCTCATCCGGCGCGATGTAGGTGGTCGAGTCATAGCTCAACTCGCCACCCATGCCATTGACTGAAGGTTTGATACGTGGCATCAGCTGCGCTTCCGTGAATAGTTGGGGCTCTTGTCGGTCATCTTGCCGGCCTCGAGCGTCTTGCCCTTGCCGCCCTGGTCCTGTGACTTGAACCCATCGGCCTTGTGGGCCTCGCCGCCCTGCGTGAAGAGCTTCTTGAGCATGTCGCCGTGCTCCTGGTGCATTTCGAGCACCGCGGCCTTGCGCCCTTCGTCGCCATGGATCTCGGCGGCGCGACCAAGCGTGCGGAAGTCGTCCTCTGCCTGCCAGCGGCGCTGACGCTCCTTCTCTTCCTTCGACTCCTTCGGGTGTCCCATCGTGTCGCGCGGCATTATTTGCGCTCCTTCACGTTGTTGAAGGCATCCGGCGTGGGCCGTACGGCGCCCGTTTCCTTGCCCTGGCTCTGGCCATTCGAGTTGAAGTGTCCCGACGGCATGCGCGGCTGCGATTGCGACTGCGACCGGGACGGCTGGGTTTCACGCTTTGCCATGATGCTTCTCCTTTTTGGCCTGTTCGCGGGCTTCGGAATAGCCCACAGCAAGGCGTTGCTTGACTTCGGGGAACTTGCGCTCTTCGCGCCTGGACGAGACGAAGCGGCCGATAAAGCTGCTCAGTTTCTCGCCCTCGTTTCGCTTCGGCATGTCGATGCTCCTGTGGACTGCCACTGCTATACACCCTGCAATTCGCTTATGCGAGCACAGGTATCACTCAATCCGGCGTGAGCGCATAAACGGCCAGCGCGCAGAAGAGACCGGCGACCGGGTTGTGACCGATCAGGCCGAGGATCAGGCCAATGGCCATAATCGCGACGAACTCAAGCATGGGATGCCTCCGACGAGAGAACCTGCAACACGTCCTCGATGATCCATTCGAGCCGCGTGTTGATCGTGTAGATACCGACGATGATTCCGCGCGTGCCGTAGCCCCTGCGTGCGGGCCATGGGTACGTCAGCATCTTTCCGTGATACCAGCGCACCTGACGCGCGCCAGCGACCTGCAGGAGCATGAAAATGCGCTCGGCGGTAAGGTGCGCTCGCTCGGTGGGCGAAGCCGGATCAAACGCCCGATGGATGCGGTTCTGTCTCAGCATCGCTGCCTCCATGCAACGAATGGCTTGCGCAGGTACTCGTGAAAGCGCTGCTCGGCCTCCCGGTCTTCGGCCAGCACGCGGCGCGACTCGATCTTGCAAACCACGCGTATGAACTCCGCTGCCTCGTCCACGGTCAGCGGATCGACCTCAGCGTGGGACGCTGCCCATGCGCGGAATAGCGGGTCTCTTGGTAGCATTCCGGCGAGTTGGAGGACGGTGGCCATCATTCCCTCCAAAGGGCCACGAAGACAAGCATCGCGCCCCAGCCAACAGGTGCGCCCAGCGTGTGCCCGATGAGGCAGCAGCCGATGCTAGCGATAAGGGTTGTGAAGAACCACATCATGCTGTCACCTCAGATTTGCAGTTCATGGTTTGAGCGCTCCGATAGCGGGCAACGTGCCCAGGATGGTGATATCGCCCGGCGAGCCGTAACGGGGAACCGCCTTGATCGCTACCATCGCGACGCCGAGCGCGGGCCATGCGTGGCTAGAAACGCCGTACAGCGGTCCCGGTTGGCCCTTGGTGCCGATCTGCGGTGTCTTGCCACCGCCCGTTGCCGGGAAGCGATCGATGATGGCCTGACGCACGTTCGGATCTTTCGCTTTGCTCGTGCCGCACAGGGCGAGCTTCACATCGCGACGGTAGACGAGGCGCACGCTCCCTGGATCACGCGCAGCCTGCATGAAGCGGCCGATCCAAACGCATGTCTCGAACACCTCGCGGCCGACAGCCATGCCATACGAGTCGATCATTTCGATTGCGACACACGACTCGTGCATCGCCACAATTTCGAGCATGTCGATATTGCTGTTCACACCGCTAGCGTGAACGCGCTCGCCGTCGAAGAGAACCCAACCGCTTTCGAGTGTGCCAGGGTCGATTGCAAGAAGCGTCGCG
>FTBI01001252.1_pt1 | contig 26060 bp, 28 predicted proteins | sample 1639171 | NCBI WGS metagenome assembly FTBI01 (sample SAMEA3914812, study PRJEB12502) | metagenome | biome: forest; material: soil | place: Canada | collected 2011-07-07 | depth 0.1 m | reverse complement strand
CGCACGACCTCGACCTTGACGGACAGGTCACCCTGCGCCAGGGCATTGGCGCCTTCGACCGCACGCTGCAGCGGACGGACGATGGAACGCGTGACCAGCCCGGCCAGAACCAGTGCGACGATCACCGCCAATGCCGCGGTGCTCCAGAGGACCATGCGTGCGGTATTGTAGGCGTCAAGGCTGGCCTGCACGCCATCGTCCATCGCCTTTTGCTCGAAATCCTGGAAATCGGTTTGCGCCTTGAAGAGCGTGTTTTGCAACGGCACCGCGGCCGACAGGGTGGCACGAGCCCCATTCACGTCATGAGCGGCCAATTGCGCATAGGCTGGCCTCATCTCTGCTGCATAGATCATGCGCGTCTGTACCAGGGAAGCCAAGGCCGCCTTTTCGGCCGATGTCGTCACTTGGTTTTGCAACGCCTCGTTGAGAGCGCCGGTTTTTTTGACCTGGGCCAGAGTTTGCGCGACTTCGGCCGTTTGTGCGTCGGGCGTCGGTGCCTCTAGCGTGCGGTACGCCAGCAGGGTGTTCAGATAGACCCCTTCCTTGATCTGATTGACCAACTGCACCTTTTTCGCGAGGTTACCGGTGACGTTGACCATATTCGCATTCATGCTCGCCATCTGCATACTGACCACCCCGCAGATCACCAGCAGCAAAACCAGTACCGCGCCGAAAGTGGCCGTCAGTCGGGCCCCGATCTTCATTGCCATGTGTTACACCTCTGATTGCGTTTATTAGAATTCAAATCATTTGCCTGCTTTCAGATGCCTTGACGTAACTAGCTGCGAGGCGTCTACAGACGAGGGTGAACCAAACGTGACCGGACGCTGTGATGAGCAGCCAGCCTCCGAGTATGTTTGGCATACAAAATACATGATCAAGATAACTATCACCTTACATTGCAGCGGGTTCGACTGAACAGGTGCGGAAATAGGGGGTGCGACAAATTGCCGCTGCCATGCAGCAGCGTGCACAGTGAATGCGCGTCTGTCCGTCATCGCTTGACTAATTAGGGTCGGGGGTCATATTCTCTACACCGCAGAAAAGTCCCCAATAGCGCTTCGGCATGTCGTCCACGCGGCCATGTTCCGAGTGCAGTCGCGTATTGGTGTCGCTCGCCACAACATCGATATTGCGGACCCGCGCTGCCCCGCGAAAAATAATGCTTGGCCTGCCATCAAGCGCCACCTATGCATATCCACGCCATCAAATACGCCTTGATTCTTGCCTGCTCGTGCATGGCCGTCGCCGATGCATGTGCCGCCGATGTCGCTGGTGTCGTCAAGACCCTGAAGGGGACGGTGCACATCGAGCGATCTGGAGGAAGTTCGAGCGTGGCTATCGGTAGCGAGGTTTACAGCAGCGATCGCATTGTGACCGGCCCGCAATCCTCCATCGGCATCACCCTGCGTGACAATACGCTGCTTTCCGAGGGCGCCAATTCCGTCCTCGAGCTCAACAAATTCGCGTTCAATACAACGACCTATGATGGGACGCTGGACGCCACCATCAAACGCGGTTCCTTGGCAGTGATTGACGGAAAGCTGGCGCAGGCAAATCCGGGTTCCGTGCGTTACAGCACGCCGACCACCACGCTGGGCGTGCGCGGCACGGAATTCATCATTGAAGTCGGCGGTAACGGGGAGAGTGCACCTTGAAGGCTGCGATCCGACGACATCGGTGGGTATTCGGCGCGGCATTCGCCATGCTGGTTTTCTTGTCCGGGTGTAGCACTCCCCCGGACAAAGTCATTTTATTGCCAGATCCGGAAGGCAAGGTCGGAGCGGTCATTGTCCGCAGCGCCACCGAAGAACAACTGATAAACAAGGCTTACGCTGGGGTTGACGTCGCTAAAGGCGGTGCCATGGAACAAACGCTGGATAGCCAAGCCAGTGTGCAAGCACGCTATGGCGATTTGTTAGCTGCTCGGCCTCCGCGCCCCATGACATTTACCATCAATTTTCTCTTTGACTCCGCCACCCAGTTGGCACCGGAGTCATCTGCCACGGTTGCAAAGCTAAAAGCCGTCCTGGCAACCTGGCCTGCGCCTCACCTCGTGGTAGTTGGTCATACCGATCTGGCGGGCTCCCAAGGGTTCAATGACAGACTGTCCATGCGGCGGGCGCAGACTGTCGCGGCGTTCTTGATCAAGGAAGGTATTCCAGCCCAACAAATAGAGACCGCTGGCCGCGGCAAGCGTGAGCCACTAGTCCAAACGGCAGATGGCGTTGCCAATCCCCTGAACCGGCGCGTAGTCATCACCATACAATGACCCGAGCCATCCGCTACCGTTCATGAAACGCTTTAGCGAACGATTGCTTGCCTTTGTAAAAACGCTGCTGAGGGCGCGCCAGGGGCGTCCGGTGGCGCTCGTGGTCTTGTTCTGCTTGAGCTTGCTCAATCTATGCAGCGAATGGCCGAACGATATAGCACGTCCGGCTTTCGTGGACGCGATTGACAAGGTGGTCCCGAGTTCGTTTGGAACGGCCCGGCGAATTTTGTTCGACCACTATCAACGTCGCTTGCCACGAATTCCGACAACACAGCCCGTGACCATTGTCGAGATTGATGAGAAGACGCTGGCAGCCATCGGTCAATGGCCGTGGCCGCGCAATCGACTCGCGGCCCTGGTGGATGCCATTGCGGCAATGAAACCGCTGGCCATCGGTCTCGACATCTATATGCCGGAGCCCGATCAAACGTCTCCCGACAAGGTGGCTGACAATCTGCCGAAATCGGCGGCGGCCCTGGCCGCCGGCTTGCGGGCCCTTCCTAGTCACGAAGCCATTCTCGCCAAATCGTTGCGGGCGGCACCGACCGTACTGGGTGCCGCGGCATTCGATCATGCCGCCTTCACCACCAGTACCGACCTGCGTAGCGCTCCGGTCCTCGTGCACGGCACCGACCCACTGCGCAGTGTGCAAAGGTTCAATTATGTGCTGGCCAGCCTGCCGGAATTGCAGGCGGCGGCGCACGGGGAGGCGATGTTGAACGTACCGCTGGAACAAGGCGTGGTACGGCGGATTCCCCTCATCATGGGTTTGGGCCAGCAGTTGGTGCCTAGTCTGCCAATAGAAATGCTCCGCATCGCGACGGGGTCTCCGGCTGTCGATGTTTTTGCGGATGCAGCGGGCGTGCAGGCGGTGGGCGTCGCGGATGTGCAGGTGCCAACGCAGCCCGACGGTGACATCTGGTTGCATTTCGCATCCATTCGGTCAACGCAGAACCGCTATGTATCCGCGCGCGACATCCTGCAGGGAAAAGTCGATGCGGACCGCATCCGCAACAAGTTGGTCCTGGTTGGACTGACCGGCTCCGGTCTGACTGACATGCGCACGACCCCGCTGGGGGAACTGGTGCCGGGTATCGAAATTCAGGCCCAGGTTATCGAGACGATTTTCGAGGGTAATTTCCTGCGTCGCCCGACCTGGTTGATATGGGCAGAAACCGCTTTCATCCTGGCGTTCGGTCTGCTGATCATCTGGTATGTGCCACGCACCGATTCGCGACTTGCCGTGTTTATAAGAGCCGTGCCCAAGGCTTCCGCCATTTTGGGCATATTCCTGAATCTGCTGATTCTTTCAAGCGGCCTCTTGTTTTTCAAGTATCTCGGGCTGCTGGTTGATGCCGCCTCGATTTTCATTATCCTGTCCGCAGTCATGGGCTGCTTCTTTTCAACCGCGTTGCTCCACGACGGCGCACAAACCAAGCCGGAAGCCGTGCGTGCGCAGGTGCGTGAGGACGACAACGGCCGCACCGAAAAAGCGCCCGGGGCCGAGGTAGCCTGACGGGATTGCCCCGTGAAGCCGGACGTTCTGAAGCACGCCGAGTAAGCGCCTGACCCTTAATGGATTTCAGCTTTTCGGACTCGCGACACCGCACCGGGCGTTCGGGAGGCGTAGTTTGTCGTCTGGACATAGTGAAGTCCCGAAACGCACGATGGATCGCCTAAACTATAGAATCAACGAACACGGCGATTCCCCTTCGGCTAGCCCACCATGGCGCATATCTACTTCGCGGCTTCGATTCAGCGGCACATCGCAACGCCCGAGTGCGAGATCGACGCGCCCACGCTAGGCGAAGCGCTCGAGGCCGTGTTCGCCGCGCAACCTCGACTGCGCGGCTACATCCTTGACGATCAGGGCGCACTGCGTAAGCATCTCTCTGTGTTTGTCGACGGCCGGCCGGTGCGCGACCGGCAACATCTGTCCGATGCGATCGGCGAAGAAAGCCAGGTTCACGTGATACAGGCGCTGTCGGGCGGATAACAGGGTTACAGCCGTACTCACGTACTCAGGGAGACACCAGCCATGAGTGATCGATTGCTAGTCGCAACCCGCAAGGGACTGTTCATTCTGCAAGCCGACGGCAACGGCGGCTGGACCCTCGGTGAGCCGTATTTCGTCGGCGAGCCGGTCAGCGTGGTGCTCCCGGATCCCCGCGATGGATCGCTGTATGCCGCGCTCAATCTCGGCCACTTCGGCGTGAAGTTGCATCGCCGGCGAGCGGGCATGGTGGATTGGGAAGAGTGCGCGGTTCCCGTCTACCCGCCGCAGCCTGTCGACGAGACGCATAGCGGTGACGGCGCGCACGCGAGTGCGAGCGTGAATGCCAGTGTGAGTGCGAACGCGAATGAGAGCGTGAGCGCCGCCGCACCTAGCCCGCCACCGCCCTGGACGCTTCAGCAAATCTGGTCGCTCGAAACCGGCGGCCCGGAGGAACCGGGCGTCCTGTGGGCAGGCACGATTCCCGGCGGACTCTTCCGCTCCGACAACGGTGGCGGCACGTGGGTGCTCAACCGTGCGCTGTGGGATCGCCCGGAGCGCCGCGAATGGCTCGGCGGCGGCTACGACGCGCCGGGCATCCATTCCGTGATGGTCGATCCGCGCAACAGCCGGCACGTGACGATAGGCGTGTCGTGCGGCGGCGTCTGGCAAACTGCGGACGGCGGCGCGAGCTGGCGCCTGACTGCCGAGGGCATGGAGGCCGACTACATGCCGCCGGAGCGGCGCGGCGATGCCAACGTGCAAGACCCGCACCGCGTTGTGCAATGCGCGGCAAACCCGGATGTGCTGTGGACGCAGCATCACTGCGCGATTTTCCGCTCGACCGACGGCGCGGCACACTGGCAGCGCATCGAGGCGCAACCATCGAGCTTTGGCTTCGCGGTCGCCGTGCACCCGCGCGAGCCGGACACCGCGTGGTTCGTGCCTGCCGTGAAAGACCAATACCGGATCCCGGTGAATGGTCAGTTTCTCGTCACACGCACACGCGATGGCGGCCGCACCTTCGAGCGCTTCTCGAGCGGCTTGCCGCCCGCACCGGCGTATGACCTCGTGTACCGGCACGGGCTCGCCGTGGATGAATTCGGCACGCGCCTCGCGATGGGGTCGACGACTGGCGCGCTATGGACGTCCGACGACAGCGGCGAAAGCTGGCATTTGATTTCAGCGCATTTGCCGCCGATTTATTGTGTTCGGTTTGGATGAGGGCGCATGGTCCAGCGGCACCGGCGCCGGAATTGCGGCCGGGTTCTCAAACGTGGCGATCGGCGACTTCATCGCGCCCGGCGGACGTGCGCCATTGAACGCTCAGCAGATGCTCGCGCATGCATCGGGCTGCTGCGTCGCCGTCACGGGCTTTCATGGCGCTGACAATATTCTGATGTTGCTGGGCGAAATAGCGCCGGGTCTCCTGGGTAGACGTTTTTTCGCGTACGTCGGGCTTTACGCGCATGGCATTGATGACTTCCATCAGTGCGATGAGCGCGGGATTGCGTGTGGCCTGTCCGATCAGCAAATGAAATCGATGATCCCATTGTTGCCACTCCGCATCATTTTGGGCGCCGGCGTTTTTCCGTGCGCACTTTTCCAGCTCCAGCAGGTCGTCCGGGCTCGCTTTTGTCGCCGCAAGCTCTGCGAGTGCCGGTTCGACCAGCAGCCGCATTTCTTCAATGTCGGCCGGACTGGTTCCAGCGTGCAGTCCGCGCAGCGTCGGAGCAAACTTCAGCGGGCGCGCGCCCAGATAGGTGCCGCGGCCGACACCGCGCCATACGCGGCCGGATGCTTCCAGTGAAGCCAGCGCGGCGCGCAGTTCCCTGCGGCTGACGCCAAGGTCTTCAGCCAGCTTTCTTTCGGCTGGCAGGCTGTCGCCGTCCCTGAGGTGATGGTCGGCAATATATTCGAGCAGCCTGTCCGATGCGGTTTTTTCCATTTTTCTTGCTTGAACCAATATGCATTGGTACCAAACATACCATAATCAGGCTATCTTGGCGCACCATTACACTCAGATTTTTGACGCTGTATACTCGGCATAATTTCGGGTTAACACCGGGTGCGACTCATCGGTGTTAACCTTAACCTATCAATGAATTCGCCTGCACCAATAAATATTGGTTCGTCAATTTGCCGCTAGCGATCGCAAAAGGAGCTGCCCATGTCGTTTACAACCCGCCCGGAATTGATAGGCACATTTGGTATGGTGGCCTCGACGCACTGGTTGGCCAGCGCGTCGGCGATGGCTGTTCTCGAAAAAGGCGGCAACGCATTCGATGCGGCAGCCGCTGCCGGTTTTGTTTTGCAGATCGTCGAACCGCATCTGAACGGCCCGGGCGGTGAGCTGCCGGTGGTGTTCTACAGTGCGCGCGAACAACGTGTGCGCGTCTTGTGCGGGCAGGGCGTGACGCCCGCGAGCATGACGATCGCGCGCATGCGCGAGCTGGGGCTGGAGGTCGTTCCGGGTACGGGATTGTTGCCTGCGGTGGTGCCTGGCGCGTTTGGCGCGTGGATGGCCATGCTGCGCGACTACGGCCAACTTCCGCTCGAGGACGTGTTGAGCTACGCGATCGGCTATGCGGAAAACGGCTATCCGGTACTGCCGCGCATGGCCTCATCGATCCTGGCAATCAAGGATTTCTTCCGGACCGAATGGACCACTTCGGCCGAACAATGGCTGCGCGATGGCGATGCGCCGGTGCCGAACCGGCTGTTTGCCAATCCGGCGATTGCAAATACGTACAAGCGCATTTTGCAAGAGGCGAATAGCCGAAGCGACCGCGCCGAGCAGTGCGAACGCGCGCGCGAGGTCTTTTATCGCGGTTTCGTGGCCGACGCCATCGATCAATATTTTCGTTCCACTCCCGTTCTTGATACCTCCGGCCAGCGCAACTACGGCCTGCTCGATGCGGACGACCTCGCTCGCTGGGAACCGTCATACGAAGACCCGACCTCATACGAGTATGAGGGCTTCCAGGTGCACAAGACCGGTCCGTGGGGCCAGGGGCCGATGTTCCTGCAGCAGCTCGCGCTGCTGAAGGGCTTCGATCTGGCGGCCATGGACCCGATGGGACCGGATTTCGTCCATACGATCATCGAGTGCTCGAAACTCGCGTTTGCCGATCGCGACGTGTTTTACGGTGACCCCGCGTTTTCGCATGTGCCCATGGATGTGCTTCTGAGCGACACCTACAACGACGAGCGTCGCCGCCTGATCGACCCGCGCCGTGCCTCATTCGAATTCCGTCCCGGCAAGCTGGGCGACAGCGAACTGCGCGCCGCACGCATTGTGGCCAATGCAGGAAAAGAACAGTCCGGCGGCTTCGGCCAGGGCGAGCCGACGTTTGCTCCGCTGCCTGAACTGCGAGGCGATACGGTGCATCTCGACGTTGTCGATCGCTGGGGCAACATGGTCTCGGCGACGCCGTCGGGCGGCTGGCTGCAGGCATCGCCCGCCGTGCCCGGTCTCGGCTTCAATGTCACCACGCGCGGGCAGATGTTCTGGATGGAAGACGGTCTGCCATCGTCGCTCGGCCCAGGGCGCCGCCCCCGCACGACGCTGTCGCCTACGCTGGTCACCCGCGACGGCAAACCCTATGCGGCACTCGGTACGCCGGGTGGCGACCAGCAGGATCAGTGGTCGATCCAGTTGTTCCTCAAACACGTGCATGCCGGCATGAACTTCCAGGCCGCGGCGGATTCCCCTTCGTTCCAGACCGCGCATTTTCCTGGCTCGTTTTACCCGCGCGCGATGCAACTGGGCAGGATGTCCGCCGAGTCGCGCTTTCCGGAGAGCACGCTCGCCGAGTTGCGCGCGCGTGGACACGACCTGATCGTGGCCGACCCTTGGGCCTTGGGTCGAGTCTGCGCGGTCGGGATCAGAAACGGTCTGATGCGCGGTGCGGCAACACCTCGCCAGATGCAGGCATACGCCATCGGGCGATGACCGCTAAGCGATAGGCGATAACCCAAGTATCCCAAAGATCGCGTCCGTGCCCTCCGGGAGAAAATTGCCGTGTCCTCTGTAGCCGCCCGTCTTGAAAGACTGCCGCTATCGAGTCTTCATCGGAAACTCCTGCTCATCGGTGGGCTGGGCTATCTGTTCGACGGACTCGATTCCTCGTCTCTCGCATTTCTGCTGCCGGTCGTGAGCAAGCTATGGCAACTGACGAGTGCCGAGACCGGCTTCCTCGCGAGCAGTACCTACATCGGGTACTTCTTTGGGGCCTTCCTGTCGGGTGTGCTTGCCGACGTCATCGGCCGTCGCCGCATCATGATGACGGCCCTTGCAATCTACTGCGGCGCATCGCTCGCGAGCGCCGCCGCCACTGACTGGCACACATTCTTCGCGTTACGCGTCGTTGCGGGTTTCGGCTCCGGCGCGGAGGCTGTGGTAATCGCACCCTTCCTGGCCGAATTCGTGCCTCGGCGTTACCGCGGCATATTTTGCGGCGCGCTGGTCGGCTTCATGTCATTCGGCTATCTGACCTCATCCATCCTCGGTTTCGCCGTGGTGCGCAACTTTGTCGATGGCTGGCGATACCTGGCTGTGGTGACTTCATTGCCCGTCGTCATGCTGCTCTGGTGGCGCAGGACGTTGCCCGAATCGCCGCGCTGGCTGGAAAGCCAGGGCCGGACGACCGAAGCTGACGGTCTGGTGAGTGTCATCGAGTCATGGTTTGCCGAGCGGGGCATCGCTCTTACGCCCGTCGCTTCGGTGGGCGCAATGCCCACCACCGCACCGGCAAAGGGCAACGCGTGGCGTAACGTGCTGACGCTGTGGTCGCCGCGCCTGGCGCGCTCGACGGCAGTGAGCTGGCTGATGTGGTTCTCGGTTGCGTTCGCGTATTACTCGTTCTTCTCCTGGATTCCGAGCCTGCTCCTCAAACAGGGGCTCACCATGACAAAAAGCTTCGGCTTTTCCATCGCGATATACGGGGCGCAGATTCCGGGATATTTTTCGGCAGCCTGGCTCAATGAACGGATAGGCCGCAAGGCGGTGGTGGCGTCCTACATGCTGCTGGGCGGTATCGCGGCGATCGCACTTGCGTTTTCTCATACCGGAATCCAGATCATGGCCGCGGGCATATGCTTGTCGTTCTTCATGAACGGCGCGTTCGCAGGCGTGTATGCGTATACCCCGGAAGTCTTCCCGACGGCTGTGCGTGCAACCGGCACCGGATCGTCTTCGTCGTTCGGCCGCATCGGCTCGGTGAGCGCCCCTATCCTGGTCGGCCTGGTCTATCCCGTGCTCGGCTTCCTGGGGGTGTTCGCCATGACCACCGCAGTCCTGCTGATTGGAGCCTGTGTGGTTTTATTCCTGGGTATCGAAACCCGCAACCGCTCGCTCGAAGACATCGAGGCGAACGAATTCGGAACGGCTCAGGGCATGCAGGACGTTCGGGGCGCACTCAATGCCAGCGAAATATCCACAGAAATACATGGCTGAGAGCCGTGATTCGCCAAACTCTTATAGGAAAACCATGCAAGGCAACCGGATCGAGCCTACGCTGCCAGGCGTGCAGCCCCTGGATATGTCAGACCTTCAACGCCTCGCCATGGCGCTGCGCTTGCAAGATCAACCGACGGAGATTTTCCGCGCGGTGCATGCGGTGGCGGCGAGCACAATAGGCTTTAGCCTGCTGACTATCATGTCTTACGATGCGCAGAATCAGGAGGTTGAACGCGTCTATACGAACATGCCGGACATCTATCCCATCGGTGGGCGCAAGAAAAAGCGCGCTACCGCGTGGTCCAGGCAGATCCTGCAAGACCTCAAGCCTTTTCGCGCGGAGACGCCGCAAGGCATCCGCGAGGCGTTCGAGGATCACGCAGTGATGACCGGCATGGGCCTGGGATCGATACTGAATATCCCGATCGCCTATGAGGGCCTATGCGTGGGTACGATGAACCTGACGCATAAGGAAGGCTGGTACGCGAGCAGGCATGAGGAAATGGGATTACTGATCGGTGCTTTCCTGGTTCCTGCGCTCGTCAAACGGAATATGATGCGCGCCACCGGCGACACATCATCTCTGACATAAGCACCGTCGACGGCTTTGCAAGAGCGTCATTACAAAAACCTCATTATAAGAATATCGGCACGTGTCACTCAGCTCCCAACCCCAAAGCCTCCAATCCCCAAGCCTCCAATCCCCAAGCCGCTGGTTGCTTGTGTTTGTCCTCGGCTATCTTGCACTGCTGGCCGATGGCGCAGATGTCATGATGTACGGCTTGACGCTCACGCGTATCAAGGATGAATTCGGGCTCAACAATGTCGAAGCCGGCGCCTTGGGCGGCTTGACCTTGTTCGGCATGGCCATAGGCGGAGTCCTGGGCGGCTGGGCGAGCGATCGCCTCGGACGGGTGCGGGTCGTGGCCTGGGCGCTGGCGCTCTTTTCGCTCGGCGCGGGGCTGCTTGGCTTCACGCACGGTTTTCTGGAATTCGCGATTGTTCGCTTTATCAGTTCGATGGGTATCGGCTGTATGGTGCTGGTCACCATGCTCGTTGCCGAATACGTGCCCACGGAACGGCGCTCGCTGATTCTCGGCATATTGCAAACCGGCACTTCGGCAGGCTACATCGTCGTCATCTCGCTGAGCAGCTGGATTTTGCCGCACTACGGCTGGCGTACGCTGTACTACGTGTCGGCGCTGCCTGTGCTGCTGGCGCTGGGGATCAAATTCGCAGTGCCAGAACCGGCAAGCTGGGTGGCCAGCCGCGCCATCATTCGCAAGAGCGGACGCCGATTCCACGACAACCGCTATTACCAGATCTTCAGCGATCGACGCACGCGCATGCTGTTCATCCTGTGGACCCTGGCTTCGGTTTTCCTGCTTTCCGGGTTTTACGGCTTGAACAACTGGTTGCCGACTTACCTCGAAAAAGAACTGCATATCAAATTCAGCACGCTGACCGGATACATGATCGGCACCTATGTGGTCGCCTTCGTCGGCAAGATTTTCGCCGGCTGGCTTGGCGACCGCTGGAGCCGGCGTGGTGTGTACGTCGTTGGGTGCGTGGGCGCGGCGCTCTTTCTGCCCGTGATCGTCTTCTGGCACACACGCGAGAACATTGCCCACCTCATGCTCTTCTTCGGCTTTCTGTATGGCATACCGCTGGGCACGATGGGCACCTTCATGGCCGAAAGCTTCGCCACATCCGTGCGCGGCACGGCCGTGGGCGGCTCCTACAATCTCGGCCGTTTTTGCTCGGGCGCGGCACCCATCGTCATCGGTTACCTGGCCACGCAGTTCTCCATCGGCATCGGCTTCCTGGGGGTCGGCGGGGTGTTCTTCTTGAGCGGCGTGGCGGCGTTGTTCATTCCGGATCGCTTGTATGATACGCAGCGATGAGGTTAGGGCTACCGCTCGCGGCATCCAAGGCTAAAAGCGGCAACTGTCCGCGTTGCCTTTGTGTATTGACAACAGCTATACGCAAGCGTATCATGTGTAGCTGTTGTGTATACGGCTACAAAGGAGAGGTTCATGCGTGATGCCTCCATCAATTTACGCGCGCTGCCCGAGCAGCGCGACTTGATCGATCATGCCGCTAATCTGCTGGGCAAAAATCGTTCGGACTTTATGCTGGAAGCGGCGTGCGAACGTGCGCAAGCGATTGTGCTGGATCAGGTCTTTTTTGGACTGGACGACAATAGATTCCAGCAGTTCACTGCCTTGCTCGATGCGCCGCAAAGCGCCAATCCAGGCCTTGAGCTTATGATGGCTGTCAAGGCTCCGTGGAGCACGGGCGAAGTGTGAACGTACAGCTTTCTGCACCGCTGTCGCTCGCTGCGACGCATCGGCTCGATGGTTTCGATTGCGGCGAGCCGTCGCTGGACGCGTGGTTGAAGCGGCGCGCACTGACCAACCACCTAAACGGGGCCAGTCGCACCTTCGTCGTGGTCGATCCTGATCGATCTGTATTGGGGTATTACGCATTGGCAGCGGGAGCGGTCGCGCACCAACAGGCCACGAGCGCCGTCCGGCGCAACATGTCCGACCCGGTACGGGTGATGGTTCTCGCAAGGCTTGCGGTCGATACGCGCGCTCAAGGCATCAAGCTTGGCGCGGCCTTGCTCCAAGATGCAGTCACTCGTGTGCAATCCGTCGCAGAGAACGCCGGTGTCCGAGCGCTGCTTGTCCATGCGTTGAACGAGCGCGCGAGCCAGTTCTATGAACACTACGGCTTTCGGGTATCGCCAATGCATCCTATGACCTTAATGCTCCCGCTGAAACGCCATCCTGACTCGTAATGCCACAAAACTCGATACGGCTCGCAGGCGCAACTTCCACCGCTGCATCGTTCCTCGGGCAGCTCAGGGAACGCATGCTTCTTCTCGCCGCCTTTGTCGGCTCGATGTGGCTGGTCTTTTTTCTGTCCCAGGCGCTGCCGTTCCTGCATTTGAACCGGCATGGGGTGGTGCCGCGCACGCTGAGCGGGCTACAGGGCATTCTCTTTGCCCCGTGGCTGCACGCAAGCCTCATGCACCTGGTGGCCAACACGGGTGGGCTACTCATCTTGGGCTGGCTGTGCATGTGGCCGCGCATCGCGAATTTCCGGCAGGCGACCATCGGTGCGATGCTGGGTGCGGGCCTGTGCGCCTGGCTGCTGGGTGCGCCCTACACGGTGCACATCGGCGCAAGCGGCCTGGTGTTCGGTTACGCAGGATACCTGGTCGCACGGGCCTACTACACGCGGCACATTCTCGCGATGCTGGTGGCACTGTTCGTTGCCTGTAGCTACGGGCTCACCATGCTCTTCGGTGTGATGCCGCTCTACCCAGGCGTGTCGTGGCAAAGCCATCTCGGTGGCGCGCTGGGTGGCATTCTCGCCGCGCGTGCGGCGGCCCGCGGTGCGCGAATTTTCTGACGCGGAAATTCAGCGCTCATTGGTTCAATAGCGGTCGTGATAGTGGTCGTGATAGCCGCCGACAGGCACAATGATGCAGCCGCTCAGCGCGCTTCCGAGACACAGGCCTAGCAACATCAACACAAAAATCCTTTTCATAAGGTGCCTCACTCGTCAGTCATGAATTCACTATATTGAGATGACACATTACGGTCTGTTTTTGTGTGTAACGAGGCATGTCTCCTGAAACATCTAAAGTGTCCCTTGATACGGGGATGCGCTAACGCTGAATCGCTAACCCTTCCCAGCCTTGCGCGCCTGCTCGTTGAGCTCGCGCAAATGCTCAAGCTTTTCGCCAATCTTGGATTCGAGACCGCGCGGCACTGGCTGATACCAACGCTGCTCGGAGATATCTTCCGGGAAGTAGTTCTCCCCCGCTGCGTACGCGTCGGGTTCGTCATGCGCGTAGCGGTAGTCCTTCTTGTAGCCGAGCTCCTTCATGAGCTGCGTTGGCGCATTGCGCAGATGCAGCGGCACCGGGCGTGTGCGGTCGCTGCGCACGAATGACAAAGCCTGATGCCACGCCATGCTGACGGCATTCGACTTCGGCGCGACCGCGACATATACAAGGGCTTGCGCAAGCGCAAGTTCGCCTTCGGGTGAGCCAAGCCGCTCATAGGCCTCGGCCGCGTTCAAGGCAAGCTGCAATGCTCTTGGGTCCGCATTACCCACCTCCTCGCTGGCCAGCACGATGATGCGGCGCGCGAGATAACGAACATCGACGCCACCGTCTATCATTCGAGCCATCCAGTACAGTGCCGCATCCGGGTCGGAACCTCGGGCAGATTTGATCAGCGCCGAAATCTGGTCGTAGAATTCCTCGCCGCCTTTGTCGAAACGCCGGGTAGTTGCGGCAGACGCTGTGCAAACGAAGTTACTGTCAATCAGTGCCACTCCAGCTGCCGCTGCAGCATTGGCGAGCTGTTCAAGGAGGTTCAGGAATTTTCGGCCATCGCCATCGGCAAAGCCGATGACAGCTTCGAGCGCGGGCTCCTCGAACGCCAGCTCCCCCAGCAGAGGGCGGGCTCGCGTAAAGAGCTGCCGCAGCTCCTCGTCGGACAACGGCTTTAACACATACACCTGCGCACGAGACAGCAGGGCGCTGTTGACCTCGAAGCTGGGGTTTTCCGTGGTGGCACCGATGAGGGTCAAGCGGCCGACCTCCACGTGCGGAAGCAAAGCGTCCTGCTGGCTCTTGTTGAGGCGATGAATTTCGTCGAGGAACAGGACGGTTGAACGTCCATGGTGGTCAAGCACCTGCTGGGCACGTGTAGCGGCTTCCCTCAGTTCCTTTACGCCGGCGGCGACGGCCGACTCAGCGATGAATTCATGGTCGAACGCCTTCGCGGCAAGCCGCGCAATCGTCGTCTTGCCGACGCCGGGCGGTCCCCAGAGGATGAAAGAGTGCAGTTTTTTGGAGTCGAGCGCGAGCCGCAGGGGCTTGCCCGGGCCCAGCAGATGAGATTGCCCCACCACATCGTCGAGCGATTCGGGGCGGAGCTGTTCGGCAAGTGGTGCGCGCGGTCGGGTGGTGAAAAGGTCAGTCATATTGCATAGAGCGTGCGGCTTTGTGCCGAAGGCATGGAGGTCTGCGGGGGCGGTTCGCCGAAACGAGGCTCCCCGACATGTGCCGAAGAGTAAACCATTTCCCCCGCGCCTTATTGCCCCACATACTGCTTATAGGCCGCCACCCAGTTACTTGCAATGACCTGCTGGGCTCTAATTAGCGGCAATTGGTGGGTGCAGACGAGTGCGTGCAATCGGTTCTCCAGCTTATCCTTCTCTTTGGCGTTGTGCTCCGAGCTACGGGGCTCCGGCCACAGATTGCGGACATCCGTCGGGTTGCCCCCGATTTCCAATGGAATCAGGTGGTCTTCTTCGTAATGCCTTGGATTCCGGTCCGCATAGCCATACTGCATAAGTTGCTCTTTCTTGAGCCGGTTGGTGTAATACGCGGGGGGGCGAATCGTCTTGGTGTATCCCCGAATACAGATGGTTTGGCCGATATTGCCTTGATTGACCTCTGGATTTGTCGCGCCCGGTGTCAATCCTGGATTGGGCAGGTCAGCTGCCCAAACAGGCGCTGCGAGGTTGGCAAGGACTGTGAAAAGAAAGGCTGTTTTTCTCATGTAGTTTTTTCGAAGTCTAGAAAACGAGTAGTGGCAACCGTCCTCCCGCGCGCGGCGTGAGGCACGCTCTCGCGCAGCAGCGCGAGTGTACGCGAAGGCGGGTCCGTGACGTTTCGCCAGGCAAATGCCATCCGCGAAGACCATCGGGATGCCCCGGGCGTGATGAGTCCATTCACCGTGCGTTAGCAATTCAGCTTGCGGTCGGCGGGTCTGGTTCGCTCCGCCTGATCGGGACGAATCCGACCTGCAGACCGAAGAGCTTGGCAATGCTGTTGAGCGAGTCGACGGTCGGATTGCCGGTTCCGCGCTCGATGTCCTGTATGACCCGGCGGCTGACGCCGCGGTGCGCGGCGAATTCCGCCTGGGTCAGGCCCGTCATCGCGCGCATCGCTTTCATGGCCTCGGGAATGGTCATGTCGCCCCGGCCTATCCTTTCGTAGAAGGCGCGGCGCAGGGCGTTTTGCTCGTCGCGGCTAGGTCGGGTCCGACGCGGCATGATGGGCCTTTGGCGGTTTAAGGGCTTTCAGTTGTCGGACCTGCGTATCAATGGATTGCGTCAGGAACTCGATGATGTCGTGATCGACGCCCTGCACTTCCATGATGTCGGGCAGGCGTTCGATCTGCACGACAAACCGGCTCAACGCCTGGGCCAACATCCGGCGCTCGTGGTCAGGCACAGGCAACGCCGCGAGCACGTCGGCCCAGTCCGTCAGCTCAACCTTGGTATCGGGCCGATACCAACGCAGCGCACGCGGAATCAATTCGGGATCCAGGTACATCGGCGCGAAGTCAAACAGGGGGGTGAGCCGGACCTGGCCGTCGACCAGTTGCACGGCTGTATTGCGCGCGTGATTGTCCGTGTTGCGCAGCGCCAGATTGAGCACGTCCCGCTTGATGAATTCGAGCGTTTCGGCTGTGGGATCGGTCACAACCTTGCGGATCCCGGCCACGATATCGAAGAGGCTCGGGCGCAGGTCAAAGCCCGGCAGCCCGAGAATGGATGCCATGCTTTCCTGATGGAGGCGCACGACTTTTCCGTCGTGTACGATGCGGTCAAAACGCGGGATCAGCAGAACGTCGCCGTACAGGGTCGGCAAATCCGCATGCGTGCGGATACCGAGCGCGGCAGCCACCCGCATGTATGCCGCTTCATTGCGCAGGACCTTGTGATCGGCCGGGCTATTCCCGCGCGGCAGTTTCGCGATCAGGTGCTGGGTGGCATCGGCATCGGGCAGTAGGGCATCACCATGCAGCAGGCCCGCTCGATCGCGGGTCAGCAGATATTTCGGTGCCGCGCCCTGGACCCCCGTGGTGCCGGTACCCAGCATCCCATGCAGGAACATCGTCTCCTTGAATTCCGCGCTGCGCGCGAGGACGTCGGCTATTGTCAGGCCGGGCAGGCCACGCGCGGCTGGGTGCCGCGCTACGTGCTGCTCAAAGTAGTCGACTGCCTCGGCAACCCGGATCCGGCCGACCGGATTGAATGCGCCCGCGCGGATCAGCGGAAAGTCGGCGTCAGGGCCATCCGGCTGTTGTAGCTCGCCCAGCAGAAAGCGACGCCCGGCCCCCTGGGGGACGAGGTCGTAGAGGAAGGCGGGCAAGGTCCGGGCCGTGCGGATATCCGTATCGACGGGTTCGGCCAGTGATAGCGCGGTGTGCGTGTGCTCGACGGCGTACATGACCGGGTAATTCCACAGGCAAAGGCCGCCATTAAGTTCGATCTGTGCGCAGTCGACCCAGCGATCGTCCAGGAATATCTGCAGGGTGCAATCCATGAGGCAGCTCCTTGTGCATCGTAAATGTAGCACAATAGAGTGATGGATTGCTTATGCGCTTCATATAAGAGCCTTTTTGAGTCGACGGCTGGAGAGTTTGTCGCCGCGGCCCGAGAAAACCACTCGGTGGCTCGAACTGGGTCTCGCCGCGAAGGTGGCGCTTTAGAGCGCTGATGCGCACCGGATGTCCGTTATGAAACAGAAGGTTTGATGTTCTGGTTGTGACGGAACAGATTGCGCGGATCGTAGCGGGTCTTCACCGCGACGAGACGGTCGTAGTTCCGACCATAGGCCGCACCGATACGCTCGGTCTCGTCTTGCGTCAGGAAGTTTACGTACACGCTGCCCAGTGCAAAAGGCGCCGCCGCGTCGAAAAACGCCCGTGCCCATGCAATACATCGCTCATCTTCGTTCGCGTCGCTCCAGCGTCCGTGCACATTCATGACATATTTCGTGTCACGGCTCGGATAGGCAGTGGCTTCAACCGGAACACTGGCCGTTTTCCCCCCAATCTGACCGAAGAAGATTTCGCATTGTGGCGACGGCAGCTTGCCAATGGCATCAATCAGCACGTCCAGCAGTCCGTCCGGCAACTCGGCCAGATTGTGCGACTTCCAATAATTCCGCGCGCCGGGTGTCAGCAGCGGATCGAAGGCCTGTTGCCACGTTGCATATGGCATGGGGCCGAGATGTTCTCCATATGGGGTGCCGAAACGGCGCACCGCCTCGACCGCGCCCGGACCGTCTTCGACGGCGCCGGTGTAGCAGCATGCAAAGGCGATGACCGGTTTGCCGTGGACATCCTGCGGCAGGAACGGAAGGGGCGGCGCGAGGCGCAGCACGGCCCATACAGAGAGGTCGTCCGGCATCGTGTCGATTGCGGCACGATATTTCTTGAGCGCATCTCGTGCCTGTTCCAACGGCAATACGACGAGTCCGCCAAACACCTCCGGTCCAACCGGATGCAGCCGGAATTCGAACATCGTGACGACGCCGAAATTGCCGCCGCCGCCGCGGATCGCCCAGAACAGGTCCTCATGCGCATCGGCTGCGGCACGCACCAGCTCACCATCCGCAGTAACGACGTCCGCCGAGACGAGATTGTCGACCGTCATCCCATATTTGCGGCTGAGCCAACCGAATCCGCCGCCGAGCGTCAAGCCCGACACGCCGGTAGTCGAATTGATACCGAGCGGTGTCGCGAGGCCGAAAGCCTGTGCTTCATGATCGAAATCGGCAAGCGTGGCGCCTGGTTCGACAAAGGCGTGACGCGAAGTCGGATCGATCCGCACTGATTTCATCCGCGACAGGTCGATCATCAGTCCGTCGTCACAGACCGCGCTGCCTGCAATGTTATGCGCGCCCCCACGCACGGCCAGCAACAGGTTGTTGTCGCGCGCGAAGCCCACCGCGCGGCGGACGTCGGCGACTCCCGCGCAGCGCACGATCACTGCTGGGTAACGGTCTATCATTGCGTTCCATATGTGGCGCGCTTCTTCAAAGCCTGGATCGGCAGGCAGCAGCACTTGCCCTCTCATCGCAACTTTCAGCGCTTCGATTGCATTGCTGGAAAAATTGACCATGAGCCACCTCCTGGTATGCGGGGTTAGGCGTGACGCAGTGCTTCCACCGGCGGCGTGCCTTCATGGAATAACGTCTTCAACTGCGAACGCAGTTCTGGCGAATCCGCATGCTTGTGAACAGTGACCGCATGTTGTACGGCAGCCTCCAGCAACTCATTTTCGGTATCTGCGGATAGCGCGACAGAGCAGTTCATTTCGCTCGGGAATTCCCGGCAATCGATGAATTTGCGCGTCATGATGTTCTCCTAATATGAAAGTAGTCATGGAACTTGCTGATGACCGCGCGGGATGCCGCGCGAAATAAGCGGGGTACGATTGCGCCGCTTTTGTGGGAAATGTAATTATTTTGTAAGTATAGGTCGCAGGTGGCGAATGTGAGGCCACAGACACTTCGCAGATAGCCTTGACCTGCGTCAAACAGGGGCTGTAACCGACGTGTAGATTTAAATTGCAGTGCCGACGCCGGAGACGAACTAAAAGCGGCCTAAAACAACGAGAAAGAAATGGATTAAGGGCATGAACAATCCAATGCGCGCAACGTTGACGTGGTTGATGACGGCCCTCGTGCTGGGAATTTCCGGCTGCGGCTATAACGCGATCCAGAGCCAGGACGAGCAGGTAAAGGCGAGTTGGTCGGAAGTACTGAATCAATACCAGCGTCGCGCCGATCTGGTTCCCAATCTCGTGAATACCGTCAAGGGCTACGCGAGCCAGGAAAAAGAAGTGTTCATCCGGGTGACAGAAGCGCGTGCCCGCGTGGGTTCAGTCCAGGCGACCCCGGAGCTCGTCAACGACCCGCAGGCATTCGCGAAATTCGAAGCGGCCCAGGCGCAGTTGACGTCGTCTTTGTCGAGGCTCCTGGTGGTTTCTGAAAATTACCCGCAACTGAAATCCGATGCCAATTTCCGCGACCTGCAGGCGCAGCTCGAGGGGACTGAGAACCGCATTACAGTTGCCAGAAACCGGTACATCAAAGCTGTGCAGGACTACAACATCACGGTGCGGTCGTTCCCGGCGAATCTCACCGCCAGCGTGTTCGGATATAAGGAGAAACCGAATTTCTCCGTGTCGAACGAAACCGAGATTTCACGTCCTCCGCAGGTCAATTTCGATACAGCGCCGAAGGCGGCGAGTGGAGCGAGCAATTGAACATCCTGAAGGTAGCGAGGGTTTTGCTGCTCGCCCTGATTCCATTTTTTTCGTCTATCGCCAGCGCGGATGTCGCGGTTCCGGCGCTGACCGCGCGCGTCACGGACGAGACGGGCACGCTCACCAGCGAGCAACGGTCCGCGCTGGAGCAAACCTTGCGGGCGTTCGAGGAGAAAAAGGGGAGCCAAGTCTCGGTGCTTATCGTCCCCACCACTCAGCCAGAAACCATTGAGCAATATTCAATACGCGTCGTTGACCAATGGAAGCTCGGCCGCAAGCACGTCGATGACGGTGTGCTGCTCATTGTCGCGAAGGATGACCGGACATTACGTATCGAGGTCGGCTACGGCCTCGAGGGCGTGCTCACTGACGCCACCAGCAATCGCATCATCAACGAAGTGATTGTTCCGAGATTCAGGCAGGGCGATTTTTACGGCGGCATTGCGGCCGGTATCGACAGCGTCATGAGCGTCATCAACGGAGAGCCCTTGCCGCCGCCAGACCACACTGCGGGCCGCACCACCGGGAAATTCGGAGGCTATTTGCCTATCCTCTTCGTGCTTACGATGGTAGTCGGTGGCGTGCTTCGCTCCCTGCTGGGGCGGCTACCGGGGTCAGTCGTGACCGGCGGCGCGGTCGCGGGTATCGCATGGCTGTTGTCCGGAGCGCTCTTTGTCGCCATCGTCGCCGGCGCCATTGGACTCATGTTTACCTTGTTTGGCAGCGGGTTGGGCGCTTATGTCGGAGGGCGTGCTATGGGTGGACTCGGAGGCGGGGCGGGCCGGGACAGCTTCCAGGGCGGCGGAGGCGGATTTGGTGGTGGCGGCGCTTCGGGCAGGTGGTAGCCATGGACCTCAAACGCGTCATAAGACACCTGTTCATGAGCCGCTGGCACGTGAACCTTGCGTTTCCTCCCAAGACGCTGCGCGCAATTGAAAAGGCGGTTCGGGAAAGCCACCGTGCACATATAGGCCAGGTCCGATTCGCGGTCGAGGGTGCGCTTCACATCGGTGCGCTGCTGAAGGGGATGTCAGCAAGAGAGCGCGCGATTGACGTCTTTTCGGAGCTTCGTGTCTGGGACACCGAGCACAACAACGGCGTACTCATCTATCTCCTGCTCGCGGACCACGATGTGGAAATCGTCGCGGACCGAGGTGTGCACGCCAAGGTGCGTCCTGTCGAGTGGGAAACCATCTGTCGAGACATGGAGGCGAACTTCACGCTCGGCAAGTATCAGGCCGGGGTGCTCGGGGGTATTGAACAGGTAAGCGCCTTGCTCAAGAGACATTTTCCGGCCGAGCAGGAAAGACGCGGCGAATTGCCGAGCAAGCCAGCCGTGTTGTGAATTTACGTGGAGCCCGTGTCTACCCATACCAAGCCGCCCCATTGGGCACACAACACGGCGTCTACAAGGATGTTCAGACGTCCGGTCTCCCCCGGGGAGCCGCCGCTCCCGTCCCTCGCGTCAGTGCCCGAACACCTTGACGCAGCCGTTCGGACAGGCGTCATCGCCGGCCCCGACTGGAACGAAGAGCGTGCCGTCCACGCCGGCTACCGAATGCGCGCTCTTTCCGCTGTGCACGTTGCCTAGCCAACGCCTGTCGTTCGCGTCGATCACGCCAATTACCGGGCCGCCCGGGTTCGCAACCGCCGCCAGCGTATAGCGTCCGGACTTCGCGTCGTACCACACCTCGTCCGAGCCCCCAACCCGGTCGAACGACTGAGTCACCTTGCCGCTCACCGCATCGAGCAGCAGCGAATGCGCAGGGAAGCCGGCGTGGACCCCATCGTCACTGCATCCGACCAGCAGTTGGCCGCCGGGACCGGTTGCCAGTCCCGCAGGCATGCACTCGGAGACGTCATCCATTCCGACGAGCTTGCCCTGCCGCGGATCGATCACCGCGATCGCGCCGTCGGCCGGCTTGCCGTCGAGCTCGGGGACCGAGACCATCACCTCGCCGGTCCGCGCGTCCCACACCGGCTGCTCCAGTCCGTCGGTTGCGCGTGTCAGCGTGATTCTCGTCTTGACCGCGTACGGTGGGCGCGACGAGATGAGTGTGAGGAACGGCGGCTTGTCGGCGTTGTTCGCGACGATAACAAGATGGTCGCGCGGGTCGTAGCCGAGTTCGTCGACGCGTTTGGCGCCGCCAGTCGGCACTGACGCGACGATGCGCCGCGACGCGATATCGATCACCTTGACGCTGCTGTCCCCGTCGCCGGCCCAGACTTGGCGCCCCTCGACGAGGGTGACACCGTTCGGGCCGCTAAGACCGCCGGACTTCGCCCCGGTGAAGCCCCCCACCTGGGCGACGAGGCGGCGGCTGTGGGTGTCGATCAGATCGACCGACGCATTCGACCGGTCGGAAAAAGCGTAGAGCCCGCCTTCGGCGAAGCCGATGTCGAAGCTATTCAGCGGCGCGCCTGGGATCGGAATCTGATCGATGAGCCGAGCCGGCTCGGCTGCGCGCGCCGAGGCGGCGAGCCCCAGGCAGAGAAGGAAGACGGCGTTGCAGGAGTGCTTCAACATTGGATTGGCCATGATTGACGGGTTGTGAGAAGGTCCGAATGCAATTGGTTTTGGGTACGGGGCGTCGAACCGATATGCGGCTGGCGCTTACTTAAAACGAGCAGATAATGTCATTAAGACCTTAAGGTTCGATTAAGGGAAAATGGGCGATCTCCCGAAGCATCCGGCTGCTTCATGGGCATCTCGGACTCAAACACCACCGCGATACAACACCCGGGGCCGCCCTCGCGAATGCTGACGTGTGCGTTGTGCAGCCGCGCGATCGCGGCGACGAGGCTCAGTCCGATCCCGCTGCCAGTGGTCGTTGTACCGGTCGGGTGCTGAGCGCGATAGAACGGCTGAAAAACAAGGTTTCGTTCGGCAACCGGAATGCCCGGTCCCGTATCCGTTACTTGGACGGTCATCTTGCCGTCGCCCTGATGTAGCGTCACTGTGATGGCTCCGCCTGGTGGCGTGAACTTCAATGCGTTCTCGATCAAGTTGCCGAAGGCGCTAAACAGCAGGTCTGCCTCGCCGTTGATGATCGCCGGCACACACGGCTTGAATTCAAGCGTGAGTGAAAGTTCCTCGGCGGCTGCTTCGTAGAAATCGATTACGTCATCCAGGACATCCTGCAGGTTCAACTGGCTCTTCTGGGCGAGGCTCGCGGCTTCCCCTATTTGCGCGATTCGCAAAAGGGCGGAGAAACGCGTCATGATGATGTCAGACTGCTGTAGTGCGGCCTCGACCACCTGCTCGTATTCGGCGACACTCGTGGTGTTGCAGCGCGCACTTTCGAGACCGCTTCGCATACGCGTCATCGGCGTGCGAACTTCGTGCGCGATACCGGCACAGATGCCCTGTATATCGCGAATCAGACGTTCGACTTCGTCGAGCATCGAATTCACCACTGACGTAATTTTGTCGATGTCGTCCCCTCTGCCCGATAGCGGCAGGCGATGATCGAGCCTGCCCGATGCGATTCGCTGGGTCGCACGGCGTACATCGCGCAACCGGCGGGCTGCCGCTGCGTTCAACAGCGCACCGCTGGCCATGCCGACGACGAGTGCAATGACAAGACTGCAACCCGCGATCAGCAACAAAAAATTGTCGAAGCGGCGCTCTCCGTCGATCAATCGTGCGGTGATAAGGATGGCGCCGGACGGCAAACGCACCGCGACGCCGCGATAGTGATGCGGCATGTCGTCGGCATGGTGCCCGAGCGTTGCGATGTAATCGAACGGTTTGCCGTCGACCTTGCTCGGCAGCGTAGCGATGACGCCGACGATGTGCTCGCCATGCGGACCGAAGTAGCCGAGTGGCCGCCTGTTGTCGGGGTCTTCCGACGTGGACATCGCAATATGCGCTGGGATTTCGTTCGGCGGCAGGAGCCGGATTTGCCTCACTTTGTTAAAAAGACCTTCATCGATCTCCCCGGCCCAATGCTGGACCGAGACCCAGTACAGCAGTGAAAGGAGGACGATTGCAATCGCAGCCTGCAGGCAGAACAACTGCGAGGGCGACGGCTGGCGAAACGACAAATGTAGTTTACGCATGCAAGATCCACCCAACACCGCGCACGTTATGAATCAGCTGCGGAAACTTTCCGTCGAGGCTGATCTTGCGGTGCAAGCGCCTGAGATGAATAGCGATCAAGTCGCTCTTCACATCCGCGTGATAATGCCAGACCGCCTCGAACAGCATGTTGCGCGTGACGACGCTTCCTGCATGCTGGATCAGAAAGGCAAGCAGCTTACTCTCGCGCGGCTTGAGCGAGACGGCGATGCTGCGCCGCGTTGCCTGACAGGTCAACGTGTCGAGCTTCAGGTCACCGAACGTCAGAATCGAGCCGTCGCGCTCGTCCGCCTGGTCGCGTAGCAGAACGTTGAGACGCGCCGTCAGTTCAGCGAGGTAAAACGGTTTCACGAGATAGTCGTCCGCGCCGGCATGCAGTCCCTTCACGCGTGTGTCGACCGCGTCAAGCGCGCTTAACAGCAGGATCGGTACACGCTGGCCGACGTTGCGCAAGGTCGACAGCACGGAAAAGCCGTCGATTTCCGGCAGCATGATGTCGAGCACGATTGCGTCGAAGCGGGCGGTGAGCGCCTGCGACAGTCCTTTCGAGCCGTTCAGTGCCTGCTCGACCGAGAAGCCGTAGACTTCGAGCGCGCGCGTAATCTGGTCGGACGTTGGCTTGTCGTCTTCGATAACGAGTATGTGCGGTGCGTACGCGCGGGGGCGGATCGGAGTATTGACAGCAGGATTCATCAGAGGTTTACGGGTATGGGTGTCCGCTGTTGTCGCGATCGAGGGCGATGTTCGGCCGATGCCAAGGGCGAACGACGCAACGTTACTGTGCGTTGTTCAAGGCGAACGTCACCCACAGTTGTCTCGACAGTATCTTGCCAGTGAGCTCTGGGGTGGGTTTAGGGTAAGCGGCGTCGCGTACGGCCGCGAGCGCCGCGCGGTCGAACAGGCCGATGCCGCTCGACACGACAAGCCGCACATCCGACACCGTTCCGTCGCGATAGGTAAAAGCGACTCGCGCGCGCCCGCTCATGCCCGCCATGCGAGCGGACTCCGGGTAGCGCAGCGCTGATTGGACGGCGGTCCGCAACGCGGCGTCGAAGCTCGGATCGACTGCGCCCGTGGGCGGTGCGGCCGGTGCCGGGGGCGGTGGCGGCGCGGGGGGAGCCGGATCGGTAGCCGGTGCGCTCGGCGCCGCAGTCGGCGGAGTGACCGGCCGCGGCGGGGTGGCCTGATGCACGGGCACGGGTGGATGAACGACGGGCTGGCGCCGTGGGGGCGTGACCGGTTTCGCGACAGGCGCGGGCTTCACCGGCGAGGGCTCGGGCGGCTTGGGTGTCGGCGCGGGTGCCGCTACCGGTGCGATCGTCAGCAACGTGACGGTGGGCGGTGGCGGCGGTGGTACCTTTTTCGAAAGCAATGCGAACGCGCCTGCCAGCATCAACGCCTCGACGAGGAGCGCGAGGGGGGCGGCGCTATTGAGGCCGAAGTGCGGACGAGACGCCTTGCTCGACGTTGCGCTTAGTGCGGGTATGGTCGCCATATCACCTCGACGCGGGTTGCGCGGCCATGGAAATCTGCGAGACGCCTGCCGCACGGCAGGCATCCATCAACGAGACAAGCTGCTGAACCCGAGCGTTCTTCGCGCCGACGATCGTCACGGCCGTGTGTGATGCGTCGGGGCGTGCTTGCAGCATGGCAGTCAGTTCGCCCATCGTCATCGTGCGGCCATCGACCGAAATGGTGCCGTCTTCGGCCAGCGTGACAGTCACTTTCGCCGGCGGCAATTCCTGCGTGCTGGAACTCGCGGGCAACTGCGTGCGCAGCCCTGCATTCGGAATCATGTGCAGCGTGATCATGATGAAGAACACCAGTAGAAAAAACATGATGTCGATCATCGGAATGATCTCGATGCGGGCTTTGCGTACTTCGAGGTACTTCATCGTCATGCACCTTGAGACACGAGATTCCCTGCCACGGCGCGTGGCGCTTCCCGAACTTCCTTTATCGATTCGTGCGGCACACCGGTAAGCTGATTCACCAACGCGGCCTTCAGGGTTTCGAGCTGATGGATCACCAGGCGCACACGGTTGTGCAAGCCATTGAAGAACACCAAGCCTATCATCGCGACAAAGAGGCCCGACGCCGTCGCGATCAGCGCTTCAGCCACGCCACCGGTTACTTGCGTTGGTGCGTTACCCGGGTT
>FTBI01001448.1_pt1 | contig 26227 bp, 26 predicted proteins | sample 1639171 | NCBI WGS metagenome assembly FTBI01 (sample SAMEA3914812, study PRJEB12502) | metagenome | biome: forest; material: soil | place: Canada | collected 2011-07-07 | depth 0.1 m | reverse complement strand
TACTCTCCTGCGAATCCAACATGGGTGACTGAACAAGCAACATTGTCTGGTAGTGCTACGGTTGGGCGAGATGCCCCAATCGGGACAGTCATCTATGAGGTTGGTTACGTCAGTAGCGTTTCGCCTATATTGCTTTGTACCGCCGGAAGTTATCAGGTGCAGACATCACTGGTGAGCCAGCCCTATCCACTGTCGAGTTATGTTGATCCTTCGGGCTCTCCGGTTTACCAAACGGCTATTCCGGGCATAGGAGTGCGACTTAATGGCGCTACAACTCCGGTGCCGGGCAACGGCTATGTCACTAACTACCCTTTTGCTTTAAATAGTGTTGGCTTTTTAAATGGATCCAATTTTAGATTGGATCTCATCAAGATCAGTAACACGGTGGGTGCAGGGACAATAACTGCTGCGGGCTTGCCTACTTTCCAAACGTCCGAAGTTAGTGTGGACGGTGGCAATTCCACGCGCTTCCTCTTGGCCACTGTCATTGGGCAAGTCAACATCATTTCTAGCACGTGTACGACACCTAATGTATCGGTCAACCTTGGCACACATTTCACCACTGAGCTGAAAGGTATAGGCACCACCACAGCGACTTGGGTGCCCGTAGATATTCAGTTGAACAACTGCCCGGCATTCTTCGGGTATACGTACACAAGTGTTAATGCCGACACTGCGCAAACGATAACGGGACAGCTTGCCTCGAATTCGATTCAGTACAGCATCAATCCGAGCAACGGTGTCGCGAACGCCACGAACGGTGTGATAAATCTCTCCTCTGGCGGCGCAACCGGCATCGGTATCCAGTTGACTGATACCGGCAGCAACCCGATTCAGTTCAATACGGCGACACCTTCAGGACTAACCCTTAACCAGACGAGTTCGGCCAACTACACCATTAATCTCCAGGCGCGTTACTACCAGACAGGCACGTCTGTGACCGCGGGAGCCGCCAACGCCACCGCAACCGTTACGTTGACCTATCTGTGATGACGGTGATGGCCATGAAACATAGATGCTTGAAGTGGGCTTTTCTCGCAGCGCTTGCGTTGCTGTCAGCGCCTGTTTTTCCGGCGGACTTGACTATCAATTTCAATGGCCAGTTCGTCGTACCTACCTGCAATTTTACGGTCAATGGTGGAAACGGCGTAAACCTAGGTACCTATCCGAATACGTATTTCAATACGAATACGGTAACACCCATTGTTGGAATTACGATCGCTGCAACGGGTTGCACAACGGGTATCAGTACGATCCATCTTGCTTTTTCAGGTACGGCGGATTCATCAAATAACCAGCTATTCGCCACGAACAATGGCTCGGGTGTAAACGGGGTGGCCGTTGAGCTGCTTGCCCCACCCACACAAACACGAATCACGCCGGGTAGCAGTGTCGACTGGACTGGTGTCAATCCGAGTCTGTCGACCAATACCTACAGCCCCATGACGCGTTTTTATAAAACGACGGGGGCCGTTACAGCGGGAACTATCAATGTTCCTATCACCATCAACTTCACTTACAACTGATTTCACCAGCAACAGGACAATGTCATGCGTACATTCGCTTTAAAACTTGCAATCGCCACGGGTTTGTTGTGCACGGCTTCGTTTGTGCAAGCCCAGACGACCTTCAATATCACGGGTACAATCACGACTGGTACCTGCACCATCGCCGTGAACAGCGGTACTCCGGTCAATGTGGGTACCTTTAACTCGAATTCATTTACGGGCAGCTTCCAGTCGGGTTTTATTCCCAACTTCAATCTGGCCTACAGCGCTTGCGCGCAGGGCATTCAAACCTTGACGCTCAAGCTCACGGGCACGGCCGATAAAACCACCGGTGGTAACGCCAATTATTACGATAGCGGTCTTCCAGGCGCTCCGTTCGAGTTGAAGGATGCCAAGGCAAACGTGGATCTGCCGCCGAGTGGCGCGACGCTCATAACCATTTCCAATCCTGGCACCAGCGGCACGTATCCGTTGACGGCACAGTTCCATCAGACGGGTACCTTGACGAAAACCGGCGTAGGTACTGCCACGGTTACCGTAAACGCCACCTACAACTAAGGCGGGAATACACATGTTGCGCAAACTCCTAACGATCATGGGGATAGTCGTGGCGGCAGCGCATGCCGGCACGACTGTTGCGCAAACCCAATTCGACATGACTGGCGAGATCGATCCGGGTACCTGTCAGTGGGCAGTGGGCGACGATGATCGAACCATTGTGTTCGATCCCATCGATGCCAGTGTGCTTAACGCAAGTGGCTCGGGTAACTTTCAAACATTCAATCTCACCCTCCAGAACTGTGCGCCGGGAATGATCAGTGCGACGTTCGTGTTTGGTGGAACGCCAGACACCAATGATCCGCTGCGTTTTCTCAATACCGGTAGCGCACAAGGTACTGCGGTAGAGCTGGAATCTGCAGACGGTTTGAACATTGGTGCAGACGGCACCAATAACTCGCGCACGGTTCCGGTTGTAAATAACGGAGCAGTGATCGCGTTGCGTGCGGGTTACTGGCGCGTAGGGTCGGTCGCGGCTGGCAGTGTCGACTCTGTCGCTACGGTCTCGGTGACTTATCAGTAAGTGACAATGCGTGATGCCGCTTGGCATCACGGAGCTCATGTAAGAGCGTAGTTTGCTCTTTTAGTGTGCTATCGACGGTGTGTAATTCAACGTAAACCCGGGCAGCTATGGCAAACCCAACACCAGTGGCCTGCGTGCGGCGAGATAAGTAAAAGCGACGCCGACCGTGTTGCGTGCCAATGCTCCCGCACGATCAGTGCGTTTTCCGTTGCCGTGCCGCAGTGATCGTGACGACGCCGACAAGAATGATAGTCATGCCGACAAGATCGAATGGGCCGACCTTCTCGCCCAGCAACAGCACGCCAAACAATACGGCTACGGGCGGATTAACGTATGCATAGCTTGTCGCCAAAGCAGGACGGGCGTGCTTGAGCACATATAGATAGGCGCTGAATGCGATGAGCGATCCGAATACCACCAGGTAGGCCGCTCCCATCGTAGCGTGGAGGCTTGGATGGTGTGGTAGCTTCTCCCCACCGGCGAATCCCACGATGAGCAATGCAACGCTGCCGCTTAGCATTTGTGCGGCCGTATTCATGGGGCCGGCCGGCATGTCTTGACGACGGCTCCATACCGAGCCAAACGCCCATGCAGCGGCGGCCACTAGCAACGCAACAGCGCCTAGACGTGAGGCAGAAAGGCTGCTGCCCAGATTCAATACAGCAACGCCGACGAAACCGATGAGCAGGCCAAGCACTTCGCGTCGTGACGGCCATTCGCCGTAAAGACCCGCGAAGAGGGCGGCAAACAAAGGCATGCTGGCTACGACGACGGCGGAGATGCCGGAGCTCACGCTTTGTTCGGCGTAACACACCAAACCGTTGCCGAAGCCCAGCAACAAAATGCCCGTGAACGCAGCGTTGCGCCATTGTCGAGCGGTGGGCATGGCGACGCCGCGTAGTCGCAGGGCACTCAGCAACAACAAGCCGGCACATGCAAAGCGGCATCCCGCGAGTAGAAAGGGCGGATAGCTTTGCAGCGCGACGCGAATGGCTAGATAGGTCGAACCCCAGATGATGTACAGCGCGAACATGCATAGCGGCAGCCATAGGCTGTCGCGCGGGGTTTCGGCTGTCGCGATGGAAGGAGTAGCGGAGTCGGTCATGTGAGTGTCACGAGGGTAACGTGCACGATAGCTGCGGCGCGCATTCTGGGGAAGAGATAGCTATGCAAGCCAGCATTGAAACGCGATCAAGGCAAAACATCGCCCGCAGCTGGAATGACGTTGAGGTGATGCGCGAGTTATCGAGAATGATGCGGCGAAAGCTTTAGAGGCGCGAACACCCCCTCGGGGTAGTCACCGTTGACGCGACGCGGTCTTCCCCAGTTCCCGTTCCAGCAACACACGTTTACGCTCCACACCCCAGCGCCAACCACCGAGTGAACCATCCTCACGCACAATGCGGTGACAAGGCACGATCAACGCCAGCCGGTTGCTTCCGCATGCGCGACCGATAGCACGCGCTGCACCAGGTTGCCCCAGTTCGGCAGCAAGTTCGCCATAGCTTTTGGTTGTTCCGGCGGGAATCCGTGTCAGCGCTTCCCAGACGCGCCATTGAAAAGCCGTCGCCGCGATATCCAATGGCGGAAGTTCCGGCGCGGCTTTATCGCTCCAACCCAATTCGCTAGCGATACGCGCAATGACAGCATTGAGCCATTCTTCGCGCCCGTTATCCACGCGCTCGTACTCGGCGTGCGGAAATTCTGTTGCAAGCCGCTGTTCCAGATCTTCGTCGTCAACGCCCAGCGTCACACTGCAAATACCTTTTGCTGTGGCGGCGACCAGCAACTGTCCCAGCGGCGTACTTGTAGTGGTGTAGCGAATGCTTGCTCCCGCACCGCCCGCGCGATAGCTGGCCGGCGTCATGCCGAGCAAGCGATTCGTATGCTCATAGACGCGACTGCCGGAACCAAACCCGGCGTCGTACACCGCATCAGCAACGGCAGCACCTTTGCGCAGAGCCGATTTGAACTGACCGAATCGACGCGCGCGGTGATACTCCGCGGGACTCATACCATAGCGACGCCGGAAAGCGCGTTGCAGATGACTAGGGCTGAGCTGGGCAGCATTTGCGAGGGTGCTTAGCGAGGGCACTTCGTCGGCACGCTCAATGAGCGCGCGGACGTGTTCCAGCGGGGCTTCAAGGGTGGCGAGCGAGTTGCGCATGGGAATGTCCTGGAGAGGATGCCGTCAGCTTAGAAGCGGCATCCAACGGCAGCTATCCGAATCTTGCGCTTGTTTAATGGGCTACCGGGCGGGAGTCGCGGATAACCACGTATTCGCCTTCCAGCACTTCGGGCTGACGTTCGGTGCGGGGGGAGCCCGACACGCGATGCAGCTTCCACTGGCGCCAAACCAACCACAATGCGCCACCTACCATCAGTACGCCTGCAACGACCAACCCAAACACCAGCAATACGCCAATGACGACCAGCCCCACCACCAGGGAAATCGCCTGGGCGATTGGATTGCGGCGACGATGCATCAGCGGCAGAACGATGCGCATGTTAAAAATCCGTATGGTAAAATCAAGGACTTACGTGTGTAACGATGAGGCCATAGGGCCTTCAAGGCAAGTGCCGATGGATACAGCAACCTCCCCCCGCCGCCTGTGCCGGCTCGACGATATGCCCGATGGCGAGGCGATGGCGCTGGACGTGGCGCTGCCCGACGGCGAGGAAAGCGTGATCCTGCTGCGCCAGGGCGAACATGTGAATGCATGGCTCAACATCTGTCCGCACGCCGGGCGCCGTCTCGATTGGGCGCCGGGCAAATTCCTGATTTCGCGCGGCATGCTGGTTTGTGCCGCCCACGGCGCCTGCTTCAGCCTCGATAACGGCGAATGCATCGGTGGCCCGTGCCGAGGCGAAAGTTTGCGCACGGTGCCGGTGCATGTGGAGCAGGGTGAGGTCGTGTTGGGCGACTGACTGGGGTTAGTTAGAGGCGCCCGTCAACCTGCTCTTTCGGCAGTACGCCTTTGATGTCGTACACGACGCCATTGGACATGGTTAGCGCACGCGTGTCGTAAGTACCGCCAGGTTTGAATTGCTCATGCGCCACCGCGAGCACGACGGCGGCATAACTGTTTGCGGCTTCAACGCGGGATAGCAAAGCAACGCCGTAACTCTTGTGGGCTTCTTCTGCATCGGCCCATGGATCATGCACGTCGACCGATGCGCCATAGCTTTCCAGTTCGCGCACGAGATCGACGACGCGCGTGTTGCGCAGGTCGGGGCAGTTTTCCTTGAAGGTGAGGCCAAGCACCAACACACGGCTGCCGCGAATAGCATGCCCTTGGCCAACCATCAGCTTGATCACTTCGCTGGCCACATGCTGGCCCATCGCATCGTTGATGCGCCGGCAGGCGAGCAGGATATCTGGGTAATAACCAGTCGATTGCGCTTTCTGGATCAGGTAGTACGGATCGACGCCGATGCAATGTCCACCGACCAATCCGGGTTGGAACGGCAGGAAATTCCATTTGGTACCAGCGGCAGCGAGCACATCCTGCGTGTCGATGCCAAGACGATGGAAGATCAACGCAAATTCGTTGATCAACGCAATGTTGGCGTCACGTTGGGTGTTTTCGATCACCTTGGCAGCTTCCGCCACTTTCAGGGTGGGCGCTTTGTGCGTGCCGGCGGTGATGATGCGTGCGTACAGCGCATCGACGAAATCTGCTGCCTCCGGCGTAGAGCCAGATGTGATTTTCGGAATCGTGGTGAGTCGACGCTGCTTGTCGCCGGGATTGATGCGCTCGGGGCTGTAGCCCACAGTGAAATCGCCATTGAACCGAAAGCCAGACGCGCGCTCCAACTCGGGCACGCAAATTTCCTCAGTCGCGCCCGGATAGACGGTGGATTCGTAAATCACCACATCGCCCTTGCGCAGCACGCCGCCCACCATCTGGCTGGCGCGGATCAGTGGCGTGAAGTCGGGTCGTTTGTGCTCGTCCACCGGCGTAGGCACGGTGATGATGAAGACATTGCGATCTCGCAGCGCATCGACATCCGTGGTGAAACGCAGATGTTTCGCAGCGGCTAGTTCATCAGCGGATGTTTCCTGGTTGCTATCGGTGCCGCAACGCAAGGCGTCCACGCGAGCCGCATCGATGTCGTAGCCGAGCGTGTCGAACAAACGGCCGAATTCCACTGCGAGCGGCAAGCCGACATAGCCGAGTCCGATAACCGCAAGACGCGGGTCGCTTGGATGTGTTGTCACGTATGTCTCGCTCAGGATGGGCAGGCGGTGAAGGGAACGTCGAGTTTCAGCGAAACATCAAGTTGATGGCAACCAAGGTGATCACCAGCACGATAATCGTCAGCGGCACGCCAGCGCGCAGAAAATCCCTGCTGCTGTAATCGCCGGGGCCGGTCACCATCATCAGGGCAGGGTGCCCCGAGCTCAGCAGGAAGGTGTTGGACGAAGATACGGCGACAATCAGCGCATAGGCCGAAGGATTGCCGCCAGTGGCGACAGCCACGCTGATCGCAACCGGCACCATCATCACCGTCGCGCCGACGTTCGACATCACCTGCGAGAACATCAAGGTGAGAATCGCCAGTGACGTCTGCAAGATCCATGGCGAAGCGCGTCCGAGGTGCAACAGCACTTCCTGCGCGAGCCATGCGGCGGTGCCGGTGGAGTCCATCGACCAGCCAAGCGGAATCAGGCAAGCGGTGACGAAGATCGTCTTCCAGTTCACTGCCTTGTACGCCTCGTCCATATTCAACACGCCGCTCAGCAGCATGCCGATGGCGCCGGTCATCATCGCCACGGAAAGATCGAGGTTGGTGAATAACGCCAAGCTTTTGGCCAACAGGAAGAAACCCACCGCTTGCCAGATTTTGTTGGGACGCTGTTCCTCGCGTGGAATATCGGTGATGACGACGAGGTCTTTGTCTTCGGAGACTTCCTGCAAGGCTTTCCAGCTGGAATGCAGCACCAGCGTGTCGCCCGTGCGCAAGCTGACCGAACGCAGGTCGTCGCGGTAAACATGATCGCCGCGTGTCACGGCGAGTACCGAAATGCCATAGCGCTTGCGCAGGCGCAGTTCGCCAACCGATTGCTTGAGGAAGCGCGAACTCGGCGGAATCACCGCTTCGGAAATACCAGCGCGCGTCGGGTTGAACAATTCGCCCAACTGGCGCATGCGCGGTGACAACTTGCAAAGTTGGTTATTGGCGAAGCGATTGAGTTCCTCGCGAGGTCCCAGCACGCCGAGAATCGAACCGACCCAGATCACCTGATCGGCCGGCGGCGCCATGCGTGCTTCGTTACCGCTTTTAATGGCCAGGATCAGCGGCGCGCCGTGCAACTGCTCCACCTCACCGATGCTCATACCTACCAGTGGACTTTCGGCAGTCACGGTGAGTTCGGCAGTCTCACCGACGATGCCGTAGGTTTCGGCAAAGTAGCTTTCGGTACGGCCGGGGGTGACTTTCTGGCGCTCGTCTTCGCGCTCGGGAAGCAGCTTGTTAGTGAACAGATAGAAGAACAGGATGCCAGCGATCGCCAAGGCGAGGCCGACAGGTGTCACGCTAAACAAGCCGAACTTGGGCACCGTCTGCGCGCCTGGCGGCAAGTTGGCGTTGGCGCTGGCGATCAGGTCGTTGAGCACGATCAGTGGCGAGTTCGCGATAAGCGTAGTGTTGGTGGCGGTGAGGATGCAAAACGCCATCGGCAGCAGCAGGCGTGAGATCGGTACACCGGTGCGTGCGGAAAGTCGGCTGGTCACCGGGATCATCAGCGCGGCCAGCGCTTGGCTGGGAATCACCGCGCTGAACAGGCTGGTGACGGCGTTGATGACCACACCGAGGCGCGACTCCTTGCCGCGCGCCATGCGCATTACGAATTGCGCGGTAAGGGCGAGCACGCCGGCGCGATCGAGCCCCGCGCCCATGATCATGATCGCGATGATGGCGATCACGGCGTTACCGGCAAAGCCGTTGAATACCCGGTCCGAGGGAATCAGGCCGGTCAGGCCGATCACCACCACCACCAGCAGCGCCACCATGTCGGCGCGGATCCACTCGAGCACCAGCATGAGCATGGTGAAACACACCAGCCCAAGTACCAGGATCATTTCCGGGGTGAGGGTTAACGCCACTATGGAACGTCCCTGACGGGCGTTAGGCAAGACTCGGTGCGGATGGGCAGCGTTTGCTTCACGCGATGACTCGTCCCTGTTTGACGCAGAAGTATAAGCGTCTGCGCGGGCGGGCTGGTGAACCGTTGCCGCATTGCGGGCGAGTTGTCAGTCGGTTTCGGGCGCTTTAGCTCGTCATCCCGGCGCAGGCCGGGATCCAGTGGAATAAGCGTGCGAAGCACTCAGAAGCGATTTTGTGTGCTTCGCACCAGTGCTTGACTGGATCGTGCCCTGTGCCGGGATGACGAGGATGAAGGCGTGAGGTGCTTTAGCTGCAGGCGCAATAGGTCAGCGCTTGCGGTAAAGCAGATCCCACACGCCGTGCCCGAGCTTCAGGCCGCGTCGTTCAAAATGCGTTTCGATGCGCCACTCGGGCTTTTCCGCGTACTGACCCGGGCCTATCGCATTGCGCCAATCCGGAGCGGCTTCCATCACCTCCAGCATGTGCTGGGCATAAGGCTCCCAATCGGTAGCCAGGTGTAGCAGGCCGTCGGGCGCCATGCGCGTGGCGAGCAGGGCGACGAACTCGGGCTGGATAATGCGGCGCTTGTTATGGCGCTTCTTGTGCCAGGGATCGGGGAACCAGATGCGCGCCTCGGCCAGCGTGCCGGGAGGGATTTCCTGCTCCAGCACCTCGACCGCATCGTGCTTGTAGAGGCGCACATTGGCGGCATCGCGCGTGGCCAGGGCATTCATCAGCCGGCCCACGCCAGGGCCGTGCACCTCGACGCCAAGATAGTCGCGGGCCAGGTCATGCTCGCTGGCCCAGGCCAGCGCCTCGCCATTGCCGAAACCGATTTCCAGCACACGCTGCGCATGGCGGCCAAAACGCGCATCGAAATCTTGCGCGGCGCCTGTGTAGTCGATGCCGAAGCGCGCCCAGTGCGTCTCGAAGGCACGCTGCTGGGCGGGCGTCATGCGGCCTTCCCGCAGCACAAAGCTGCGGATACGGCGCATGTACTCGGGCGCGTCGTGGTCGGCGCGGTCGCTCATCAGCCGATGGTGCCGTCGATCGGGCTCGACGCCGACGCAAAGCGCTTGCGCGGAATGCGGCCAGCGCGGAAGGCGGCGCGGCCGGCTTCGATGGCCAGCTTCATCGCGTGCGCCATCAGGATAGGGTCCTTGGCGCAGGCGATGGCCGTGTTCATCAGCACGCCATCGCAGCCCAGTTCCATCGCGATGGCTGCGTCGGAGGCCGTGCCCACACCGGCGTCGACGATGACCGGCACCTTGGCGTTTTCGACGATTTCCAGCAGGTTGTAGCGGTTCTGGATGCCCAGACCCGAGCCGATCGGCGCGGCCAAGGGCATCACGGCGACGCAGCCGATGGCTTCCAGCTTGCGGGCGAGGATCGGATCGTCGCTGGTGTAGACCATCACGTCGAAGCCATCGGCGACCAGCAGTTCGGCGGCTTTAAGTGTTTCCACCACGTCCGGATAGAGCGTGCGTTCGTCACCAAGCACTTCGAGCTTCACCAGTTTGTGGCCGTCCAGCAGTTCGCGCGCCAGCTTGCACGTGCGCACGGCATCGACGGCGTTGTAGCAGCCGGCGGTGTTGGGCAGCAGGGTGAATTCATCGGGCGGCAATGCATCGAGCAGGTTGGGCGCGTTGGGATCCTGGCCAAAGTTCACGCGACGGATCGCCGCGGTGACGATCTGCGCACCGGCCGCCTGGGTGGCGCGACGGGTCTCGTCCAGATCCTTGTATTTGCCGGTGCCGGTGATCAGGCGCGAGCCGTAACTCTTGCCAGCGATGATGAGGGGATCGGTCGTATCGGGCGTCTTGATATTCATGGGGATTTGAGTCGGCATGCGGGGCGCTGGGCGCGGGGATGACAAACGTGGCGCGACGGATCACCCGCCGCCAATAGCGTGAACAATTTCCACCCGATCACCCTCGCGCAACGCATAGGCGTCGTGCTGGCTGCGCGGCACGATTTCCTGATTGACCTCGACCGCGACGCGGCGCCCGGCGTAACCGGCTTCGTGGAGTAATTGGGTAACGGTGGCGGCTTGTCCGCACTCGCGCGGGCTGCCATTGAGCGTGATTTGCATCCGCCCATTGTAACGGCACCGGCCCGGCGGTTGGCCGGGCCGGTGAAGGCAATTAGTGCTGATTGTTCTCGCTATGAGCCGGCGGCGCGCTAGCGTGCGGCTTCGGAGCGTTTTGTGGACGGGCCTGTTGTTCCTGGCGCCCCTGCTGCTGTTCGGGGCGCACGTATTGCTGCTGCGGCGGTGGCTCATACGACGGATTGGGCTCCACTCGCCGCTCCTCGGGCACGTATTCGTGCGAGCGTTGCGCCGCGTCGAAACGTTGTTGTTCACCATTGTCCTGAGGTTGCGCATAAGGCTGAGATGGCACATATCGCGGCGTCTGCGGCACCTGTCGGACCTGCTGCGCCGATTCGAAGTGCGGCAGCTGCGGCAAGGTGGCGGGGCGCGAATTGGCTTGCGTCTGCACTGGTGTTATCGGGCGCGAGAAATTCTCCGGCGCGGCCGTGTTTACCGGAGCCGGACGAACACCCAGTACCCGAACATTGGATGCCGGAGCCCCGGATCGGAACGCCGCCGTAGCGAAGGTCGCGGCCGCTGGCTTGCCGACCGCTACCACCTGTCGATTGAAACCGGTCGAAGGCAAGGACCGTGCGTTGACGAGCCTCGGTTGGCCGAAGCTCGCCGACGACGGACGTTGCATGGCGCCCGGAGCGATCACCGATGCGGTGTCCATCTGTTGCGGGCTCACATGCACCTGGCTTGTTTGCACGTTCCTGGCACCGGCGAACGCCTCTGCGGAGACCGCCGTAAAAGCATGCGGCGCCGCGCGGTTGGCGTAGGTGATATTCGGTGCCGGGCGACCGCTTTGATAAAAACCGTACTGGTTGTGGATGTTATTGATCAGCGTGCCTCGGTCGTAGCCGCGCCCTACCGCGATATTGGTGACGTTGACGCCGTTGTAGTAGTTGCGCGACGCGCGGTACCACGGGTTGTAGACCTCATGCGGACCGAGGGGGAACCAGCCGACTGGACCGCCAGCACGCATGCCGACAAAGGCAACCAGCGCCGGTGCGTAGATCGGGCGTACGCGCGGTGATCCAGGTATCCATCCCCACGCGCCGCGGATAAAGGCCCACCGGCCGTAGTGATAAGGCGCAAAGCCCCAGGGCAGGTTGTCGACCCAAGTCCAGCCCCATGGCGCGATCCACACCCAGTGGCCGAAACGGTAAGGCGCCCAGCCGAAACCCACATAAGTCGGATACCACACGGCGCCATAGTCGTCGTCGGCCTGCCAGTTGCCGTACTGGTTCAGATCCTGTGCGCCTACCATGTCGTCGGAGACATATTCGGCTTGGGCGCCGTTGCCATACTGGGCATCGCGGCCGCTGCACCAGGCGTCGAACGCATCGCCGCCATTGATCTCGTTGACGGTAACGTTGTTCAGCGTGGAATCGGCGAACTGATAGCTGCGCCCGTTGTAGACATCGCGTTGTGCGTTGTTTTCGCCATAGACCACGCCTGCGCCGCTGAACGCCGTGACCGTGGTCGAGGCGCCGTTGCCGTCAACGTCCACGCGGAAAGTACCGGGCTGATCGATCACCAGGGCCAGGGTCGGCGTATCAACTTCGTAGCTCGAACCCTGATCGAGATTGCGCACGGTGATGTTCAACGTGCCCTGCGTCAGTTCGAACTGGCCGATCTGCTCGTTGAGATTGAGCACTCCGATATCGCTTTGGCCGTTGATGCGCAGCACAGCGTTGCCGAGATCGAGCTCGGCCCGCGCATCCGGGCCGCCGGAGAGCTTGTCGCCGTTGGTCAGCGGGCGGTTGACATCAGCGGCGCTCCAATTGGTGCTGCCAGCCGGCATCAGGCCCAGGTCGCCGGTAGCGTAGGAAAGCCGCGCCACGCGAGTCGGGGGATCGCCAGCACCGGTTTGACCATCGTCGGATTGGGCACTAACGACGCCGGTGCAAATCAGCAGCAGCGCGGCAAGCACAATCTTCCAGCGGCGCGACCGTGAGCTTGCGGAATTCGGCACTCGCATGGGGCTCTCCTTGTAATGGCGCGCGATGCGGTCGCGCTTCCGGGGTGTCATGGATGGCGGACAGATTATGCGCACGGCCAGTAAGTGCGGACATCTGCCGCAAAGGTTTCTACAGGCGGTGGTTCAGCGGGCCGCTACCTGCGGTTCACGCCGCGTTGCCATCCGTAAACAGCACTCAGGATTCCAAAAGCCGCAGGCGCCGGTTACCATCGCCGAACGTTGCGGGTGTAGCTCAATGGTAGAGCTGTAGCTTCCCAAGCTACTGACGAGGGTTCGATTCCCTTCACCCGCTCCAGCCCCTGCTTGCAGGGGAAACAATGAATCACTTCCTCCGGTTCCCCACCGAGATCTTCCACACCCTACAGCGTGAGCTGACATGGCGGACATGATGACCCTCGGTTGGCGGGAGCGACTGGCATTGCCGCAGTTCGGCATCGCCACGCTTAAAGTCAAACTCGATACTGGCGCCCGCAGCAGTGCGCTGCATGTGGATGCGCTGGAGACATTCGAACGTGACGGCGAGACCTGGCTACGCTTCATGGTCGGCCTCGGCCGGCGCTCGGCGCGCCACATGCAATGCGAAGCAAAGGCCTTAGACCGACGCGTAGTCGTCGATACCGGTGGCGGTCGCAGCGAACGTTGGTTTATCCGCACCGAAGTGATGCTGGCAGGCGAACGTTTCGAGGTTGACATGAATCTGACCGATCGCCGCCACATGTTGTTCCCTATGCTGTTGGGACGCACTGCCTTGATGGGACGCTTTACCGTCGATCCCGCCCTTTCCTACACCCTTCAACGACCCGCGCACACGATGGTGGACAAGCCATGAAAATCGCCATCCTTTCGCGCAATACGCGTTTGTATTCCACCCAGCGCCTGGTAGAAGTGGCGCGCGAGCGCGGCCATGTCGTGAGGGTGCTCGATCCGCTGCGCTGCTATGTGCGCATTGCGCCGGGTTCGGTGGAGATCCGTTACAAGGGCAAGGCACTGCACGATATCGATGCTGCGATTCCGCGCATCGGCACATCCAGCACCTTCTACGGCACCGCCGTGCTGCGTCAGCTGGAAATGATGGGTGTGTACACTCCCAATTCTTCCGATGCCGTACTGCGCGCACGCGACAAATTGCGTTGCCTGCAGATCTTGGCCGCCAAAGGCCTGGACATGCCGGTGACGGTCTTTGGCGACAATCCCGACGACACCACCGACGTGCTGGAAATGCTGGGCGAGCCGCCGCATGTCATCAAACTCAACGAAGGCAGCCAAGGCACCGGCGTAGTGCTGGCGGAAAAACGCAGCGCATCGCAGAGCGTTGTCGAAGCCTTCCGCGGCCTGTATGCCAACTTCCTCGTGCAGGAATTCATCGCCGAAGCGAAGGGCAGCGATCTGCGCTGCTTCGTCGTCGGTGGTCAAGTGGTGGCGGCGATGCAACGCGACGCCGTTCCCGGCGAGTTCCGCGCCAACCTGCATCGCGGCGGCACGGCAGTGGCGGCAAAACTGACGCTCGCGGAGAAACGCATCGCGGTAAGCGCCGCCGAGGCATTGGGCCTGGGCATCGCTGGCGTCGACCTGCTGCGTTCCAAGCGCGGCCCACTGGTGCTGGAGGTGAATGCCTCCCCGGGCCTGGAAGGGATCGAGGCGGCGTCAGGGGTGAATGTGTCCGAGAAAATCATCCGCCACCTTGAGAAGAATGCTGGCAAAAAGCCGCGTTAACCCGCCAGTGAGCGCGAGTTAACTGCCGCGTAACCCCCCCACGCCTATAAAGGCACCACTGTTTGTTTGCTCGCCACTTCAATCGCAAGGTCCGGTGACAGCAGACGACGGTATCGGGGCAGTAGCTTCAGCCCGGATGCAGCGGCGCACCGTCGCAGCAGCCGGGCTTTTTCTTTGCCCGTTTAAAGCAGCCACTTCCCCCGTTCAGTATTCCGCTTAACATTTGCATGCTTCCCTCGTTAAGCTTGGGCCTCCGCCGGCCTTGCGCCGGCATGCGTAGCGGAGAAACGCATGCGCGTTCTGGTGATTGAAGACAACAGCGATATCGCCACCAATATCGGCGACTATCTGGAAGATCGAGGCCATGTGGTGGATTTCGCCGGAGATGGCGTGACGGGCCTGCATCTGGCCGTGGTGCACGACTTCGATGTGATCGTGCTCGACCTCACCCTGCCGGGCATGGATGGCTTGGATGTCGCACGCAAGCTGCGTCACGAAGCACACAAGCAGACGCCCGTGTTGATGCTGACCGCCCGCGATGCCTTGGAGCAGAAGCTCACCGGCTTCGAATCCGGCGCCGACGACTACATGACCAAGCCCTTCGCGCTGCAGGAACTCGCTGCGCGTCTGGAAGTGTTGGCGCGTCGTGGCAAAGGTCCGCAGAGTCGTGTACTCAAAGTGGCCGACCTTACCTACAACCTCGACACGCTCACGGTCACGCGCGAGGGCAAGTCGATCCAGCTCAATCCGATCGGCCTGAAATTGTTGCAGGCGCTGATGGAAGCCAGCCCTTCGGTGGTCACTCGCCAGGATCTGGAACAGAAAGTGTGGGGCGAGGAGCTGCCCGACAGCGACAGCCTGCGCGTGCATATCCATGGTCTGCGCGCTGCGATCGACAAGCCGTTCGAGAAGGCGTTGATCCACACCAGACATGGCATCGGTTACCGAATGGTCGATCCGGATGCAGTCCAGGCGTAAGCTGCGGTTTCGCCTTATCGTTTCCTTCGCGCTGTTCGGATTTGGACTTAGCGCGTTGTTTGCTGTGGCTTCGTTGTATGTGCGAGCGAAAGTCGAGAACCAGCTGGTCAACGCCAGCTTGCAAGGCGATGTCGATCAGGCTGTCGAGAAAACGCATGAGAACCCCGGCGAGCAGAGGGGCTCTCAGCTCATCGACGCATGGATGTGGAGCGATCGAACCATCTACAAAGCGCCGCTTGCGTGGCAGAACCTCGCAACCGGCGTCTATGACATGCAGGATGTGGATAAGGATGGCCGCCCACGGCATTACAAACTTGCCGTTTCACGCAAATATGGCTTGATAGGCTTCATCAGCTACGACATCAGTCGCGAGGATCTGGGCAAGCGCCAGCTCATCACGTCGCTTGTCGCATCCGTCATTTTGTTTAGCTTGCTATCGCTGGCCATCGGCTTGTGGTTGTCGCGTAAAGTGCTCAAGCCGGTTAGCGAACTTGCAACGCGACTGCGCGACTTCAGAAAGTCCGGGCGCGTAGAAGCGCTTGCCCCGCATTTTGCCGATGATGAAGTGGGCGAGTTGGCACAGGCGCTTGATGAATATTCCACGCGACTGACGGCCATGGTCGAGCGCGACCGTGAATTCAACTCCGATGTGAGTCACGAGTTACGCACTCCGTTGGCAGTGATTGCCAGCACCACCGAACTGCTGCAAGGTTCGCCCGATCTCACGGACAAGCTGCGCGAACGACTGAAGCGCATCGAACGCGCATCGCGCCAGGCCACCGAACTAATCGAAGCATTGCTGCTGCTGTCACGCGCTGAACGTCGCGGCCCGACACGTGGTGAAACAACGGAAGTGGCGAAGGTTGCTGCCGACGTCATCGAAAGCCAGCGGCCGCAAGTGCGCGACAAGCCGGTTGAGATCGAGCTGATCCAGAACGATATCGTCAGCGTCAATGCGCCCGCATCGGTGTTGTCGGTGGCGCTCACCAACATCATCGGCAATGCGATCAAGTACACCCTGGAAGGTCGCGTCACGGTAAAAGTGGAGAAGGGACGCATCGAAGTGATCGATACCGGCCCCGGCATCAAGCCCGAAGATGCGGAGCGCCTGTTCCAGCGTGGTGTGCGCGGTGAAGGCGCGGGCGGCAGTGGCGCGGGCTTAGGCCTTGCGATTGTGCGACGTCTTTGCGAACTCTACGGCTGGGATGTGTCGATCAGGCCGCGTACCGACGCCAATGGAGCAGTTGCGAGCATCGTGTTTGATCGCAACGCGATGTAACGCGCTGAGTCTCCCAGCATTCGCAGGCCACTAGCTCCCTCAGGGAGGGAGCTGAGCTTCAGCACTCGATCACGTTGACGGCGAGACCGCCACGCGAAGTTTCCTTGTACTTGTCTTTCATGTCGCGGCCAGTGTCGCGCATGGTCTTGATCACTTTGTCGAGCGAGACGCGATGCTTGCCATCGCTCTTCAACGCCATGCGGCTGGCGTTGATCGCTTTGACCGAACCCATGGCATTGCGTTCGATGCAGGGAATCTGTACCAGGCCGCCGATGGGATCGCAGGTGAGGCCGAGGTTGTGTTCCATGCCGATTTCGGCGGCGTTTTCGATCTGCAACACGCTGCCGCCAAGCGCAGCGGTCAAACCGCCTGCAGCCATCGAGCAAGCGACGCCGACTTCACCTTGGCAACCCACTTCGGCGCCGGAAATCGAGGCGTTTTCCTTGTAGAGAATGCCAATCGCCGCGGCGGTGAGCAGGAAATCGATCACGCCGTTTTCGTCGGATTTCGGGCAGAAGCGATGGTAGTAGTGCAGCACGGCGGGAACGATGCCGGCCGCGCCGTTCGTCGGCGCGGTGACCACGCGACCACCCGCGGCATTTTCTTCGTTGACCGCCAACGCGTAGAGATTCACCCAGTCGAGAATGGTGAGCGGATCCTTGAGCGCAGCCTCGGGCTGGTTGCGCAGCTCAGCGGCCATCGTCGGTGCGCGTCGCGCAACCTTTAGGCCCCCGGGAAGAATGCCCGGCGAGCGCAGGCCGCGTTCCACGCAGCCTTGCATGGCTTTCCAGATGACGAGCAGTCCTGCGCGGATGTCCGCTTCGCTGCGCCACACTTTTTCGTTTTCCAGCATCAGCTGCGCGATGGTCAGTCCATGCTGTTCGCATAGCGCAAGCAATTGGTCGCCGCTGGAGAAAGGATAGGGCTGCTCGGTGGTATCGGCCACGATGCGGTCTTCGGCCGCTTCATCGTGGTTGACCACGAAGCCCCCGCCGACAGAGTAATAGTCGCGCGTGGCCAGCTCGTTGCCATCGGCGTCGTAGGCGGAGAAACGCATACCGTTGGTGTGGAACGGCAGCTTCTGGCGCTTGTTGAACACCAGGTCGCGCTTCTCCTCAAAATCGATCTCGTGCTTGCCGAGAATGCGGATGCGGTGAGTGGTGCGCACGCGTTTGAGGATTTCCGGAATATGGTCCGGATCGACCTTGTCGGGGTGTTCCCCTTCAAAGCCAAGCAGTACGGCCTTGTCCGTGCCGTGCCCACGGCCCGTCATCGCCAGCGAACCATACAGTTCGGCGCGCACGCGCACGACGCGATCGAGCACGCCCTTTTCCTCCAGCCAACGCTCGGCAAAGCGCGCTGCGGCGCGCATGGGGCCGACGGTATGGGAGGAAGACGGGCCAATGCCGATCTTGAAAATGTCGAAAGCGCTGACAGCCATAGGTGTACTGCGATGACGGGGATGAACTGGCTATTCTACGCGTGCATTCAACTTACAGCAGTCAATTCGCATACGTATGGCCGAATTCGTGCTCTACCAACGGGACTATTGCCACCTCTGCGACCAGGCGCTCGCCGTGCTGGCGCAGGCCCGCGCGCCGGATTTCGACAGCGTATGGGTCGACGATAGTCAGGAGCTTGCGGATCGCTACGGCACGCGTGTGCCGGTGCTTCGCGATGCGCGCGACGGGCGCGAGCTGGACTGGCCCTTCGATGAAACGGCGGTACGCAATTTCTTCAGGCGCTGAGCGGGCGCGCCTTGCGCGCGCCCGGCAACAGCCGAGGCTTACTTCGCGCTGAGCACCAAGTGCGCGGTGACCTTCACATCGGCGCCGATCACCGATGTGTCCGCATACTGGCCGCCGCCGACGCCGAAATCCAAGCGCTTCACGGTGCCGGTCACGTCCAACGTCGCGCCGTTGCCCTGTGGTTTGAACGTGACGTTGAGGCTCACCGGCTTGGTCACGCCGTGCAGGGTCAAGGTGCCATCAGCGATCACCTGGGCGCCCTGCTGGCGGAATGCCGTGGTCACGAAATGCGCTTGCGGGAATTTCGCCACGTTGAAGAAATCCGGTCCCGGCAACGCGCCGTCGCGATCGCTGTCGCCCGTCTTAGCACTGGAAAGATCGACCGTGACATCGAACTTCGATGCGGCCAGCTTGGTTTGGTCGTAACTGATCGCGGCCGTCCATTTGTCGAAATGACCGTCGAAGCCGCTGCCCTGGAAGCTGCTGCTGAAGCCGAGTGTGCTGCCGGATGGTTGCACGGTGTAGTCGGCGGCGCCGGCAACACAGGGCAGGGCTAGCGCAAGCAGCAACACGAGCGGACGATGCGTGATACGAAAGGTCATGGGAGCTCTCCTGAGGGGGATTTGCTTTGACGCACGCGACCGAATGGCAGCATGCGGCGCAATACGTTGTCCTGATCGAACACATGGTGTTTTAGCGCCGCACCGACGTGTCCCACCAACACCAGCAGCAACAGATAAAACAGGTACTCGTGAATGGCGTGCGCGGTCTGCGACAGCTCATCGTTCTTGGCGGTCAGTGCTGGCAGATTGAACAATTTGAACCATTGCAACGGATAGCCATGCAAGGAGTTGTACCACCATCCGCTCAGCGGTAGCGCGAGGACGAAGGCATACAGCAGCACATGCGTGGTATGCGCCGCAATGCGTTGCCAACGCGGGCCAGGTTCGTCTGGCGGCGCGCGATCGAACAGGCGCCACGCCACACGCAGCGCGAACAACGCCAGGATGGTCAGGCCGATGGACTTGTGCAGGGCATAGACGCTGATTTTGCTCATCGACGGCGACATGTCCGTCATCAGCAAGCCCCACACGCCGTTACCGAGAATTCCCAAGGCGACGATCCAATGGAAAAACTTGACCATCGATCCCCATTGGCGATCGTTGCTACGCAGGCTCATGGATTTTCCTTGTTGGTCGATGTCTGACTATCGCGGATGCCTTCCAGTTCCAGCCAGATGGCTACGTCATGTCCGATGGCATTGGGAAAAGCGGTAATGCCGAATGCGGTGCGATCGAGCGTAGCTGTGCCCGAGAAACCCGCAATGGTGTGCAAGCCGTAGATCGTCTTGCCAACGCGATTGACTCGAAAAGGAATATCTATCGGCAGACTTTTGCCGTGCAATTGGAGCGTGCCATGCACGACGCCGTGCGTAGCGTCTTTGCGTTCCACGGATGTGCTGGTGAAGTGCGCTGTTGGATAAGTCTTGCAATCGAGCAGCGACGATTTGCATACCGCGTTGTTCCAGGCCGTATCGCCCATGTCCAGGTCGGTCACGTCGATATCCAATTCGGTGCTTGAGTGGGACCAATCATCCGGATCGAAACGCAACCATCCGTGGGCGATATGCAGTCGCCCGAGGGGTCTGGAGAAGCCGTCGTGATCGATGCTGAAAACGATCTGGCTGTGCACCGGGTCGTACTGGTAGAGATCGGGCGCCGCCCATGCAGCCAGCGGCGCTAGCAGGAAGCCAATACTTAACGTCAGGAGTCTGTAAGGCAGGCGTCGATTCATGCCGGGAGTCTGGCCGAAACCACGCATTGCTTCCAGATCGGCAACGGGAACGGATTGTTGCAGCCATGGCGACATCGGGCCCGTTACGTGAGCCGGCCGAAAGGACATGCGGTTAACTCGCGGATTTGGCATGATCTACAGGGTGCGGGGCGAACGAAGGGAGCGCCCGGCCTGACGTGCCTGAGGGGGCCACTAGTGTCGGTTTTCTTGATGGGGCTGGCCTTCCTGATGGGAGCACCTGGACCAGGTGTCCCGTCATCGACGGCGCCTGCTTCTGCTGCATCCATTCCGACCGTGGCGATCCATGCCCCGGATGCCGCCCCGTTGCCTACGCCCCAGTTTCGCCGTTACGGCATGGAAGACGGCCTGCCCAGCAGCACCGTCTACGCGGTAGCGCAGGACCAGGATGGCGCCATGTGGTTTGGCACCAAGGGCGGCATCGCCCGTTTCGATGGGGTGCACTTCCAGGTTTTCCGGCACATGGAGAACGATCCCGATTCGCTCTACAACAACGAAATTTCTTCCTTGATCGTCGATCGACAAGGCAACATCTGGGCCGGCGGCCTGGATGCCGGCCTCAATCGTTACGACATTGCCACCGGCAAATTCACCCACTGGAGTCACGATCCGGTCGACCCTCGCAGCCTGACCAGCGATCGAGTCTGGGTGATCGCTCAGACACCCGATGGCGTGATCTGGGTAGGCACCGGCGATGGCCTCGATCGCATGCTTCCCGATGGTCATGGATTCGAGCATGTGACCAACCCGCTGCTTGGTTTGAATCCGGCGGATTTCGGCATCGTGGGTGCGTTGTTTGTCGATCTGCAGGGGCGTTTGTGGGTGGGTTCTGATCGGGGTGTATTCCGTCGCAATGCGGACGGAAATTTCACGCTGATCAAGCCGGCTGATTCGGCGCTTTCGATGGACGCCTGGCGCATCGATGGCAATGGCAATGAAGTGCGTATTGCCACCGAGCGCGGATTGCTCATCGTGGGCGCAGACGATGTGGCACGTCCTTTTGGCGCGCCGGTCATTCCCGGCGACACCAATGTGATGACCAGCACGCGCGATCCGGCCGGGCACTTATGGATCGGTACGCAGCGGGGCATGTATCTGCAAGCGCGTCACGATGGGCCGGTCACCGAGGTGATCGACCAGCCGCTGCTCTTCGGTGATCTGCCCGGCAGCTGGGTCTGGCAGACCCAGGTCGACCGCGAAGGCGGCCTTTGGGTGACGTTGTTGGACGGTGGCGTGGGGTATCTTGCGCCGGGCTGGAACAGATTCAGCCGCTTCACGCATATTCCCGACGATCCGAACAGCTTGCGCGATTCGGTGGCAACGACGATGGCGCGCGGGCGCGATGGGCGGCATGTCTGGGTCGGTGAGCGCGAAGGGCGCATCGATCGTTTGGATCCGATCACAGGCAGCGTCGAACACATTCTCAGCGGTCTACATGGCGACGTAGTCGGCATGACCGAAGACAACCATCAGCGCCTTTGGGTGGCGCTGCAAGGTGCGCTTTATCGCTACGACTACGTGCACGATCGGCTTGACCAGGTCGATCCGCAAGGCACGAAGCTCAAGCGCCCACGTGAGGTGGAGCTTGGGCCCGACGGCATGATGTACGCGCGTACATTCGGGCAAGGCATATTGCGGATCGATCCGGAGACTTTGGCTGTATCCGACGTGGCGATGGACCAGCCGAACGAAAAGGTGCTGCTGGGCAGCCAGATGATGCTCTACAAAGGCAGCTTCTGGTACGCCAGCGACGGTGGCCTGATGCGCTTGGATCAAGCGCACAATCGATTCGTGATGGTGCCGGGCGGCCCGACCGGCGATCCGATCGATGCGTTCGATTTCGACCGCAGCGGCATGTGGGTGGCCACGGAGAATGGCCTGTTTCACTATCACGCACAGGGACAGGGCATCGTTCTGGATCGGACGGTAGATGCCGCGCTTGGTTGGCCGTCGTTGAAGGCTGTCGATATCGACGTCGATTGCTTAGATCGAGTGTGGATTTTCGCGCATGACGGGTTATGGCGTTTCAATCCGACAAAGGGCACGTTCCACGAGATCGGCCTGCAAAACGGTCTGACCAATAGCGAATTCCAGAGCGGTTATGCACTGCTGCCTAGCGGTTACCTGTATGCCGCAACGTTTGGTGGTGTGGCCGGTTTCGATCCCGACAACATTGATGCCCCGCCGGTGTCTCCGTTGCTGTCGATCACACAGATCACCGTGCGGCATAAGGGCGTGGAACAGAATTTGCCGCTTGGTCCGATGCCGGTGAAGGTGGGTTGGCACGACAGCCAGCTGCAAATCCATGCGCGTGTCTTCTCCTATATCAATCCGTGGGCCAATCAATATCGATTCCGTCTTCATGGCTTCGACACCGATTGGGTCGATCGCGATAACCACGGTGAACGGGAATTCACGGGCCTGGGCAGCGGCGATTACACGCTGGACATCATGGCGCGCGGTGCGGATGGCGGGTGGGTGACACTGGCTGCGCCGTTGCGCATTCATGTGCAACCGCCGCCATGGCTGCGCTGGTGGGCATGGTTGCTTTACGCATGCGTGGTGATTGCACTGGCGTTGCTGCTGCTGTTGGCATGGCGTCGTCGTTTGGCGCATCGTCATCGCATACAACTGGCCGAACAGCGCCATCAGATCGCCGAACAGGCAAGCGCGGCCAAGAGTCAGTTTCTTGCCACGCTCAGTCACGAGATCCGCACGCCGATGACTGGTGTGATCGGCATGGCTGAGTTGCTGCTGAGCACACCGTTGAGCGAAGCGCAGCGCGAATACACCGAAGCCATGCAGCGCGCCAGCAATGTGCTGCTCAAATTATTGAACGATGCATTGGACCTTGCGCGCATCGAAGCAGGCAAGCTGGTGCTGGAGTCTGCACCGTTCGAAGTGCGGAGCCTGGTGCAGGATGTGGAGCGTCTGCAAAAGAACACGGCGCAGTCGAAGGGTTTGTCGCTTGTAGTGCAGATCGATGCGGATGTACCAGCGTCGTTGATCGGCGATGCCATGCGCATCCGGCAAGTGCTGTTTAACCTGGTAAACAACGCGATCAAATTTACCGAGCGCGGCCGCATCGGCATCGACGTCTGCTGGCTGGGTGGCTATCTGTGGTTGGACGTGAGCGATACGGGTCCAGGTATTTCCGAAACCAGCCGAGTGCGCCTGTTCCGCCGCTTCGAGCAAGACGAGGGGCCGCAACGCAGTATCGGCAGCGGTCTGGGCCTGGCCATCTGCAACGAGCTGGTGAGCTTGATGGGCGGCAGCCTTACCCTGGAATCGATGCTTGGGGAAGGCAGCACGTTCCGCGTGCGTCTACCGCTGCAGATTTCGCAAGAAGCGACGTCCGCAGCCTCGGAAACATCGGGGCCATTGGATGGACGCACGCTCGATGTGCTGCTGGTGGAGGGCGATGCCACGGCAACCAATGCCATTCGCGGCATGCTGGAACATCAAGGGCATCGCGTGCGTTGCGCAACCCACGGACTGAATGCGCTCGCGGAACTTTCGCAGGATCCTTGCGATGTGATTTTGCTCGATCTGGATCTGCCGGGTATCGATGGATTTCAGGTCGCCCAGTTGATACGTCAGGGTGAAGGCGCTGGCGAGCACGTGCCGATTATTGCGATGACGACACGCACCCGAGCCGAAGAAGTGGCACGTGGGCATCAGGTTGGCATGGATGGCTTCTTGCGCAAGCCGCTGACGGGTATGCAGCTTTCGTCGGCATTGGTTGCGGCGTTGTCGGCGCGGTCGTCGCCACGGCAGGAAACGAATCCGGCGTGAAGCCTCGGTGTGAACCGAGCGCTTCTACATGTCGAACTTGTTCACTTCAAAACCGAGCCGTTGATATTCCCGCCAGCGCAAGCGTGAGCCTTCGCGTTCGGCGGGATCGGCTGCGACGACTTCCAGTATGCGATCGCCATAACTCTGCGGACATTGTTCACGCAGGTTGATGGTGAGCGTGCGCGTTGCGGTATCGATGCCAGGCGGCACGATCAATACCGCAGTGTGTTCGTCGTCGTCATCGCCGGCCAGTTGGTGCGGAATGAAGGTGTCTTCATCGAACGCCCACAACAATTCGTCGAGCGCTTCGGCTTGCGTGAAGTCGCGCGTGAGAATCAGCGTGGGTTGTTGCGCGGCAAAGGCCTTGCGCGCGAGTTCGCACACCAGCAGCAGCGGTTGCTCGCTGAAGCGCGGTTTGGCGATCAGGTAAAAGTCGGCGCGGGGCATGATGGCAGCGTATGGGTTCCCCGCCATTTCGAATCGAGGTCGAAATGGCGGAGATGATCCATCAACCGGCGCGATCGATCAGCCACTGTGCCAGCAGCGGCACGGGGCGGCCGGTGGCGAGACCTTTGCGGCCTTCGTCCCACGCGGTGCCGGCGATATCCAGGTGCGCCCAGCGCTGGCCTTCGGTAAAGCGCGATAGGAAGCAGCCAGCCGTGATGGCGCCGGCATTCTTGCCGCCGATATTGGCGACGTCGGCGAAGCCGGAATCAAGCTGCACTTGGTAGTCGTCCCACAGCGGCAGGCGCCATGCACGATCGAGCGTGTTTTCACCTGCGCGGAGCAGCTCGTCGGCGAGATCGTCGTGCTTGCTCATCAGACCGCTGGCGTGTTTGCCCAGTGCGATCACGCAGGCGCCGGTGAGCGTCGCGGCATCGATCATGGTTTGCGGCTGGAACGTCTGCGCGGTGTAGGTCAGCGCATCGCACAGAATCAGGCGACCTTCGGCATCGGTGTTGAGCACTTCGATGGTGATGCCTGACAGGCTGGTCAGCACATCGCTAGGACGGTAGCTGTCGCCGTCGGGCATGTTTTCCACAGCCGGCACCACGCAAACCAGGTTGAGCTTCAGGCCCATCTTCACGGCGGACACGAAGGCGCCGAGCACGCCGGCCGCGCCACCCATGTCGAACTTCATTTCTTCCATGCCAGGGCCGGGCTTGAGGCTGATGCCGCCGGTGTCGAAGGTGATGCCCTTGCCGACGAAAGCGTACGGCTTTTCGTCAGCCGCGCCGCCTTTGTATTCCAGCACGATCAGCTTGGGCTTGTTGGCCGAACCGCGACCGACGGCCAGCAATGAACCGAAGCCAAGCTTGGCCATGTCGTCGTGATCGAGCACGGTGCAACTGACGTTGTCCTTGCCTTGCGCGAAATGCTCGGCCTGCTCGGCGATGTAGGCGGGATTGCAGATGTTGGGCGGAAGATTGGCCAGCTCGCGGGCGAAGCGCACGCCTGCAGCAATCGCGCGCGCCTGATCGAGGCCAGCTTGCGCATCGTCAGTGCCGGCAAAAAGAAGGTTGGTCAATTCCGGCTGGCTGCTTTTCTCGCGCGGCTTGAAGGTGGCGGTGTAGCGATAGGTGGCGTGGTCGGCGGCCATGGCGGCGGTGCGCACGCGCCAGGCGGCGTCACGGCCGGGAACGTCCACTTCGGCCAGGAACGACACGGCGGCATCGATCGGCAACCGGCTGAGCGCGCGCGCGGCTTCCGCGTTCACTTTCTGGAAACGCGCCGCATCGAAGGTCTTCTGCGTACCCAGGCCCACCACCAGCACGCGTTTGGCCTGAATGCCTTCCGGGGCAAACAAAACCGTGGTCGAACCGGCCTTGCCATTGATGTCGCCGCTTTCCACCTGACGCTTGATTGCGCCGCCGGCTCCACTGTCCACCCGTGCGGCCGCACTGGTGAGCAGGCCGTTTTCGTAAACGCCGACCACCACGCAAGGGGTATCAACGGTTTCGGGGGCGGCGGAGCCTAGGCTGAATTGAAGCGTCATCATCAAGTTCCTGCGGGAGGCCGGCGCGCGTCGAACCGGCTAGACTTAGGGTTTGCCTCTCCAAGGTCGGAGGGGCATGGAACCCACGATTCTATCGCATGCTGAGCATCCTAGACCGATACTTCCTACG
>FTBI01000841.1_pt1 | contig 26533 bp, 30 predicted proteins | sample 1639171 | NCBI WGS metagenome assembly FTBI01 (sample SAMEA3914812, study PRJEB12502) | metagenome | biome: forest; material: soil | place: Canada | collected 2011-07-07 | depth 0.1 m | reverse complement strand
GCTGAAGATCATCGACCTGGTCATCGGCATCCGCGTGACCGAGGAAGAGGAACGTGAAGGTCTCGATATTTCGCTGCACGGCGAAACTGTCGAGTAAGTTCTAAGGCCCGCGTTGCGGTAGACCGGGCCGGGCCCGTTTGAGAGAGCGCAGCGAGATTGGCCCGCCTACCCAGACGGGCCTTTTTTATGCCCGCGCCCACCGAGGTCCAGCGGTAAATAGGGCCAGTTATAAGCGGGAACCGCCCTAAGTTTTCCGGTCAGCATTGTAATGCGGCAATCTGCCCCAAAATAGCTTGCGTAATTGCACTACAATGGGTGGTTCTCCGCCTTACAATACATAAGAGAGAACAATGGTTCCGCATCTGGTTACAGCGCTGAACGGCCCGCTGCTCGATTTGGAGCAGAAAGTCCTTGCCGCCACCCCCGCCATCGAACGTTGGTTCCGGCTGGAGTGGCAGGAGCATACGCCGCCGTTTTATTGTTCGGTCGATTTGCGCAACGCGGGTTTCAAACTAGCCCCGGTCGACACCAATCTATTTCCAGGCGGATTCAACAATCTGCCGCTGGAAATCCTGCCGCTCGCCGTGCAGGCGGCGATGGCGTCGATCGAAAAGATCTGTCCGGATGCGAAAAACCTGCTGGTGATTCCGGAACGGCACACCCGCAACGCGTTTTACCTGGAAAACCTTGCGCGCTTGTCGACGATCATGCGCCAAGCTGGGTTGAACGTGCGCTTCGGTACCCTGGATGAAGAAATCGAGGTGCCGATGTCACTACAATTGGCGGACGGGCAGTCGCTCGTCATCGAACCGCTCGACCGTTCGCCTCGCCGCCTCGGCCTGAAGAATTTCGACCCCTGTTCCATCCTGCTGAACAACGATCTGTCGGCCGGCGTGCCGCCCGTGCTGGAAAATCTGCACGAGCAATATCTGCTGCCACCGTTGCATGCCGGCTGGGGCACGCGCCGCAAGTCGACCCACTTCGCCACGTATGACGACGTGGCGAAAAAATTTGCCAAGCTGATCGAAGTCGATCCCTGGATGCTGAATCCATATTTTGCCCGTTGCAGCGGCATCGACTTCCAGCAGCGTACCGGCGAAGAGGCGCTGGCCGAGACGGTCGACGCGGTGCTGAAGAAGATCGCTCGCAAATATCGGGAATACGGTATCCAGGACAAGCCCTATGTCGTCATCAAGTCCGACGCCGGCACCTACGGCATGGGCGTGATGACGGTGCGCGATGCCGCGGAAATCGCCGGGCTGAATCGGCGCGAACGCAGTAATATGGCAGTGCTCAAGGAAGGCCTGGAAGTCCACGATGTGATTGTGCAGGAGGGCGTGCATACGTTCGAGCGCGTCAACGAGGCTGTCGCCGAGCCGGTCGTCTATATGATCGATCGCTACGTCGTTGGCGGCTTCTATCGTGTGCACACCGAGCGCGGACCGGACCAGAACCTGAATGCGCCAGGCATGCATTTTGTGCCGCTTGCCTTCGAACACGCGGCACTGCCTGATGTCAGCGCGAAACCCGGTGCCGCACCGCCGAACCGCTTCTATATGTACGGCGTGGTGGCAAGGCTGGCATTGCTGGCGGCTTCGATCGAACTCGAGAAGACGGACCCGGATGCGATCCAGGTTTGATGGCGCTGCTGCGATTGCGCCATGGGGTGCACCCGGGTGCATGCCTGGGATTACGTCCGGGCTTATGTCCGGGTTATGTGATTAACGACCATTTGCGACGCGATCGGCGTCTGACCACACCATGGACATACTTTTCATAGCGGACCCGCTGGACACATTCAAGCTCTACAAGGATACGACCTTCGCGATGATGAGCGAGGCCGCGCGCCGCGGCCACAGCATCTACACTTGCGAGGTGTCGGATCTGGCGCTCGCCGGCGGGCGGGTCGAAGCCAGTACCAGGCTGATAGAGATCCTTGCCGACAAGGACCATGCTGGCCCGTCGCCCTGGTATCGCGCGGCCCCCCCCCGTACAGAGAGCCTGGAGCGCTACGACGCGGTGCTGATGCGCAAGGATCCGCCGTTCGACATGGAATATGTGACCGCGACCTGGATGCTCGAGCATGCGGAGCGGCACGGTGCGCGCGTGTTCAACAAACCCCGTGCGATTCGCGATCACTCGGAAAAATTCGCCATCGCCGAATTTGCCGAATTTGTCGCGCCGACGCTGGTGACGCGAGATCTGCAACGTTTGCGGGCCTTTCAAGAGACGCACGGCGACGTGATTCTGAAGCCGCTCGACGGCATGGGCGGGACGGGCGTGTTTCGGGTGCGCGCCGACGGCATGAACCTGGGTTCCGTCATCGAGACCCTCAGCGATAACGGCGCGCGCAGCGTGATGGCGCAGAAATTCATTCCGGCCATCAGCGAAGGCGACAAGCGCATCCTCCTGATCGGCGGTAAGCCAGTGCCTTATGCGTTGGCGCGTATTCCCCAAGGCAACGAAGTGCGCGGCAACCTGGCAGCCGGCGGTCTCGGCGTCGCGCGCGAATTGACGGCATACGATCGCAAGATTGCCGAGACCTTGGCACCGGCGCTGTTCGCACGCGGGCTGCTGCTGGTCGGGCTGGACGTGATCGGCGAGTCCCTGACCGAGGTCAATGTCACCAGTCCAACGTGTTTCCGTGAAATTACCGAGCAGACCGGCTTCGACGTCCCGGCGATGTTCATCGATGCACTTGAGCTTGCAGTCACGCGGGCTTAAAGCACAGACTGGGCTGCGGCGCAAGGGGCGCAGAGTGTGGGGTTTGCCGCGAAAGGTTGCTGATACAATCAGATAACGCGTGGCGAATCCGGCCCGCCGGTGCGCACGTTCGGTGCGACTGCACCGGTACGGACTCGCTGCATTTTGCCGAATTTTGCCGATTGCGTCGCCCATCGCACCAGGGGCGGCGCGAAAGTTGAAGCTGATATGGCTGGTATCCTGATCATTGCGCATGCACCGTTCGCCACGGCATTGCGCGACTGCATTTCCCATATTTACGGCGGCTTGCCGGCACGCATCGGGGCGATCGACATCACGCCCGATTGCGATCCCGCACAACTGGTCGCGACAGCCGAGTCTGAACTGCGGCGCCTGGCCGAGGAGAATGGGGCGCTGGTGCTGACCGATCTTTACGGTGCGACGCCGTCGAACATTGCCGCCCGCCTGGCCACGATACCCAATGTGAGGGTGCTGGCAGGCGTGAACCTGCCAATGCTGGTACGCGCGGTCTGTTATCGCTCGATCCCGCTCGATACCCTGGTGGACAAGGCCTTGTCCGGCGGCATCAAGGGTATCCAGGCGGTCGCCGCAGCGCCCGAGCCATCCACCACCGAAGCAAGCAACAATTCCCCTTTGCCCTGTCCTCCGGATCATCATGCTGCAACGTGAAACGACTATCGTTAATAAATTGGGACTGCATGCGCGCGCTTCTGCCAAATTGACGCAATTGGCCGGCCGCTTTCAATGTGAAATCTGGATGACGCGCAATGCGCGGCGCATCAATGCCAAGAGCATCATGGGGGTGATGATGCTGGCCGCCGGCATCGGCTCCAAAGTGCTGATCGAAACCGAAGGCACCGACGAAAACCAGGCGATGGACGAACTGCTGGCATTGATCGCGAACAAGTTCGGCGAAGGCGAGTAGCGGGTCCGCGGGTGTATGGTTGCCGTTACGGACTCATCGAACCTGATCGCCGAACCTAATTACGCCCGAAAGGTCTGATGGCTGCTTCGTGCGGGGGCTGTCTGCCGCACCTGTATCGTACGGCGTGGCAACTGACGATATTCGTCGCCGCGCTCAACACAGATTCAAGGAGACGCGTTTGTCATTCACGCTGCATGGAATTCCGGTCTCCCGCGGCATTGCAATCGGCCGTGCTTACTTGATCGCGCCGGCCGCGCTGGATGTCGATCACTATCTGGTCGCGCCCGAGGAGGTCGAGGCCGAGGTCGCGCGCTTTTGCGCGGCGCAGGATGTCGTGCATCACGAACTCGAAACGCTGCGCGCCGAATTGCCGAGCGATGCGCCCGGCGAAATGAGTGCCTTCCTGAACGTGCACATGCTGATCTTGCGCGATGAAATGCTCGCCGAGGCGGCTGTCGAGTTGATACGGACGCGCCGCTATAACGCGGAATGGGCGCTGACCGAGCAACTTGAGCAACTGGCCAAGCATTTCGACGAAGTCGACGATACGTATCTGCGCGAGCGCAAGGCCGACCTGGAACAGGTCGTCGAGCGTGTGCTGAAGGCATTGGCCGGCGCGTTGTCGGCCGACGGCCTGGCCTGCGGTCTGGTCGATAGCGCGGGTACGAATGGGACCGACGAGATGATCGTGGTGGCACACGATATCGCGCCTGCCGACATGATGCAGTTCAAGACCCAGACCTTCCGCGGATTCGTCACCGATCTGGGCGGGCGTACCTCGCATACCGCGATCGTCGCCCGCAGCCTGGGCATTCCCGCCGCGGTGGGCGTGCAACAGGCCAGCGCGTTGATACGGCAAGACGACCTGATCATCGTCGACGGCGATGCCGGCATCGTCATCGTCGATCCGGCGCCGATCGTGCTCGAGGAGTACTCCTACCGCCAGAGTGAGAAAGCGCTTGAACAGCGCAAGTTGCAGCGCCTGAAGTTCTCACCGACGCAGACCGTGGACGGCACCAAGATCGACCTGCTGGCGAATATCGAGTTGCCCGGCGATGCGGCCGCCGCGCTGAACGCCGGCGCGGTCGGCATTGGCCTGTTTCGCACCGAGTTTCTCTTCATGGGGCAGCACAACCCGCCGGAAGAGGAGGCGCAGTTCGCCGCCTACAAGCAGGTGGTGGAGAGCATGCGGGGCTTGCCTGTCACCATTCGGACCATAGATGTTGGGGCCGACAAGCCGCTGGACGCTCGCGCGAGCGATGGTTTCGAGACTGCGCCCAATCCGGCGCTCGGTTTGCGTGCGATCCGCTGGAGCTTGTCGGAACCCCAGATGTTCCTGACTCAGCTGCGCGCGATCCTGCGCGCGTCGGCGTTCGGTCCGGTCAAGATCCTGATTCCCATGCTCGCGCATGCACAGGAAATCGACCAGGCCCTGGATCTGATTCACGAGGCCAAGCTGCAATGCGATGATGCCGGCTTGGCTTACGATCCCAATGTGAAAGTCGGCGCGATGATCGAGATTCCCGCCGCCGCGCTGGCCGTGCAGCTGTTCCTCAAGCGGCTCGATTTCCTCTCGATCGGTACCAACGATCTGATCCAGTATACGTTGGCGATCGACCGCGCCGACAACGCCGTCGCCCATTTGTACGATCCGCTGCATCCGGCGGTGCTGGGCCTGATCGCGCATACGCTGCGCGAGGCGCATCGTGCCGGGGTGCCGGTTTCGGTGTGCGGTGAGATGGCCGGCGACCCGGCGTTGACGCGACTATTGCTGGGGATGGGGCTGACGGAATTTTCGATGCACCCGAGCCAGTTGTTGCAGGTCAAGCAGCAAGTACTGCGCGCCCATTTGCCCAACCTCGAAAAGCCGGTGCAGGACGTGTTGGCGGCCTACGAACCCGCCGAATTACAGGCTGCGCTGGCGCGTCTGGGGCAGTGCTGACTTGTGGGGGGGGCGGACGGTGACGGCGATTCAAGTGTGGTCGTGCTTGGTGCCGCATACAGGGCAATCCGCTTGCCGTGCAATCCGCATCGTATTCCATTCGGCGCGCAGCGCGTCGTACATCTGCAGGCGCCCGACCAGGGTCTGGCCGACCGCCCCGATCACCTTCAGCGCTTCCGCAGCCTGCAGCGCGCCGATGATACCGACGAGCGGCGCAAATACACCCATCGTCGAACACGCGACTTCCTCGAAGGCCTGGTCGGGCGGAAAGATGCAGGCATAGCACGGAGAGTGCGGGTCACGCGCATCGAAGGTGGCGATCTGGCCGTCGAAACGCAGCGCGGCGCCGGATACAAGCGGCACTTTGGCCGCGACGCAGGCGCGGTTGACGGCATGCCGTGTGGCGAAATTATCCGAACAATCGAGCACCACATCGGCAAGCGGCACCTGATGCGCCAGCCACGCTTCATCGGCGCGCGACTCCACGGCGTGCACCGCGACATCGGGGTTCAAGCCGCGCAGGGTGGCCTGGGCGGACACGACCTTGGGTTGCCCAATCGAAGCGGTGGTGTGGACGATTTGGCGCTGTAGATTAGTCAGGTCGACCCGGTCCGGGTCAACCACGGTCAGTGTGCCGACACCCGCTGCTGCGAGGTACATGCAGACCGGCGCGCCCAGCCCGCCGGCGCCGATGATCAGCACATGGGCATCGAGGAAGCGTTGCTGCGCTTCTATGCCCAATTCGTCGAGCAGAATGTGGCGCGAATAGCGCAGCAGTTGTTCGTCATGCATGTCGGTGTGCCGGCGTGGCGGACGGCGCCGGCTAAAAACTAACCAGCGGACTAACCGGCTGGCGGCGGACCCAAGGGCCGCCGCCAGCCTTTACTTCGCGGGTGCGGAGGCTGGCGCGGCCGAGGCCGGTGTGCTCGCTGCCTTGGCGCCCGAGGCTGCGTTGATCTGGTCGATCAGCGGATCGTCGACCGGCTGCAGTTCCTTGGACAGCACAACCGGCTGGCCTTCCAGTTCATGCAATGCCTGCTGGGCCATGAAGTCGTCCGCGCTGCCTGGCTCCGGCGGCACGCGATTGCGGTCATGCTCGCGCTGTTCCGGCGTCTTCTTGGCGTTGGCTGCTTCCAGGTTGCGCAGCAGCGTCAGGTGCTCTGCCTGCCGTTTTTCCTCTTCCTTCTTTTCGTCCGGGTCCTGCAGGTTCGCCAGGTGGTTCTGATAGTCGGCCTCGCGCGTGACCAGGGCGTCGTCCGGGTCGCCATCCGCGTATTGATCAACCAGGAAGTCGGGCGTGATGCCCTTGTTCTGGATCGAGCGGCCGCTAGGCGTGTAGTAGTACGCGGTCGTCAGGCGCAGCGCGGTGCTGGCTGTCAGCGGACGGACGGTCTGGACCGAGCCCTTGCCAAAGGTCGGCTTGCCCATCACTTTTGCGCGGTGGTAGTCCTGCAACGCACCGGCGACGATTTCCGAGGCCGAAGCGGTGTAGGCATTGGTCAGCACGACGATGGGCACGGTCTTGTAGATGGCCGGCAAATCCTTAAGTGGATCGCTGTCGAATGAGGGCAAGCGATAGTTGCTGAAGGTATCGCGATAGGTCTGCTTGGAATCGGGAATCTGTCCGTTTGTCGTAACCACCACCGAATTCGACGGCAGGAATGCGCCGGCCACGCCGACCGCGGTTTGAAGCAAACCGCCGCCGTTATTGCGCAGATCGATGATCAAGCCTTTCATCTGCGGATTGGCTCGAGCCAGTTCCGTCAACTTCTCGGCCAGATCGGGCACGGTACGTTCCTGGAAGCTGGTAATGCGCACCCACCCATAACCCGGGGCGATCATCTTGGTCTTGACGCTTTGCACCTTGATCACGGCGCGCGTCACGGTGACCGGGAACGAACGTTCGTCGGTCTTGCGATAAATCGTCAGCGTCACTTTGGTGCCCGGATCCCCGCGCATCAACTTGACCGAATCGTCGAGCGCCATGCCGCGAACCTGCTTGCCGTCGATGCGGGTGATCAGATCGCCCGGCCGGATACCGGCGTGAAACGCGGGGGAATCCTCGATCGGCGAGATGACCTTGATCAGGCCGTCTTCCTGAGAGATTTCGATGCCCAGGCCGGCGAACTGTCCGCGGGTCTGTTCCTGCAGCTCGGCGTAGTCGGTCTTGTCGAGGTAGGATGAATGCGGATCCAGGCTGGAGACCATGCCCTTGATCGCGGCCGTCAGCAACTTTTTGTCGTCAACCGGCTCGACATAGTCACTCTTGATTTGACCGAAGACTTCAGCGAACAGCTTGAGCTGATCCAGGGGCAGCGGCGATGGCTCGTTGGGCTGCGCGGCGGCGGAGAGCTGCAGGGTAGCGAACATGCCGGTCAGCAGGCCGGCGGCGACCAGGCCGGCGTATTTCAGTTGTATGCGCATAGATCAGTCAGTGGAGGGCTTCGTCAACCGGTAAGCGTGGGTGTTAAGCAGTATAACTGGTTTGTCTGGAGCCACGAACGCGGAGCCTGTGGCGTAAGCCGAGATTCGACAACGGAACCCGATTAAGGTTCGCTGTCGATTTCGCAGCTTGCGCCGCGGCCGACCAGATCGATACGCCGGCACCGCTTCCAGGGCCGGCACCACGGGCCGGCTTAACCTGCTTAATTCGCCGCCGCCTTGCCTTGTTTGGCGACGGCCGCCTGCGCCTGCGCGATGGCTTGCGCGTCGCCGAGATAGGCGCGTTTGATCGGCTTCAGGTCGGCATCCAGTTCGTACACGATGGGAATGCCATTGGGGATGTTCAGGCCGACGATGTCATCATCTGAAATATTGTCCAGATATTTGATCAGGGCGCGCAGCGAATTACCGTGCGCGGCGATCAAGACGCGCTTGCCGGCCTTGATTGCGGGGGCGATGGACTCGTTCCAGATCGGCAGCACGCGCGCCACGGTGTCTTTCAGACATTCGGTCAGGGGCAACTGGTTGCGGGCCACTTTGGCGTAGCGCGGATCGTCGAGCGGTGCGCGCGGGTCATCCGCGGTCAGCGCGGGCGGCGGGGTGTCGTAGCTGCGGCGCCAGATCAGGACCTGTTCGTCACCGTACTTGGCCGCCGTTTCGGCCTTGTTCAACCCGGCCAGCGCGCCGTAGTGGCGTTCGTTCAGGCGCCAGGCGTGGACTACCGGAATCCACATCAGATCCATTTCGTCCTGCACGTGCCACAGCGTGCGGATCGCACGCTTGAGCACCGAGGTGTAGGCGATATCGAAACCGAGGCCGGCCTCCTTGAGCAGGCGCCCGGCCGCGCGGGCTTCGCTCGCACCTTGTTCGGTGAGGTCGACGTCGACCCATCCGGTGAAGCGGTTTTCCTTGTTCCAGGTCGATTCGCCGTGGCGGATCAGGACGAGTTTGTACATGACGGAAGTACTCAGAGTGGAGAAAACGGAAGCCCGGCGCAACGATACCGCCGACGGCGCGCGAGCACACTTTGCATTTGTGATCCCGCGCCGTAAAGCGAGTATTTTATAATGTCTGGATTCCAACCACCCATTTGGCGGATTTTTCGTGAATTTTTTCACTGAGTACACCAACCTGATCCTGATCGCGCTGGCGGCGATTTCCGGCACCATGCTGCTCTGGCCCACCCTGCGGCGCGGCGGCGGGATTTCGACGGCTGATGCAACCCTATTGATCAATCGCCAGAACGCGATGATCGTCGATGTGCGCAGTGCGGCCGAATTCGCGGCCGGCCACCTGCCGCAGGCGCGCCACTGCGACATCAATGAATTGGAAGGAAAGGCGCCGCAGTTGAACAAAAACAAGAAGACCCCGTTGCTGCTCATATGCCAGACCGGGCAGCGCGCCCAGAAGGCGAAAGCGGTGCTGAGCGCGGCGGGCTATGCCGATGTGCAGGTGCTGCAAGGCGGCTTGGGCGCATGGCAGCAGGCCGGCATGCCGGTCGTCAAGGATGGAGCCGCAAAATGAGCAAGGTGGTGATGTACAGCACACAGGTCTGCCCCTATTGCCAAATGGCCGAACGCTTGTTGAAATCGCGCGGTGTCGAGCATGTCGAGAAAATCCTGATCGATAAGGAGCCGGCTCGCCGCGAGGAAATGATGGCACGCACCGGCCGTCGCACGGTGCCGCAGGTTTTCATCGGCGCTACCCATGTCGGCGGCTACGACGATTTGTCGGCGCTGGATCGCGCTGGGGGCTTGATGGCGCTGCTGCAAGCCGCTTGAGTGCGGTTCGGCCATCCGGGGCCTGCCCGGACGGCCGATTAATTTGACGCATCGACGTAACATTCGCCGTGCAGTGTAAGCTGCGCAGCTTTCTGTCATTTTCAGGAATTTCTCATGTCCGACCAGAACAACCAGCCGTTTTTCAACATCCAACGCATTTATTTGAAGGATGTGTCGCTCGAGCAGCCGAATTCGCCTGGGATTTTCCTTGAAACCGAAATGCCGGGGGTCGAGGTCGAGATTGATGTCCAGGCCACCAAGTTGGCCGAAGCCGTGTTCGAAAGCCTGGTGACGGTGACCGTGACTGCCAAGGTCAAGGACAAGATTGCGTTCCTGATCGAAGCCAAGCAGGCCGGTATTTTCGATATTCGCAACGTGCCCGATGAACAGCTCGATCCCTTGCTCGGGATTGCCTGCCCCACCATTCTGTTCCCCTATCTGCGCGCCCACACCGCCGATCTGGTCACGCGCGCCGGCTTCCCGCCGATCCACCTGACCGAAATCAACTTCCAGGCGCTCTATGAGCAGCGCCTCGCGCAAGCCAGCGGTGGTGCCGGCCACGATGCCAGCATCGTGGCCGCGGACGGCACGCCGACGCAGCACTGAGCGCAGTCAGGCACGGTCGGCACCCACGCATGAAAGTCTCGGTATTAGGCGCAGGCGCCTGGGGTTCGGCGCTCGCCAGCCACCTCGCCGCGCGCCACGACACGGTGCTATGGGCGCGCGACCCCGGTTTGCTCGCGCAGATCGAGCGCACTCGCGTCAACACCACCTATCTGCCCGGTATCTCGCTGGATCCCGCACTGCGTGTCGAGCCTGATCTGGCCGCGGCGCTGGCGCACGGCGATGGCGCTGCCGATCTATGCGTTTTGGCGGCGCCCGTGGCTGGCTTGCGCACCCTGTGCGAGGCTATGCGGGCCGCGGCCGCGGTGCCCAGGCAGTTGATCTGGCTGTGCAAGGGCTTCGAGGCCGACACCCAGTACCTGCCGCACCAGGTCGTCGCTGCGGTGCTGGGCGAGCATGCGCATTGCGGTGCATTGTCGGGGCCGAGCTTTGCCAAGGAAGTGGCGGCCGGCTTGCCGGTGGCACTGACTGTCGCCAGCGCGTCGGCGCGCTGCCGCGACCTGACGGTGCAAGCGTTCCACCATGGCGCGATGCGTATCTATACGGGCGACGATCTGGTCGGTGTCGAGGTCGGCGGCGCGGTCAAGAACGTGTTGGCGATCGCCACCGGGATTGCCGATGGCCTGGGCCTGGGCTTGAATGCACGCGCCGCACTAATCACGCGGGGGCTGGCTGAAATGACCCGCCTCGGCGTCGCATTGGGAGGCCGCGCCGAGACATTCACCGGGCTGACCGGAATGGGCGACCTCATCCTGACGGCGACAGGCGACCTGTCGCGCAACCGCACGGTCGGCCTGCAGTTGGCCGGTGGACGTTCGCTGGACGATATTCTCGGCGGCCTGGGCCATGTGGCCGAGGGTGTGCACTGCGCGCGGGCGGTGCTGCAGTTGGCCCGCCGGCTGGGGGTGGAAATGCCGATCTCGGAAGCGGTCTGTGCCGTACTGTTCGACGGGCGGGCCCCGCACGATGCGGTTGGCGCGTTGCTGCGCCGCGATGCGCGGCCGGAAGCGCGCAGCGCGGACTGATCGATGGCCAGCGATGGCGGGCCGGAGGCGGTGTCGCCAACCCCGCGGAGATTACCTGGTAGCGGCTAGGCGCCGCCTTCGAAGCTGTGTTGCCGCCAGGCTTCGAACACCACGACTGCTACCGTATTCGACAAATTCAGACTGCGGTTTTCAGGCCGCATCGGCAGCCTCACGCGTTGTGAGGAGCCGAACTGGCCGAGCACCTCATCGGCCAGGCCGCGGGTTTCCGAACCGAAAATAAACCAGTCGCCAGGTTGGAAATGCTGCTCGAAAAAGCGGCCGGCGCCGCGCGTGGTGAAGGCAAACATGCGCGCGGGGTCAGGCCGTTCGCGCTGCAGGAAGGCTTGCCAGTCCGGATGGACCTGCATCGCCGCGTATTCATGATAATCGAGACCGGCGCGCCTGAGTTTGGCGTCTTCCAGCGGAAAGCCGAGCGGTTCGATCAGATGCAGGCGGGCGCCGGTGTTCGCGCACAGACGGATCACGTTGCCGGTGTTCGGCGGAATTTCCGGTTCTACCAAGACGACATTAAACATAAGGCCAGGAAGCAGGTTGAGAAGTTGTAGGCGGGTGCCGTGGGTGTGCGGCATCTGCCGGCGGCGGCGTGCGCAAGGCGACCAGGTTCGTGACGCGGGCCGCACCGGCCCGTTTCAGCAGGCGGGCGATCTCGTTAAGCGTCGCGCCCGAGGTCATGACATCGTCGACCACCGCCACATGGGCACCGTTCAGCGTCCGTGTCGCGGCGCAAGCACTCACCACGAACGCACCCCGCACATTATGCCGCCGCTGCCGGGCATCGCTCAAATCGGTTTGAGGGCGAGTATGGTGCAACCGGCGCAGCAAGGAGCCATGGGCGGCCACCCCGAGATGTCGCGCCAGCGGGCGTGCGATCTCCCACGATTGGTTATAGCCGCGTTCGGCCAGTCGCTGCGCCGACAGCGGAACCGTCAGGATCAGATCCGGCGCGATCTCGGCCGCCTTGACCCGAGTGGCCATGCGCGCGGCGAACCAGCGCGCCAGACCGAGCTTGGCCGAGAATTTGAGCGCCTGTGCCAGCGCATCGTAGGGCGACGCATAGTCGGCATACGCCAGCGTCGCGTCGAATGCCGGACGGGTCGCGATGCAGTTGCCGCAGAGACGGGGCGAGCCGGTTTTACCCAGCGCCGCCGCGCAGCAAGCGCACCGCGATACGGTGTGCGCGGCGGCGCTGTCGCATGAGCTACATACAGCCTGATGCGACAAATTGCCGCATAATGCGCAATGATTGGGTAGGATTACTTGTGCGCCACGTGCAAACCAGATGCTCAGGCGTTGTCGCATGGCGGTCGGACCGGGGGCGAAGTGGGAGGATTTCATTGATTTGGGCGATGCGTAAGCGCAGCTTGATGCGAGTCGCATCCTGATTGTGTTTGAGTTTGGCACACGCGCATCGAGTGCCAGGACAGCGGCAGCACTGGCGTTGCACTGGAAAATGGGCGTCCACGAGTATACTTTCGAGTTATCCATGCAATCATCCGCCATGCCCGTCGATTCCGCCATTTCTGATCGCCCCGTCATCGATTTGCGCAGACTGCGTCGTATTTTCGACCGGCGCGCTGAACGCTTTGCCGAAGCGGCATTCCTGCCGCGTGAAATCGCGCAGCGCATGCATGAGCGGCTCGAATACATCAAAGTCGCGCCGCAGCGGGTGGTCGACGTTGGCTGCGGCTGCGGTGACGACGTCAGCGCATTGCGGGCGCGCTACCCGCAGGCCTCGGTGTGTGGCCTCGACCTGTCGGCCGGTATGCTGGGCGTTGCCCGTGCCGGCGCGGACTCGACTGGCGCGGCCTGGCGCCGTTGGCTGCCGCGTGCCCTGCGGGAACGGGACAGTGGATGGGTGCAGGGCGATTACGCGCACCTGCCGTTTGCCGGGGCCAGCTTCGACCTGCTGTGGTCGAATTTGGCGCTGCAGTGGCACGCGACGCCGGATCAGGTGTTTCCCGAGTGGCAACGCGTACTCAAGGTCGGCGGCCTGCTGATGTTCAGCACGCTGGGTCCGGATACGCTAAGGGAATTGCGCACTGGCGCTGACGAGACGGCGACGTTAAGCTTTGTCGATATGCACGACTTCGGCGATATGCTGGTTGCGAGCGGTTTCGAAACGCCGGTGATGGACGCGGAAACCATCACCGTCACCTACGGTTCGCCCGAAACATTGCTGCGTGATGTACGTCGCTGGGGCGGCGAGCCACGCGTCGGACTCGGCCCACGGGGGCTGGCTGGGCGTTGCCGCTTGACTGAAAGAATCGCGGCGCTGCAGGCGCAGCGGCGTGCGGACGGTACGATACCGCTGACCTTCGAAGTGATTTACGGTCATGCGTGGAAGGCGCAGGTACGGACCACGCCTGAAGGGCATGGCGTGATCCGGCTGGACGAGATCGGGCGCGGTGGCGCGCATCAGCGTTCGCCTCGCTAGGGACGCGGTATGGCCGATGGCCCGGATCGAACTCTCGATCTGTCTTGCATGGTGCCGCCAGGGCCGCGCGGCGGCCCTGAGCGGTGGCCGGTTGCTTGTGGCGGTCAGGCATCCCGCCTATAATGCCGGGGCTTTCGGCCTCTGTTGAGGAGGGCGCGCGCGGCGCGATCCGGTAGCGCCATGCGGCCAAGGAGCGGTGATGGAAGCGGGCGATACAGCGGGTAGCGCGGCGGATGTCGCGGCGGCCGAGGCGGTTGTCAAAGACTGGCTTTTAAAGCGTAATTGCGCGGTGACGCCGCGCCAGTTTATCGGTTTTTATCTTTTGTTGTCCTGCCTATCGTTTACGATTGCAGCGATCGTCGCACTGACGGGCGCATGGATGGTCCTGATCTTCACCGCGCTGGAAGTCCTGGTGGTCGGGGTAGCCTTCGTGATTTACGCCCGCCACGCGGTGGACTATGAACATATCCACCTCGAACCGCATCGTCTCGTGGTGGAGCAGATGTGTGCGTCGCGCAAGACACACTATGAATTCAACCCGCGATGGGTGCGGGTCGAGGTCGGCGTTGGGGGCGAGGCGGCGGTCGAGATGGGATTTCCGTGGACTGCGCGGCGACAAGCACAGATCACCTTGCACGCGGCCGGCCTGGCCGTCGAGATTGGACAGCATCTCGCGCAGGACAAGCGTGCGCAGTTCGCACAGGACTTGCGGACCTGGATTCGACTCTGTTCCTGAACGCGGCTGGAAAAGCGAGTTTAAATGCGAGTTTGAATGGTTAATTTGGGTAAGGAAGCTATGAAATCAATCAAGCGTGCCCTGTTGGGCGGGCTGGCGATCTCCAGCCTGCTTCTGTCCGGCGTGGCCCATGCGGTTGGCAATTTGCCCGGCGGCCCGGCGGTCAACGAGCTTAACTTCCAGCCACCTGTCACGCGTATCGCCCAGGAACTCTACGATCTGCACACGCTGATGCTGCTGATCTGCCTGGTGATCTTCGTCGGCGTCTTCGGCGTCATGTTCTACTCGATTTACGCGCACCGTAAATCGAAGGGCTACAAGGCCGCACTCTTCCACGAAAGCACCACGGTCGAAATCGCCTGGACCGTGGTACCGCTACTGATCGTTGTAGCGATGGCGCTGCCCGCCACGCGCACCGTGATCGCGATGAAGGACGTGTCGAAATCCGACCTGACGGTCAAGGTCACCGGCTATCAATGGAAGTGGGGCTACGACTACGTCAAGGGTCCGGGCGCCGGCATCTCGCTGATCTCGACCCTGTCGACGCCGCGCACCGAAGTCGAAGGCCAGGCGCCGGTTACCGATACCTACCTGGAAGAAGTCGATCACCCGCTGGTGGTTCCGGTCAACAAGAAGATACACATCATCACCACCGCCGCCGACGTTGTGCACTCGTGGTACGTGCCGGCGTTCGGCGTGAAGCAGGATGCGATTCCGGGCTTCACTCGCGATACCTGGTTCAAGGCCGAGAAAATCGGGACCTACCATGGCTTCTGTACTGAATTGTGCGGCAAGGACCACGCTTACATGCCGGTCGTCGTCAAGGTCGTGTCCGACGCGGACTACGCTGCCTGGGTGAAGGCGAACCAGCCGACGCCGGTGGCGCTGGCCGCAACGGTCGCGGCGCATGGCCCATACACCCAAGCTGATCTGATGGCACGCGGCCAACAGGTATTTACCGCGAATTGCGCCGCCTGCCATATGGCGAACGGGCAGGGTGCCGGTCCGTTCCCGTCTTTGGTCGGTTCCAAGGTGGTGACCGGTCCGGTCCAGGCGAACGTCGACCTGGTACTGCACGGTAAAGGCCAGATGCCGGCTTGGGACACCATGCTGAACGACTACGACATTGCGGCCGCCATCACATATATCCGCAATTCCTGGGGAAATCACACGGGTGACGTGGTTCAGCCGGATGCCGTGAAGGCGGCGCGCGGTCAGCAACAAGCTGCCGTCGCCAGGGCGCAAGCGGCAACCTGAAGCGCCGGAAGGATGCGGCCGCCGCACGCGTGTAGGCCAGCGGACGCTGCAACGAAGGTTTGAACTTTGCCCACTGTCTCGAGGGCACCGCAACGCGTAAGGAGAGTGTTATGTCGACGGTCCCGCACGACAACGTGATCGATCACGATCACGATCACGCCCATGGCGCCCCCGTGGGTTGGCGTCGCTGGTTTTACGCCACCAATCACAAGGACATCGGTACGCTGTACCTGGTGTTCTCGTTCACGATGTTCATGGTGGGCGGCGTGATGGCACTGCTGATCCGCAGCGAGTTGTTCGAACCTGGCCTGCAGATCATGCGTCCCGAGTTCTTCAACCAGATGACCACGCTGCACGGTCTGATCATGGTGTTCGGCGCGATCATGCCGGCCTTCGTCGGCTTTGCCAATTGGATGGTGCCGCTGCAGATCGGCGCGCCCGACATGGCCTTCGCGCGGATGAACAACCTCAGCTTCTGGCTGCTGCCGCCGGCCGCGCTGCTGCTGATGAGTTCGCTCTTCATGCCGGGCGGCGCGACCGCCGCCGGCTGGACGCTGTACGCGCCGTTGTCGGTGCAGATGGGTCCGGGCATGGACCTCGCCATCTTCGCGGTCCACATCCTGGGTGCGTCGTCGATCATGGGCGGGATCAACATCATCGTGACCATCCTGAACCTGCGCGCACCCGGCATGACGCTGATGAAGATGCCGATGTTCGTCTGGACCTGGCTGATCACCGCGTTCCTGCTGATCGCCGTGATGCCGGTGCTGGCAGGCGGGATTACCATGCTGCTGTTCGATCGCCACTTCGGCACCTCGTTCTTCAACGCGGCAGGCGGCGGCGACCCGGTGCTGTACATGCACGTGTTCTGGTTCTTCGGTCACCCAGAGGTCTACATCATGATCTTGCCGGCGTTCGGCATCATCTCGGAGGTGATCCCGACGTTCTCGCGCAAGAAACTGTTCGGCTATAGTTCGATGGTATATGCGACCGCATCGATCGCCATCCTGTCGTTCATGGTGTGGGCGCACCACATGTTCACAACCGGCATGCCGGTGACCGGCCAGCTGTTCTTCATGTACGGAACGATGCTGGTGGCGGTGCCGACCGGCGTGAAGGTATTCAATTGGGTCGCGACCATGTGGCGCGGTTCGATGACGTTCGAAACGCCGATGTTGTTTGCGATCGGCTTCCTGTTCGTGTTCACGATGGGCGGCTTCACCGGCCTGATCCTGTCGATCGCACCCCTCGACATTGCGATGCACGGCACGTATTACGTGGTCGCCCACTTCCACTACGTGCTGGTTGCAGGTTCGCTGTTCGCGCTTTACGCGGGCTGGTATTACTGGTCGCCGAAGTGGAGCGGCTTCATGTATAACGAGCTGCGCGGCAAGATCCACTTCTGGGGCTCGCTGATCTCGTTCAATGTCACGTTCTTCCCGATGCACTTCCTGGGTCTGGCCGGCATGCCGCGTCGCTACGCCGACTATCCGGCGCAGTTCACCGATTTCAATCAGATTGCCACGCTGGGCGCCTTTTGGTTCGGCCTGATGCAGGTGTACTTCCTGTTCTGGGTGGCGCTGCCCGCCTATCGCGGTGCGGAAGGCCATGTGGAAGCCGGCGACAAGCCGTGGGATGGCGCCGAAGGCCTGGAATGGACCTTGCCGAGCCCGCCGCCGTTCCACACCTTCGAAACGCCGCCGGTGGTCGAATAAGCCTGGGAAAGAACGCAATGAACAAAGCCGGCACGACGCAACGCAAGCCTCCGGTCAAGCTTACGCCGGAGCAGCGCGCTGCGAACTGGAAAGTTGGTGCGGTACTGGTGGTGATCGTGGTGGGATTTTTTGTCGCTTCGATCTTGAGTCAGGCGCTACACAGCTGAAAGGATCAGGGGGTGCCCCGGATCCTTGGAGTCAGGCGGAGATTAGGATGAGCGGCACGCAAACCCGGAATTTCCTGAAGGCGATCAAGGCGGTACTATGGTCCTTTCTGGGGGTGCGCAAATCCAGCGCGCACCGCGCCGATCTTGCCGACCTCAAGCCGCTGCATGTGATCGCCGCAGCCGTGTTATGCGCGGCCGTGTTTATCGGTTTGTTGTTGGTCGTGGTGCACATGGTGATCGGCGGGTAGCCGACCGCATGCGCTAGCGGGGGGGATGGCGCCAGCATAAGCGTGGCGAAGAGATCAATTGGATAGACGTGGAGAAGAAACCATGAGCGCACAGACGCACGGCTCGCCTTATTTCGTACCGCATCCGTCCCGGCACCCGGTGACCGCGGCGGTCGGCCTGTTCTGCATGTTATTCTCGTTGGCCTCCTGGCTGAATGGCAGCACCTACGCGCCGATCGGTGTTGCGGTCGGCTTGATCTGGTTTCTGTTCGTGCTGTGGCAATGGTTTGGCGACGCGATCGCCGAGTCGGAGGGCGGCCAGTACGGCAAGCTGGTCGACAGCTCGTATCGCTGGAGCATGAGCTGGTTCATCTTCTCCGAAGTGATGTTTTTCAGCGCATTCTTCGGCTCGCTGTTCTATGCCCGCGAGTTTGCGATGGACATGCTGAGCAACGTCAATACGCAGATTCTGTGGCCGGATTTCGCCGCCACCTGGCCGAACAACGGCCCGGCCGACCTGGTAACGCAATTCCGCGGCATGACGCCGTGGCCGGTCCCGACCATCAATACCGCGCTGCTGCTGTCCTCGGGCGCGACCTTGACTGTGTCGCACCATGCGCTGCGCGATAACCACCGCAAGAAAGCCTGCGCGTGGCTGGCGCTGACCATTTTGCTGGGTATCACGTTCCTGTTCTGCCAGGGCTTCGAGTATTTCCACGCGTACCACGAACTGAATCTGAAACTGTCCTCGGGTGTGTACGGTTCGACTTTCTTCCTGCTGACCGGCTTCCATGGTTTTCACGTGACCCTGGGTGGCCTGATGCTGACGGTTGTGCTGATCCGCATGCTGCGCGGCAACTTCACGGCGGAGCATCATTTCGCGTTCGAAGGGGCCGCCTGGTATTGGCACTTCGTCGACGTGGTCTGGCTGGGCTTATATGTCGTCGTGTATTGGCTGTGATGACGGGCTGTGATACCGGGGGTGCGATGCCCGCTACGCCTCGGTGTGGACCGCGATAAATAACGCCGCCCCAAGGGCGGCGTTATTGTTTTTGGGTTCGATGCGCGGCAATTGGCCGCACCCCTGGCAGGATCGGCGTGGAGGCCCAGTTCAGTGGCTCAATTCGCGGTTCAACTCAGCGGCCCAGCGGAATACCGGTCGACTGAATCCAGCCCATCCAGTGGGCGAACAGGATAAACAGGAACAAAGATATCGAGAGGCCGACCCGTAGCATCAGCGAATACACCATGCGGTTCGAACGGCCACGGTCGTTCATCATGAAGTAGAGCGCCGAGCCGAGGCTGCCGAGTATCAGGATGAAGGCGATGGCGACGATGATGCGCATGGGTAAGGCCGCAGGCGGCATAAGGACGAGGAGATCCATGATTATCGCATTGTGCGGGCCGCTTGTTTGTCCGGCCGTCGGCATGAAGGGCGCACCACAAGGGATGTACCGATGTTGAAGATACGATTCTGGCCTGCCATGACAGTATTGCTGGTGGTCGCCCTGACCATCGCGCTGGGCTTTTGGCAACGTGGCCGCGCGCATGAAAAGGAAGCGCGTCAGGCCCGCATCGTCCAGTTTGCCCAGGCCCCGGCCCTGACCCTGAGCGCGGCGCATATACCGCTTGCCGACGTCGAATATCATAGAATCGAGGCCCGCGGCCGTTTTCTTGCCGATCTGACGGTGTATTTGGACAATCGGCCGTATCAGGATCAGCCGGGTTTCTATGTGGTCACGCCGCTTAAGCTCGACGATGGCGGGGTGGTCCTGGTGGATCGCGGCTGGCTGCCACGCAACCTGGCCGACCGCACGGCGATTGCGCCTTATCGCACGCCCGACGGCGAGGTCGAGGTCAGCGGTATCGCCCGGGCCGATGCCGGCCGCGCTTTTGAGTTGGGGCATGGCGGGTCGGCGCCGCATACCAGGATACGCCAGAATCTCGACGTCGACGCGTACGCGGCGGAGACGCATCTTCCGTTGCAGCCGTTCGTGATCCAGCAAAGCAGCGATGACGGCGACGGCCTGATGCGCGACTGGCCGGTCGTGACGAGCGGTGTGGAGCGCAACTACGGCTATATGCTTCAGTGGTGGGGCATGGCAGTCGCCGCCTTAGTGTTCGGTCTGTACGCGGCCTGGCGTGCCGGGCGGCCGCAGACCGACGCCGGGCAATAACACCGCATGTAAAACGTATGCAACTTCGCGCGCCGGCTTGCCATCAAGATGGGCCTGCGCTTCATCGAATTCGAGGACAGGTTGTGAGCAAACTGCAATCCCGCACCGCGCCGCGCCGAGCGCCGGTCACGCCCAAGCCTGCCGAATGGCGCCGCGCGCGCTGGACGGTGCTGCTGGTGCTGCTGATCTGCGCGGCGCCCGTGGTGGCGTCGTATTTGACGTATTACGTGTTCAAACCCGCCGGCGGCACCACCAACTACGGCACCTTGATCGAACCGCAGCGCCCGGAGCCGGCCGGCTTCGCGGTGCATGACGACAGCGGCGCGCTGGTGCCGCCCAGCGCGTTTCAAGGTAAGTGGCTGCTGATTTCGGTCGGCCCCAGCGCGTGCGATACCGCTTGCGTCCAACAGTTGTACTTTGCGCGTCAAATCCGGGCCACCCAGGGGGCCGACCGCGACCGCATCGTCGCAGTCTGGTTGCGCACCGACAACGGGCCGATTGCGGCCGACCTGCGTACTGCGTACCCCGATACCCGTGGCTGGGTGGCGGATCCGCAGGCGCTGGCGCAATGGTTTCCGACCGATGCCGGCACGCAGATGTCGGATCATCTCTACCTGATCGATCCGAACGGCAACCTGATGATGCGTTTTCCCAAGGACGCGGATCCGAGCAAGATCAAGAACGACATCGCGAAACTGTTGCGCGTGTCGACCATAGGATAAGAGCGGCCTGCGCGTCGGAACGCGCGGCCGCCGGGAGCGAAGGCTGAGATGTTTGTACTGGAAATTCTGCTGACTGGACTATGCATCGCGTTGATGCCGCTGACCTATATCTGGGTCAAGGGCGATGCGAACAAATTCCGCAAGCTGGTGTGGATCACGACGTTTTTCACATTGGATCTGGTGATGTTCGGCGGATTCACGCGCCTGACCGATTCCGGCCTGGGCTGTCCGGACTGGCCCGGCTGTTACGGCACCGCCTCGCCCTTTATCGCGCACAGCGCGATTCATGCCGCCCAGGCCTTGATGCCGACCGGTCCGGTGACGATGACAAAAGCCTGGATCGAGATGATCCATCGCTATTTCGCGACCGCGATCGGAGTACTGGTGACGATGCAGGTCGTCCTCGCCTGGTTTAAGCGCAAGAGCCTGCATGTTTCGCCGTGGTGGCCGACCGCCTTGCTCGGCTTGATCGTGCTGCAGGGCGCGTTCGGTGCCTGGACCGTCACCTTGCGTTTGCAGCCCATCATCGTGACGACTCACCTGCTGCTTGGCCTCGCGTTGCTCGGTTTGCTGGGCTGGGTGGCCGCGCGCCTGACCCCGACCCCGGCACCCGAACCCGCCGCGCGACGCTGGCAGCCGGCCGCCGTGATCGGTCTGGTGCTGTTGATCGTGCAGCTTGCGCTCGGCGGCTGGGTCAGTACCAATTATGCGGTGCTGGCGTGTACCGATTTCCCGACCTGCAACGGCGCCTGGATCCCAAGCATGGATTTTGCCCATGGCTTTCACCTCTGGCGCGAACTGGGCCTGACGAGCGGCGGCGAGGTGCTGACGCAGGATGCCCTGGTGGCGATCCACTGGGTGCATCGGACCTTCGCCTTCCTGGTAGTGCCGTATCTGGCGTGGCTGGGGTGGTGCCTGCGCCGCGATCGGGCGCTGCGCGCGCCGGCATTGGGCTTGCTCGGTGTGGTCGTGCTGCAGTTCGTCACCGGCGTGTCGAATATCGTGCTGCAATGGCCGCTGGCGATCGCCGTCGCCCACAACGGCGGCGCGGCTGTCCTGCTGCTGCTGCTCGTCATGTTAAACTACCGTCTGACCTTGAGCCGATCGGCTCCGGCTGCCGCCACCGCGGCGGCCGTCGGTGCCTGAGTTTTCGATGGAAAGTACCACTCTGCCTGCCCACCCGACGACCCCGGGTAGTCGCGTCGCCCAATACCTCGCCCTGACCAAGCCGCGCGTGACGCAGCTCGCTGTCTTTTGCGCGGTGATCGGCATGTTCCTGGCTACGCCCGGCATGGTGCCCTGGACCGTCCTGATCGGCGGCACGGTCGGCATCACCCTGCTAGCAGGCGCCGCCTTCGCCATCAACTGCCTGGTCGAGCAAAAGATCGACGCGCTGATGCGGCGCACCGCGTGGCGCCCGTCGGCACGCGGTGAAATCACGTCGATTCAGATCGTGATCTTCTCCTGTGTGCTCGGCAGCGCAGGCATGTGGGTGCTGTACGCGCTGACCAATGCGCTGACGATGTGGCTCACGCTCGCCACCTTCGTCGGCTACGCGTTCATCTACACCATCATCCTGAAGCCGGCGACGCCGCAGAATATCGTGATCGGCGGTGCGTCCGGCGCGATGCCACCCGCCTTGGGCTGGGCCGCGGTGACGGGGCATGTATCGCCGGAAGCCTGGGTCCTGGTATTGATCATCTTCGTCTGGACACCGCCCCATTTCTGGGCGCTCGCGCTCTACCGTCGCAACGACTACGTGAAATCCGGCCTGCCCATGTTGCCCATCACGCATGGCGAGCAATTCACCCGGCTGCAGATTCTGCTGTATTCGATCGTGTTGTTCGGCGTATCGCTGCTGCCTTATGCCGACGGCATGAGCGGTGCTTTCTATCTGCTTAGTGCGTTCGCACTGGACGTGGTCTTTCTGGCCTATGCCTGGAAGATCTACCGCGCATATTCGGATGCGCTCGCGCGCAGCGCGTTTCGTTATTCGATCGTATATTTGTCTTTGCTGTTTGCAGCGCTGCTGGTCGACCACTACACTCGAGCGTTGATCGGCTTTTGACCCGCAGCGCGTCCGTCAGGCCTTTTTGCCCCGCCGCCGGTATGGCCGACCCGCTGTGGTGGGCGTTATTTCCGGCTTAGACGTGAGAGTGAGTCCCGATGAATGATATGAGGTCAGGTTGGGCGCGCGGCCTGCGTCGCGCGTTGCTGTGGAGTGGTTTTGCAATTGTCCTCGCCGCGCTGACGGCCTGTTCCCCCAAACCCACATTCGATAATCTCGACCTGACCGGCAATACCGCGTTCGGCAAGGACTTTTCATTGCCCGACAGCGACGGACATCTGCGTACGCTCGCCGACTACAAGCATCGCGTCGTGGTGCTGATATTCGGCTACACCCATTGCCCGGACGTGTGCCCGACCACGCTGGCCGATTTGTCGCAGGCGCTGCAACAACTGGGACCGGCTGCGCAACAGGTGCAAGTGCTGTTCGTGACGGTGGATCCAGCGCGCGATACGCCGACGATAATGGCTCAGTACGTGCATGCGTTCGATCCGCACTTCGCCGCATTGATCCCGCAGACGGACGCTCAACTCAAACAGGTGACGCAAGACTTCCGTATTTATTACGCGAAGGAAGCGGGCGCCAAACCGGGCGACTACACCATGGATCACACGGCGGCCAGCTATGTGTTCGATCGAGACGGCAAGTTGCGGCTGTTCGTCAAGGACGCGCAGGGCGCCGGCTCCTGGGTACACGACCTGAAGCTATTAACGCAACAGTAGGGCACACCACGCGCTTTCCCATGTACGGGGTTCGCACGCGGCATAGCCAGGATTCGGAATATGCTCACCGGCAATATATTGACGACCCAGGGCTGGCAATTGGGCAGCCTGACGCTCGAAGCGGAGCGCATCGCCCATATCGATGCGGTGCCGGGCGATCCTGCGCGGAACGATCAGCCTTACATAATCCCGGGTTTTATCGATTTGCACGTGCATGGCGGCGGCGGCGCGGACGTGATGGAAGGCGAGGAAGCTACACGGACCATGGCCCGATTGCACGCACGCCACGGCACCACGGGCGTGCTGGCGACGACGATGACCGCGCCCCGCGTCGAGCTTGAGCAGGTCTTGCGCGGACTGGGCCGCGTCGCGCGTGAACGTGCACCGGGCTGCGCTCGGGTGCTGGGCGTGCACCTGGAGGGGCCGTATCTGAATCGGGGCAAGCTGGGCGCGCAACCGGATGCCGTGCAAACCGCGGCGCTCGAGGAAGTACTGCATTACCTGGAGCTCGCGCCCATACGTGTGGTCACGCTGGCGCCCGAGATAGCAGGGCATGCGGCGATTATCGGGGAGCTTGCCGCGCGCAGAATACGGGTGCAGGTCGGCCACACGCTAGGCTCCTACGAAGACGGCGTCACCGCGCTGCGCCACGGCGCAAGCGGCTTTACGCATCTCTACAACGCCATGAGCGGCCTGCATCATCGGGTGCCTGGCATGGTCGGCGCGGCGCTCGCACATGCCGAATATGCCGAACTGATTCCCGATCTGCTGCATGTGCATCCGGGAGCGATGTTGACGGCGCTGCGCGCGATACCCCGCATCTACTGCGTGACCGACGCCACTGCCGCGACGGGCATGCCGGACGGCCAATACAAGCTGGGTAGCCAGCATGTGAACAAGTGCCTGGGCGCAGTGCGTCTTGCCGACGGCACACTGGCCGGCAGCACGCTGACGATGGACGTGGCGCTACGCAATCTGGTCGGTCTGGGATTGCCGCTTGCCGAGGTGTCGCATCGCCTGTCCCAGTATGCGGCCGACTACCTGGGGCTGGCCGAACGGGGGCGTATCGCGGTCGGCGCCTATGCGGATCTGGTCGTGCTCGATCGAAATTTGCGGCTGCAGGCGACCTACGTCGAAGGCGAGATCATCGGGGCTGCGTCGGATCGCCCTTGAACTTCCTGACACAAGGCAAGCCGACGGGTAGAACCCGCCGGCGACGGGGCAGCAGCAGGCCAACCAAAGAGCCCGCGACAGCCCGACTTCACATGCGCGACGATTTGCGTCGCGTATCGGCGCGTACCGGGATGGGCACCAGGCGCTGGCGTGCGGAACGCTCCGCCTGAGCGCGCAAAACCAGAGTCAGGACGACAGCGGTGCCAAACGTTGCGACGAGGCCTAAGCCCAGGGTCAGGTTGATGGTGAACATGGCACGCTCCAAAAAAAGACGACTTCCAGGCAGATAACGATCCGATGCATCGTTACGGTCGGCGCGCATTGTTGCCGCGGCTTACCTGATACTGGAGTCAGGCCGACATAAGCTAAGCCACCTTGCACACGGCGGCCGCTCTTCCGATTGGACCGCGCCGCATGTCAGAGTTCCCATTTTTTGCCGAGCCCGATCTCCAAATGAAGGGCGGGAAGGCAAAAATCAGGTCATCGAAGCTTACGCTACGTTTACATACTATAACGGCAAAAAAAAACCAGTATTGAGAGAGCAAAAACCGTGTCGAAAAGTACTGGATTTTGCGCTGAAGCAACAGTGGCGACGTTGTCGGGCCGGTGCTGTGACCCGAAATGGAGACTATGCATAGTCCTGCAACGCTGCACGCATTTTTTTCATCGCGCTGGCTTCGATTTGGCGGATACGTTCGGCCGATACGCCAAATTCGGCGGCAAGATCGTGCAGCGTGGCCCCGCCGGAGCCGTTATCCTCGACGTTCAGCCAGCGGGCTTCGATGATGCGGCGACTGCGCGCATCGAGCGAGCCCAGCGCGGTCGAGAGACCGTCGCCTTGCAGCCGGTCGAGCTGACGCGCGGCGAGGATTTCGGTCGGTTCGTGGTGGGTATCCGCCAGATAGGCGATCGGCGCGTAGGTTTCCTCGCCGTCCTCGGTCTGGCCTTCCAGCGCGATATCGCCACCCGACAAACGGGTTTCCATTTCGGCGACTTCTTCGTGCTTGACGTTCAATTCCTTCGCCAAACCGTCGATTTCGTCGGGCGTGAAGGCTTGCGTGCCCGTCTTGTGGCTGCGCAGATTGAAGAACAGCTTGCGCTGCGCCTTGGTCGTCGCAACCTTGACCATGCGCCAGTTGCGCAGAATATATTCGTGGATTTCCGCCTTGATCCAGTGCATTGCGTATGACACCAGCCGGACGTTCTGGGCCGGGTCGAAGCGCTTGACCGCCTTCATCAGGCCGATATTGCCTTCCTGGATCAGATCGGCGTGCGGCAGGCCGTAGCCCAGGTAATTGCGCGCAATCGACACGACGAGGCGTAGATGCGACAGCACCAGCGTACGGGCCGCTTCCAGATCGTTGTGTTCGCGCAGGCGCTGGGCCAGGCGTTGTTCTTCCGCGGCACTCAGCAGCGGAACCCGGTTGACCGCCTGGATATAGGCGTCGATATTCCCTACCGGGCCGAGCAGGGCGGTGGTCGGCACGAGCGTGGCCCCGCCGTTGGTGGAAGGCAGGCCCATCTGTACTGGTAAGGTCGAATTCGTAGTCACACTTGGCTCCTATCAAGCAGCGCATTCGGTACATTTTAGCACTCTCGCAAAAGGAGTGCTAATGGTTGGATGGGGGCGGATCCCCAGAGTTCAGCGGAG
>FTBI01002198.1_pt1 | contig 32234 bp, 27 predicted proteins | sample 1639171 | NCBI WGS metagenome assembly FTBI01 (sample SAMEA3914812, study PRJEB12502) | metagenome | biome: forest; material: soil | place: Canada | collected 2011-07-07 | depth 0.1 m | reverse complement strand
CGCGTAGCGAAGTTCGCGCCTCCCTCATCTACACGGCCGCACTGCCGCGCGCGCCACCGCGGTTCTCCTGACCCAATCGAACCCGCACGATGCAGCAGCCGGCGCCAAGCCGCTGCGCATCGCAGCCTGCCGCCCATGCGGCGGCCGGGCACTACACACGACAAAAGGAGAATCCAACGCATGCGTAAGCTGATTCAGCACAACGCGGCGCTCGCACGTACCTGCCGGATCGCGGCGGTCTGTGCCGCCACCTTCGCCGCCCCGTCGGCGCACGCCCACGCCGTGGTCGGCGACCGGGTGTTCCCCGCCACGCTCACGGTCGACGATCCGGGCGTCGGCGACGAATTCGATACCCAGTTCGGCCATATCAAGTTGCCCGACGACAACGATGACCAGATGAACGTCAACAGCGTGTCGTACGAGTGGGACAAGCTCATCACCAAGAATCTCGCCTTTATCGTCGGCAGCGATTACGTGATGCAGAACGGCCCGAACGGCGACAGCGCAAAAGGTTGGGATAATCTGGAGGTCGGCGCGAAATATATGTTCTACGCGAACGCGCGCCACGAGTTCATGGCGTCCGTGGGCTTGGTCACGGATATCGGCGGCACCGGATCGAAATCCATCGCCGATCCGTATTCGACCTTCACCCCGACGCTCTACTTCGGCAAAGGCCTCGGCGATTTGCCGGACAGTCTGGCCTACTTGAAGCCGTTCGCGATCACAGGTCAGATCGGACCCAACATGACCACCGCAACATCCGCCCAAGGGCCGAATTCCCTGGGCTGGGGCTTCACCGTGCAATACAGCATCCCCTACCTGCAAGACCAGGTGAAGGACCTCGGTCTGCCGCAACCGATCAGCAACCTGGTCCCGGTGGTGGAATTCCCGATGAGCACCTGCACCGCGGGCGCATGCTCGGGGCAAACCACGGGTACCATCAATCCGGGGTTGCTCTGGACCAACCGCTACGGCCAGTTCGGCATCGAAGCCCAGCTCCCCGCGAACCATGCAACCGGCACCCATGTCGGCGTGTTGCTCGATGTTCACCTGTACTTTGATGACCTATTCCCCAACTCCCTGGGCAAACCGCTGTTAGAAGGAGATTGACCATGTCACGCGTCAATGCAACATTCGTACGCGGCTGTGCCGCCCTGCTGCTGTTCACCGCCGCGCGCTTGGCCTTCGCGCATGCCTATCCGACGCATCAAGTGCCGGGCGCGGGCGCCACCGTGCCGGTCGGCGTGAAGGAAGTGGCGATCGACTTCGACGACGGACTCGAACCCGCGTTCAGTTCGATCGACGTGACAGACGCCGCGGGCAAGTCCGTGATCGCCGCCAAGGCGGTAGTGTCCGGTGCCGACAAGAGGCATATGGCGGTGGCGCTCAACACCCTGCCGCCGGGCGACTATGCGGTCGCCTGGGTTGCACTCGCGAGCGACGGCCACCGTACCCAGGGGCACTACCACTTCACGGTGAAATAGCGATGGACGCGCTCGTTGCCGCACAGATCGCACTGGCTGCCGGCCAGGATCTGCTGTTTGCGCTGGTTGCCGGAGTGCTTGCCTGCACGGCCCTGCTGCCTGACAGCGGGCCGGTCGGCACCGCGCCTTATATGGTGCTGGGCGGTGCCCTGCGCAGCCGGCAGTTAAGCGCCGGTCTCGCCTTGGTCCTCGCCTGCGTGCTGTATCTCTGGCTGCAAGCGGCGGTGATGAGCGGTTCGTCGTTCACGCAGGCGGGCGCCGCGCTGATACCGGTGCTGACCGAGTCGCACTATGGCAGCGCCTGGATCGTCGGCTGTCTCGGGGCGATCTGGCTGGTGCTGGCCACGCTGGCTCTCGGTGCGCGCGGCGGCAAGCTGGCCTGGCTCGCCGCCGCCGCGGGAGCCCTCGTCTACGTCGCCGGCAAAGCCGCTGCCAGCCATGCGGCGGACGACGGCGACTTCAACTTGCGCGAAGCCGTGCATGTGCTTCATCTGTGCGCCACCTCGGTCTGGGCCGGCAGCGTGATTATCGCCATCGGCGTGCTGCGGCGACTGGACGAAGCCGCCGAAACGCCGGCGGCGGGCGTGAAATTTCGCACGCGCTTGTCCCATCTTGCGACGGTGGCCTTGGCGGTGGTACTGGTCAGCGGCATCTACAATGCAATACGCGATACGGCCGCCAGGACAACGACCGCGACCGTACCGCTGCTGTCCACCCCCTACGGCAAGATCCTGGTCGTCAAACTGGTGCTGGTTGCGTTTGCCGTGATGCTGGGCGGGTGGAATCGCATGACGTATCTGCCGCTGATGCGTCTCCAGCTCGATGCGCCGGGTTCGGTCCCTGCGCGCTTACCTGGCGCACAGCGCTTCGACCGCCTGCTCACAATCGAGGCGTTCGCCATGGTGGCGATTCTGATCGCAGCCGGCGTGCTCGGGCATACATCGCCGACTTCGGGCTGATACGGACGGCCGGTCCCAATGCAGCGTACCCGGGCCCGGCCTCCACATAACACGACGCCAGCCACCCACCTTGCGCTACGCGCTGAAATCGCGCAGTAGCGCCTCGCGCACGTGGCCGTCCATGGTCTGGTTGGACACTCGGTAGTTCGGATGATCGCAGCCCATGCGCAGCGCTGCCCCCTCGTTCAAGCGCCGCTTCATCGCCGGGGTGAATTCGAAGCGTACGAAGTGCACGGCCGATGTCTTCTGCTCATTGTCGCGTTCGAGATCCTCGTCGGCGATCGCATAGACCGGAGCTTCGCCGTCGACCACCATATACACCCTATCCTCGATGCCGATCAGGCGCGCCAGCGCCTCGCGGCGCTCGCGTTCATGCTCGTATTCGATCTGCATGGTCGCCTTCAAATTGCTGCCGTCCGGCACCAGCGGCGCATACGCGTCCAGTTCCGATTGAATGCCCTCCTCATCGAAAATCTTCTCGATATGCAGCATCTCCTGGATTTGATAGCGTATCGTCAGTTCGTCCTCGAACAGAAAGGTCAGATGGTTGCCCAGCGCAACCGAGCGATCCCGCTTGTGCTCGATCACTTCCGCCCGCATGATCGTGCGCAGCTTGGCGTAGCGTTCCAGCGGCAGCAATGTCTCTCTTGCGATACTCATCGGCTCTCCTTCAAGCACTTCAAGCAATGCGCGCGCCCCACTCATCAAAGGCCATAAGCTTTGCGCAGCAGAGTCAACGGATGCGCCAGCTCGGCCCCGGGCAATCCGTTTTCCTCCAGCCCCTGTTCGATGTGATGGCCCGCCAACTGACAATCGGATGAGATGAAATCGGGCGCGGGATCGGCCATCGCCTTGAACACCGGCGTGCCGATCCGCATCGCGGTGCGATGGAACTCCTTTTTCACGCCGAAGGTGCCCGCATGACCCGAGCAGCGCTCGACCACATTGACCTGCGTATCCGGTACCAGCGACAGCATGTCCGCCGTCTTGCGGCCGATGTTTTGCACCCGTGCATGACACGGCACGTGGTACGAGACCTTGCCCAGCGGTGTTATGAAGTCGGTCCTCAGCAAGCCGTCCCGATGGCGCGCGACGAAGTATTCGAACGGATCCCAGAATGCTTCGCTGACCGCCTTCAGCGCTGGGTCCTGGGGAAACATCAAGGGCAGCTCGTGCTTGTACATCAGCACGCAACTCGGGATCGCCCCGATCAATGCGTACCCTAGCCGCGCATATTCGGCCAGCACCGGCACGTTCTTTTCCTTCTTGGCGGCAACGCCTTGCAAATTGCCTTGCTCGAGCATGGGCATGCCGCAGCAGGCCTCGCTCTTGACCAGCTCATAAGGAATCTCGTTGTGTTCGAGTAGCGCCAGCAGGTCGTGGCCCACGCCCGGCTCGTTGTAATTGATGTAGCAGGTGGCGTACACGGCCACCTTGCCCGGCGTGCGCTCGCCGTCGCGTACCGGCGCCGCGGGCGACGGCTTGGCGGCGCGGCGGAACTTGCGCCCGGCGAAATCCGGCAGCCACGCATGCTGGTCCACACCGAGTAGCGCCTCGAGTGCGCCACGCGCGAGATGGTTGCGATTTACTGCATTGACGGTCTGCGTGACGATGGGGATCCCTGCAAAATGCCCCAGAGCATCGGTATTCGAAAGTACCTTGTCGCGCAAGCGCACATCGCCGTCGCGATAGCGTACCGCTTTGGCCCTCAGCATCAGATGCGGAAAATCGACATTCCACGCGTGCGGCGGCACATAGGGACACTTGGTCATGTAACACAGGTCGCACAGATAGCATTGATCGACCACCTTCGCGTAGTCGCTGCGCGCGACCTCGTGCGCCTCGCCCATGTCGGTCTGATCGATCAGGTCGAACAAGGCGGGGAACGAACCGCATAGCGATACACAACGACGGCAACCCGCGCAGATATCGAAAACGCGCGCCAATTCCTGGTCGAGCGCTTCCTGGTCATAGAACACCTCGGATTGCCAATCGAGTGAATGCCGGGTGGGAGCTTCGAGACTGCCTTCTTTATGGGGCATGGTGTCAGGCTCCTCATCCTCGTCGAGGATGATGTGGATCGACATCGCCGTAAGGCGATGTCGAGACGCGCAGCGCGTAGCAATGCGCGGACGCACCACGGCGCGCGAGGGGTAAGCCGCGCGCCGACGCGTATCCGGAAAGCGGCTCGGTCGCGGCCTAATCGTCCAGCGCTTCGAGTGCGCGCGTATAGCGGTTGGCGTGGCTGCGTTCGGCCTTGGCCAGCGTCTCGAACCAGTTGGCGATTTCGTCGAAGCCTTCGCCGCGCGCCGTCCTGGCCATGCCCGGGTACATATCGGTGTACTCGTGGGTTTCGCCGGCAATCGCCGATTTCAGATTCAGGCGCGACGACCCGAACGGCAAGCCCGTGGCCGGATCACCAACCGCCTCCAGATATTCGAGATGCCCATGGGCGTGACCGGTTTCTCCCTCGGCCGTGGAGCGGAACAGCGCGGCGACATCGTTCTGCCCTTCGACGTCAGCCTTCACCGCAAAATACAGATAGCGCCGGTTTGCCTGCGATTCGCCGGCAAATGCGGCCTTCAGATTATCCTCGGTCTTGCTACCCTTGAGTTGCGCCATGTGAGTCTCCTTAAATCGGCCTAGAACGCCTGTATGGGGGATCGAAGCACAGTGGAACCTGCGCGCATCTCCGTGCGCCCGCTTCCACTCTAGGAAACGGGGCGGGAAGATACCAATTAGGTTTTTCAATGCCGGCGATAGCCATTACGGAGCAAGGCCCACAGCGCACGCCGACACGCAGAACGACTCAGAACTCGATATCCAGTTCGTCGATATCCTCGGTTTCGAGTTGCGCCGCGGCGATCCACTCGCGCATTTCGGGCAGGTCCAGGATGCACCGGCAGTACGTGACGATATCCGGGTCCAGATGGACGTCGTAGGTAACAAAACGGGTCACGACCGGCGCATACATCGCGTCGGCCGCGGTCAGTTTGCCGAACAGATAGGGGCCGCCGTAGGTCGCCAGGCATTCGCGCCAAATATCGATGATGCGCTCGATATCGCCCTGCGCGCGCGACCATACCTTGAAGCCCGGGAAGTGGGCGCGCAGGTTCATCGGCAAGGCCGAACGCAAGGCGCTGAAGCCCGAGTGCATTTCGCCGCAGATCGAGCGGCAATGGGTGCGCGCCGGGTTGCTGGCCGGCAACAGACCGGCTTGCGGCCGTAGTTCGTTCAGATATTCGTTGATCGCAAGCGTATCCCATACCTGGATACCATTATGGTTCAGGCACGGTACCAGGATTGAGGGCGACAGCAGCAGAATTTCGGCACGCGCCGCCGCATCGTCGGGCGGGATCACGATGGTTTCGAAATCGATTCCGCTCAGCTTGGCCGCGAGCCAGCCGCGCAATGACCACGACGAATAGTTCTTACTGCTAATGGTCAGAGTGGTTTTTGTCGCCATGACGCGTCTCCGTCCTCGATGGGGTGCTGCGGCGCGACTGCCCGTCCGGTGGGTCGCCGACGCCGTGCGCACCGTAAGCGTGCGTGCTGCACCGCAATATCGCGGAATCTGCGGCCGACTCCGGCCCTGTGCGCACGTGCCGCGCCGGCCAAGCGCCGCGCTTGCGCGCAGGTTCAAGCTGCTGTGTGCACGGGCTGCGATTACGTTGTTTCAGCAGCGTCCCGCAATATGCGTGCCAGGCTCGGGCACACAGCAGAAAATGGCGGTATAGACAGGCTGGGTCGCCTTGGCATGCCGCTCACGTCAGGAATATACAAAGGTACCGGATATCTGGCATGCCTATTGCCTTCTTCTCCGTTAATACCCCCTCGCGCGGTCGGTCATGAATCTATTCGCCTATCCGACGTATCAAACTGTATCGGATTCGATACGGCCGCTGCGCGTATGGGCCGACATCGCGCGTGTATTGCTGCTCGCTTGGCCCGAGCTGGCGCAGTCGCCGGCGGGCAGAAGCGTGCAGGCGAGCTGCGAATTGCTAGCCCTGGCCGGGCTCACGCATCGGCGCCCGCCGTTCGGCATTGCCAGCGTCACCGACACTACGCATGGCCCGCTCGCGATCACCGAGGAGGTGACCTACCGTACCCCCTTCTGCTCCCTGCTGCATTTTCGCAAAGCGGTCGATACGCAACAGCCGCGCGTGCTGCTGGTCGCGCCGATGTCCGGTCACTTCGCCACGCTGCTGCGCGGCACGGTGCGCACCATGCTGGCTGATCACGATGTCTACATCACCGATTGGCACAATCCGCGTGACATACCGCTGGCCCACGGCCGTTTCGGCTTCGACGAATATGTTTCACACGTGATCGAATGCATTGAGGCCATCGGCCCCGGCGCGCACCTTGTCGCCGTCTGCCAACCCACGGTGGCGGCATTATCGGCGGTGGCGCTGATGGCGGCACACAACCATCCGGCTCAGCCCTGCAGCATGACGCTAATGGCCGGCCCCATCGACACCCGTGTCAACCCGACCAGCGTCAACCACCTGGCGCAAAGCAAACCGCTAGCCTGGTTTGAGCAGAAGCTGATCAGCGTGGTGCCAGCCGGTTTCGCTGGCGCGCAGCGGCGGGTCTACCCCGGCTTCGTGCAACTCGGCGCTTTCATGGCAATGAACCTTGAGCGGCATCACGACTCCCTAATCGACATGTACCGCGAGCGGCTCAAGGGCGATCCTGCCAGGGCCACCGCGGTACGCACTTTCTACGAAGAGTACTTCGCGACCATGGACCTCACCGCGGAGTTCTATCTCGAAACGGTCGATACGATCTTCCAGCGTCACGCACTGCCTTTGGGCGAACTGACCGTGCGCGGCGAGAAGGTCGATCCGGCCTTGATACGGCGCACCGCCCTGCTGACGGTCGAAGGCGAGAAGGACGACATCTGCGCGGTGGGCCAGACCCTGGCCGCGCAGGACATGTGCAAGCATCTGCGGCCCTACATGAAGACGCATCATGTGCAGACTGGTGTCGGACATTACGGCGTCTTCAACGGCCGCCGCTGGGAGCGCCATATCTATCCGCGCGTGCGTGCGATGATCCATGAAAACGACGAGAGCGCGATTCCCGCGCACAGCTTGACGCGGCCGGCCAGCGGCCTGCACGAATATATGATGGCGAGCCTTTGAAGCGGGCCACGCAAGCCCACTATTAGCGTGGACAGGCCCTAGGCAAGCCACCGGCTTTCCATGCCGGCCGGAGGCATCGCCCCGCGAGGAGATTGGCCGACGCCGGGGTGTCGGCCATGCCGCGCACATGCGGGCAGGCATAACCTGTACAAAAAACTGCAACCTTTTCCCTATCGCTACCCTCTAAAAGGCGTAGCGTCGGCGCCACGGCTACCCGTCGCATCGCCTGATGCGATGGCGATTTGCTTCACCTTTCGCCAGCGCTTTCTTGCCGTGCCTGCGCCTTTTCCACTCTCTTTCCAGGGCGGACCTTCCTCATGAGTCGATTGATAGTCGTATCGAATCGTGTCGCAATGCCTACCGACAACAAACCCGAATCGGGTGGCCTGGCCGTCGGTCTATTAGGCGCGCTCGAACAGTCCGGCGGTGTCTGGTTCGGCTGGAGCGGCGACATTGTCAGCGGCAGCCGCGCGGGCAGCGGCCCGCTGGTCCAGCACAAGAACGGCGTCACCTACGCCACGATCGGACTCTCGCGCCGTGACTACGATCAGTACTACAAAGGGTTTTCGAATGCGATGCTATGGCCGACCTTTCATTACCGCAACGACCTGTCCCGCTTCGATAGAAAGGAATATGCCGGCTATCGGCGAGTGAACAACTGGCTGGCCCAGCAATTGATACCACTGCTGCGGGAAGACGACGTGATCTGGGTCCACGACTATCACCTCCTGCCTTTCGCCGACGCGCTGCGTGCCGCGGGCGTGCGCAATCGCATCGGCTTTTTCCTGCACATTCCGTTTCCGGCCCCGCAAGTCCTGATCACGATCCCGCCGCATGAGGATCTGATGAAAGCCATGTGCCACTTCGATCTGCTGGGCTTCCAAACGCATACCGACCTGACTGCGTTTCACGACTACATCCGCCGGGAAGCTGGCGGTACCGTGCTCGACGACGGCACCATCCAGGCATATGGCCGGGTCGTGCGCGGCGGGGTCTACCGGATCGGCATCTTCCCCGACGACGTTGCGGCCCAGGCAAGCCGGCCCGAAAACCGCAAGCCCGTGCTGGAACTGAAACACAGTCTGGCCGGCCGCAAACTAATCATGAGCGTCGATCGCCTCGATTATTCGAAAGGCCTGGTCGAGCGCTTTCGCGCGTTCGAGCGCCTGATGGAAATGAGCCAGGCCTTGCAAGGCGAAGTGGCGCTGGTCCAGATTGCACCGCCGACCCGCTCGGACGTGCAGACCTACCAACACATACGCGAGCGGCTCGAATATGAGGCAGGACGCATCAACGGCCGTTTTTCCAGCCTGAACTACGCGCCCATCCATTATTTGAACCGCGGTTTCGACCACCGCATGCTGATGTCGCTGTTCCGCGCGTCGGATGTGGGTTTCGTCACGCCGCTGCGCGACGGCATGAACCTGGTGGCCAAGGAATATGTCGCAGCGCAAGATCCCAACGACCCCGGTGTACTGGTGTTGTCGTTGTTCGCGGGGGCGGCGGCTGAACTATCCGGCGCGCTGCTCGTCAATCCGCACGATATCGACGGCATGGCCGAAGCTCTGGACCGCGCGCTGAGCATGAGCCTGCCCCAGCGCCAGGCCCGCCACCAGGAGAATCTCGCGGCCCTGCGTCTCTACAATCTCGGTGCCTGGCGCGATGGCTTCATGGCCGACCTGCGCGCCTGCCCGATCGCCGAAGCGTCCCCCGGAGCGGAGGCGGACGTGCCGCCGACATCGGTACCGGCTTGAGGGGTGGCGACGGCGAACAATCCCGGCGCGTTCTTGCGGTCGCGCCGCGGGTGTCCGACCGCGCCAGAAAGCGCAAATTAAATGTCCATTAATTCAAAGCGCTCCCATTTTTATTCCGCCTCCAATTTAATCCCGTCGATGCATGTTAGAAAAAACAAATATGGTATTAAAAAATTAATTGGTTTTGAATATAAGGATTATTTTTGCTATTTGTTCCGACACTCCCGATTGATGCTTTGCAGCATGGCAACGATCTCCAAGACGTGCCGCATCGATCCTGCACAGTGATCTTTCATGTTGTTGGCAAGTTGCCTCACGTCGTTGATATGATTAGGCCTAAAATCCGCCCCCAATAATTTATCGCGGCTGGAAAATGCATCACCATCGTCCGCCACCGCATCACCTTCGAAAGCGATTCAGTTACTTCGCATACCAAATACAAAATCGTAATCTAGAATGTTTTCTTTATTTTTCGAAATGATTATCGCCGCCGTCGCCGGATGAATAAAAATTCATGGAATGTATTTGAATTTTCCCCACGCAGCGCCTAGACTGAAACTCCCGGTCACGCCCAAGCGCGCGTCGCCGGTAGACCGTAGCCTGCGGCTCGGTCCCGTTCTGCCATCTACGCCACAGCGGCCGCCATGCAGACTTGCCGCCTGTGTCGGAGTTACTGGAGACCACGATGCTTAGCCCGCACGAATTCGCCACACTGCTGCTTGTCAAAGACGCGCCCCAACAAGTCGAAATGAACCGTGAAGAGTTGGACGCCCTGCTGGAGCGACAGTTGGTATTGCTGGAACGAATGGCCTCGGGCGCGCAATTCGTGCGCCTGACCGAAATCGGTCAGAAAGCCATCAAGGCGATGCGTAGGCTGTCGTAGCCCGGTACCCCTATCTCCCGACGCATACTCGACGCACGCACGGCGGGCCGGCCCCGGCGTGCTAGGCGGCGTGCGCGAGCCCTTCGCTCACCTCGAAAATCTGCCCGCACAATTCACCGTCGTAGCCTGCCAGGGCATTGACGACCGTCGTGAACGACGCCGACTGCAAAATGCTCAAGATGGTTTTCAGCGGCTCCGCGTCCAGCTTCGCGCGCTCGCAGGCAAAGTAGTAATCCTCATCGATGATAGGGATGAACTCCAGCCCGAAATGCCGCGCCGCCGGCTCCACGCCGAATCCCAGGTCCGCCATTCCGCTCGCCACAAAGGCGGCAATTGCCGAGTGCGTCAGTTCAGTGCTGGCATGACTATGCACCTGATCGGGATTGACCCCGCTGCGATGCAGCAACAGATCCAGCACCATTCGAGTCCCGGAGCCGCGCTGTCGATTGACAAAGCGGATGTCGGTGCGAGACATGTCCTGCAGGCTGGTCACGCCCTTCGGATTACCTTGGGCCACAAACAGACCCTGTTTACGCCGGGTCAGATGGATAAGCACGTGAATGTCGTCGTCGAGCAGCGGGCGAAACACCGCGGCACAGCTTTCGCGAAATTCACCGCACGGCAAATGGAAACCGGCCAGGTCACATTCGCCCCGCGACAGCGCCGCAACCGCCTCGCCGCTGTCGCGATAGCGCAGATCGACTTCGGTATCGCGCGCGTGCAAGGCGTCGACCAGTGCGTCGACCGCATACCCATGCGACGCATGGATGCGCGCGCCCTCGCCGGTCGGCAGCAGCAGCTTGTTGAGTTCCTGCGACACCTCCAGACTCAGAGTACCGAGCACATGCTGCAGGCGCTCGTTGCTGAGTCGATTCGCCCACAGCAGCTTTTCCCCCAGCTCCGATAGCACCGATCCCCGTCCGCGCGACTTCGCGATCAAGGCGCCGCCCAGCAGCGTTTCCATCGAGCGCAGCCGTCCCCAGGCATGGCGATAGGACAAGCCGATCTCCTCGGCCGCGGCTGCAATGCTCCCGTGCTCGCGGATCTTTTCCAGCAAGGGGACGATCTCGCTCAAGGTGATGCTCTCCCCGCCTTGGAGGAAACGCAGTTCGGCGTATGCGCTGATTTTTATCATTATGCAGTGCAATTTCCTATTGAAAGTCCAATCTGCTGGGTCTATCGTCTAGCTAGAGACTGAAAACACACACATCAATATGATGCAGTAAAGCATATTACTGTACTCGTGTCAGGTGCAAGGATGGAGACCTGCTGTGCCCATAGTTAACCCTGATTGCGCCGACGATCTCGTCGCACGCCATGCCAAGCCGGGGGCCACGCTGATGGCCGTCCTGCATGGCATTCAACATGAGGTCGGCTACGTGCCGCAAGAGGTGGTCGCCCCACTTGGCCGCGCGCTCAACCTGTCGCGCGCCGAAGTACATGGCGTAATCACTTACTACCCTCATTTTCGCCGCAGTCCAGCCGCACCGATCACAATCCAGGTCTGCCGCGCCGAAGCCTGCCAGAGCGTGGGCGGCGAGCAGCTTGCCCGGCACATCGAACGACGTACCGGCTGCCGCTTCGCCGAGCACGGCGTCCTCGCGCACGAAGCGGCCGCACCTGACGCCGAGGTTGCCGAGTTTGCATTGGAACCCGTCTACTGTCTCGGACAATGCGCGTTGTCGCCGGCGTTGACCATCAATCAACGCCTGTACGCCAAAGTCACGCCAGAAAAATTCGACGCCCTGCTTGCCGCCGCCGAGGCCGAGCATGCCGCAAGCCTCGCCCAGGCGAGCGCCACACCCGCCGACGGAGTCGCGCCATGATACGAGTCTTCGTCCCTCGCGACTCCGCCGCGCGCGCCCTCGATGCGGACGCGGTCGCCTCCGCCATCGTGTCAGAGGCCGCCAGGCGCGGTGCGGAAATCGAGCTGATACGCAACGGCTCGCGCGGCCTGATGTGGCTGGAGCCCTTGGTCGAAGTCGAAATTGCAGGCGCAAGCGCGGCCGGGCGCGTCGGCTACGGCAATGTCGAGCCGGCCCAGGTCGCGAGCCTGTTCGATGCCGATTTCCTCAGCGGCGGCGCGCATGCGCTCGCACTCGGCCCGGTCGACCAACTGCCCTATCTGAAGAGCCAGCAGCGCCTGACCTTCGCCCGCATCGGCATCACCGATCCCTTGTCCCTGTCGGACTACGAAACACACGGCGGCTTGCAAGGACTGCGCCAAGCCTTGACGCTGTCGGGCGCCGATGCCTGCCAACTGCTGATCGACTCCGGACTGCGTGGCCGCGGTGGCGCGGCATTCCCGGCCGGCATCAAATGGCGCACAGTTCTGGGTGCCGGCGATGGGGAAAACGGCGGCCAGAAATACGTGGTGTGCAATGCCGATGAAGGCGATTCAGGCACCTTCTCCGATCGACTGGCGATGGAAAGCGACCCTTACATGCTGATCGAGGGGATGACCATCGCCGGCGTCTGCACCGGTGCCACCGAGGGCTGGATCTACGTGCGCAGCGAATATCCCGATGCGATCGCAACCCTGGAACAGGCGATCGCATCGGCGCGTGCCATCGGCTGGCTCGGCCCCGATGTGCTGGGATCGGGCAAGGCCTTTGAACTGTATGTGGCGATCGGCGCCGGCTCCTATGTATGCGGCGAGGAAACCGCCCTCCTCGAAAGTCTGGAAGGCCGGCGCGGCATCGTCCGCGCCAAGCCACCGCTGCCCGCGCTGGCCGGTCTGTTCGGCAAGCCGACGGTGATCAACAATGTGGTGACGCTGGCCACGGTACCCATCATCTTCGCGCGCGGTGCGGCCCACTATCGCGATTTCGGCATGGGCCGTTCGCGCGGCACCCTGCCGATCCAGCTGGCGGGCAATATCCGGCGCGGCGGCCTGGTCGAACTGGCGTTCGGCGTCACGCTGCGCGAACTGGTGTTCGACTACGGCGGCGGCACGCGCACCGGCAGGCCGGTGCGCGCGATCCAGGTCGGCGGCCCGCTCGGCACCTATCTGCCCGAGAGCCAATGGGACATCCCGCTCGACTATGAAGCCTATGCGGCGGTCGGCGCGGTGGTCGGACACGGCGGCATCGTGGTCCACGACGACACCGCCGACTTGGCCCAGCTGGCCCAGTACGCGATGAAGTTCTGCGCGATCGAGTCGTGCGGCAAATGCACGCCGTGCCGTATCGGTTCCACGCGCGGCGTGGAAGTGATTCAGCGCATCCGCGATGGCGACGCGTCGCAAAAACAGATCACCCTGCTGCGCGATCTGTGCGACACCATGGTCAACGGCTCGCTGTGCGCGATGGGCGGGATGACACCTTATCCGGTGTTGTCGGCGCTCAATCATTTCCCCGAGGATTTCGGTCTGGCCGGCGGCAACGATGCCGCTGCGGCCTGACCTCAAGGAGTCGATCGTCATGGATCAAGCCATCTCTGCCTTACGCACCGCCGGCTGCGGTTCCGGCCATTGTTCCTGCGCCTCGCAGCAGCCGCGTCCGCTATCGGATTCGATGCCGCTGCAGGACACCGATTACGGCACGCCGCTGCGTCATGCCGATACGCTCGTCACGCTCGAAATCGACGGCGTGCCAGTGACGGTGCCGGCAGGTACCTCGGTGATGCGCGCGGCCCAGGAATCGGGAGCGAGCGTCCCCAAGCTGTGCGCCACCGACAGCCTCGAACCATTCGGTTCCTGCCGCCTGTGCCTGGTCGAGATCGAGGGGCGGCGCGGCTATCCGGCGTCCTGCACCACGCCGGTCGAGGCCGACATGAAGGTGCGCACGCAAAGCGACAAGCTGCAGTCTCTGCGCCGCAATGTGATGGAACTGTATATCTCCGACCATCCGCTCGATTGCCTGACCTGCAGCGCCAACGGCAACTGCGAGCTGCAGGACATGGCCGGCGTCACCGGCTTGCGCGAAGTGCGCTATGGCTATGCGGGCGAGAATCATCTGGACGCGGCCAAGGACGAATCCAATCCCTACTTCACCTACGACCCGTCCAAGTGCATCGTCTGCAATCGCTGCGTGCGCGCCTGCGAGGAAACCCAGGGCACTTTTGCGCTGACGATTAGCGGACGCGGTTTCGGCTCGCGCGTGTCGGCCAGCGAAGACCAGCCGTTCATGGAATCGGAATGCGTCTCGTGCGGCGCCTGCGTCGAAGCCTGCCCCACCGCCACGCTGCAGGAAAAGTCCATCATCCAGCTGGGCCAGCCGACCAGGGCCGTGGTAACCACCTGCGCCTATTGCGGCGTCGGCTGCTCGTTCAAGGCCGAGGTCAAGGGTAGCCAAGTGGTACGCATGGTCCCCTACAAGGACGGGCAAGCCAACGAGGGTCACGCCTGCGTCAAGGGACGCTTCGCCTGGGGCTACGCGACCCACCCCGACCGCATCGCCAAGCCGATGATACGCAAGCACATCAGCGATCCCTGGCAGGAAGTCAGCTGGGAAACCGCGGTCGCCCATGCCGCTTCGGAATTCCGCCGTATCCAGGGTCAATATGGGCGAGACTCCATCGGCGGCATCACCTCGTCGCGCTGCACCAACGAAGAAACCTATCTGGTGCAGAAACTGGTGCGCGCAGCCTTTGGCAACAACAACGTCGATACCTGCGCGCGCGTCTGCCATTCGCCTACCGGTTACGGCCTGAAGCAGACCATAGGCGAGTCGGCCGGCACGCAAACCTTCGCGTCGGTGGCCAAGGCCGACGTGATCGTCATGATCGGTGCGAACCCGACCGACGGCCATCCGGTGTTCGCCTCGCGCATGAAGCGGCGGATCCGCGAAGGAGCACAGTTGATCGTGGTCGACCCGCGCAAGATCGACATCGTCGACGGACCGCATATCAAGGCTTCGTATCATCTGCAGTTGCGTCCCGGGACCAATGTCGCGATCGTCAACGCATTGGCCCATGTCATCGTCACCGAAGGACTGCTGGACCAGGCCTTTATCGACGAACGCTGCGATAGCAAGGCATATACCCAATGGCGCGATTTCGTCGCGCTGCCGGAAAACTCGCCCGAGGCAACCGAGTCCGTCACCGGCGTGCCGGCCGACATGGTGCGCGGCGCCGCTCGCTTGTATGCGACAGCCGACAACGGCGCCATCTATTACGGCCTGGGCGTGACCGAGCACGCGCAAGGATCGACCATGGTGATGGGCATCGCCAATCTGGCGATGGCGACGGGCAACGTCGGCCGCGAGGGCGTCGGCATCAACCCCTTGCGCGGGCAGAACAACGTGCAGGGTTCGTGCGACATGGGCTCGTTCCCGCACGAATTGCCGGGCTATCGGCATATTTCCGACACGATCACGCGCGCGCTGTTCGAGGACGCCTGGCAGGTCACCCTGCAACCCGAGCCTGGCCTACGCATTCCCAATATGTTCGACGCCGCCGCCGACGGTTCCTTCAAGGGACTATACGTGCAAGGCGAAGACATCGTGCAGTCGGATCCGAATACGCATCACGTGGCGCACGCCCTGTCTTCGATGGAATGCATCGTGGTGCAGGACATCTTCCTGAACGAGACCGCCAAGTATGCGCACGTGTTCCTGCCAGGCTCCTCGTTCCTGGAAAAGGACGGTACCTTCACCAACGCCGAGCGTCGCATTTCGCGCGTGCGCCGGGTGATGCCGCCGCTTCCCGGTTACGCCGACTGGGAAGTGACGATCATGCTGTCGAATGCGCTCGGCTACCCGATGCGCTATTCGCATCCGTCGGAAATCATGGACGAGATCGCACGCTTGACTCCGACGTTTGCCGGCGTCTCGTTCGATCGTATCGATGAGCTCGGCAGTATTCAATGGCCGTGCAACGCGCAGGCCCCGGACGGCACGCCCATCATGCACGTGGACAGCTTCGTGCGCGGCAAGGGCCGCTTCATGATCACCAAGTTCTTCGCCACGCAGGAGAAGGTGACGCCCAAGTATCCGTTGCTGCTGACGACGGGACGCATCCTGTCCCAATACAATGTCGGCGCGCAGACGCGCCGCACCGAGAACGTCCGCTGGCACGACGAGGATCGCCTGGAACTCCATCCGAGCGATGCCGAGGATAGGGGCATCCGCGACGGCGACTGGGTCGGCATCGAATCGCGTGCGGGCGACACGGTGCTGCGGGCGCGCGTGACCGAGCGGATGCAGCCTGGCGTGGTGTACACCACCTTCCATTTCCCTGAATCGGGCGCCAATGTGATCACCACCGACAGTTCGGACTGGGCCACCAACTGCCCCGAATACAAGGTGACCGCGGTCCAGGTCCTGCCGGTTCAACAGCCGTCCGACTGGCAGCGCGCTTACTCGCGCTTCAACGAAACCCAGCTCGAATTGCTACGCAACCGCCAGCCGGCGCCAGCGGACAGTCTGACGGGAAAATAAGCGAACCGACATGGATCTCGACAACCTGATCGTGATGGCCAACCGCATCGGCGACTTCTTCGGCTCGCTGCCCGACCACGAAGAAGCACTCGCCAGCATTGCGGAACACATCCAGAAGTTCTGGGAGCCGCGTATGCGCGCGGCTTTGCTGCACTCGCTCGACACGCCCGAATCGGCAGCACTTTCGCCTATCCTGCGAGAAGCCGTCACCCGCTTCAGGGCTAAATTGGCGCCTGCCGCCTGAGGGTTCGCCGCGTCGGCATGGAAGAACGCGGCGGGGTTGCTGCGTGCATGGGCATGCGCCTTCGATGCTAAAATCGGCGCTCCCCAATGCGGCGCGTTCGCGCCTTTTCCACGGAGCTATCTGATGTTCTTGCCTATTTTCGCCGTCGCCTTCGGCGGTGCGCTCGGTTCTTTGTTGCGCTGGGTGCTGGGCATGCGTCTGAATGCACTGTTTCCGAATCTGCCTTTCGGCACGCTGGCTGCCAATCTGTCGGCCGCCTATGTGATCGGCCTGGCGGTAGCATTCTTCATCCGCTATCCGGGCGTGGCACCCGAGTGGCGTCTGTTCGTGATCACGGGAGTACTGGGAGGTCTTTCGACCTTCTCCACCTTCTCCGCCGAAGCGACTTCGCTGATCCAGACCGGCCGCTATGGCTGGGCCATGCTGCATATCTCGGCCCACCTGTTCGGCTCGCTCGCGATGACCACGCTCGGTATCGCGACCATCAACACGCTCAAGGGCTAAAGCACGCTGAGGCGCCTGGCCGAGCGGACAGGCTTTGCGTCACGCTCCCGGCAACGGCAGCAGCCTTACCAAGCGCTTCAGGCCTTGGCGTGATCGAGTGCGCATTGGTGCTCGCTGGTACCGAGGTCGATCTGGATCGTGGCGTGATGGACGCCGTGGTCCTGTCCCAGACAGGCCACGATCTGATCGACGAAAGCATCGCCCGGATGGCCTTGCGGCATCACCAGATGGACGGTCATCGAGTTTTCCGTGGTCGACAGTGCCCAGATATGGAGATCGTGGATATCTTCCACGCCGGGCAAACACGTCAGATAGCGCTCGATCGCCTGCGTATCGACCTGCTCCGGGACAGCGCCTAACGCAAGCCTGACGGATTCGCGCAGCAAGCCCCAGGTGCCGAACAGCACCACCACCACCACCACCAGGCTCATCGCCGGATCGACCCAATACCAGCCGGTCGCCAATATGATCAGGCCGCTCAGCGCGACGCCCAGCGAGACCGCGGCATCACCCAGCATATGCATGAAAGCGCCGCGCACGTTGAGGTCGTGCTTGCTGCCGGCCATCAGTAACCAGGCCGACAGTCCGTTGATCAGCAAGCCGGCGCCGGCCACCGCGAACACTGCCATGCCGCCGACGTGCGGGGGATCAGTCAGGCGCAGCACGGCTTCCCAGGCAATGCCGCCGGACACGACACACAACAGCGCTGCATTGGCGAGCGCGGCCAGGATGGACGAACCGCGCAGGCCATAGGTGTAGCGCGCCGATGTCTTGCGCCGCGCCAGAAAGATGGCCCCCCAGGCGAGTACCAGAGCCAGCACGTCGGATAGATTGTGTCCCGCGTCGGCGAGCAGCGCGGTCGAATGCGCGATGAAACCATAGCTCACCTGCAGCACCACGATCGCGAGGTTCAGCACCACGGAGATCGCGAAGGCGCGGCCATTACCATCGGTCGGCGCCGGATGGTGATGATGGTGACCACCGTGTCCATGGTGATGGTGACCACCCGCCGCCGCGCGATGGTCATGGTCATGGTCATGGGCAGCAGCCCGGTCGTCTCGATTTACCGTCATCGTCGCGCTTTCCGTCGAACCGTTAAATATCGTGATTGGGTTCAGCCACATGCTCGAGCATCTCGCTCAGCATATCGCTGATATGACTGTCCGCGGCCACATAGAACACCTGCTTGCCCTGACGGTCGGCCCGCACCACGCGGGCTGCTCGCAGCAGCCGCAAATGATGGCTGACGAGCGATGCGCTCAGGCCCAAGGCCTCGGCAATCGCGCCCACAGCAACAGGCTCCTGCGCGCAGGCCAAAACGATACGCAGGCGCGTCGGGTCGCCGAGCAGGCGAAACAGATCCGCCAGCAGCAAGGCGCTAACGTCGCGATCGATGGTGTCGGTCTTCATAGACAAAACATTTGAATACATGTTCATATGTTAAATCATGACAAACAGCCTTGCAAGGTCGATCGTGCCGCCCCCGGGAAACCACCGCAGCACTGTGGCAAAATGCCGTTCTCCGTATTGCGCCGGAGCGCCCGAGCATCATTGAGCATTCGGCCGCGGTATTCACCGGCGCCAACCCGTACCAAGCAGCATCAACCGCCAGCGCACAGCACAACCATGTCCGATCCGTTTCAAGAGGCGTATGCAGCGCACCGCAGCGGACGTTGGCCGGCCGCCGAAAGCGCGTACCAGACCCTGTTGCGCAACGACCCCGCCCATGCGGACGGTCTGCATTTGTTCGGCCTGTTGCGGCACCAGCAAGGCCGTCATGAGGAAGCGGCCGAATTGATACGGCGCGCGCTGGCGCATTCGCCGGCGCTGGCGGGCGCCTGGCTCAACCTGGGCAATGCGCAAAAGGCGCTCGGTCGGATCGACGAAGCCTGCGCCAGCTATCGACTCGCCATCGAACAGCAACCGGATTTCGCGGCCGCCCATGCCAACCTCGGTAATGCCCTGAGCGGCGCCGGACGGGATCATGAAGCCGTGGCAGCCTACCGGCGCGCATTGGAACTCGAGCCTGACAATGTCTCTACCCTGAATAACCTGGGCAACGCACTCGCCAAACTGGACCAGTTCGATGAGGCGATCCGCGTATTCGAAAGCGTCCTGACGCGTGTACCTCGGCACGCCGGCGCGCTCAACAACCTGGGCAATGCATGCAAGGCGCAGGGCGATCTGCCACAAGCCGCCGCCCACTTCGAAGCCGCGCTCGCCCTGCAGCCGGACTTCGCACTGGCCTGGTTCAATCTGGGCCATACGCTGGACGCCATGGCACGCTGCGCGGACGCCACCTCAGCCTTCGAGCGCGCACTGGCGTTGCAGCCCGAATGGCACCCAGCACGCTATGCGCTCGCCAACGCGCTGGCCGCGCTCGGCCATAGCGGCGCCGCACGCGCCCATTTCGAGACGGTGTTGAAGCACGAGCCCGGGTTCGCGCTGGCCTGGCAGGACATGGGGACCGCGCTCTACGACATGGGCGAATTCGACGCCGCACGCACCGCCTTCGAACGTGCGCTCGCGCTGCGCCCTGAGTTGGCCATCGCCGCTTACAACCGTGCATTGGTGCAATTGCTGCAAGGCGATCTGCGCGCCGGCCTGGCCGGCTACGAGACGCGCCACCGGGTATTCGATACTGGCACGCTCGCGCCCGATGTGCCGCTGTGGCTGGGCGAAACGCCGCTGACCGGGCGCTCGATACTGGTATACGCGGAACAGGGGCTGGGCGATACCGTGCAGTTTGTGCGCTACGTCGAGCCGCTGGCACGCCGCGCCGCCCACGTGGTGCTCGAAGTGCAGGCGCAACTCGCGCCCTTGCTCGCACCCGCCGCGCAGCGCTGGGGCGTCACCCTGCTGGCGCGCGGCGCGGCCCGGCCGCCGGTGGACTGCCGCTGCCCGCTGCCCAGTCTGCCGCTCGCCTTCAACACGCAGTTGCAAACCATCCCCGCACCGTCCGCCTATCTGTCCGCACCGGCCGATTACCTCGCCCGCTGGCAGCAAACGCCGCCGCCTGGCACGCCGCGCATCGGTCTGGTCTGGTCGGGACACGTCAAGGCGCGGCGGGAAAATCGCGCGATCGCGCTAGCCGCCCTGGCGCCGCTTTGGCAGATACCGGGTTGCACGTGGGTATTGATGCAAAAAGACCTTGCCGAGTGCGATCGGGCAGCGTTGGCGCAAGCACTCGCGATGCCCCACGTTCATGCACCGCAGCAGCCGCTGAACGACTTCGCCGACACGGCAGCCTTGATCGCGACGTTGGACTGCGTGATCTCGATCGACACGTCGGTCGCGCACGTGGCCGCGGCCCTTGGCAAGCCGACCTGGGTCATGCTGCCGCATGCGCCGGACTGGCGCTGGCTGTTGCAGCGCGAGGACAGTCCCTGGTATCCGGCCATGCGCTTGTTCAGGCAGGCCGCGCAGGACGATTGGGGGAGCGTCGTCGAGTCGCTGAGCGTCGCCCTGCACGTCGCCTTGCCGAGTTGGCGCTCCCCGGCTTGAGCGTCGGCGTTGCACGGACTTGAAACGCCGCACCAAACAAAACGGCCCGTGAAATTCACGGGCCGTTTGCATGCAAGCGTCGAGCGGGGCCGGTCCTAGCCGGCGCGCGCCACCTTGTAGAGTTCGCGCGATTCGCGCGTGCGGAACAGTATCAACGTCGCGACCAAGCCGCAAACCGCCGCGATCGTCAGCCACCATCCCGGCGCCGCCTTGTTGCCGGTGGCGTGAATCATATAGGTGGCGATCGCCGGCGTGAATCCGCCCAGCGTCGTAGCCAGACTATAGGCCAGCGAAAAGCCAGCCGTACGCACTTCTACCGGCATCACTTCGGTCAACGCAACGACCATCGCACCGTTATAGCTGGCGTAGATGAACGACAGCCACAGTTCGACCTCCAGCAGGCGCGCGAACGACGGTTCGGCGACCAGCCAGCGTAGCGCCGGATAAGCGGTACAGATCGCCAGCAGCGTAAAGACGATCAGCACGGGACGACGTCCGACGCGATCGGACAGCGCGCCCATTATCGGCAGCCAAAACAGATTGGACAGCCCGATGCAGACGGTCACGACCAGCACGTCGATATCGGAGAAGTGCAGCACTTGTTTGCCGAAGGTAGGCGTATAGGCGGTGATCAGATAGAACGACACGGTCGTCATCATCACCAGCAACATGCCGGCCAGCACGATGCCCCAGTTCTGCAGCATCGACGCGAATATCTCATTGACGCTGGGGCGATGCTTGCGGGCCTGGAATTCGGCCGTCTCTTCGAGCGAGCGGCGAATCTGGAACAGGAACGGCACGATCAGGCAGCCGATGATGAACGGTACGCGCCAGCCCCAGGCCGACATCATGTCGACCGGCAGGAGCTTGTGCAACACCACGCCGATCAACGCAGCGAAGATCACTGCAACTTGCTGGCTGCCCGATTGCCAGGAACAATAGAAGCCCTTGTTGCCCGGTGTCGCCATTTCCGACAAGTAGACCGACACGCCGCCCAATTCGACGCCCGCCGAGAAACCCTGCAGCAAGCGTCCCATCAGCACCAGCAGCGGCGCCAGCATACCGATGGTTTCGTAGCGCGGGACAGCCGCCACCATCAAGGTGCCGATCGCCATCAATCCGAGCGTGAGGATCAGGCCTTTGCGGCGGCCGTGGTGGTCGATATACGCACCCAGGAAGATCGCACCCAGCGGACGCACCAGGAAGCCGGCACCGAAAGTTGCGAGCGACAGCATCAGCGACGCGAAAGCATCCTTGCTCGGGAAGTAAGCCTCGGCAATCGCGCTGGCGAAATAGCCGTAGACCATGAAGTCGTACATCTCAAGAAAGTTGCCGCTGGTAACGCGGAACACTGTCTTGACTTTGGATTCTCGATGGGAAGGGGTCGACATAGATAAGCGTGCCCAACTCCGCCGTCGGGCTGATGATTGCAGTGCAGAATGGCCAATCCCGCGAGGCAGTTTGCTGGTCGGCCCGGGCGGACGGGCAAACGAACCGGCATGCGCAGCCAAATCAAAGCCTGGCTGAGCGGGATCGATGAAAGCGGTTTCCGATGATAAACGAGATGGAATCCGGACGATGGCCTTTTCTAGGACTGAACAGGTGTAAGCAACCTAGTGAAAACCCTAGTTTTGGCCGTTTAGCCCCATTTGGCACCACAGTGGGGCGAAATCAGCCCCGCTCAGCATGTGTGACGCGGCCGCTCAGATCCGCGTATTGCGTGCGGCGCGCAGGAAGTTGTCCAGCACCGGCGTACAGTCGAGCAGCTCCGGGCCACCCGCGCGATGAAACTCTGGGTGCCACTGCAGGCCGACCACGAACGGCGCCTTTTTGTAGCGGACCGCCTCGACGATACCGTCATCGGCCGAAACCGCTTCGATATTCATGTCGCGCCCGACCGTTTTCACCGCCTGGTGGTGTATCGAATTGACGAGGGCATCGCTGCGTCCGCCCAACATCCCGGCCAGGCTCGAACCAGCCGGAAATTGAATGGTATGGCGAAGCCGGTCGTAGAGTTCGTTGACATGCGGAATCGCCGTCTCGACGTCGGTTGCGATGTCCTGATACAGCGTCCCGCCGAAGGCCACGTTGATCAATTGGCAACCGCGGCAAATGCCGAGCACCGGCTTGCCCGATTCGACGAACTCGTGCAACAGCTCCAGTTCGTACATGTCGCGCACGCGGTCACCGTGCCATTCGGGCCGCGTCGCGGCCTCGGCGTACGACTGCGGCGACACGTCGGCGCCACCTTGCAGGACCAGTCCGTCCAGATGCCTCGCGTAGTCGCGCAGACGGATGTTGCTCGGGTGCAGCATGCCTTGCTGCCCGACCGTCGGAATCATGAAGACCAGCACGTCGCGTGACATCACCCAGTGCGCGACCGACTCCTCGAGGTACTGCAAATTCTTGCCGCGCAAGCCCTTGCCGTCGGGCTCCGGATGAAAAATACGGGCCGATACGCCGATCTTGAGCGTACGTTGAGTCATGCGCTGGCCGGCGCGGTCGAACCAGGTGCGGGCACGCGATACCAGTGCGCGGCCCAGCGCGCCCCAGGCCGAATCGCCCGGCGTCAGATAGGACGGCCGTGCCGCGGCGGGGTCGTAGGGTCCTTGGGCGCCCTTGGGCACCTGATATGCGCCGTAAGGGGGCTGCGCGGCGGCATCGGCTGGCGCCGCACCCGCCGTCGGTGCCATACCCGCTGCAGTCGAGTCCGTCGCTGCAGCATGGGCTGGTGCAGCGGAAGCGGTGGAGCTGGGGTTCGAAGATGAGTCGTGGGCGGGCGATGTCGGCGTGTTTTCGCTCATGGCTGAATGAGGTGCGTGAACAAAGCGCGCAGGGCGCGCCGCGTGAACCGAAGATTAGACCGATTATGCGTCAGGCACCGCGCCACGGCAAACCCGTAGCACTCGGATGCGCCTACAGCCCATGTAAGCCTGTTGCGCGCCGTGCCTTTTCGACACGGGAGCCGAATCGCCCGTACTTCTTTTACAATCGAAGCCAGCGACCCAGCTGCACCCCGACCCTGCGCCGAATTATGGCCCGGTTGTGGCCCGCTGCGTCCCGGTTGTAGCCCGCTTTGCGTCCCGCCTGCGGCGCCGGACCGTCCACCCTCTAACTGAACCCCAGCAATCCATGACCTCGACGTCCGCTTCCACTCTATTTCAACCCGGCGCACGCCTGGCCGATCTCGCGCAAGCGCTGGCCGACGGCACGCTCACCAGCCGCGCCCTGACCGAAGTCGCGCTCGAACGCATTGCGGCGCACGGCAAATCAGGCGCCCCGGTGTTCGTGCAGATCGACCCGGCCGCCGCGCGCGCCGCGGCCGATGCCTGCGATGCATTGCGCCGGGCCGGTACCGTGCTGTCGCCGCTGCAGGGCATCCCCGTTTCGATCAAGGATCTGTTCGACGTCGCAGGTCAAGTTACGCGCGCCGGCTCCCGCGTGCTCGACGCGGCGCCGCCCGCGCGCCAGGACGCGGCGGCGGTCGCGCGCTTGCGGCGCGCGGGCATGGTACTGCTCGGCCGCACCAATATGTCTGAATTCGCCTTTTCCGGGCTAGGACTGAATCCCCACTACGGCACACCACTTAGTCCGTATCGACGGGCCGATGCGCATGTTGCCGGTGGCTCATCGTCGGGTGCCGCGGCATCGGTCGCCGACGGCATGACGCCTGTCGCACTGGGCACGGACACCGGCGGCTCGGTACGGATACCCGCCGCGCTGTGCGGCCTCACCGGCTTCAAGCCGACCGCCGCGCGGGTACCGCGCGAGGGCGCGCTGCCGCTGTCGACCACGCTCGATTCAATCGGCCCGCTGGGCGCCTCGGTCGCCTGCTGTGCGCTGACCGATCGGATACTCTCCGGCCTCGCACCGACGCTGCCGCCGGCGCGTTCCTTGCGAGGTGCCCGCATCGGCGTGCTGAGCAATGTCGTGATGGATCAACTCGACCCTGCGGTCGAAACCGCCTATGAACGCGCACTACAAGCACTCGCCGCGGCGGGGGCACACTTGGAGGTATGCCGCTTCGAACCCCTCGAGCGCCTGGGCGAGATCAACCGCTATGGCTTTTCCGCGATCGAGGCGCTGGGCTGGCATCGGGACCTGCTTGCCGCACGCGGCGCCGACTACGACCAACGGGTGCGCCAGCGCATTCTGCGCGCGCAGACCGCCAGCGCGCTCGACTATATCGATCTGCACGCGGCCCGCCGCGAGATGATCGAGCAAGCCCGGGCGCAATGGCAGCACTACGACGCGCTCGCGATGCCCACCGTCGCGCTCGCACCGCCGCGCGTGGCGGACCTGGAAGGCGACGACGCGCGCTTCGTCGCAACCAACCTGCTGATGCTACGCAACCCCAGCATCGTCAATTTCCTCGACGGCTGCGCCTTGACCCTGCCCTGCCACGATGCCGATGCGGCGCCGGCAGGTTTGAGCCTGGTCGGATTGGGTGGCCAGGATGACACCATCCTCGGACTGGGTTTGAGCGCGCAGCCGGTGCTCGACGCCGCACGCCGATAGCTGCGGCGCCCGCCTTGGCCCGGGCAGGCGCCCGATCGAACCGTTTCAGCTCGGGCCGATCGAAGGATGTCCGCCGGCACGATACAATGATCTCACCCTTCAACGAAAGCACTCAAGCAATGAACGACGCATCTCTTTTGCAACGCGAACGCCGGCGCCTGATCGCGCTGGCACTGGTCGCCCTGGCTTTGGTCGGCGGCGCCCTCTACCTGCAATTTGCCCTGCACGAGGATCCCTGCCCGCTGTGCATCCTGCAGCGTTACGCCTATTTACTGATCACCCTCTTCGCGCTGGTCGGCGCCGCACAGCGCAATTGGCGCGGCATCCGTGTCGCCGAGAGCCTGGTGCTGCTATCCGCCATCGGCGGCGCAGTGGCGGCCGGCAAGCTGGTCTGGGTGCAATCGCATCCGTCCTTTAGCTGCGGCTTCGATACCCTCCAACCCATCATAGACGCGTTGCCGCCGGCCAAGATCCTGCCTCAGGTGTTCCAGGTAGGTGGCCTGTGCGAAACCACGTATCCTCCGATCTTCGGCGTGTCGCTGCCGCAGTGGTCGATGTACGGCTTCATCATCATCTTCGTGCTGGTGATGCGCAGCATGCAGCGCGGTGCGGTGCTGCGCCGCTCTTAAGCGGCCGGTCCGATCCGCTCGTCAGCCCCGGCGCAGGACGTATCCGCGCCGGGGCTGTGCGATGCCCCGCATACATTCAGTCTCATTCGGGGCCGAATGCGCTGCCGATAGGCGTATGGTGTCTATCGTATCGATCAGCCATTCAGGGAGCCTCGAGATGACCGCGACCACCCCGTCCTCTCGTCCGGCCGGCGCCAAATACGCAGGCGCGCCCAAAGCCGAACTGCATGTCCATATCGAAGGCACGCTGGAACCCGAGTTGATCTTCTCGCTCGCGCAGCGCAACGGCATCAGCCTGCCCTATCCGTCCGTGGAAGCGCTGCGCGCGGCCTATGCCTTCACCGACCTGCAGTCGTTTCTCGATATCTACTACGCAGGGGCGAGCGTGTTGCTGACCGAGCGCGACTTTCACGACGTGACAGCGGCCTACGTCAAGCGTGCAAAGGCGGACGGCGTGGTGCACGCCGAAATCTTCTTCGACGCGCAAACCCATACGGCCCGCGGCGTCTCGCTCGACACCGTGGTGGCCGGCATCGAAAGCGCGCTGGCGCAGGCCGAACGCGAACACGGCTTCTCCAGCCGCCTGATCCTGTGCTTCTTGCGCCATTTGTCCGAGGACGACGCCATCGCCACCCTCGAGGCCGCGCGAACGGCGTTCGAGCGGTACGCGCATCGCCTGATCGGCATCGGACTCGATTCGTCCGAACTCGGCCACCCGCCGTCGAAATTCGCGCGCGTCTTCGCGAAGGCGCGCGAGCGTGGCTTGCGCCTGGTCGCGCATGCGGGCGAGGAAGGGCCGTGCGCCTATATCGAAGAGGCACTCGATCTGCTGCGGGTGGAGCGTATCGATCACGGCGTACGCAGCATGGAAGACGCGGCTCTGGTCGCCCGGCTGGCCCGCGAGCAGATCGCATTGACGGTCTGTCCGCTGTCGAACACCAAGCTCAAGGTGAGCGGCGAGATGCGCGAGCATACCTTCAAGCGCATGCTCGACGCGGGCATCGCGGTCACCGTCAATTCCGACGATCCGGCCTATTTCGGCGGCTACGTCAACGCCAACTATGCTGCCGTCGCGGAGGCCTTCGCCTTGAGCGACGGCGAGCTCTATCGCATCATCCGCAACGGCTTTGCCGCCGCGTTTATCGGCGAGGCTGAGCGCGCGTCGCTGATCGCCAGGCTGGACGCATACTGGCAGGCGCACTGACGTCAGACCGGCCCGACGCCAGGCTATCGCGCGACCGCGCCGTTTCTAGTTGCTTGCCGTGCCCGAAGCCGGTGCCGGTGCCATCGCGGGAGCCGGTGCTGCCGTCGGCGCGGCCGGCGGAGCAGGCGGCGCCGCGATCGGACGTTCGTTCGGCGTCCCGTTCGTGCCATACGGCAAATTCACCTGCACGGCCGATCCGTTGGCCATCGGGAAGTTGAACAGCGCGCTGCGCACCAGATACGGCATGGCCGCCGCCAGCGAGCCGTCCGGGCCTGCGTTGCTGGCCGACACGTTATAAACCTCGGCCTTGCCCTGGGTGTTGTCGAAGACGCGGATCGACAGCATCTTCACGAAGAACGGATAGGGCTCGGTGTCGTATATCACCGAAACCGGCCCATACGGCGCATACGGCGGGAACGGGCCGTACCAGGGGCCGTACCCGCCGCGCCACGCCGGCGCTGCCACCATCACAGGCTGCGACACCATCGTGGTCTGGTTGCGGATGTCGTAGTCGAGCGCCACCGAGTAATGCGCGTGCACCGGATCGACCAGCTTGAAGCCGTAGGTCTTCAGGGTGTTGTCGACCAGGCTTTCGTAGGCCGATTGTTCAAGATTGTTCTGTTGCGCCGCATTGCGCCAGAACGTATAGGTGCGATCCGCATCCTTTCCGCTCCAGCGTTGGAATGCGGTGACATTGGTCGTCACGTAGCTGGCGCAGCCCGTCAACAGCAACGTGGCAGCGGCCGCGCCAGCAGCAAGCAATTTCGTCAGCTTCATGTGGGTACTCCTATGTTGATCGGATGGTGGACGCGCGAGACGCCATGTCGAAACGCCATGCATGCGATACGCCTATCGTGCCGCAACTTGACCTTGCTTCGCAGCGGCGAAACATTACGTCAGGTTACGCGGTAAGGGTGCGACTTTTGTACAATGCAGTGATGGTTGCGCCTTTTTCCGCCCACACTCCGCCAGGATGGTTCGAGCCTCATGTCCAATACCGCAACATCCGCCGTCATTCGTCGCACCGACTACACACCGACCGCCTATTTGATTGATGCGGTGGCGCTGGAATTCGATCTCGCCCCGGAAAAAACCGTGGTTACCAACCGCATGCAGCTGCGCCGCAATCCGGCAGCCGCGGGGCCGACCACGCTGGAGCTGGTGGGCGACGGACTCAATCTGATCAGCGTGGCCGTCAACGGGGTGCCGTGCGCCGCCTACGATGCCCAACCCGATCACCTTCGGATCGCCAAGGTTCCGGACCAATTCGAGTTGACGGTGGTCACCGTATGCGAGCCGAGGGCCAATACGGCACTGAGCGGCTTATACGTATCGAGCGGCAATTTTTTCACCCAGTGCGAGGCGGAAGGCTTCCGCCGCATTACCTATTTCCTCGACCGCCCGGACGTGATGGCGGTGTACACGGTGACGCTGCGCGCCGACAAGGCGGCCTACCCGGTGCTGTTGTCGAACGGCAACCTGGTCGAGCAGGGCGAGCTGCCCGACGGGCGTCATTTCGCCAAATGGGAAGATCCCTTCCGTAAGCCCAGCTATCTGTTTGCGCTCGTCGCGGGCAAGCTCGTGTGCATCGAAGAGCATTACAAGACAGGCTCGGGACGAAACAAATTGTTGCAAGTTTGGGTCGAGCCGCATGATCTGGACAAGACCCGCCATGCGATGGAATCACTGATCCATTCGCTCGCATGGGACGAAAGGCGCTACGGCCTGGAACTGGATCTCGAGCGCTTCATGATCGTCGCAGTCGGCGACTTCAACATGGGCGCGATGGAGAACAAGGGCCTGAACGTCTTCAACACGCGTTTCGTGCTGGCCAACCCCGAGACCGCCACCGATACCGACTATGCCGGCATCGAGGCCGTGGTTGGCCATGAATATTTCCATAACTGGACCGGCAACCGCGTCACCTGTCGCGACTGGTTCCAACTCAGTCTGAAAGAAGGCCTGACGGTATTCCGCGACCAGGAATTCTCCGCCGATATGGCCAGCCTGCTGCCTGGCAGCGCAAGCCCGGGCAGCGACGACGAAAGCAGCGCCAGCAGCCGCGCCACCAAGCGCATCGAGGATGTCCGCCTGCTGCGCCAGGCCCAGTTCGCCGAGGACGCGGGCCCGATGGCGCACCCGGTGCGGCCGGAACGCTATGTGGAAATCAACAACTTCTACACGGTCACCATCTATGAGAAAGGCGCCGAGGTGGTGCGCATGTACCAGACGCTGTTCGGCCGCGAAGGTTTTCGCCGCGGCATGGACCTCTACTTCCAGCGCCATGACGGCCAGGCCGTCACCTGCGACGATTTCCGCCAGGCCATGGCCGACGCCAACCAGCGCGACCTGAGTCAGTTCGAGCGTTGGTATAGTCAGGCCGGCACGCCGCATGTGGCGGTGCGCTCGCACTACGACACCGCACAGCGCGCGCTGACGCTCGAGTTCGAACAATATGTCGGCACGCCCGGCGCTACCCCGCCGATGCTGATTCCGTTCGCGCTCGGCCTGGTCGGCCGCGACGGCCGGGACCTGCCGTTGCAGCTGCACGGCGAACACGCCGCGCCAGGCAGCACGCAAAACACGACGCGCGTGCTGGAACTGACCGAATCCCGGCAAAGTTTCACCTTCGTCAATCTGGACCAGGCGCCGCTGCCGTCGCTGCTGCGCGATTTCTCGGCGCCCGTCATCGTCGACTACGACTACAGCGCCGACGAACTGGCCTTCCTCTTCGCGCACGACAGCGACCCGTTCAACCGCTGGGAAGCCGGCCAGCGCCTGGCCACCCGCGAGCTGCTGGCGCTCGCTTCGGCCGCCGCCGCGGGTCAGCCGCTGCAACTGGCCGACAGCGTGATCCAGGCGTTCGGCCGCGTGCTGCGCGACGAGCAGTTGTCGCCGGCTTTCCGCGAACTGGCGCTGACCCTGCCGTCGGAAAGCTATCTGGCCGAACAAATGGCTGTGGCCGACCCGGCCGCCGTCCATGCGGCCCGCAATTTCTTCCGGCTGCGCATCGCCACCGTATTGCGCGACGATCTGCTCGAAATCCATACGCATTACCGCACGCCGGGCGCCTACCAGCCGACGCCCGCCGATGCCGGCCGGCGTGCGCTGAAGAATCTCGCGCTGTCCTACCTGAGCCGGCTTGACGAACCGCTCGCCACGGAGCTGGCCAGCGCCCAATACGACAACGCGAACAACATGACCGACCGCGCCGCTGCCTTGAGCACCCTGCTCTATCGCGGCGGCAGCGCGGCCGACCAGGCGCTCGCGCACTTCTACACCAAATTCGAGCAGGAAGCGCTGGTGATCGACAAGTGGTTTGCGCTGCAGGCGATGCGTGAGGGCCGCGCAGGCGAACGCACGCTGGATCGGGTGCAGGCGCTGATGCGGCATCCGGCCTTCACGCTGCGCAATCCGAACCGCGCACGCGCGCTGCTCTCCAACTTCTGCATGAACAACCCGGCCCAGTTCCATGCCGCGGACGGTTCCGGCTACGCCTTCTGGGCCGATCAGGTGCTGGCGCTCGACGCACTCAATCCGCAGATCGCGGCGCGCCTTGCGCGGGTGCTGGAACGCTGGCGCAAATTTGCACCGACGCTGCGCCAACCGATGCAGGCGGCCCTGCAGCGCGTGCGCGACGGCGCCAAGTCGCGCGACGTACTGGAAATCGTGGAAAAGGCCCTCGCCTGATCCACGGCATCGCCAGGCGGCGCCGGCCTCACGCCGAGGCCGCCCGCTTTCCTGCCTGCTTTTCTGCCCGCCTACCTGCGTACACCGGCCGAGCCGCTCGCGCTGGAGGTAAAATATCGGAATCCACCCTCTCCGGAGCGCTTCATGCAGATGCACCGCCGTACCACCCTGACGCAATACCTGATCGAGCAGCAGCGGGAAACCAACAACATCCCGGCCGACCTGCGGCTCTTGATCGAGGTCGTTGCGCGCGCTTGCAAGATGATCAGCTTTTACGTCAGTAAGGGCGCGCTGGGCGGCGTACTCGGCACCGCCGACACCGAAAACGTCCAGGGCGAAGTCCAGAAAAAGCTGGACGTGATTTCCAACGAAATCATCCTCGAAGCCAACGAATGGGGCGGCAACCTGGCTGCCATGGCCTCCGAGGAACTCGAGAAGATCCACCAGATCCCGAACCGCTACCCGAAGGGCCAGTACCTGCTGCTGTTCGATCCGCTCGACGGCTCGTCGAATATCGACGTGAATGTATCGATCGGCACCATCTTCTCGGTGCTGCGCTGCCCGGATGGCGCCGAACCGACAGAACAGTCGTTCCTGCAGCCGGGCACCCAGCAGGTCGCCGCCGGCTACGCCGTATACGGCCCGCAGACCGTGCTGGTGCTGACCACCGGCCACGGCGTGAATTGCTTCACGCTGGACCGCGAAATGGGCTCCTGGGTGCTGACCCAAAGCGACATCCGGATTCCTGTCGAAACCCGCGAATACGCTATCAACGCCTCGAACGCGCGCCACTGGTATCCGCCCGTCGAGCGCTATGTCGACGAATTGCTTGCCGGCAAGGAAGGCCCGCGCCAGCAGGATTTCAATATGCGCTGGATCGCCTCGATGGTGGCCGACGTGCACCGCATCCTGAACCGCGGCGGCATCTTCATGTATCCGGCCGACAAGCGGGACCCGGACAAGCCCGGCAAGCTGCGCCTGATGTACGAAGCCAACCCGATGGCGTTTATCGTCGAACAGGCCGGCGGGGCCGCCACCAATGGCAGCAAACGCATCCTCGACGTGACACCAACCAAGCTGCACGAGCGTGTGGCAGTGTTCCTCGGCTCGAAGAACGAAGTCGACCGGGTCACGCGCTATCACGCCGAACAACAGGACTGAACTCGCGTCAGCCGGCGTTGGGATGAAGCACTTGCGAAGCCCACAGGAAATTGGCTATAATCGCGCTTCTCAGCCGGAATAGCTCAGACGGTAGAGCAGCGCATTCGTAATGCGAAGGTCGGGGGTTCGATTCCTCTTTCCGGCACCAAGAAGATTCAAGCAAAAAGCCCAGT
>FTBI01001695.1_pt1 | contig 33609 bp, 35 predicted proteins | sample 1639171 | NCBI WGS metagenome assembly FTBI01 (sample SAMEA3914812, study PRJEB12502) | metagenome | biome: forest; material: soil | place: Canada | collected 2011-07-07 | depth 0.1 m | reverse complement strand
GTAGTATTCAAAGTGGAAACTATTGCCCGGTTTGCCGAGTATGTTCTGGGCTAATGTATTAATCATCTTTCGATTTTTATATCGATATGATTTATTCCGCATAGGATGCTCGCCGGCACAAATCTTTTATCGTAAGTTTTAGTCTATGGTTTTTTGGCTACGCACGGCAATGCCCATTCGACTAGAGAGCAAATAATTATCGCGTTACGGAAATGGTGGTTTGCGCTCGTCCTGGCGCTTTGTCTTCGAATTTATGTCGAGTGCGCCGCAGAAAAAACGAATTCTCCCCATCGGTTACAAAATATTTTTGCATTCTTTTGAAAGCATTTGCTAGCATCCGAATGGTTCGTGGCATTGCTATTGCACCCGAAATCTATAATAACGCCCTGACGTTTGCGGTGGAGCGTCTGTCTATAATTTATCGTCCAAATTATTCTCTTGAGACCGGATATGTGAAGCTCGCTATTAAATCGTGCGAAATGCGGATTGGCATGTCACCGCATCTGGGTGATTGAATATGACCCTTGTGAAATAGCGAGCTCGAGGCAAATATGAGAGATGCGCAACGTCGCTGGGCAGGCGCAGTCGGCGCCAGCATTCTGGCCTGCGGATTGTCGATCGCTAACGCTCAGATGAGCGATGTGGTCGCGCCGCCAGACGAGGCGCGGGGGATTGAGAGAGATGCGTATCTCTACGCCTATCCGATGCTCTACAACTACAAGACGCTCTATGAGCAGGTGCTCAACCCGGCATCGAAATCCTATGTCGGGGGCTTTGGGAAGTTTCGAAACTACTCGCAGCCCTATGGCCCCGAAAACAAGGGAATGGTCACGCCGAACAACGACACGCCTTACTCCTGGGCGTGGCTCGATCGGCGACGCGGACCCTGGGTGCTGACGGTGCCAGCCGTGAAGAACGACCGCTATTACGTGCTCCAATAGATCGACCTGTTCACTTATAACTTCGCCTACGTCGGCTCCCGTACCACGGGTAACAAAGCAGGTCATTACCTGTTCGCCGGACCGAACTGGCGGGGCGAGACGCCCAAGGGAATAGACAAGGTGTTCCGCTCCGACACCGACATCATTTTGACGTTGGGGCGCACGGCGCTCAACGGACCTTCGGGCGTCAAAAACGTCCAGGCGATTCAAAAAGGCTACAAGCTCACGCCGCCCTGGTCTTTCGAGCGCACGACGCCGCCTGTGCCGGTGCCCAAGGTGAACTTCCCAAAGTGGGATGAAGCGAGGGCGAATTCGATTGAGTTCATTTCATACCTGAATTTCCTGCTTCAGTTCACGCAGCCACCGGCACCCTCAGAAGTGGGGCTCATGGCGCGCTTCGCAAGAATCGGCATTGCTCCGGGAGTGCCGTTCGAACCCGGGAAGTTGAGTCCCGAACTGACAGTGGCCATCAAGCAGGGCCTGGCGGATGGCAAGGCCGCTCTGGTGGGTGCCGAAAAGCACACGACCAGTTCGTTCAATATCTTCGGTAGCCGCGAGGATCTGCACGACGACTACACCACGCGCGCCGTGGCTGCCGCGATGGGCATTTATGGCAATACGAAGGAGGAGGCCGTCTACGTTGGAACTCGGTTGAATGGCGATCACGAACCCCTCGTCGGTTCCTTACCCTACGTGATTCATTCCGATAAGAAGGACTTGCCTCCGGCCAAGTTCTTCTGGTCGATGACGATGTACAGCTGCCGGACCGGCACCTGGTGGCGAACCCAATCAAACGGTATTCCATGGGCGACCGGACAAAAGGTCTCGCCTACGGCGCGGATGGATCGCTCGATGTCTACGTGCAGCACACCTCACCCGGCGCGGAGCATGAGGCGAACTGGCTGCCCGCACCCGAAGGGGCCTATGACCTGATCATGCGGATCTACGGACCCGGTCAGGAGGTATTCGATGGCAAGTGGAAGTTTCCGGAACCCCGCAGAGGCTGAAGCCTGCGTCAAGCGTCAATTCGTTGAGTCGTGAGATACCTGACTTCGGAAAGGAAATGAAATGGATACGACTATGGGGCGAACGACTCTTCGGGCGCGCGGTGCGCGCTTGCGTTGTGCTGCGCTGATGGCATTGGGCGCCGTGTGTCCCGGGCTCGTCCATGCGACCGAAGGCGGGGTCGGGCGCCCCATTACAGGGATGCAGGTAGTGCCCTATTCGGGTGTGGTGCCACCGACGTCTGACTGGATTGTCTCGTTCTCGTCCATTTACTATGAAGGCGATCTTGGGGCGTCGAAGACGATCCCGATTGCCGGCACCATTTCCGGTGGCCTCACTTACCATGTGTCGTACAACATGGCGAACGCGGTGAAGACATGGGGCGTGACCCTGGACGGATGGAACTTTGCTTCGTCGTTCGGGGTGCCCTTCCAGTACACCGACGTGTCCTCTTTCAACCATCGTCTTCCGGACGACAGCGCCACGCAATTTGCCGATCTCTTCTTCACGCCGATTATCGCGGGCTACCACCTCAGCAAAGACGACCACATTGCGTTCTCGGTGCAAATCTATGCGCCGACGGGTGCCTACAATCCGAGCCAGCTCGCGAATGCGGGACAGAACACGTGGACCTTCACGCCCACGATAACCTACACCCACCTCTGGGAGCACGGCGTCGAGTTGACGGCGAACTGGGGTATCGAGTTCTATACCGCCAATAGCGATACCCACTACAAAAATGCGCCCTTGGGCGTGCTGGATGTCGCGGCAACCAAGCAGTTTGAAAGTGGATGGGGGGTGGGTGGCGTCGTCGGCTGGATTCAACAATTGGGAAATGACACGGGCGGCCTCGCGCAACTTGTCGACGGTGCTGAAGGCTACTCGGTTGGCGCCGGGCCCATGGTGACGTGGGCAGGAAAACTCGGGACGACACCGGTGAATGCCACATTCCGGGTGATCGAGGAGTTCGCGGCGAAAAACCGGCCCAAAGGCACGGGCGGTCTCCTGAGCGTCGGCGCGACGTTTGACTGAAAGCCGGTGGCGTTGAGGTGGATTTATCCATTCCCCCTGAGCCCGAAAAGATTTGAGATCGGGTATGAGCCATTCCAAATGGGGATCAGTGGCAAGATGTCCCTATCGCGCTGCTTATCGAGTGTCCTGAAATTTTTTCAAGGTGATCTTTAGAAGAAACTGGCGTTGCCGTTAATACGATGAAATCCGGCGTTACGTGGATCGGGTCAAAACCCTGTTATTGCGTTCCACATCGGAGCAATCGTGACCAAACAGCAAGCCAACCCTGGGCGCCGTTATCGATGGCGCGGCAAGTCGGGGATGCCGGACTTCACGCATGTCTCCCCGCACCTCCATTCGGCACGGCGATCTGCCGTGTTCGGGCTCGTCCTCGTCACCTTGAGCATGCCTTTGCTGGCCTTCTGGGGTGCCTACGAAAGTTTGAGTGCCGGGTTTGCGGCGCACGCCGCGAACGATGCGAACAACGCGTTTGAAGAGGCGCGCTACAGCGTTGCGTGGGAGGAGTCGACCGAACGCAAGTACTTTCAGGATTCACGTCTGGAGGTGTGTCACGAGCACCGCGAAGCGGGCGAGTCGCTCGACGCCGCGCTTAAAAAAGCACTGGCGCTCGAACCAGGCAGCGCCGTGATGCTCCACGGGTTGCTGGAGAAACATGCGAAATATCGGGCCATGGCGAAGCAGATGTTCGCGGCCGTCGATAACCACAACATTGCAAGGGCCAATGAGATCGACGAACGTGAAGCCGACCCCTTGTTTGATGACATCGAGAGACAAGTCCTGATCGCGGCTGCAGGGCATCGTCAGGATGCCACCCGGCAACTCGACCGTCTGGTCGGCGTGCAACGGATTGTGTTGATTTCGACGCCGATTGCGCTGGCGATCGGTGTCGGGCTCGCCTTGCTGTTTCTCAGCATGCTGCGGCGCATACGCCTGGAAGCCGATACCGCCGCGGGCGAGGCGCTGCGCGAGAGCGAGCAGCGGCTGCAGGCACTCGTCGCCAACACATCGGACGCGATACTGGTGTGCGATGTCGACGGCACGGTGACTTATGAAGCGCCCACTCAAGGCCCGGATCCTCTGAAAAAGCGCGGCCATCTGGTGGGGTCCAACCTCGCGGACCCCGTCCATCCCGCGGATCGCCCGACGCTCCAAGGGGTGTTGCAGGCTGTCTCCTCGATGCCGCATTCGACGAAGTCCATCGAACTTCGTACACGAGGCGAGGGCGATGACTGGCGCTACATCCAGCTCACCCTCACCAACCTGCTAGACGAACCGGCGGTCAGTGCGATCGTGGCGACAGCGAGCGACATCACCGAAAGAAAAGACTTCGAAGCGCAGCTCTCGCGGCGCGCATTCTACGACACGCTGACCTCGTTGCCGAACCGCGCGCTCCTGCTTGATCGCATCGGTCACGCAGCGGCGCGTGGACATCCGCGCAATGCGATGGTCGGTGTGATCTTCGTTGACCTCGACAATTTCAAACGGGTCAACGACAGCCTGGGTCATCACGCGGGAGATCAGCTCCTCGTCGCGGCGTCGGCGCGCCTGGAGCAATGTGTTCGCCCGACCGATACGGTTGCCCGGCTCGGGGGCGACGAATTTGTTGTCTTGCTCGAACATCTGGGCAGTGACGCAGTGAGCGAAGGGACGCGGGTGGCCGACAATATCCTGCGCCAGTTCGGCCAGCCTTTTGATCTCAGTGGCAGACAGTACTTCGTCAGCGCGAGTATCGGTCTTGCGTTCGCACGCAGCGCGGGCGTACGTACGGATGCCGAGGCCTTGCTGCGCGATGCCGATGTGGCGATGTATCGGGCCAAGAATGGCGGAAGAGGCCGCTATGTTGTGTTCGAAGCAAACATGCATACGGACGCCGTCCAACGGCTGGAGATCGAGACGGATTTGCGCCACGCGATCGAGCACCACGAATTGCGCGTGTATTTTCAACCTATCGTTCAGCTTCAGACTGAAGGCTTCCGCGAAATGGAAGCGCTGGTGAGGTGGCAACATCCGACACGCGGCTTGCTGCCGCCATCCGAGTTCATCGGGATCGCGGAAGAAAGCGGACTGATCGTTCCCCTCGGGCAATACGTGTTGGAGCAGTCTTGCCAGCAACTCGCCCGTTGGCAGCAAGCGTTTCCCAGCGTGCCTCCGCTGCAGGTCAGCGTGAATCTCTCACCGCGTCAGTTCGACGACCCGAACCTGGTTGACGATGTCGCCGCCGCCCTGGCGAATGCGGGGATCAGCGCGGGCTCGCTCAAACTGGAGGTCACCGAAGGGCTCATCATGCGCGATACCGAGAAGAGCATCGAGACCTTGCGCCGGCTCAAGGACTTCGGTGTCACGATCGCCGTCGATGACTTCGGCACGGGCTATTCGTCGCTCAGCTATCTGCGCAGGTTGCCGCTTGACGTGCTGAAGATCGACCGCTCTTTTGTCCAGGGCATCGGCAAGAGCACCGAGGATGATGCGATCGTGCGTGCCATCATCTCGATGGCACAGTCTCTCGGTCTGTCCGTGACCGCCGAGGGCATCGAGACGAACGAACAGGCCCGGTTGCTGCGGGAATGGTCGTGCCAGACAGGGCAGGGCTATCTATTTTCACGCCCGCTGCCGGCGGAGGAATTCTCGGTCCTGTTTGACCGGCTGGATCCTTTCTTCGAGCACACGTCGTCGTTGCGGCCGGTTTTTTCAGGTGCGTTTAGCCAGGTAGGCATCGACTAAAGCAATCAGGCGTTCCCGCCCGAAACTCGGGTCATGTCCGGCATGGACCACCTGAACGGGCAGTTCACGCAATCGCTTCATGGTGCGGACATAGGTCGGGATATCCGCCCCCTCGACTTCATCGAGCAGCGGGCCGTCGTAGATAGCGTCGCCGGAGAACAAGGTGCCGGAGGCGGCTTCCCATAGTCCGATGCTGCCCGGGGAATGTCCTGGCAGATGCAGCACTTCGAAATGACGATTCCCGATATCGACGATATTGCCTTCGTTGACGATCTCCGTCACCGTGGCGGCCCGTACGCGATAGTCGGACATCAGATAGTCGGCGTTGGGCAGCGCGGTGATCAAGTCGCCATCAAACGGATAGCCGGCATCGTGATAGCGGCGAATCTGATCTCCGCCCAGCACTGAGGCCAGCAGCGTGCCGGCATCGCCCGGCGCTCGCAGATTGTCGGCTTCCAGTTCATGAACCAGCGTATGCGCGAACTCGTGATGTCCGCCGACATGATCCGAGTGCGTATGCGTCGCCACGGCGGTGATGTCTTTGTGAATGAGATGCTGGGCGGCATCACGAAGACTGGCGATACCCATGCCGGTATCGATCATCAGATCCCGGTCGCGGCCGCGCACATGCCAGATATTGCAACGCATGAGCGGTACGACATGAGGCTCCCACAGCAGCGTGATGTCGTCGTTGATGCGTTTGACTTCAAACCAGCGGTCGGCAATCGGCAAGCTGCTCATGAGGGTATCGCTCCACTCGTGGAAATGCCGTACTTTGACATACCTGTCAGCGCCCCGTGTCGGACCTCGAGGAACGGGAGCCGTCTGAAACCGTGAGCGCGAAGCCTTGACCCTGGTCTAAAAGGACAGCACGAATCGCGTTCCCTTGCTCAACGGTTCGACGCTGAGCCGCCAGTGATGCGCCACCGCGATCTCCCGACAAATGGCCAAGCCCAGCCCGGCGCCATCGTGTTGTACATCCGGGGCGCGCCAGAATCGTTCGAACAAGAATGGCAGATAGTCCGCACGGATGCCCGGCCCTTCGTCACGAACCTGAATCGAGTGAGGGTCGATTGAAACAAAGACTGATCCGCCAGGGGATGTCGCGTTGATTGCGTTTTCGACGAGATTCTTCAAGAGGATGAACAAGCCGCTTCTATCGGCGTTGATAGTGGGCATTTCAGCAGCCGCATCGACCTGCAGCTTGACCTGCTTCTGGTCGGCCTTGCGCGCGAGATAACCCACGACATCCTGTGCGACGTCGAGCCGGTCTACCTCGATGAAGTTGAAATTTTGCGCTTCGCTGACTTCCGCGAGATGCAAGAGCTGGCGCACTTGCCGCGCCATCATGTCGATCTCCCGGAACAACAGCTCCTTGTTCTCCAGGTCGGACTGAAGTTCGATCTGACCTCGCATGAGGGTCAGCGGCGTCTGGAGTTCATGGGCGGCGGAAGCGAGAAACTGCTGTTGCACCGTAAAGCCATTTTCCAATCTTGCCAGCGCAGCGTTGAACGCCGCGAGAAGCGGTTTGATCTCGCTTGGAACACCCTTCTCGGACAAGCGCGTCCTGAGGTTCTGGGGCGTGATCGATGCGGCGGCGCGCGAAGCCTCGCGTAAAGGACGCAACACGCGACGCACCGTGAGGGTGAGGGTCAGCGCGAAGACAATCGTCGCGATCAGCACGGTGACGGCGACGGTGCCGGGAAGCCGGTCGACTCGTTCGCCAAGCACGGCTCTGTTGAACGCTTCACTGATCGCGCTCTTGACGACAAAATGCATCCCGTCGTGTTCGATGCGGAGTGTGGCCACATCGAAGGGGCGGTGATCGATGCTCAGATAGCGGATCGAACCGGCCGCTGCGGCAGGGTTCCCTGCATCCCAAGGCGCGCGGCTATGGGGGTCTGCCGAGGTGAGCACGATATGGCCGGCATCGTCGAACACTTGGTACATTAGCTCAGTCGGCACGACCTGAAAGAGCCAGCGTGTCTGTCCAGCGAGGTTCACAGAGACGGGGTGGTCCGAAGTGTCGAACTGCAAGCCCGCGGCAACGCGGCCCACTGTCCTCATATCCGACTTGACCTGGAACCGCTCCGGCGGTGAGTGGCCAAAGGTATAGACGACGATCGCGGCGAGGACGGTCAGGCTCAACGCCAGGGCACCCACAGTGGTGACCCACAATCGGACAGATAGGCTGCGAATCCAATAGTTGAACATGAGCGGCCTTTTGTTTCGTTTGCTCGTTGACGCAGTCCTGCTGCCGATGACCTAGTGCGCCTGCAGCACAAACCCCGCGCTGCGTATATTGGCGAGCACGGTCGTTGAACTGATGGCCTGCAGTTTCTTGCGAAGTCGGTGAATCGTGACTTCGAGCGCATTGGGGGTCACGGCGTCGGCCAGACCCCAGGCTGCGTGTTCGAGCGCCGCGTGTCTGACCGTCTGCCCTTCCGCCTTGACTAGGGCCAGCATGATCTGCAACTCGGCCGGCGCCAGTCCGGTCGTCTTGCCGTCGCAGTGCATCGAGTGCTGCTGCGGATCGACAGTGAGATCGGCGAAGCTTTGCACCAGAGTTGTCAAGATCGGCGGACGTCGCATCAGGGTTCGCACGCGGGCGACCAGTTCACTCATCGCAAAAGGTTTGGTGACATAGTCGTCGGCGCCGCTCTCGAGTCCGTCGATCCGGTCGTGCAAGGCGTCGCGCGCGGTCAGCATCAGACAAGGCGTCATCTGTCCGGTCGCACGCAGGCTTTGCAGAAATGCCAGGCCATCGCCGTCGGGCAGCCCGCGGTCCATGATCAGGACTTCATAGCGGGCTTTGCCGATGCCATAGGCCGCTTCCGACAGATCCGAGAAAATATCCGTCTCGACCCCTGCGCCCGATAGGGCTTGCCGAATCATCAGGGCCAGGCGTTCATGGTCTTCGATCAGGGCGACTCGCGACATAGTGGTGCGATCAGTTGAATTGATAGAGGTAACCGATCCTCGCCGTGGGCGTGAAGCGCTTGCCGATCAGTGGGCTATCCGTGATTCCGCTGCCAAGATGGGTCACGCCGAGGTCGACCGTGACGAGTTGATGAGGCGTAACACGATAGTCGAACTTGGCTCCGACCGACTCATCGATGGTGGATTCTCCCGAATACGCAGGGCGCCCGGCTCGGACTTCAGATTCTCTGACGCCGTAATAGTAGTCGACGTATTTATTGCTGAACCATTGCGCGCCGATGTGGGGTTCGATGGACAGGCTGCCGTAGTCGAATGACTTGCCGAAGTCGAGGCTAGCTTTCTGCCCCTTATTACCGCCGCTCAGGAAGTCGCCAGACAGGGTGCCAAATGCCGTGTGCCAGGCCAGCGCGGGGCCGACCCAGAAGGCACCGGCACGCGTTTCCATCCCGTTGAGAATCGGCGCATCCGAGCCCTTGTAGCCATCGCCGATTTCGTATTTGCCGCGCAGGCTGAAGACCACGCTGTTCCACTGGCCGATCTTCAGGTCGATCGTGGTGCCGAATGCATGGATCCACTTGTCCTCGAAGTAGAACAGCGGGATCGGTGTGTACTTGGATCCATAACCTTTGTATGGCGCTTGCTGGATGCCAACCCCCACGCCGAGGCCCCAGTGGGTGACATTGGTCGCGTTGCTGAGCACGGCGAACCCACTATCGTCAGTGACCGGTGCGCTCCCGCCTGCGCTTTCTGCCCGAGCCGTGCCCGTATAGAGCACGACTGACGCGAGCGTCAGAAACAGGGGACGTCCACGGCGAAAAATCTTTCTCACAGTCTTTCCTTCAAGGGAGGGATGGAACGGGAGGGACTGTAAGATCCGCAGACTTACTGCGGACTTACCCGTTCGATTCCATTGACGGAAAGACGAAAAATTCGCGCTACGCTTCGTTACGCGCGTAATTTGAGGCGCACTACGATGCGGAAGCGGACGACGCGATGACGTCGCGTGGCAACTCCACGGAATGTGTGACCGGGTTGGCATCGCGTTCGCCGGCGCTGAGCGAGGACGCGTCGACGCCGGCAATGATCGGCTTCCACACATGGACCTTGCAGTACCAAGCCTGCGCAAACCGCGACGCTCCTCGCACTTCGACCCCGGTCAGTGCAAATGTATCGTCCGATAGCTCAGTGAGCTTGGCATCGACGAGCGGCGAGAGCAGTTCGCCCGATGCCACCTTGCCATCGGTGCGCAGTCTCGCCACCGTTACTTGCGCGGCAAGCTCACTGACCAGCTCGGATTCGATCGTCAATTCACCGGAAGCCGTATTCTGCCGCCCGGCGTCGCTCTCGGAAAGCAATCGCCCGTTGTGGCGCATCGTCGTTACTTGTACACGCATGTTCTCGACTCCCGGCATCGAACTTGCGTTCGATGAAATTGAAACCTGTATGAATGTACAGTATCGTACAGCGAAAATCGATTTCGCGAACTGTCGCTTTCCCGGAGCGGTGGGGCGAGACGCTGTTTTGCATAGGACGGGGCGTCCGCTCGGGCGCCCGTGCCTTATTATTCCAAGCTTCCGGGCAGTCCGCTCAGCCCCATCAACGACCTGGTATCGGTACTTCAATGCCAAAGAAGCTGAAGCTGTACACCCTGCGCCTTGAGTTGCTGAACATCGAACCGCTTATCTGGAGACGGATCCAGATTGCCGGCGATGCGAGCCTGGGCTATCTGCATCACACGATCCAGGCCGCGTTCGGATGGGAGGATGCCCATCTCCACGAATTCGAAGTGGGCGCGCAACGGTTTGTGAGTGTGAGTGCGACGGGCGAAGCGCCGCCGGACGATGCAGAGGATGAAAGCAAGCAAGCGATCGAAGGCGTGGCGGCCGAAGTGGGAGACGCCTTGGGATACCGATACGATTTTGGTGACGACTGGGAACATCGGATCGTTGTCGAGCGTATTGAATCCGTCGCGCATCTGGTGGTCTGTGCGAGTGTCACAGCGGGAGAGCGGGCTTGCCCGCCTGAAGATATCGGTGGTCCGCACGGGTACGCCTCTTTCCTTGTCCGCTTGAAGAGCGAAGCGGGGCTCGACGAAGCGACGCGGTATCTTGACCGTATTGGGCCGGATTTTGACCCGGAGTTGTTTGATCGCTATGCAGCGAATGCAACCTTGATACGCATGGCGCGTCACGGCTGGGGAAATCGCTGAATGGCGGATAAAGACTGTTTTATCCAGCGCTTGGCTTGAGCCCGTGAAAGCAGAGGGGGGCGCCCTCCTCGTACTTCTGAAAGAGTCCGACTCATTCAAATGATTCGATATGCTGATGGAAGCCGAAAAATATACCGATCAGCGGCATTTCCGGGCCGATTCAAACATATTTATTAAACACCGATTGCCAACGTTGTTTTCTGCTCGTTCTCCAAATCTAAATCTTCCTTCGCACAAACGATTAACCTTTCGCTCGTTCGTGATAGCTAAAGCCCTGCCCTGCCGCAGTGATCTTGAATCACAGAACGGCGGAACGCTGTCGGTCTCATGCAGCTGGCTGGCGACCACGATCACGCTTCATGTCGTCGTGTGCCTCAACCTCGCGGCGCCCAGACCGCGCACGCTGACCAATGGCACCAACGCCACTCAATATGATTTGTACTAGGTCAAGGCTTACTCAGTGCAGTGGGGTTCGACAACGGCGAACACCGCGCCCATCGTCGTCTTGCTGGACAAACCCGTGATCAGCGGCGATGTCACCGTCAGTATCACCGTCCCCGTCTACGGAAGAATTACGGCCACCCAGCCGACCACCCCGAGTGTCGCCAATGCAATACGGTCTACAAAGAGGATTTTGCCGCTGCGCAGACCTTGCTCAACCCGGGCTTCTGCCTGCTGTTTGCCCTGAGTTGCGGCTCGGTGACCGCAACCACAGGCAGTTTCCCGTTCGAAGCCAACGCGACAGTCACCAACAACTGCAACATCACCGTGTGGCGTTCGCCTCGACGGGGCTATTGAGCAATGCCCTGAGTGCCGCGGGAGCACTTGGCGTTCAATGTACCAACGGCGACGCGTATCGCATTTCGCGGGACGGAGGAAGCAGCACGAACGTGGGCGCAAGGACCATGCAACGATCAGGTGGAGGGGGGACGGTGGGGTATCAGCTGTATCTCGATTCGCAGCTCAAGACCGCCTGGGGCGACGGATCGGCCGGCACGACGATGGTGACAGGCACCGGATCGGGAGCGGCGCAGATCATCCCTGTCTACGGCGTGGAACCTGTGCAGGCGACACCAGCGCCGGGCACGTATAGCGACACGATTATCGCCACCATCAGCTTTTGACTTGCCATGTGCGTGGCCTTGCAACACGTGGAAGTTCGCTTAGAACGCCACCATCCAGATGCCGTTCGATGCGGCGCCGCCCTCGTGCAAAATGGGAGACGGTACGTGCGTCGGATCGCGGTCGACTTGAGAGAGGGCGTATGGCTAGCCGTGCAGGCAATTCACTGCGGGCAGCGCGGCCGTCTCGTCATTGGCGCTCGAATGAACCAGGCAGCTTTGCTGGATCGACGACGTGACCGGCACGCTCGTGATGTCCACGGGAGAGGCGATTGACAACGCAGGCGTCAGGAGAAACACACTGAGCGGGAAGAAACGACCGAACATGGAAAATACGCCGAAAAATTTAAACCCTGGCTCAATCGGAGCCACCCCGGATATCGATTCCTCGTACCGAGGGCGTACTGCGCGAGCGCGCCCCGTGGCGGCAAACCGCCCCGGGGAAACCCTCGGAATCCTTCTGGTTCGTGCTTCGATGGCCTGACTTGCCAACCCAACGTCAGTGCCAGTGTCAGAACGAATGCAGGATGCCTGCGAAGCCGCCCGTCTGGCTATGCCCCGGATACGGATTCTGGCTGTTCTGAATGGCTTGCGTCGAAGTCGTATTGAACGCCACGCTGTTGTCGGGCGGTTCAGCGAACAGCGAGAAGTTCGCAGTCGAACTATTTTGTACGGTCGCCGCTGTGAGGAAGAGGAAGGTCCGCTTCGACAGGTTGTAGGTGCCCGTCATTTCATAGAGCGTCGCATTGCCGCCGCCCTTGTTGGTGTTGATATGGAAGCCCCCGACCGTCAGCGCGGCGACTTTCGTGAACTGATAGGTCACCCCGAGCCACTCGTGGTCTGCCGAGCTCGGGCCGCCATCGTTCACTGCATTGGCGTTCAGATGCTGATATGCGGCCTGCACCTTGACCGGACCAAACGTCAGGTTGACGGCGGCCGAGTACTCACGGCTAAAAGCGAACAGGTTCGAAAACTGGCCATTGCCATCGCGGATTTCATCGTAAATCCCGCGTACCTCGACAAAGGTGTGGGTATAAGTGATTTGCGCACCGCCGGCGCGGCCGGTGGTCGACAGTGCCGCGGGCGTCCCCGCATTGTTGCTGCCGTTAAAGTTCGTACTGTTCGACAAGGCATACTGCCCGGCGAAATCGAAGCCCGCGAGACTGGGCGACTGATAGTTGAACGAGTTGCTGATCTGCGGCCAGTTGCGGCCGCGCACGAGCGACGCCGACGAGAAGCTTTCCTGTACGAAGGGGTCGAAGTCCCAGACGCCGTTCGAGATAAAGAGTGAGCGACCCATCTCGAAGGTCCCGTAGGTCGGGTTGCTCAGGCCGACAAGCGCATAGCGATTGAACAGGTCGCCCGGCGAACCCATCTGTCCGGTCATGATCTGGAAGCCTTCCTCGAGCTTGAAGATGGCCTGCGTTCCGCCGCCGAGGTCTTCGCTGCCCTTGATGCCCCAGAGGCTCGTGCCCCAGTCGCCCGATTCGGCGCGGATGCGCGACCCGTTCTTGAGTCCGTTGACGTATTCGATGCCGCCGTCGATGCGGCCATACAGCGTCACGCTGCTTTGCGCCTGGGCGCCGACAGCGGTGACACTCAGCACGGACGCGGCAATCCACTTCTTGTTCATTGTCGTCTCCTCGATGGCGAGTTCTTTTTGGGTACTACGCGGCCCAGGTTCTTTGATGCCGAATTTGTACTCTACCGTCGGGCAGGCAAGGCTGCAGTGCTCTGAGCAGGTGAAATGGGCGCCTTCTGTACAACCGCCCGGTTCAATTGTGCGATACCTACACGCGGGTATGGTGAAACAGGGGCGTAAATCTCACGGGCCCATGGTCTGCATCACGCTATAGCAGCAGGGTTGCAAGCTGACGGCCCTGGTGAGTCCGGGTGCGAAAAACTATTTTTCCAAAGTAGCGACGGATTTGCCTTGGAGGTCACGTTCAAGTCAGCACGAGGCGGCTGAATCGTGCCTCCCGACCTCAAGGAAACATCATGAAAACCATTCGAAACGTTGTCGTCGCGGCCGCACTGACAGCCGCATCTGCTGCCTCCGCCTTTGCGCAGGAAGTGATCATCGCGCCGTCCGCGCCGCCTGCACCGCGCGTGGAAGTCGCCCCAGGTGCCCGCCCGGGCTATGTCTGGGACGGCGGCCACTGGCGCTGGGTCGGTCACGGCTATGCCTGGGAGCCGGGTCACTGGCGCGCGGTCCGCGTGGGGTATCACTGGGCGCCGGGCCACTGGGGTCGCCGCGGCCCCAACTGGGTCTGGGTCGAAGGTCACTGGGCACCCTGATGCGCTTGCGTCCGACTTACATCCTCTCGACTCCAAGATCCCAATCATGTTAAAGACCCTCGTTACCGTCCTGGTCGCGGCGGCCGCGCTGTCCGGGTGTGTCGTCTACCCCGGGCACCTCGCCTATTACCGGGCACCGGTCGTCGTGTACTGAATGACCGCAACGTCGACCGGGCAGTCCGCGCGTGAGCGCGGAGGCCCGGTCATTGATCATGGGCTCTGGGACGACACACATTGAGCGAAGAGGATCGGGACGCGGAGTTGCTCGAACGCGTCGGCAATCAAGACCCTGCAGCGGTGCGCGAGATGGTCGCGCGAAAGTTGCCGCGTCTGCTCGCGCTCGCCACCCGGATGCTGGGCGACCGTGACGAAGCCGGCGAGATCGCACAGGAAACCTTCGTGCGCATCTGGAAACACGCCTCACGCTGGCGCTGGGGGCAGGCGCGCTTTGACACCTGGCTGCATCGTGTCGCACTCAATCTGTGCTACGACCGGCTGCGTCGTCGTCATGAGACTTTGTCTGTCGATGGCGTCGCGGAGCCCGTCGACCCCTTGCCGCTTCCCGACGAGCAGATCGACGAAGGCGAGCGTCGGGAACGTATCAGTGCCGCGCTCGCGGCGTTGCCGGCGCGGCAACGCGAAGCGCTGGTGCTGCAGTACTACCAGGAACTCTCGAACATCGAGGCCGCCGCCTTGATGGGGATCAGTGTCGATGCGCTGGAAAGCCTGCTTTCACGCGCGCGCCGCAACCTGCGGGGTCTTCTCGCCGGAGAGCGCGGCGGGCACCTCAATGTGAAGGAACGCCGATGACTCCCGAACGCTTTCGCCGTCTCACCGAAGCCTACGGCGCGCTGCCCGACCACTGGCCGGCCGCCGAGCGCACCGCGGCCGAAGCCTTGCTGGCGCGGGGCGCTCCGGATGCCCTGGCCGCCTTGGACGAGGCGCGTGCGCTCGACGTCTATTTGACGATGCATGCCGTGGCCGAGCCCGATGGAAGCCTGGTGCGGCGCGTGGTGGCGTCCGCGCCCTCCTCACGGCGTGCAGGCAGACCGGCGTGGCAGCAGCCGCGCTGGTGGTTGTCTGGGGCAGGGATTGTCGGGGTGGGGGTGGCGGGCATCGCGGCAGGGGTCGTGGCGCTCTCGCTGATCGTGCCGGCGGCGCGACCGGTCGGTCCGCCGACCGCGTTTGACCAGACCGACGCAGATACGGCGTTCGGCAATGTGACGTCTGACTTGAACGAGAAATAAGCATGGCGCCGAACCGACTCAAGATCCTGCTGATTGTCTCGCTGGTGTTCAACGTGTTCCTGCTGGGAACGGTGGCCGGCGGCACTTATCAATGGATCGCCAAGCAGAGGGCCGACGTGGTTGCCCAGCAACGTGGCCTGCGTTTCGCAGCAGCGGAGTTGTCGAAAGACCGCCGCAAGGAATTGCGGCGCGCCATTCGTCAAACTCGCATGGAGAGTCTCCCGCTGATCGCCGACGCCCGCAACGGACGGCTGGAGGTCGCCCAAGTGCTGGCAGCGCCGGAGTTCGATCGTGCCGCGCTCGATGCGGCGCTGGCACGCACGCGCGAGGCCGATATCGCCTGGCGGGCACGCGTCGAGACGACTGTCGCCGATTTCGCCGCCACGCTCACGCCGGAGGAACGGCTGAAGCTCGTCGATGCGATGGAGCGTCATGGCCCACTGCATGTCGCCGAGCCCGCAAAAAAATAGTGAATTCAGAGCGACGGATTCGGCGCCATCTGCCGTTAAAGATCACAACGCACCCATCGGGAGATCGTCATGGCCATCCGGCCGCAATCCACTCCGGCAGCCATTGCCCTGAATCGCTTTGGACTGGGCGCCCGCGCCGGTGAAGCGGCGCCTGCCGATCCCGTGCAATGGCTCAAGGGCCAGCTCGGCAATGGACGTTATGAAGCGCTACCGCCAGTGTGGGCTGATCAGCCGACCAGCACCACGCTTGCAGCGGCATTCGCGCAACGTGAGACCGCGATCCGTGACGCCGCGCCAGACGACAAGCAAGCCGTTCGTAAGTCGTCCAACGAAGACTTGCGCGACACCTATCGCGCCGCGGTCGACGCGCGCTTTCTAAGTGCCTTGCAAACATCGACACCGTTTATCGAGCGTCTTGTTCATTTCTGGTCGAACCATTTTGCGGTATCGACGGAGAAGCCCGCGGTAGCGATGTTGGCGGGATCATTCGAGGTCGAGGCGATTCGTCCGCATGTGCTCGGACGTTTCGAAGATCTGCTTGTCGCCGTCGAACAGCATCCGGCCATGCAAATTTTTCTCGACCAGGCGCGCTCGGTCGGCCCCGATAGTCCCGCCGCCGAACGGCAGGCCCAGCGTCATCCCGAGCAGAAGCCGGGACTCAATGAGAACCTCGCACGCGAGATCATGGAATTGCACACGCTCGGTGTGCGCAGCGGGTATGGGCAAGCCGATGTCGCGGAGTTCGCGCGGGCGCTGACGGGCTGGAGCATCGGAGGCCTGGGGGCGGCAGGAAAACGCGCCGACCTGGTTGCCCCCGGTCAGTTCGTGTTCCGCGACCGGCTGCACGAACCAGGCGCGCGCACCATTCTCGGCCGCCAATACGACCAACAGGGTGTCGGACAACCGTTGGCCGTCCTGCATGATTTTGCGGAGTCGCCGGCGACGGCGCAGCACATCGCCGAGAAGCTTGCGCGCCACTTCGTCGCCGACACCCCCCCACCGGCTCTGGTCGATCGTCTCGCGAGCATTTTCTCGGCGACACATGGCGATCTGACGAGTGTCTATCTCACACTGATTGATTCATCGGAAGCGTGGTCGCCCGTCGATGCCAAGTTCAAGACGCCGTGGGACTGGGCGCTGTCTTCGCTACGGGGTCTCGGCCGCGCTGATGTCGGCAAGCTCAGCGTTGCACCCATGATGACTCAACTGGGTCAGCCGGTCTGGCGACCTGGCTCGCCTGCCGGCTATGACGATATCGCTGCGAGCTGGGCCGCGCCGGATGCGCTCGTGCGTCGCGTCGAACTCGCCCAACGATTTGCGTCGCGGGTCGGCGACGCGCTCGATGCGCGCACGCTAGGTCAGCAACTGCTGGCTGGTTCGCTCAGCGAGTCGACCGAGACTGAATTGTCGCGTGCCGAGAGCGCACCGACTGCGCTTGCCTTGTTACTTGTGTCGCCCGATTTTCAAAGGAGATAACACGATGCTCACTCGTCGGAACTTCATGATCTGCACAGGTGCGGGCCTGGGCGCCATGCTGATCGCGCCGCGTATGGTGTTTGCGTCGGTCGAGTCGGATCAACGCTTTGTCTTCGTGATTCAGCGGGGCGCGGCGGATGGCCTTAATACCGTCGTGCCCTATGCCGACCCAGCGTATGCGAGCTTGCGGGGGGCATTGGCGATCGATCCTGCGTCGGCGATCCGGCTCGATGGCACCTTCGCCTTGCATCCGTCACTGGTCGAAACGGCCAGGATGTATGCGGCGGGTCAGGCGCTCTTCGTGCACGCCGTGGCCTCGCCATATCGTGATCGCTCGCACTTCGACGGGCAAAACGTTCTTGAGACCGGGGGCCTCGCGCCTTATCAGACCAAGGACGGCTGGTTGAACCGGCTTGTATCGATGCTGCCGGCGTCCAGGGCCAACGCGATTGCCTTTGCCCCGACCATTCCACTCGCGCTGCGAGGGCGCGCGCAGGTGACTTCGTATGCGCCCTCTGCGCTACCGCAAGCACCCGATGATTTACTGGCACGCGTCTCGCAGCTCTACGCGGACGATCCGCAGCTTCACGGCTTGTGGACGTCGGCGATGGACGCGCGCGAACTGGCTGCCGATGCCGGTGCGCGCCAGGACCCGGCGAGCCTGGGCAAGCTGGCGGCAAGTTTTCTTGTCAAGAGCGACGGGCCGCGGATCGCGATGATCGAGACCGGCGGCTGGGATACACACAGCGCGCAAAACGGGCGACTGGGCGCGCAGCTCAAGGCACTCGACACGATGACTGCGGCGATGCGTGACGGGCTGGGTGAGCACTGGGAGAACACCACGGTGGTGGTGGCGACGGAGTTCGGCCGGATGGCGGCGGCGAACGGGACCGGCGGCACGGATCACGGCACGGCGTCGGCAGCGATGGTGTTCGGTGGTCATGTCGAGGGCGGCCGGGTGCTGGCCGACTGGCCGGGTCTCGGACCTTCAAGTCTTTACCAGGGGCGCGATCTTCGGCCGACCCTGGGTCTTGACAGTTTGATCGCCTCGGTTGCAGGAGAGACCTTTGGCCTCGACCCCGCGCACGTCAGGGCGACCTTGTTCCCACAAAGCGCGACGGGCCCGGCATTGACCGGCCTGGTGCGCGTCTGAGCGACTACACTGAACCTCGGCGCCCGGCAGCCACGCGACGCCGTTCTGTCAGGAGCCGTTCATGGGTGATGTCAAAGGAAGGCGCGATACCATTATCGGAGGTTCCCTCAGCGGCCTCTTCACGGCGACTGCACTGCGCGCAGTCGGCTGGGACGTGCGACTGTTCGAGCAGTCACCCAATGAACTCGATAGCTGGGGCGGTGGCATCGTGCTGCAACCCGATGTGATTGAAGCCTTCCGTTTCGGTGGCGTGAAGCTGCCTTCTCCCCCCGGTGCCGACTCTGGCGATCGAATCTATCTCGACCGCGACGACCGCATCATCGAGCAATTCCCCATGCCGCAGACACAAACGTCATGGAACCTGATCTACAGCGCAATGAGGCGCGGGTTACCAGCCGAGATCATTCACCCCGGCGAACGCTTCACGCATCTCGAGCAGAATGCGCAAACGGTCACGGCCCACTTCGAGAGCGGCCGCGTCGAAGAAGCAGAGTTGCTGGTGGGCGCCGATGGACCGCGGTCTGCTGTGCGCGCGCAGTTGATTCCAGGTCTGCAACCGACTATGCGGGCTACGTCGCATGGCGTGGCCTGCTCGAGGAAAACGACCTCGACCTCAACGCCGCAGAGGTCCTTCGTGATCGATTTACTTTCCAGCAGGGCGAAGCACATCTGATCCTGGTCTATTTGGTTCCCGGGGAAGATGACGCAACCGGAGTTGGCAAGCGGCGCTGGAACTGGGTCTGGTATCGGGCTTTGTCGGATGAGAGCCTCAAGTCACTGATGCTCGACAGGAATGGCACGCAGCGAAGTAGGTCGTTGCCACCCGGCACGACAAAGGATGAAGATATTGCCGAGCTGCGTTCTGCCGCGAAGGCATGCCTTGCGCCGACGCTTCAGGTCCTCGTCGAGCAGACGGCCGAGCCGTTCGTGCAAGCGATTCAGGACCTTCGGGTCGAGCAGATGGTGTTTGACCGCGCCGTTCTGCACGGTGACGCGGCTTATGTCCCCCGCCCTCATACGGCGGGCAGTACTGCCAAGGCCGCGGCAAACGCAGTGGCCCTGGCACACGTCCTAATGTTCAACGACGGCCATCCGCTGGTGGCCGCGCTCTCGCGTTGGGAAGTGCAGCAGCGCCGCCTGGGTATCGGCATGTCCGAACTGGGCATTTCCCTGGGCGACCGGATCATGCAGCTTCGTGACTGACCACCCAAGGCTTACTGCATCATCCCGAGTTCGCAGTCGACCGTCTGATTGCCGAACAATGCGCGCTCCTGCGCGCCGTGTGCCGACCGGTCCGTGAGTGAGAAAAACAGGATACCGGCGAACGCAACGATCATCGAAAACAGCGCGGGATACTCATAGGGATAGACGGCATGGGAGTGGCCGAGTACCTGGACCCAGACCGTCGGGCTCAGAATGGTCAGCACCACCGCCGTGATCAACCCGAGTGAGCCGCCGATGACGGCGCCACGTGTGGTGAGGCCTCGCCAGTAAATCGAGAGCAGAAGCACTGGGAAGTTCGAACTCGCTGCGATCGAGAACGTCAGGCTGACGATGAACGCGATGTTCTGCTTTTCGAAAGCGATGCCAAGCAAGATGGCCAGCACGCCGAGCACCAGGGTGGTTCGCCGGGAGACCTTCATTTCCTCACGTTCTGTCGCCTTGCCGCGTCGAATGACGTTGGCGTAAAGGTCATGGGAAATCGCCGACGATCCGGCGAGCGTCAGGCCGGCCACCACCGCCAGAATGGTCGAGAAGGCCACCGCGCAAATAAAACCGAGAAACAGATTGCCCCCCACCGCATGCGCGAGATGAATCGCGACCATGTTGACGCCGCCAATCACGGTGCCTGAGGCTGTGTGATAAGCCGGGTCCGTCGCCACCAGCGCGATGGTGCCGAAGCCGATGATGATGATCATGGCGTAGCCGATGCCCACAATGCCGGTCGCATACAGGATGCTTTTGCGGGCCGCCTTGACATCGCTGACCGTGAAGAACCGCATCAGGATGTGTGGCAAGCCAGCGGTGCCGAAGATCAGGGCAAGACCGAGCGATACCGCAGAGACCGGATCGGACACGAGGCCGCCGGGGCTCATGATGGCGAGGTGTTTCGGATGCGCGAGAATGGCCTGGGTGAAGAGGGCGTTCAGGCTGAAGCCGAAGCGATCGAGCACCATAAAGGCCATGAAAGCGGCGCCGGCCAACAGGAGGATGGCCTTGATGATCTGAATCCACGTCGTGGCGAGCATGCCGCCGAAGAACACATAGACCACCATCAGGACACCGACGATCACGACGGCGGCGATATAGTTGAAGCCGAACAGCAACTCGACCAGTTTGCCGGCACCCACCATCTGCGAGACCAGGTAGAGCAGGACAATCACGATCGAACTCGATGCGGCGAAGGCGCGGATCGGACGCTGTTGAAGTCGGTATGACACCACGTCGGCTAGTGTGTATCGGCCGAGATTACGTAAAGGCTCGGCGATCAGGAACAGGATGATCGGCCAGCTCGCGAGAAAGCCGATCGAATAGATCAGACCGTCGTAGCCGCTGGTAAAGACAAGGGCCGAGATGCCGAGCAGCGAGGCGGCGGACATATAGTCGCCTGCAATCGCCCAGCCGTTCTGAAACGCGGTGATCCTGCCGCCTGCGGTGTAGTGATCGGAGACGCTGTTGTTTCGCCGTGCCGCCCATCGGGTGATCAGAAGCGTCGAGGCGACGAAGATCAGGAACATGCCGAGCGCGATCGGGCTATGTTGCGGTGCGACGTCGACGAGTGCAGCAGGCGCTGCAGCCCAGGCAGGGAAGGCGGCAGCGAAGAGCGCCGCCAATGCGAGGAAGCGTTTCATTGTGAAGCTCCCATCTTGATCTGGCTGATGGCGCGGTCGTAGGCCGTGTTGGCACGAACGACGTACACGAGAACCAGCATGAAAGTGAAGACGAACATGCCGAAGCCCACGGGGATGCCAAGGGTCATCGGATAGCCCTCGACAAGTGGCCGGCCGAGGAGCGCGGGTGAGAAGGCCAGGGTGAGAATGAAGGCAAAGTAGACGAGCAGCATCACGATCGTCAGCGACCACGAGAACGTCCGACGCGAGTGCACCAGCGCGAGAAATTGCGGGTCGTCAAGAAGAGGGTTGAACGTGATCTGTCCGTCGACGGCGATATGCTGCGCGCTCGCCTGGTAGGTGGGAATGGCTTGTTCCATGGTGTCTCCTTGGGGGCGCCCTGGGTGGGTATCGATGCACGAGCCGGTTCGAACGCGAGCCCGTGCGAAGGGCGGGTCAGAATCGCGCGGGCACGGCCGTTTCGCGCATGACGGCCTCAGGTGTGCGATAGCGCTCGGCCATCTGACGGTCGGTGTCGTTTTTCAGTTGCGCCTGCATATAGGCACCCAGATGACGGGCATGCTCCACGATCGCCGAACCGACTTGGGTCCGGATGGCGCTGTACGTCTTCAGGGCACGACGGACATCGGGCTCGTGTTTCAGCGTTGCAACGAGTGCCATGGCGTCGCCCGCTGCTTTGGTGACGCCCATGCCGCAGTGCGGACGTGCCACGAACGCCGCGTCGCCGAGCAGCGCGACCCGCCCGAACGCCATTTCGGGGACCTCGAGATCGAAGATCGGCTGGAATAGCGGTTGCGTCGCCTTGGTCACGACCTCGGCGAACTGGGGGGCAAGCAGCGTGTGAGCGGCCTCCTCCATATCGTCGAGCACATCGCGTCGAATCAGGGTCGGCGGGATGCCGCCGGCCCATTGTTTGCCGGTCTCATCGGTCATGAGGTTCGGCAGATCGACCTCCTCGTCGGTGGCCCGGTACCAGACGAAGTTGTAGCGACGTTGGCCCGCAACCGTACTGTTGCCTTGGCCGGCGACCGGATAACCGAGGATCTGCTCGCGCGGGGGCAGGCAAAACGCGAACTTCTCAAAGAGCGTGTCGCGCGTGGATTGCGACAGCGACATTTCATCGACGAGCCCCCGCCATGCGATATAGCCGGCGTATTCGAGCTTCACATTGGGCAGGAACCGCTCGCGAACCGCTGACTTGAATCCGTCTGCGGCGATGACGATGTCGGCCCGATGGACTGTGCCATCGCAAAGTGTGACCATCGCCTGGTCGGGGCCGTCTTCGACCGAGGCGACGCTGCCACCCGCGTGATAGTGACTGTCAGGCAAGGCGCTGCGCAAGACGTGATACATCTTGCCCCATGCCGTGAGCGTTTGAGGTAGTGCACGTTCGGACAGCACGCCGCCATGCTGATTGAGTGTCACGCGGGACTGCACCTTGACGCCGATCGTGTCGTCGATCTCCACCCCGGCAGCAGCCAGGGCCTCGAACAGTTCCGGATGCGTCACGATGCCCGCGCCGCGACCGGCCAGTTCATCCGGCACGCGCTCGAATACATCGACAGCCCAGCCGCTGCGTACGAGCAGGTTGGCGGCAAAGAGCCCGCCGAGCGAACCGCCAACGATAATGGCCTTGGGGCGAGCGAAAACATACGTCATCTTCAGTCTCCTGCTTGTACTGATTCTTGAGCCAACGCCGCGTGCGGGATGACCCGATTTGCCACTTCCGCGGCGGGATAATTCAGTTCGATCGTCACGCCTGACGGGTCCTCGATGAAGACCTGATGCAGGCCCAGGCTGGGAACGGTGCGGTCGCGCCACGGAATACCTTCCGCTTCCAATGTCTGCCACATGGCTTCGACGCCGGTCGCGAGAAAGGCAATGTGATCGACGGTCCCCGTGCCGGGCGCCGACGTCGCCTTGTCACCGAGGTAGGCGGTGAGGCTCTGCGGGTTGTCCGGTTCGATGCCGATGATATGAACGGTGCCAAAATCCGCTTCATCACCCCCTTTGTAGAGCCATGCCCCAGGGAAATCGAAGGGTGGCCGGTAGCCGGATTTGAGACCGAGAACCCGTTCATAGAAACGGCATGACTCATCAAGGTCGGTGGTGCGGATCGAGTAGTGAGCGAGCTTGGACAGTGGCATGAACGACTCCTGCTATTTATCATTCGATTAATGATCGATAGATAAATTGTAGGCGAATGCCGGATCGTGACAAAGCCCTCGGGCGCCGGTGTTTACCCGTAAGCGCGACGAGGGTATGGAGGGGTGGGACTGGAAAGGAGCCGGAGGCCGGCCGCCGATTCGGCAGCCGGAACCGCGTTCCAGAGAATTACCGGCTGGCAGCGCTGCGCTTACCGGCGGCGGCCGGGGCGAGCTTCTTCAGGACCGCGGGTGTCCCGTTTAGGAAGGCATCGATTTGACGCTCGATATGGGCATCGAGATCCTTGGGCACGGGAAGCCCGTAGACCCATTTGCGCATGCCGATATAGAAAATGCTTGCGTGCAGACTCCAGATTAGTTCGAGTTCCGCTTCCTGCGCGGCGCGTGTGGCCGGAGCCGGAATGTCATAGCTCGCACGGATTTCACGCATCACGGGGCGGAATATGCGCTCGCGCAATTTGTCGAGATAGCGGGTGTTGATGCCTTCGCGTGTCAGCCCGGCGAAGATGAACGTGCGAATCCATTCGCGCCGCAGGATAACGTGCGAATAGGCTGTATAGAGGGTGCGCAGGCGTTCCTGCAGGGGAATGCTGTGGTCGGCAATCAGGCCTTCCCACGCCGGGTCCCATCGGTAGACCTCGTTGTACACACGGTCGATCAGCGCTTCCTTGCTCGGGAAATAACGGTAAAGCAGGGGCTGTGTCACGCCGATTTGTTTGGCAAGCTCACGCGTGCTGCCCGAGAAACCATGGGTCGCAAAGTGTTCAATTGCCTTTTCGACGATCTGCTGTTCGCGCTCTTCGGGCGCCATGCGTTTGCCGGTTCCCACAATTTCTGGCAACGCCATGTCTATCTTGTCGACGGGCTCATCTGCCTCGGCGGTTGAACGCTTCTGCCGTGGCATCTTCGTTCCCTGATCGGATGATTAATAACATTGGAAATATAGCAGGTCGAAGAAGATGCTATGCCGGCATTACGCGATCTTCTTGCTCGCGGCCATGCCTACGGTCAGATAGTGGAGCAACGCGAGGATCGGAAAGACTGTCGCGACCGTCGCGACGAGGGTCCAGCCACCGTGTTCGTACAGTGTGCTGGCAAGTGCCGAACCGAAGGCGCCCCCGACGAAAATGCTGGTCATGTACACCGCGTTGAGGCGATTGCGGCTTGCCGCATGCAGACCATAGATCTCGCGCTGGCCGAGCACCATGTTCATCTGCACCGCAAAGTCCAGCACGACGCCCGTGACGACCAGCCCCCCCACACCCCAGGCAGGATGAATCAGGACCGGGGTATAGGCGAATACGCCGACCACGAGGGCAATCAAGGTCGCGCGGACCGTGTGGCCCGCATCGGCCAGACGTCCGGCGATCGGTGCCGAGGTGGCGCCGATGGCACCGACCAGCGCGAAGAGACCGATGCCCGTTTGCGAGAGTCCGTAGTGCCGCGTCAGTTCGATAGGCACCGCGGTCCAGAATAAACTGAACGACGCAAACATCAGCCCCTGGTAAAGCGAGCGGTGACGTAGCGTCGGCATGGTCCGGATCAGATGCCCTAGGGAGCCGATCAACTCGAAGTAGGTCGCCTGATGCGCGGGCTGGCGACGCGGAATCGTGAATGCAAGCACGGTCGTGACGATCGCCATCAGCACGGAGGCGGCGCCGAACACGGCACGCCAGCCGAAATGTTCCGCAACGATGCTCGAAATCGGCCGCGACAGCAGAATGCCGAGTAACAGCCCGCTCATGATCGTGCCGACCACTTTGCCTCGCGATTCATCGGGTGCGAGGTGCGCGGCCAGCGGAATCAGGATCTGCACCGCAACCGAACTGAATCCGACCAACAGTGAGATTGCGAGAAACCAGCCGGGCTGGTGCGTGATAGAGGCTGTAGCAAGGCTCACGATCGAGACCAGCGCGGTCGTGATCATCAGCTTGCGATTTTCGAGCAGGTCGCCCAGAGGGACCAGGAAGAACAGTCCGAATGCATAGCCGATTTGCGTCAGCGACACGATCAGGCTGGCCGTGCCGGCAGACATATGCAGCGACGGCGCGATCAGTTCGGTGATCGGCTGCGCGTAATACAGATTTGCAACGATCGCGCCACAGCAAAAGGCAAACAGCGCAATCAGCCCGCTCGTGAGCCGGGTGGGGCTCTCGTGGCTCGAGAGCGTGGGTGAATCTGCTGACATGACAACTCCAGGACATCAAATAGGGAACGACCGAAGGTTAAGCGTTGCGCGGAGTTTACTGAATATCTCCCGAACGCGAGGCAGCGTTGTTCGCGACGCAACGAAACAGTGAATTTGGCGTTGCGACGGGCAAAGGGCTTGCCCCGACCTTCTGAGCCGGAGTTGGGGCGCACACGCAGGCTTATATGTCGCTCTCGGCGATGCGAAGATCCGTCCGCAAAGATGCTGTTGAAGTCGTGCGACGCGTCGAGTGGATGATAAGCCCTGTTGGCGATGCGCGTCGGCTGCTCACAACTGTGAGCCCCCGTCGACATGCACCGTCTCGCCGGTGATCCAGCGCGCGTCGTTGGACGAAAGAAAGGCAACGACAGTCCCGATATCGTCGGGTTGGGCGACACGCTTGAGCGCCTGCATCGAAAGTGTGAACTGGCGGCCGGCATCGGTTTTCGTAAAACTCGACTTATCGGTCTCCACCGCGCCCGGCGCGACGGCATTCACGCGAATGCCGTGCTCACCGAGCACCGAGGCAAAGTGCTTCACCATTGTATCGATCGCGCCCTTGGTAGCGGCATAGGCCGACTGGGATCCGACCGACGAGCGAGCGGCGAGCGACGACAACATCACGACGCTGCTGTTCTTGCACATCACGGACATCAGTTGCTGCACGAGAAAGAACGGTGCGCGCACATTCACTGCGAACAGATGGTTGAAGTCCTCAACGGAGGTTTCGTCAAGGCTCATGGACTTCGACTCGCCCGCGTTGGCCACCATGATGTCGAGCCGGGCGCCGATGATCGAACGCACTTCTGCTGCGAGCTTGTGCGGGCCCATTGCGTCGGCAAGGTCAGCCGCAATGATCGCGGCGCGGCCACCGCCCTTGCGGATTTCGGCAACGACGGCTTCGGCCTCGGTCTCGCAGCTGGTGTAGTGAACGAGTACCTGGGCACCTCCCCGCGCGAGCGAAAGCGCGATAGCACGGCCGATCCCGCGAGAACCTCCGGTGACCAGCGCGGTTTTACCCGTGAGGTTTGGCATGACGTTGTCCTTCTGTCGGTTGTCGGCTGCGTGCAGGACGGCGTGCGCCGGCGTGCCGCCATGGGGGCCGGCCCAAAAGGGCCCGGGGCGGTACGGGGCGCCTCGCTCGACGCAGGTGTCCTAGCGTTCTTCGATGGCGTCGACCCGATCCGGATAGAACGCGACGTGGTCCTTGATGGCTTCCACAGCAGGGAAGGGTGCTTCGTAAGTCCAGACCGCGTTGGCTGAAGCGTCGCCACCAAGAGGAATCGAGAAGTACGCACAGTCACCTTTGTACGGGCAGTACGTCGCGTGATCGGTACGCTCGAGGAGCGACATGTCTACATCCTTGCGCGGGATGTACTGGACCTCCGGGTACTTGGCTTCACGCAACGTCAATGCGTCACGGGTGTCGGCAATGACACGGCCTGCGATCGTGACCACGACGCGCGCTGAGTTGCGTTCGATGGTGATCGGGTGTTCGGGACCCGGAACCTTCACTGTCTTCGTTGCTGGGGTTGTCGTGCTGGACATGATTGACCTCGCTGGTTGGTTAAGCGAAATCTACGGCGTTCCGGTCGGGGTGGAAAAGACTTTGTAAGCTGGGGCTCATATCCCGAAAGCATGGGACAAAGGGGGCGCGGACAGGCGCCCGTCGACGCGGAACCGGGCCGTCGATCGAAAGAGCGAAGAACCAGCACGGACTGTCGCTCGATGCGCGCACTCAGATCGAGCGAACGATTCGATCCACGAAAGTACTGATGGCCGGCTCACAACGCTTGTAGCAGATGTTGCGGCCAAGCCGGGTCGAGACCAGCAAACCGGCTTCCTGCAGTTTGCTCAAGTGAAGCGAGACCGTCGATTGCGACAGGCTGCTGCGCGCTTCAATGACGCCCGCGGCAATCCCGTGTTGGGAGAACGACGTCTGACCGGGGAAGTACGTCTCGGGCGATTTCAACCAACGGAGGATGTCCCGACGTACGGGATGGGCGAGCGCCTTATAGATGGCGTCGGTGTCCGGAAAGCTTGAAGACATGAGAGCACACGCAAAAATTGATGCCGTCAGCAAGCACGGGCCTGCAGTGGCGTGGTATGACGGCTGTCAGGTTAGGACGCGGCGACACCTGTGCCCAAGACTTTGTAGGTCTTGCCGACATGCCCGGCGAGTATGTGCACAGCGTCCCCGCCGACGATGACGGACGAATGCGCCGCGAAGCCTCGCGGGCGAGCGATCAGACAGGTGGCAAACGAACCGTTAGTCGACCACGCCGGGCGTGTCCCAGGCAGTCATCGCGGCATCGTCGCCCAGAGGGGGTGTTAGCTTCGAGAGCGGCGTAGTCTCACCGTGTACATCCTGCGAGGCGAACTGGGGATGACCGTCGAACATATCGGCCACCCAGTCGATAAACACGCGCACGGTAGGCGAGAGATGGCGGTTATGTGGGTAGACGGCCGAAATGGGCATCGACTGAGGCTTCCATTGAGGAAGCAATTCGATCAGTTCACCCGACTGCAAGTAGGGCCATGCCATCGCACGCGGCGCCTGGACGATACCGATACCTTTAAGGGCACCCGAGAGATAGGCCTCCGCGTCGTTGACGGCGATATTGCCGCGCATTCTGATGTTGACGGCTTCCCCGTCCACCATGAACGTCATTTCCATCACGCGGCCATTGCGTCCCCAAAAATAGTTAACGGCGGTGTGCGCTTTGAGGTCGTCAATCGACCTGGGCTCGCCATTGCGCCGAATGTAATCGGGGCTCGCGACCGTCACGCCCTGATAGAGGCCGAGACGCCGTGCGACAAGACTCGAGTCGCGTAGTGCGCCAACCCGGATCACACAGTCAACCCCTTCCTGGATCAGGTCGATCGGCCTGTCGCCGAAGCCCACCATCAGCTCGATATCAGGAAACTGGGCGTGGAAGTCATAGAGCTTCGGCATCAGAATCATGCGGCCGATCCCACCCGGGATATCCACGCGTAGCTTGCCAACGGGCCCACGGCTCGAATCCGTCAGCGAACTTTCGGTTTCTTCAATCTCTGCGAGGATCCGTACGCAACGCTCATAGTAGGCAGCGCCGTTCGGAGTGAGGCTAAGCCGCCGCGTGGTCCGTTGCAGCAGGCGCACTTTCAGATGGGCTTCCAGCTGCTTGATGATCACGGTCACCGAGGGCCGTGGCAGGTCGAGTGCATCGGCCGCACGCGAAAAGCTTCCTGTTTCGACAACGCGGGTGAACACGGTCATAGCCTGAACGCGGTCCATCATCCTTTCCTTTGGGGTATGCCCTGCAAGCGATCGGAGCCATCGTGGACGGCAGATGCGCAGCCTGCCATCGCTATTCTAAGCAAGGCGCCGTACAAATGAAATGCGGGCGGCAGCCTGCCAGGCAGGGCGAGCGCATAGCCGCCCGACCTCATAGCAGACGAAGGTATGTCTCTTTGCACTCGGCCCGATCAAATCTCCCCCGCCTTCCCTACGTCGATTGTTGGAAAACGCCTAACAGTGTTCATGGTTATGGCGATTTATCTCCGCTGCATCGACGACCAGAATTCACACACCGAAACACATGCACCTCACCGCGTATCGCGACGAAGGCTGCATCAGACCGCGGACCTGGGTACCAGGCGAGCAGGTACCCGTTTCTTTTTCTTGAGGTGTCTTATGTCACGCATTGTCCGCTTTACCGAATACGGTGGTCCTGAAGTGCTCGAGATTGTCGATATCGACGTTCCCGCACCGGCCGCAACGGAAGTACGTATCCAGGTCAAGGCCATTGGCCTGAATCGTGCCGAATCGATGTGGCGCACCGGGATTTATGTCGAACCGGTGAACTTGCCGGGGCGCCTCGGTTATGAAGTCTCCGGCACGGTTGAGGCAGTCGGTTCCGATGTGACCCATGTGGCGGTGGGTGACATCGTCAGCACGATTCCCGCGTTCTCGCAGAACGACTACGGCATGTACGGCGAATTGGTGCTGGCCCCCGCTCATGCGGTCGTCAAGCACCCTAGCTCACTCTCGTTTCAACAAGCCACAGCGATCTGGAACCCGTTCATCACCTCGTATGCCGCGTTTGTGGAAGGCGGCCGTGTCAGAGCGGGCGACACGGTACTGATCCCTGCAGCTACAGGTGCAGTCGGTATTGGTGCAATCCAGATCGCCAACATGATCGGCGCAATTCCGATTGCCCTGACCCGTACCAGCGCCAAGCGGGCCCAGTTGCTTAATGCCGGCGCAGTACACGTGATTGCGACGGAAGAGCAAGATCTGGTTGCCGAGGTATTGCGCATCACCGATGGCAAGGGCGCGAACGTCGCGTTCGATCCGGTCGGAGGCGCCTCATTCCCCAAACTGATTTCAGCGACAGCCGCGGGCGGCACCGTGCTGATCTATGGCGATTTGAGCAAGGAAGTGACACCGCTGCCAATGCTCGAGATGGTAGCCAAACGCATCACCATCCACGGCTACAACCTGTTTGCGACCACCACGACGCCTGCACTGCGGAACGCAGCGGTGAAGTTCATCTCGGACGGGTTGGCCAACGGTTCGCTCAAGCCAGTGCTGGCCGCCGAGTTTGATTTCGGCGACATCGTGAATGCGCACCGGACACTTGAGAAGAACCAGCACTTTGGCCGCATCGTGGTCAACGTCTGAATTGGTTTTTGACTTTAAGGAAGAACGAAATGTTCATGCTTGAACTGAGCTTCACCAAGCCTGCCACCCAGGTGGAACCCGAAAACAAAGCACACGGCGAGTGGGTGCGTCGCTACCTCGGCGAAGGCGTCTTTGTATTTGCTGGTGTCAAGAAGGGCGGCACCGGCGGCGTGCTCGCGGTCAAGAGCATCGAGCGCGAAGCGCTCGACCGCATCCTGGCTGAAGACTCGTACATCAAGGCGGACGTGGGTGAATACGACATTGTCGAATTCGATACCAAGCTTACGCTGCCGGAATTCGAGTCGCTTAAGACGCTTTGACACACGGCCCTTGAGGAGGGCCCCCCTGGATGCTCGAACGACACGTGCCCCGACTAGAATCGGGGCACGTGTCGGGGCATTGCTTAGGAACAGGTCAGGCCACTGTGGTCGCTTTCGTCACGAACGGATAGTCGATATATCCACGATGATCGCCGCCGTAGAACGTATCGCGGTTATACGGGTTGAGCGGAAGCTGGTGCTTCACGCGATGCGGAAGATCCGGGTTGGCAATGAAGTCGCGTCCGAACGCGACCAGGTCCGCGTCTCCATCGGCAATGACAGCGGCCGCCGACGCGGCCGTAAAGCCGCCGGCCGCAATGATCGGACCTTTGAAGATCGTGCGGAAATGTCGTGCCGCGACCACGCCACCGTCTTCTTTGACGGTCTGGCCACCGGCTACACGCGGTTCGATCACGTGTAGATAGGCAAGACCCAGCGTGTCGAGCTGGCTGACCGCATAGCTGAAGGTCGCGTTCGGGTCGCTGTCGAACATGCCGCCAAATCCACCGCTTGGCGCGAGACGCACGCCTACGCGGTCGGTGCCTACGACGGAGGCCGCCGCAGCGGTTACTTCGAGCAGGAAGCGCGCGCGATTCTCGACCGAGCCGCCATAGTTATCTGTCCGCTGGTTCGAGCCGTCTTGCAGGAACTGGTCGACGAGATAACCGTTGGCGCCGTGGATTTCCACCCCGTCAAAGCCCGCTGCAAGCGCGCGCCGTGCCGCTTCCCGAAACTCTTCAATCGCGACCGAAATGTCTTCAAGTGTCATGGCGCGCGCAGGCGAGGCGACTTGCCATCCCTCACGCGTGTAAGAGCGTCCGTCGAACGGCAGGGCCGAAGGGGCGAGCGGCGCGCCGCCGCCGGGCTGCAGATCCTGATGTGACTGCCGGCCCGCATGGAACAGTTGCAGGAAGATCCGAGCGCCCTTGGCGTGAACCGCATCGACCACCTTTTTCCAGCCGGCGATCTGCCTGTCGTCATAGACGCCAGGCGCGCCCTGGTAGCCATTGCCCCGCACTGAGACCGGCGTGGCTTCGGCGATGATCAGACCACCCTGGCTGGCACGTTGCGAGTAGTACTCGACCATCAGCTCGCCAGGGATGTCATCGGTGGCGGCTCGCATCCGTGTCAGGGGCGCCATCACGATGCGATGCGAGAGTGTATGAGGTCCGAGACGGACGGTGGAAAACAGAGAGGACATGGGAGACTCCACAATCAATGAGCGATACCGGTGTGCGGTTCGCGTGGGATGGGTCAGGAGGCGGTCTTGCCGCCGTTCACCCGAAGGATTTCGCCGGTCATGAAGCTCGATTGCTCCGACGCGACAAAGACGATGGCATTCGCGATTTCTTCCGGCGTGCCCGCACGCTTGAGCGGAACGTTCGAAAGGAATGCAGCCTTGCGTTCAGCATTGACCGTCAACCGGCTCAGCATCCCGGTCTCGACCGGACCCGGTGCCACCGCGTTGACGCGTACACCGAAGGGCGCCGCTTCGAGTGCCGCCGACTTGGTCAGCCCTTCGACTGCGTGCTTGCTGGCCACATAGAGCGATACGTTCGGTGCGCCGCGTGAGCCCATGGTCGACGAGACGTTGACGATGCTGCCGCTGCCTTGTGCGGTCATCACGCGCAGTTCGTGCTTGAGGCTGAGCAAGGTGCCCAGCACATTGCTGTCGAAGACGGCTGCGTAAGTTTCGGTGGTCTGCTCCACCACCGGGCCGAACTGACCTTCGGTGCCCGCGGAGTTGACGGCGATGTCGATACGGCCGAAGCGTGCGACGGTCGCATCGATCAGATGCTGAACCTCATGGTCGAAACGGACGTCGGCCTGGATGAATTCGGCTTCCACGCCTAACACGCGCAGTTCGTCGGCAAGCAGCGCACCTGGTTCGGCGCGACGACCGGAAACGACAATGCGGGCTTTCTGGCCTGCGTAGGCGAATGCGGTGGCGCGGCCAATTCCGGTCAGCGCACCCGTGATCAAAACAGTCGGCTTGTCCACTTTGAACCCTCAGAAACGATAGAAGTGAGGAGCGGGACGCCGGTGCGCTGTGTTTCCGACACCGACGCCGCGTGGCTGCCTCGGTGTGTAATCTAGTGGACTGGCGGAGAAACGAACAAGACTTTGTAGGCCGGGTGGTATGCCTGAAAAGCATTGGCCCGCAGCCCCTTCCACGCCCCCGGTCCCCGCGCCTGTTGGCGGCGGCGATCGGGCAGGTGCAAGAGGGTAGCCGACGGGGCAGGCTTCGGGGGCGAGTCCGGTCTGTCGCTTCGCTGCCGGTTTAGCGGACCCGTTTTCGGCTTAGCGTGTCCACGGTGCGGCAGACGAAAACGCGAGGTCATACTTTTCGAGTGCCTGGGCGTGCTTCTCAGGGTTGATCGATGCCAACGCGGCCAGCGCGATGTGATGCCGATCGATCTCGAAGAACTGACGCAATTGCGAGCGCTTGTCACTGCGGCCGAAGCCGTCGGTGCCGAGCGCGATGAACGGCGCTTCGACATAAGAAGCGATCAGTTGCGCATAACCGCGCACATAGTCGCTTGTCGCCACCACCGGAGCCTTGCCTGGCAGGCAGCGCGCGAGATGACTCGACGCTTTCCCGTGAGCCTGCGTAGCCTCGCTTCCCCCACCGAAAAGACGATGGCGTTCCGCCTCACGCGCGTCCCTTGCGAGCTCGGAAAAGCTCGTGACGCTCCAGATTTCCGACGTCACGCCCCAGTCGTTCGCGAGCAGGTCGGCGGCTGCAATCACTTCACGCAGAATCGCGCCGGAACCGAGCAGGCGAACGGCGGGTTCGGCAGCCCC